>Ga0306921_10009207_pt1 | contig 10471 bp, 9 predicted proteins | sample sta12Cox44000080_FD_203760 | JGI IMG/M metagenome (GOLD analysis project Ga0306921, IMG submission 203760) | Lab enrichment of tropical soil microbial communities from Luquillo Experimental Forest, Puerto Rico - statoxic.12C.oxic.44.000.080 (v2)... | ecosystem: Environmental > Terrestrial > Soil...
TTCTCGATGACGTGGACCAACACCCGGTCCCAGTCGTCCCCGCCGCGGAGGTTCTGCTTGTCCCGCCACACGCCGATGCCCGCCGCCTCCAGACGCTCGGACAGCCGCGTGACCGCCTCGACGTCCCCGCTCGCATAGCAGAGGAAAGCCCGCGGGGCGTCGGTGCCCGCCGCCGGCTCGGCCGCGGGCGCCGGCTTGGTGCCGCCCTGGGCCTGATACATCTGCTCGAGCCGCTCGGCGAACCCAGGCCACCCGAACTGCTTGAACTCGATCGCCCGGTCCCCGAAGAAGCCGACGGTCTGCGCGTGCTCGGGGTTGGTGAAGAACGCAGGATCCTCGAGGGCGACCGAGCGATCCTTGTGGCCGTACACGTTGAGGACGTGGAGTAAGACGCGGACGTACCAGAACTGAAATCCAAAGCCGACGAACACGAAGCTCGTGTCGGGATCACCCACGTAACCCCGGATCTCATCGGGCAAGGGGGGATCGTGCTGGACGACGCGGACCAGGAACTCGATGAGATCGCTCTCGGTGAGGACCAGCGATTCCCGGTTGCTCGGATGCCCGTACAGATGGAACACGGCGGGCGCCTCGACAGTGGGCTTGGGCAAGACGCTGCCGCCCCCGCGATGCATGTTGTAGTGCGCCTTTGCCGGCTTCTTGCCGACGCTTACGAGCGCATTGTAGAGCAGATCGTCCGGCGTGGTGCTGATGCACAGTCGGAACGGCAGACTCGCGATGCTGCGATGAAACTCCGTCGTGACGCCGTCGAATCGGCTGTAGAAGTCCTCGGCGGCGAGCCGAAGCTCGTCCCGGTCGCGCTTCACCTGGTAATAGAGCTGCGCCACGTGGCGAAGATTGTTGCGATCGCCCAGCCTCGGGTCTTCGCTGATCTGGGGATCCTGGGCCAGCTCGCGGGCGAGCCGGGCCGTGAGCGGCGTCGACTCGTCGGGCGCGATGGCGACCCCGGGCCCCATAAGGAGGACACACGTCCCCTTCCGTATGCGCTCGAGCAACGCTCGGAGAAAACGCGCTTCGGGATCGACGGCAGGCGGTGCAGTTGTCGCTGACGTCATGAGGCGCGCCCCCGTCCTGGCGCGAGGCTCTCGTCTCCCGCTCGGGGGCGGCCGCCCTGGACGAAGCGCACAACTACGCCAGAGGCAAGACCCACGGTGCAGCCCATCCCAACGCCATCCATCGCTACGACACCCTCCATGTCACGCGCCCCGCATCAGCGGGTTCGCGACAGAGAGGACCGGGCTCTCGTGCCCGGCCGTGTTCTCCGCGAAGGCAGACGAAATAGACGGACTCAGAGGCATCAAAGCTACGCAGCCACCTGGGCTCTGGCAAGAGGAAAAATTCCCGTGGAGTGTGCTTACTCTTTGAGTTGCTCTCGACGGCGTCGGTCCAGCCCCGGGTAGTGTCCGCCCATTCTTGGCGTGAATGTACGCGAATGCGCAGCCTGGGGGATACGCTGAATGACGTATCGGCAGCCTCCTCCTGGAGGCGGCCGCGTCGTGATGTAGCACGCCACTGTGGACCCGTCACAGTGTCAACACCATTTCTGGTCTGCACAGCCTAAAGCGACTCGCCCACCCGTGCGGAGGCGACCTCAAACGCGTATCATGCGCTGACCGTGGAGCAGACGCCGACGACGCCAGTGGACTGGGGGCCGGGGCTTCATGTCACCGCCGGGCACGGCGTCAACGTCGCCGGCTACGAACGCTACCTCGGACGTTGGTCTCGCCTCTTCGTGCCGTCGTTGCTGGCTGCGGCTGACGTTGCGGCCGGACACCGGGTGCTCGACGTCGCCACGGGTCCCGGTGAGGCGGCAGGCTTCGCGCTTGGCCAGGTCGGACGCTCCGGGCTCGTAGTGGGCGCCGATGTCGCACCGTCGATGCTCGATGTCGCCGTCGGGAGGTTCGCCGGGCAACGGTTCGTGCCGGTGGCGACGGACGGTCAAGCGTTGCCCTTCGCTGACGAAGTCTTCGACTCGGTGATCTGTCAGCTCGGCCTGATGTTTTTCCCCGATCCGGGGCGGGGTCTTCAGGAATTCCGGCGAGTTCTCCGACCAGGTCGCCGGGCCGCCGTGTGTGTCATCTCAACCGCGCGTCGGGCACCTCAATGGGGCATTCTCGCCGAAACCCTGAGCCAGTATCTTCCCGATGAACGCGACGTGCTGCACCTGTCGTTTGCGCTCGCCAATCCCACGGGTCTGGAGTCGCTCTTCGCGTCCGCGGGCTTTCGCGAGATCCGCGTCCACCAGGAGACGCGCGAGGCCCGCTTCGACTCGTTCGCCGAGTACTGGGCCAGCTTCGAGACGGCCACGGGCAGCCTACCGCAGGCCTATCGCGCTTCCTGGACCAGCTCGCCACGCCGTCCAGGACCAGGTCAGGACTCGACTTTCCGAATATGAATTGGACGGACGAGTCGTGATGGGTCTCGAGATGCTGATTGCCGCCGGGCGCGCGTAGTGCAACATCGATCAACCGGAGCTCGGGATGATGAGGATGCTCGGGTTACCGCCCGCGCGTTAGGTGATCACTGAATCCGGAGTCTTCACGAGTCGGATCGATCGGCGGCATCGCGGAGTGAGCGGCGCCGACGCCGGCGCGCGAGCCCGGTTGGAGGCGGCCTTCGCGCGCGAGGAGCGGCGCGGGCTGATGGTCGCCTCCGCGACGCGCACGGCCGCGGTAGCGGTGATTCTGGGCTGGCTCGCACTGTCGACGCCCGAGCGGGGTCCCGCTTTCGTGTGGGTGCTGGGCACGGCGTCCATTTTTCTCATCACCGGACTCGTCCAGCTCTGGGTATACCAGCGGGCATGGGCGCCGTCGGTGATGCCCTACGTGTTCATGCTAGTCGATTCGCTCGCCCTCGCCGCCGCGCTCCTGCTTCCGAATCCATTCCAGACGCCGAGCCTGCCGCGCGCGCTGCCCCTGCGCTACGCCTCGTTCCTGTACTTCTTCGTGCTGCTGATGCAGGCGGCCTTCTCGTTCAGGCCTCGCCTGCTCGTCTGGACCGGACTGTGCGGCGCTGCCGCCTGGACGCTCGGCTTTCTGTGGATCGCCACCCGCCGGAGAGCATCGTTGACCTCACCGGCGGCGGCGACCGCCTCGCCATGCTCACCGCGTACTTCAATCCGAACTTCGTATCGGTCTTGAAATACGAGAACGAGATCCTGGCCTTCCTGTTGGTGAGCGCGGGTCTGGCCCTCCTCGTTCGCCGCTCACGCGCGCTGGTGATCGAGCGGACCGAGGCCGAGCGGGCTCGCGGCAACCTGGCGCGCTATTTCTCGCCCAGGGTCGTCGACACCCTGGCCGGTCGCGACGAGCCCCTCGGCCGCGTCCGCCGTCAGGCCGTGGGCGTGCTGTTCGCCGATCTGGCCGGCTTCACCACGATGGCCGAAGCCATGTCTCCCGAGGAGGTGATGGCGTTGCTGCGCGATCTCCACGGCCGCATGGAGGAAGAAGTCTTTCGCTATCGCGGCTGCCTGGAGAAGTTCATCGGCGACGCGTTGCTGGCGACGTTCGGAGTCCCCGACGTGGGAACGCGAGACGCGACCGACGCGCTCGCCTGCGCGCGCGGGATGCTCGCCGCGCTGGAGGCGTGGAACCGTGAGCGCGCGGCGGTGGGCCAGCCTCCGCTCCGCATGGGCGTCGGCCTGCACTACGGTCCAGTCGTGCTGGGAGACATCGGCAGCGCTCGAAGCATGGCGTTCGCCACCGTCGGTGACACCACGAACGTCGCGAGCCGGCTGCAGGCCCTGACGCGCGATCTCGGGACGAGCCTCGTGGTCAGCCGCGCGCTCGTCCTGGCGATTGAGCGGGAGAACGCCGACCTCGCGCTGCTCGAGGGGCTGACCGAGCGCGGAGCCTACACGCTGCGCGGGCGCGACATGCCCCTCGAGCTGTGGGCGGGAGGAACGCTGGGCGCACGTCAAGAAGCGGAGCGGCCTCAACCTCCCAGCAACACATAGACCGGCGAGACTCCCGCCGCGGCGACGTCTGCCCGCCCGATCGACGCGGCAGCCTCGAGGATCGACTCCCCGGCGCCGACACGGCACCAGTCAAACTCTTTCTGGAATAGCGCGGTCAGCCAAACGTCGTCCATGCCTCTCTCCTTCCTCTAAGTGCGGCGGGCGCGCTCGAGATAGCGTGCATCGTAGTATTTCGAGACTGGCGGCGGGGGCGATGGGAGCAGGCCTGCTTTCACGCGCATGTCGACTACGACTTGGATGCCCTGTGGGTCGATGGCAGCCTCTCGAAAGAGGCCGCCGCCGTCGGCATCGGCCAGATGGTCGTAGGTGCGGCGAGCGAGGTCGAGCTCGAGCTTGAACTCCTGGGCAAGGTATCCTGCTGCCTCCTCACGGTTCCTGTGGTCGAGCGTCCAGGCCAGGCTCTCGAGATACGCGCGCACGAACGTCGTCAGCTCCGCCTCGTGCTCCGCGGCCCAGGCCCGCGTGGTCACCCAGCACCCCGCCTGGTATCGAGGGAAGAAATCGTGCGCACGCGCGAGCTCACGAAAGCCGCGGTCCTGCAGCTGGAGCGTGAAGGGCGGAGACAGCAACGCGGCGTCGATCTCCCCGCTGGCCAGCGCGTCGGCTCGCAGGTTCATGCCCTTGGCCTTGACGAGGGTGTAGGCCTTCTCGGCCAGGCCGTGATTGCGCAAGATGTGGCGGGCGAGCAGGACGAAGCCCGAGGCGGTATCGTCAACCCCGAAGCGCCGGCCGGCGAGATCGGCCAGCCTCGTGACCTCCGGGCGCGCCATGAGCGACAGGAGCCCGGTGTGGATGCCCATGAACAGGAAGAAGTCGAGCCCGCGCCGCTCGACCTCGTAGACCACGTCGTCAGCGGCCAGCACACCGATGTCGCAGCCGCCCGTTCGCAAGGTCTCGCAGAGCATCTCCGAACCCTGCGTGTACCTGATGTCGAGCGTCAGGCCGTGCCGGGAGAACACGCCCCGCGCGAGGCCGGCCGTGACGACCACGTTCGAGCCGGTGCCGAAGAGCATTACCTTCAGAGAGGGCATGGGTCTCCTTCAGGCGCGGTGTCCGGTCGGGTCGAGTCCGGCCAGTATATACTCGCGTGGCCGCGCCAGGGAGCGCGGGGAGGCACGACGTGACATTGATCGGAGCCAACATCAAGCGGGTGGAGGACCACCGTCTGCTCACGGGCAGCGGACGGTTCGTGGCGGACCTCCGCCGTCCCGGCCTGGTCAGCGCCGTGATTGTCCGCAGTCCCCATGCCCATGCCCGCATCGTGCGAATCGACACCCGGGCGGCGCGAGTCCATCCCGGCGTGCTCGCGTGCCTCAGCTTCACCGACCTCGTCCCGAGCCCCGGCGTCATTCCCATCCGGATGGCCGGACGGCCCGAGCTGAATCACTACCTCCAGAGGCCGCTCGCCGCTGACACTGTGCGCTACGTCGGCGAGCCGGTGGCGGTGGTCGTCGCCACCGATCCCTACGTGGCGGAAGACGCGCGCGAACTCGTCACGATCGAGTACGAGCCGCTCCCCCCGGTGGTCGATGCCCTCGGGGCGGTGCGGCCCGAGTCGCCGACCCTTCACGCTGACGGCAATGTTGCCTCGACCTGGACGGTCGACCTCGGCAACGTCGACACGGTCCTCCAGACCGCTCCCCACGTGTTCCGCCGTAACTTCACGGTGGGGCGCGATACGGCCTTGCCGCTCGAGACACGTGGCCTCATCGCCGAGTGGGATGCCAGCCGCGAGTCGCTGACCGTGTGGGGCGTGACCAAGGTGCCGTACTTCAATCGCCGGGTGCTGGCGGGTCTGCTGGGCATTGAAGAGGATCAGATCCGGTTCATCGAGGGCGATGTGGGCGGGGGGTTTGGCGCCCGCGGCGAGTTCTACCCGGAGGACTTCCTCGTCCCCTATCTGGCGCGTCGATTGGAACGGCCGGTGCGATGGATCGAGGACCGGCGCGAGCACCTGCTGACCATCAATCACTCTCGCGAGCAGCACTGGGCGCTGACGGTGGCCACCGACCGCCATGGCCGCTTGCTGGCCATCGACGCTGCGTTCGTCAACGACATGGGCGCCTACATCCGCACCCATGGGACCATGGTGCCAAGCTCGTCGGCCGCCCACGTGCCGGGCCCGTACCACGTCGAGCACTATCGCTGTCGCGTCTCCTGCGTGATGACGAACAAGACCCCGACGGGTACCATGCGCGGGCCGGGTCTCTTCGAGGTGGGGTTCGTGCGCGAGCGCGCCTTCGATCTGCTCGCCGCCGAGCTCGGCCTGGAGCCTGCCGAGATCCGGCGGCGCAATCTCGTCCGCCCCGACCAGATGCCGTATCGGGTGGGCGCGGCGAGCGCGAGCGTCCCCGTGGTCTTCGATAGCGGGAACTTCCCCGCCATCTTCGAGCGGGCCCTCGCGCACGCGGACTATGCCAGCCTGCTTACGCGGTGCCGCGATACGCGCTCCGACGGGCGCCGCGTTCAGCTCGGCGTGGGGCTCGCGTGCTTCGCGGAGCCGAGCGGACGGGGCCCCTTCGAAAGTGCCCGCGTCGAGCTCGCCCTCTCCGGAAAGATCCATGTCTACACGGGCGCGGGAAGTCAGGGACAGGGAGGGGAGACGACCCTCGCCCAGATCTGCGCCGATGCGCTCGACGTTTCCCACCGTGATGTGGTGGTGCACCTCGGTGACACGGCTCTCATGCCCTATGGCGAGGGCACCTATGCCTCGCGTACGACGGTGAATGCCGGCAGCGCCATCCACAGGGCCGCCCAGCGGGTGAAGGACAAGATCCTCCGAGTGGCGGCCGCCCACCTCGAGGCAAGTCCCGCCGACCTCGTGATCAAGGACGGGCAGATCTCGGTCGCGGGCGTACCGGATCGAGGCTGTACGCTCCGCGACGTCGCGGCGCTGGTGGTCCCGCCCGCGGCGCCAATTGCAACGGACCTCGTGGCGCCGCTCGACGCGCTCGAATACCACCGCACCAGCGAGATGACGTTCTCATTCTCTGTCCATGTCGCGCTCGTGGCCCTGGACATCGAGACAGGCTCGGTGACTCCCCTGCGATATGTGCTCGCGTGCGACGTGGGGCGCGCCATCAATCCACGGCTCGTCGAGGGGCAGCTGGTGGGTGGCGTCGTGCACGGCCTCGGTGGGGCGCTGTTCCAGCAGCTGGTCTACGACGAGGGTGGCCAGCTGGTGACCGGAACGTTCATGGACTATGCGGTCCCTCGTGCCGACAGCGTGCCGCCGATCGACGTGCTCATCCTCGAGGAGGGCGGGGTCACCTCGAACCCGCTCGGGGTGAAGGGCGTGGGCGAGAGCGGCACATCGGGCGCGGGCGCGGCGCTCGCCAACGCGGTTGCCCACGCCCTCGGTTCCGAGCGCGAGATCACGGCGCTTCCCGTGACTCCTCTCGGCGTGTGGTCCTCGCCTCCCGGGCTCAGCGGGCGAGCTGCTTCTGCACCCGATCCGGAAGCTCGTTGCTGAGGATCTCGCGCAGCTTGAAGGCCTGCGGGTCGCCCTTCACGAGCCCGAGCTCCCGGTAGAGCGGCAGGGCGCGCTCGTAGGCCGCATAGTCGAAGCGGCCGTCCGGCGACAGCGAGGCCGAGCGGATCTCGACGGTCTTGCGCATCACCGCCGGGTCCGCGCTCTTCACGGCGGGCAGGTACTTCGCGGTGATCGCCACAGCGGCATCGATGTCGCGCGCGACGTCGGCGTTGGCGCGCTGCATGGCCACCAGGAACTTGACGAGGTCGTCCTTGTGCGCGTCGTAGTACTTCCTCGTGGTCGTGAAGATGTCGGGCAAGTAGTCGACGGCGGGGAGGTAGACGAGCCCGCTGCGGAAGGCGGCATCACCGGCCGTCGTCTCTACGACCCATTTCGGCACGTCCCAGGTCCCGAGAGCGTCGACCTGGCCCCGCTCGAGCGCGGGGCCGTACGCGGCGCCACCCCCGCCGAGCACGACCATGTTGACGTCGCTTTCCTTGAGCCCGGCACGCGCCAGCATCATCAGGGGCGCATAGCGCGTGGCGCTAGCCATGCCGAGCACGCCGATGGTCTTGCCCTTCAGGTCCTCGACCCTGGTGATGCCCCGGTCCTTCCGGGCCTGGATGCCGAAGATGCCGAGCTTGATCCACTGCCAGAAGCCGACGAGAGCCTCCCCCTGACCCACGGCGTTGAGCATGGCGTCGGGTGGCCCACTAGCGAACTCGCCGGAGCCGGCGATCACCTGCTGGAGCGCGCCTCCTGAGCCGACCGTGCCCACCACGATCTCGGTGTCGATGCCGGCGTCACGAAAGTAGCCCTTGTCGAGCGCAACGTAGTACCACGCGATACTGACGTCGGGCGCGAACGGGCGCACGTAGCGGACCTTCGGGCGGCCCTGGGCCAACGGGGCGACGGCCGGGATCAGGACCGCTCCGAGCAACAGCACGGCGACGGCGGCCGGCAGGCGACGTCTCATTGATCGAATCCCCTCTTGTTGATCATGTCTCGGTTCGACGGCTCTCGATCTCTCCCTCACCGAGATTCCAGGTTCGCAGGGCCCAGCGCTCCACCAGCTGGAGGATCTCGTAGAGGACCACGCCCATCACGGTCAGCACGATGATGACCGCGAACATGAGTCGGGTGTCGAAGTTGCCCTGGGCCTGCATAATCAGCGCTCCGAGGCCCTTGTTTGAGGTCACGAACTCCGCGATAACCGCTCCCACCGTGGCGAATACGATGCCGACCTTGAGCCCCGTCAGCATGTAGGGCAAGCCGTGCGGTAGCCGGAGCTTGACGAACACCTGCCAGGGGCTGGCCCCCAGCGAGGCGAAGAGTTTGATGGCATCCGGATCGACCCGGCGCAGGCCCACGATCGTGTTCTCGAGGAGCGGAAAGAAAGAGATGAGAGCCGCGATCGTCACTTTCGGTCCGACCCCGAATCCGAGCCAGAGCACGAAGAGGGGCGCCAGGGCAGCCTTGGGGACCGCCTGTGACGTCGCGATGTATGGACGCAGGATGCTCTCGAGCCGGCGAGAATGGGCGATGGCCGTGCCGACCACCATGCCGATGGCACTGCCGGCCGCAAAGCCAAGAGCGATCTCGCCCAGGGTGACCCACAGGTTTGTCACGATGAGCTCCCAGCTCCGGACGAGCTGGGTGGCGACCGAGACCGGTCCGGGCAAGATCAGGGGTGAGGTGGCCAGCGAGGCGAGATACCAGACGATCAGCGCGGCAACGAGGACCGCGACGCGGGCGGTGTTGAGCACGAGGGCATCGCGACGGCGACGCCGGCGCCGAGCGCTCCGGGCCGCATCGATGGCCTCGTGGAGATCGTCCGCCACCGCCACCCTCGACATCTCGGCGGCACGCTCGCTCACGCACGCACCTACGCCGGGATGGCCATCGACCGGCTGGCGTCCAGCAGGCGGCGCAGCCGGCGGGCGAGCCGAACGAAGTCCTCCGAGTACCGCATCTCGAGGGTGCGCGGGCGTGGCAGGGGCACCTCGACGATCTCGCGCACGGTCCCCGGCCGCTCCGTGAGCACGATCACGCGATCGGAGAGGAACGCTGCCTCCTCGAGGTCGTGCGTGACGAACACGATGGTCTTGCGCGTAGCCTCCCAGACCCGCAGCAAGATCAGATTCATGTGCTCGCGGGTCTGCGCGTCGAGCGCACCAAAGGGCTCGTCCATGAGCAGGACTCGGGGCTCGAAGATCAGGGACCGTACGATGGCCGCCCGCTGCTGCATGCCTCCCGACAGCTTGCTCGGCAGCGAGTCGGCGAAGCCGGTGAGGCCCACGAGGTCGATCAGCTCCGTGGCGCGGCGCACGAAGCTCGCCCGTGACCGGCCGAACACCTCGATGGGCAGGAGCACATTGTCCAACACCGTCCGCCAACCCAGGAGGACGGCCTTCTGAAATACCAGTCCCACCTCACCGCTCCGTGGCCCGTCCACGGGCCGGCCGTCGAGCGTGATGCCGCCCTTGACGATTGGCTCGAGGCCGCTGATGCAGTACAAGAGGGTCGTCTTGCCACACCCGCTCGGGCCGATCAACGACACGAACTCTCCCTCGCGGACGCCGAAGCTCACGTCGCGGAGAGCGTAGGTGCCACCCTCCGCGAGATCGAACATCTTGTGAAGCTGCTGGACCTGGATCAGTGCCTCGTCCCCGTCCGTGGCACGAGCTGCTCGGCCGCTCGGGCGAGCGGCGGTGGCTCGACGATGACCCCGTCCTGCACGATCGGTCGGCCGTCGATCCAGACGGACTGCTGACTCAGGATCGCGTCGGGATGATTCTCGCCGCCGCCCGGCAGCCAGAAGGGCACTCCGAGCCCGACGGCATTGTTCCCACGGGCGCGCATGTCCTCGATGAACGACTCGCCCGTCACGCGCGCTGCTGGATGAATGCCGTTGGTGAAGTGGATGACGTGGCCGTAGTCGCCGCCGGCCGCGCGCCGGAGCGCGCGCTGGAAGGGCGCGCGGGCCGCGCCGCCGCCCGTCA
>Ga0306921_10009208_pt1 | contig 10471 bp, 9 predicted proteins | sample sta12Cox44000080_FD_203760 | JGI IMG/M metagenome (GOLD analysis project Ga0306921, IMG submission 203760) | Lab enrichment of tropical soil microbial communities from Luquillo Experimental Forest, Puerto Rico - statoxic.12C.oxic.44.000.080 (v2)... | ecosystem: Environmental > Terrestrial > Soil...
AAAGGCCGCTTCCACTTCGACTTTCAATCACGCGGTCGACGGCGCGGGCTTGTAACTTGTCGCTCTGGCCTCAGCTTGCGTCGGGGCGAGCCGGACGTAGACTTCGGTGCAGGCGATGGAACCACCTCGTCTAATTCGGAGATCGCCATGGCCACGAACAAGACACCTGAGATGGATCGGCACGACGAACAACCCGCCCTGAGCACTCCGCCGATCGTGTCGCCGCAGGCCTGGGAGGCTGCGCGCCAGCAGACGCTCGTGAAGGAAAAGGCTCTGACGCGGTCCCGGGACGCCCTGGCCGCCGAACGCCGGCGAATGCCGTGGATGGCAGTCGAGAAGGCGTACGAATTCGAGGGGCCCCGCGGCAAGGTGAGCCTGCTCGACTTGTTCGAGGGACGGCGTCAGTTGATCGTCTATCGCGCCTTCTTCGAGCCGGGCGTGTTCGGCTGGCCCGAGCACGCCTGTCGCGGCTGCTCACTGGGCGCCGATCAGGTCGCGCACCTCGCCCATCTGAACGCTCGCGACACCACCCTCGCCTACGTCTCGCGGGCGGCGCAAGCGGACATCGCGCGCCTGAAGGCGCGGATGGGCTGGGAGATGCCCTGGTACACACTCACCGACAGCTTCGACGCCGACTTCGGCGTCGGCGAATGGCACGGTCACAACGTGTTCTTCCGCGACCACCAGCGGGTGTTCCGCACATACTTCATCAACAACCGCGGCGATGAGGCGATGGGAACCACCTGGAGCTACCTCGACATCACGCCGCTGGGCCGGCAGGAGACGTGGGAGGACTCGCCGCAGGGTTACCCCCAGAGCGCGCCGTACAAGTGGTGGAACTGGCACGACAACTACGAAGCCGAAGCGTCGCCTGACCGGAAGTGGGTCGAGGTATCTGACGCGGCAGAAGCCAGCTTCCAAGAGCGCGACGCAGAGGCGAAGAGATAACCGGAGCTCACGCCCCCAACTCGGCCGTGCAGGTGGGCGCTCAACACACAGACCCATCTCTCACAGGTGTTCGCGCATGAAGTTGCCCGCGCTGCTCAGGGCTTGTCGGCCTGACTCCAAACGGGCATTCCACAGATGCCATAGCGTGGATCATATGCGGCCAGATCTCCAGGGTGACGGGCACATCCGCCTGACCTGCTGCGGCGGCGAGACGTGTCGCGTCATCAAGTAGGGTTTCAGCCGAACCCACTTGGATCAGCATCGGCGGCATTCCAGTCAGATTGGCGAACAACGGCGATACGCGGGGGTCCTCACGGTCTGCAGCGGCACCGAGATATGCGTCAGCGAGCTCGCACAGATAGCCCTTGTGAATCAGCGGGTCGACGGCGCGTCTCCCAGCACAGCCTGGTGATCTGAGTGCAGGCGCACTCACTGGATGATTGCGAAGAGCGCTTGATACGAGATCACGACGCTTTGCTGTAGTCGTACCACACCGCTTCGATGTTATTGCCGTCAGGATCGAGCACAAAGGCAGCATAGTAGCCCGGCCAGTAGTCGCGGTAACCCGGATCGCCGTTGTTCTTACCTCCGGCCGCGAGTGCCGCCTCGTGGAAGGCCTGCACTTGTTCCCTGCTACGGGCCTCGAATGCTACATGCAAGGGCACCGTCGTTTTCTCCTTGCTGATCCAGAAATCCGTGTTCTTGCCATCGTTGAACCCTGCCGCCTCGCCATATTCCATGTTGTTGCTGTAGCCGAGCGGGGCTAACGCCTTGCAATAAAAGGCCTTGGATTTTGGATAATCGCTTACCGCGAGTGAGGTGTGGGCGATCATGCTTCGCTCCTGAAAGGGTCGATCCATGACAACGGTATCAGGTCGGCCGGTGGTTACGGGAATGGCCGATACCGGCCTGCACCGGCTTTGGCTTACTCGGGCGCGACCTTTGCCATTTGTTCTTTGCGCAGATGGGGTCCTGTGAAGGACGACGCACTCAAGTCCGCCGAATGACCGGAGGTCGCCCCAGGTGGTCACCAAACGCAACGCTGAGATCCTCGTACTCGCCGGGCGCGAGGTTGCGATCTCCAACCCGGACAAGCTTCTGTTCCCGAAGCCGAAACACACCAAGCTCGATCTGGTGCACTACTACATAACCGTGTCACAGGGCGCGCTTCGTGGGGCTGGCGGCCGCCCAAACATGCTGGTTCGCTACCCGGATGGGATCGACGGCGAGCACTTCTACCAAAAGCGCGCGCCCAAGAGCCGCCCTCGCTGGATTGAGGTGGTCGAGCTGCGCTTTCCCTCGGGCCGCGTCGCGGAGGAGGTCGTGCCGCGAGATGTGGCGGCGCTGGCGTGGCTCGCGAACCTCGGTTGCCTCGAGCTTCATCCGCACCCGGTACGGGCCGAGGACCTCGCGCATCCCGATGAATTGCGTGTTGACCTCGACCCCGTGCCTGGAGTCACGTGGAGGGAAGTACAGGAAGTCACCGAAATAACCCGCACTGTTCTCGAGGACTTCCACCTCGTCGGCTGGCCAAAGACCTCCGGTTCACGCGGCATGCACGTCTACGTCCGGCTTGAACGGCGCTGGGGTTTCGACGAGGTGCGTCGCGGCGCGCTCGCCCTGGCGCGCGAAGTCGAGCGGCGTGCACCGAAGCTCGCAACCAGCAAGTGGTGGAAGGAGGAACGCCAGGGCGTGTTCGTCGACTACAACCAGAACGCCAAGGACCGCACCGTCGCCTCTGCGTACTCAGTGCGGCCAACGCCAGACGCGCGTGTGTCGGCGCCGCTGGCCTGGGACGAGGTCGGTGAGTGCAATCCAGCGGACTTCACTCTCGCCTCGATGCCGGCGCGCTTTGAGAAGCTCGGCGACGTGCATGCGACGATCGACCAACACGCTGGCTCGCTCGCGGGCTTGCTCGAGCTTTTTGAGCGCCAGGGCTTGGGCGATGCGCCCTGGCCGCCGCACTACAGGAGACAGGCGTCGGAGCCTCCTCGCGTCCAACCCTCCAGGCGAAGACTCCCGTTACTCGAGATTGGACGCGCTCGCCGGAAAGAGGACGCGCTAGCGGGCCTCGAGCGCTGGAAAGCGCGCCATGCGCAAGCCGCGACACACCTGGAGCCGGCCGACGTACTGGTCGACGCCATGCGCGGGCGCTACAGCACGTGGACCCGGATCCGCGTCAATCTGCAACACGTACCCGAAGAGCTGCGGCCGGATCAGGAGGCGCTCGATCCGGACGAGAAGATTTTCTCGAGCTCGTAGGGCTTCGTGACCTCGAGCTGATCGTAACGGCAGTCCTGCGGTCGCTTGTCGGCTCGCCAGCGCAGGAAAAACGCCGCGTGGCGGAAGCGATCGCCCTGCATGTGGTCGTACCTCACTTCGCAGACGCGCTCGATTCTGAGGGGCTCCCACGACAGGTCCTTACCTGCACTCCAGCGACTCTGCGCACCCGGCATGCGGCTCGATTCGGCGGCGGTGCCGGCCCACTCGCGCCAAGGGTGATCACGCATCGCGTCCATGCGAAGCGGCGCGAGCTCCTTCACCAACTGCCTTCGCATCGCCATCGTAAAGGAAGAGGTGACGCCGACATGCTGCAGAATCGCCCTGTCGTCGTACAAGCCGAGCAGGAGCGAGCCTACTGCGTCCCTGCCACTCTTGTGCCAACGAAAGCCCGCCACTACGCAGTCGGCGGTGCGCGCGTGCTTCACCTTGATCATCGCGCGCTTGCCTGGCAGGTAAGGGCCTGAGTCGAGCTTTGCAATCACACCGTCTAGCCCGGCGCCCTCGAAGCGCGTGAGCCAGTCGAGCGCAATTGCACGATCGCGCGTTACGGGTGTGAGATGCACCGGCGGCTCCACTTTGCCGAGCAACTTCTCGAGGGCATTACGGCGCGCCGCTTGTGGCGCAGTCATGAGATTGCGTCCCGCGACCGCGAGCACGTCGAAAGCAATGAATGAAGAGGGTGTCTCTTTTGCGAGTTTCGCGACGCGCGACACCGCTGGATGCAGTCGCAGCTGCAGAGTGTCGAAATCGAGCCCATGCGCCGTCGCTATCACGATCTCGCCGTCCACCACGCAGTTCTCCGGCAGGCGATCGAGCAAAGCTTCGTGCAGCTCGGGGAAATAGCGATCAAGGGGTCGAGCATCGCGGCTTTGGATATACACCCCGTCCGCGCCGCGGAACACGATCGCCCGGAAACCGTCCCACTTCGGCTCGTAAAGGTAATCGCCCGCCGGCAGCTCGTCCGCGAGCTTGGCGAGCATTGGTTCGACGGGCGGATTGACGGCAAGCGCTACAGAACTCTTCAAGCCGTTGCCTCTGAGATGTGATCGCGGATTCTGCACGGCGCTGGCCCCTCGTATGCTCATGCCGCGCGGCCATCCATCCTGACCCCGGCCTCGAACCTCTAGAAGGCAGCTCCGCGGCTACAGTGTCAAGTATGCCGCTCGCCGCAATGGCAGCGCCGCGGCGCCTGGCGAAGCAGACTTAGCAGGCACGTCCGTCCCGTCCGCATACTCCAGGCGGCGACCTGCGCGAAGGCTTCGTCGCCCGGGCGATCGCGGTCGGCAGTTCAGGGATGATTCACGCGCTCGAGCAAACGCGCGAGCTCGGGCGGCCCCTGACGTCGCGCTGCGGCGAGCGGTGTGTCGCCGTCCTCATCCGCGACGTCGGCGCGGGCCCCGGCAGCGAGTAAGCGCCGCACCATCGCCGTGTCACCACGCAGCGTCGCGACGAGAAGTGCCGTGCGTCCCCGAGCGTCGGTCTGTTCAGTGCCGATTCCGCTGCGCAGGAGTTGATCGACGAGTTTGAGATTGCCCGATTCGGCCGCCGCGACCAACGGTGAGTTCGGCGCCACGCTGGCGCGAGCTGATGCAGCTGCGGCCAGCGCCCGGGACGGACGCGCCTGGATGCTGGGCGGTGCTGCGGGGGCAGAGGGCGCGACTTGAGCGCCGGCAATCGGGTTCTCGAGCGCTCGGTTTGCGTCAATGGCACTACTGCCCGAGGTCGCATTGTCCCCGGCGGCACCGCCTGCGATTCTGGCTTGCGCCTGCTGTGAACTCGCCTCGCTAGCGCCCTCTCTCCTCAGGTCTGCAGCTGCATCGTGCGCGGGGCTGGAAGCCTCGGCTGGTGCGCCGGCACGCTGTCTCGAGCGCGTAGTGTCCGCATTGGGAGCGGGAGCCGCGCTTGCGAGCCGCTCGACGTTAGAAGGTACCGAAGGCTCGACGGATGGGGCGGACCCTGTCGCCGGTGGATTGTGCGCGGCAACCTGCGACGGTGACGCATTGAGCTTCTGCTCCGGGACTGGCGTGGGCGCATGCCAATGCCACGCGAGGAGAGTTGCAAAACCCGCCACGATTACGCTCGCGGCAGCACGGATGCGCCAGCTGGAATCATTCGCTGCAGGCCTGCGCCGGTGAGCGGTCGACAGGCCGTGAGTCGCATGATCGACGGCGGCGGTGCGGGCGCACGCGAAGATGGACTCGCGGACGGCGTCACTGGGCCGCGCCGGATCCACAGCGCTCGCAGCCCGATAGCGCTCGGTGAGTTCGTCCGCGCGGTCGTCGTCAGAGTCCGCACTGCTCATGCGTACTCCTGCAGCAGTTGTCGGAGTTTGGACCGTGCGTAGCGCAAGCGGCTTTTGGCCGTTTCGAAATTGGTGCTCATGACCCGGGCGATTTCCTCCAGCGTGAGGTCCCCCTCGGCGTGCAGGAGAAACGCCTGGCGCTGTTCCGGAGGCAACTTTTCGATCGCCGCCAACACCATAGCAGCGTGCTGCTGGGACTGCGCCCGTTCAGGCGGCTCTGTTCGACTGTCGGCCGCGAGTTGTTCGACAAGGCTCACGGCGCCCGAGCCAGCTGCTACCGCGGACAGACGCTCGTGAAGTCGCGTGGCGCGCAGCGCGTCGACGAGACGATTGTGCGCGAGCGTGAACAGCCAAGTCGTGAAGCGCGCGCTGGGCCGATAGCCCGGTGCTGCGCGCGCCACCGAGAACCATACATCCTGCATCAGCTCGTCAGTGATCGAACGATTGCTCAAGTTGCGTTGCAAGTACCGCCAGACCCTGAGTTCGTGGCGTCGATATAGTTCCTCGAAAGCCCGCACCTCACCGGCGGCGAAGCGCAGCATGAGGGCTTCGTCGGTATCACCTCCATCAGTCATGTACGCATTGTCGCAGCGGCCCGCGGTTACAGGTGGGCGGGTCCGGAACGAAGTGTACGAGCGAAGAACCCGGAAAGGGATTGGGGTCTGCAGCCACCGGCGCAGCGCGTGGAATGATTCCGAGCGCGAGGAGACTCTCGCGACTGTCGTAGCGGATGCGCACGACTTCATTGGGCTGAGAGGTCGCGCGTGTGAAATCCGTGAACTCCACATACGATTGCTCCCGCGCCCCGTGGCCGGTCCCCAACCTGGCCGTGGGTGGCGGCTGCACCACAGCATCCCGCTTTTGCGCCGAGCGTGCCGATCCGTCATCGGCCTCCGCCCGGCCGCGAATGCCCGACTCACCGCCATTCTCGCCGGCCGGTGGGGGAGGGGGTGCGGCGGCGCTGGGGGCTGTCGAGGCGACATGCTCGGGCACGCGCTCCCGAAACACGGCGACCCCGATCACGCCGACGTTGGCCGCTCGACCGGTTCGTGCGGCGTAGGAGTTCGGCACGGTGGTGAACTCGAAAGCGGCGACCTCGGCCTGGCTCTTGCGCCAGCCAGTTATCTCGCAGGCTTCCTCTCCACGCAGCACGTACCCGCTCTGGTCCCAGCGAGCCGTGTCACCCGTCAAGACATTGACGCCGTCGACCGAGGCTACCGCGAGTATCCGCGCGTGAAGCGTGTTGCGAATCTCGATCGCATAGCGGCCAGCCGGATTTCCCGCGACCCAGTATTCGCCATGATGATAGTAAGTGCGGATTGGCATGCCGCTGTCGCGATCAATGACAAGAACTTCCGCCAGTCGGCCGGCGGCATGCGCGGACTGCACAGCCAGCGCCAGGCAGGCCACAGCCAGGATAAGTCTCATGTGCGACTCCTGAGTGAAGGTCAGTCGCCAACTTAAACGAGACCGCGGAAGAATCGGGGTTAATGTGCGCGGTTACGCGCGGGGCGCAGGTCATTGCCCGGTCCGAAACCGCGTCCATGCGCGCGCCACGAGGCGCGAATAATTGAGCGGCACGGGCACGCTTGTCACCAACCGCGCGCGAGTTTCGGCATCCGGATACACGGCCGGATCGCTCCTGACGGCGGCTTCGATGAGCAGCAGCGACGCGGCATTACCGTTCGGATACTTGATGTAGTTGCTGATGCCGGCAATGACGTCGGGGCGCAAGAGGTAGTTCAGCCAGATTTCGGCGTTGTGAGGATGGGGTGCATCCGCGGGAATCGCGACCATGTCTATCGTCGTCAGCGCGCCTTCGCGCGGTATCAGGTAAGCGATGCGCGCTCCCGTGGAGTTCTCGATTGCCCGGTTGCGCGCGGCTTCCACATCGCCCGACCACGCGAGCTCGAGGCACACCTCACCGCTCGCCAGGGGAGCAATCGGAGCAGGGTCGATGTTGCGCACGAATGGACGTATGGCGTGTAACAGCTCCGCGGCAGCAAGGACATCTTTGGGATCCCGGCGACGGGGGTCGCGATGCAGATAGATGATGGCCGAGTCAAAGACATCGAGGGGAGAATCGACGATGAGGATGCCGCAATCCTGCAGTCTTGCGGCGTTCTGCGGATTGAAGAGCAATGCCCAGCTATCCGGAACCGTCCCGCCCAGGCGCTTGCGCACCATGTCGATGTTATAGCCCAGACCCGTGGTCGACCACATGTAGGGGATCGCATGCAGATTCCCTGGATCGTGAACCGCCATACGGCGCATGATCTCCGGGTCGACGTTGGCGAGATTGGGCAATGCCCGCTTATCGAGCTCCCGGTAAACACCGGCTTCACGCTGGCGGTCGAAGAACACATCGGTGGGCACTACCACATCGTAGTTCGAATGACCGCTCAATAATTTTGTTTCGAGAATCTCGTTGTTATCGTAGACGTCATACTGCACCTTGATTCCGGTTTCCTTCTCGAAGTTGCTTATCGTGTCGGGCGCGATGTAGTCGGCCCAGGAATAGACATTGACGACCTTCTCCTGGTCATACGGATTCGATGTGTCCCGAGTTGCGGCAATCGCCGTCGCTTCGCCTTCGTGACCCGAACAGGCGCAGAGAAAAAAAGAGAGCACGAGTGGCTGAGTTCGACTCGCCAATCGTAACCAGACCGCGGCGCGCCCGTGCCGCGGCCGCTGCCTCACCTGGGAATCAGAATCACTCCACCCCTCGCGGGGGTTTGGCGAGCGGTCATGGAGAGCTTCTATCACTGTGACGAGTTCGTGCTGCGTCTCACAACGTTGCACGTACGCGCTTGCGAGTTGCCGAACAATGCCCCGCAACCGGATGTAGTGTTTGGGGTGGGCATTTGGAGTCTCAACACCAGTATACCCGCCCAGTTTCCCTGCTTACGAATCGGCGATGGCTCTGCGAATCGGCGATGGCCCCGCGACCCGCCCCAGGTTCTCGGTGCTGGCGCTATCGTTATCGTTCGACCTTTCCGGTAAGCCGCGCGCAAGGCCGGAACTGTCCACCCGACGCGCCATCGCAAGCGGCTCCGCTCCCTCACCGAGCGCTGCACTGTCGAACCAGACAGCCGCGCTGTTCTCGGACCTGCTCGTGCATCACATGGGCATCGGCTTGGCGGACGGCATTACCCAGGGGGCGGCGGGTCCGGATGAATTTCGCACCGCGCCGCTGTGGGGCGTAGGGCAGCGGGTATTCCTCCTGCACGACGGCCGGACGAGCAACATCATCACGGCGATCCTCGACCATGCGAGCGAGGGAAGCGAAGCGAATCAAGTCGTGCGCAACTTCCACGAGTTGAGTGCCGCGGATCAGCAGGACCTGATCAACTTCCTGCGCTCGCTCTGAGGAGCGGCGCAGGAGTATCGCAGGCGCTGGGATCAGCCAAGGGGGCCGGCCCAGCAGCCGGCCCCCTTGTGGTGCCCGCGGCTACGGCGACGTCCAGTAGCCATAAACGCATCGCTGCCCGCCGCGCGTAGGCGACCCGGTGGCAGTTCCCCGCGACGCAGGTGAATCTTGCAGCCGGAGCCGATGTGCATGGTGGGCGTCCACTGCCACCCGAGCCCTTGCAGATATCTCTTGACGGTGTGCTTGTTCAATCCCGTGCGCGGGTGGTTCCAAAGCCGCGCGTTGTCTTCGGCTGCCGCCTGCTCGGCCAGTGCCCGGTAGATGTCTTGGTAGGGCGCCCGGTGGCGATCGCGATGGCGCGCGCTGCGCAGTCGCGCGCCTTACCGCGATAACCGGCTGCAGTACGGCCGCCGTCGTTGTAGTGAAAGAGCAGTCGACTCATGCTAACTGCGCGGCCGTGTGCCGCTCGGGTCGTAGAGCGGCCGCAGTGATGCGCGCGCGGGCACGCTGCGATTGCCTATCAGGATCTCAAACCGCCCCGTGGCGATCAGCTCATCGGTCACACCCCGTTCATCACTTACGTAGCCGAGGCCCGCTGCGGCCCCGAGGGTATGGGCGAACATCCCGGAGGTGATCAGGCCCACGCGCCTGCCGTCGAGGAGTATCGGCTCATTGTGATAGAGCATCTCCTCGGGATCGGAGAGCAGAAACTGCACGAGGCGCCGGCGCCGCGGCTGCGAGCGCTCCGCGAGCAGGGCGTCGCGGCCGATGAACCGCGGCTTCGACCATGCGCAGGTAAAGGCAAGTCCCGCATCGAGCGGCGTGTCATCGGGACCGATGTCGTGCGACCAGTCCCGGTAAGCTTTCTCGATACGCAGCGAGTTGAGCGCGTGGTAGCCGCAGTGGGCGAGACCCAGTGGCTTGCCAGCCTCGACGATGGCGTCATACACGCCGATGGCAAATGGAACCGGTACGTACAGCTCCCAGCCGAGCTCGCCGACGTAGCTGATCCGCACCGCGAGTGCCTGCCGATAGCCGATCTGCACCTCGCGCGCCGTGCCGAACGGGAAGGCGTCATTCGACCAGTCACCGCTCGCAATGCCCGCGAGCAGCTCGCGCGACCGCGGGCCCTGGACATTGAGCGTGCACCAGGCATCACTCACCTCGGTGACCACGCAGTGGCAGTCCGCCGCGATATGCTCGCGCAGCCAGGCGATCACGTGGGTAGCCGTGAAGGCAGCGGTCACCACCATGAACCGGTCGCTCGCGAGGCGCGTAATGCTGACATCCGCCTCGATACCGCCGCGCTCGTTGAGGAACTGCGCGTACAGTACCCTGCCGATCGGTACGCGGCAGTCGGCGGTCGCGATGCGGTTCAGCGCGCGCTCGGCGTCGCGTCCCTGAACAAGGATCTTCGCGAACGAGGATTGCTCGAAGAGTCCTACGGCCTCGCGTACCGCGCGGTGCTCCTGCGCATTGTTCTCGAACCAGTTCTGTCGTCCCCAGTGATATTCGTAGACGGGCTTCTGCCCCGGCCGCGCGTACCAGTTGGGCCGTTCCCATCCTGC
>Ga0306921_10009209_pt1 | contig 10470 bp, 11 predicted proteins | sample sta12Cox44000080_FD_203760 | JGI IMG/M metagenome (GOLD analysis project Ga0306921, IMG submission 203760) | Lab enrichment of tropical soil microbial communities from Luquillo Experimental Forest, Puerto Rico - statoxic.12C.oxic.44.000.080 (v2)... | ecosystem: Environmental > Terrestrial >...
CGGGCGGCCACTTGCGATCACCGATAATCTCAATTTCGGCAATCCCGAGCGTCCCGAGATCATGGGCCAGTTCGTCGGCTGCCTGAAAGGAATTTCGGAAGCAGCCCGCGCGCTCGACTTCCCGGTCGTATCCGGCAATGTTTCACTCTACAACGAAACCAATGGCCGCGGTATCCTCCCGACGCCCTCGATCGGCGGCGTCGGCTTGCTCGATGATTTCACCAAATCTGCAACGCTTGCCTTCAAGGCCGAAGATGAGGCGATCCTCCTGATCGGCGAAACCCGTGGCTGGCTCGGTCAGTCCGTTTACTTGCGCGACATCTGCGGCCGGGAGGAGGGCGCACCGCCCCCGGTCGATCTTGCAGCCGAGAGACGCAACGGCGATGTCGTGCGCGGGATGATTCACGCCGGTACCGCTACATCAGCGCATGATGTCTCCGACGGTGGCCTCCTGATCGCGCTGGCCGAAATGGCGATCGCAGGCGGGATCGGCGCGCGATTACTTGCTGCGCCAGCGTCGATCGTGCCGCACGCATATTGGTTCGGCGAGGATCAGGCGCGCTATATCGTCACCGTGCCAGCCGAACAGGCAGGTCTCGTGCTCGCCAAGATGAGAGGCGTGGGCGTGCCCTGCTTGCGTATCGGAACCACCGGCGGGAACGCAATTTCCATCGCCGGTGAGGAGCCGGTTGCCGTGGCTTCGCTGAGGGACGGCTTCGAAAGCTGGTTTCCAGCCTATATGAGCGGCTAGTGGACCACAGGGAGAGCTTCACAGCACATGTTCGGCGCCGGGAATCCGGCGCAAGCACGCGGTTGCCGCCCAGCTCAGCATCAGCGTGACGATCAGGACGATAACGGCCTTGATGATTGCCGTCAGTTGCGGGATCGGCGCGAGTGTGATGCCGAACAGCGCATATTGCAGCCAGAGCAGCGGGACGTAGTGGATCAGAAAGATCCCGTAGGAGCTGGCGCGCAGCGGGTCCAGGATGCTCCAGCCGTCGCTGTCGAAACGCAAAAACAGTGCGAGCAGGTTGAAGGTCTGCGCTACGCTGAAGCTTGCGAAGGTCAAGGAATAGGTCAGCCTGAACCACAGCGGCGGATCATTGGCGTCGGCGATGAGATTGTGTTTCACGAAGATGAGCGCGATGATGCAGCCGTAAGTGAGAACCGAGGCTACCAGCCAGATCGGCCAGCGGCGCGTCAGCTCGCCTTCGCGGGACAACAGCCCGGCTTCGCGCCGTACGGAGCCGATGCCGACGCCGGCGAAGAAGTAAAGCAGGTATAACAGAACCCGGCTCGCCTGAATCGCCAGCGGTCCCAGCGTGAACCAGCGCGGCTCGCGGAATAAAGATCAGCCGGAACGTAGACGATGATCGATCTGATCAATAGCGCCCAGAATGAAATGCCTGGCCTCTTGAGGCTGGCAAGCGAAAGGCGACCGATTGCCTCGACGCATCCGGGCACGGTGCGATAGACGACTGCGGCCAGCATATCGAACGCAAGCAGCACCCAGATGAACCAGACCGGTCCGCTAGGCCACGGGCCGGTCGTGACCGTCTTCCACCAATAGGTGGCGAAACTGCTGCCGGGATGCAGGCGCAACTCGACGGCGTAATAGGCAATCGGCATCAAAATCGTGGCTGCGATCACGAAGGGCAGGCCGAGACGCCACCAGCGGTCGCGCAGGAAAAGGCTGGTCTCCTTGCGCCGCAAGCTCGGCCAGACGAACAGTCCCGACAGAAGGAACATCGCCGACATCAGGAAACTGTCGACGAAGAGCACGATCGCGTCGAACCCGATGAACGACTGGCGATCGGTTTGACCGTAATAGGTGTAGGGAATGACCGAGTGATGTATCAGCACCAGCACGATGATGAAGGTGCGGGCGCGGTCATATGCAGCATTGCGCGTCGAAACGATGGGCGCAGCCTTCACTTCCGTTGACGTCGCCGCGCTGAAAGTGGACATCATACGCTGTCCGGCACGTTAATGCGCGGATGTTGCCGGTGCAGCGGAGATTCATCAAGGGGCTGGCAGCGCAACCCAGACCGGATTTCGCGCGCTGGCGGCGGTGAGGACCGGGCTGGGTCACCAAAGACGGCCCTTGCCTGCCGATCGGCCGAGCCCACCTGCAGCGTTCTTTCCGGTATGCCTCAGGATTCGTCGTTCCGCGCCGATCTGGAGCAGCGCCTCAATTCAGGTCACTTCCTCGATCTTGACCTTGTCGGGATAGAACGCCAGATGGCCGGTGATCTCGGTCATCGCCGGGAATGGCGTCTCGTAGGTCCAGATTGCATTCTCGACCGTCTTGCCGCCCGCGACGACGCTGAAATAATTCGCATCCCCCTTGTACGGACAGTGCGTCACCCGCGCGGTGCGCTCAAATAGCGACATATTGGCATCTTCGCGCGGTACGTAGTTCACGGCCGGATAGCTTGCCTCCTTCAGCTTCAGCGCATGGGAGGTTTCGGCGATCACCACACCGTCCAGGGAAACGCGGACGCGCTTGGGATTTTCGGTGATGGTGATCGGGTGATCGGGGCCTGGAAGTCTCATGGTGCCTGCCTTTTGGTCAGCCGGTTTCGATCGCCGAAAACGCGATCGTTGAGGCTTTTCTGGATCATACCATTAATATAGTGCGAGAAAGCGTGACCCAGAAGGGTGTTCGCGGTAAGTTGAAGCGTCGCGGCCGGTAGGCCCCGGCCGTACCGCCGATCTGGAATCCCCGCACCGGAAGCGGCCTTTCAGGCAGTAAAGGCGATACCAGACCATAATCTGTTTGTACCCGCGAGTTTTCTGAAGTTCGCAAAATAAGTGTTGCCGAGAAAGATTGCGAACATCCGAAAGCGGGTACTGGAAGCCGAATGGGAGAAATTTTTCGATGCCGATGGACGCCCGCGATATCGAATCGATGATCAAGGCAGCAATACCTGACGCCGAGGTAACGATCCGCGATCTGGCCGGCGATGGTGACCATTACGCAGCCACCGTGATCTCGGAGTCATTCCGCGGCAAGTCTCGCGTTCAGCAGCACCAGATCGTCTATCAATCGCTGAAAGGGCAGATGGGCGGCCTGCTTCACGCATTGGCGCTGCAGACCGGGGTTCCGGATTGACCGAAGAGTTTGACCATCCGCGCCCCGCGCAAAACTGAGCGCCGGAAATCGGCAACAGATCGGGGCGGTGACGCCATGGCGTGGGATAACGAACGCGGCCCGTTGTTTCGCTCGATCGTACCGCATCAGCACAGCCGCGTGACCTACGCCGAATTGTTGTTCGACCTGGTGTTCGTCTTTGCGGTGACGCAGGTCTCGCACACGCTGCTTGCCAATTTCACCCCGCTCGGCGCGCTGCAGACGACAATACTGCTTTTGAGCGTGTGGTGGGTGTGGGTCTACACTTGCTGGATCACCAATTGGCTCAACCCCGAGCTGACGCCGGTTCGCCTGCTTCTGTTCGTGTTGATGCTCGGCGGCCTCGTGCTCTCGACCTCGATCCCGATGGCGTTCACCTTGCGGGGGTTGTGGTTCGCGCTCGCCTATGCCGCGATGCAGGTCGGCCGGACCTTGTTCTGGTTGGTATCGACGCCACGCGAGCGGGTCTTGGCGCGGATGAATGCGGTCCGCATCCTGGTCTGGCTGTCGACCTCTGCGGTCTTCTGGATTGCGGGCGGCTTCGCACAAGGACATGCGCGACTCGTGCTTTGGACGTTGGCCTTGGGTATCGAATACGTCTCGCCTGCGGTGCGGTTCTGGATTCCGAAATACGGTGCCTCCTCGGTGGCGGACTGGTATGTCGAGGGCGGCCATATGGCCGAGCGCTGCGCCGGCTTCATTATCATCGCGCTCGGCGAATCCATCGTCGTGACCGGCGCGACCTTTGCAGATCTGAACTGGACCAGGGAAGTGGTCGCAGCCTTCCTGTCCTCCTTCGTCGCTTCGCTTGCGATGTGGTGGATTTATTTCCACAAGGGCGCACGGGCCGGGTCCGAGCTGATCTCCAATTCGAGCGAACCGGGGCGGCTGGCGCGGCTCGCCTACACCTATCTGCACCTGCCGATCGTCGCCGGCATCATTCTTTCCGCCGTCGCCGATGACCTGGTTTTGTGGCATCCTCTCGGGCAGTCCGACGCCAGGACCGTATTGAGCGCCGTCGGCGGGCCGTTGTTGTTTTTGGTCGGCACCATCCTCTTCAAGCACGCGGTTCGCGGCTTTCTGCAGCTCTCCCACGGCGCCGGGATCATCGCGCTTTGCGTGATCGGCTGGTTCGGGCGCGAATGGTCGCCGTTGGCGCTCTCGATCCTGACCACGGCGCTGATGATCGCGGTCGCGACCTGGGAATCGCTTTCGCTGCGATCGGGCGCGGCCAAGAAATCCAGAGCCGAAGCAGCTCAGTCTGACGCGACCAGCGCGTGAACCGAGAACATGCCGGCCTTATCCGTCCAGGATTCGAACGGTTTCCAGCCCGAGCCGGCGGCAAGCGCCGTGAAACGCTCGAGGCTATATTTATAGCTATTCTCGGTGTGGATGCTTTCGCCGGGATGGAACGAAAATTTTCGACCCAAAACGCGCGCGGTCAGCGATTTCTTGCTGATCAGGTGCATCTCGATGCGATGCTTGTCCCGATTATAGATCGCCCGATGGATGAACGCGCCGACGTCGAAATCGCCGCCCAGTTCGCGGTTGATGCGGTGAAGCACATTGAGGTTGAAGCGCGCGGTGACCCCTGCGGAATCGTTGTAGGCGTCGTACAGCACGCGCTCGTCCTTCTCGAGATCGACGCCGATTACCATGCGCGCGCCGTGTCCGAGGATCTCGCGGGCGCTGTGCAGGAACGCGCAGGCTTCGTGCGGTTCGAAATTGCCAAGCGTCGAGCCCGGGAAGAAGCCGACCTTCGGCATCGCCCGAACGGCCTCGGGCAATTCGAACGGGGCGGAGAAATCGGCCGTGATAGGGTAAACCTGAAGTGAGGGGAAATCCGCGCGCAGGGCCTCGGCCTGCGTCGTGAGGAATTCGCCCGAAATGTCGACGGGGACATAGGCGCCGAGTCCGCATTCTCTAAGCAGCAGCCGCACCTTGGTCGTTGAGCCGGCGCCGAATTCGACGAGCGCCGCCTGTTTCGGAATGATCGCCGAGATCGCACCACCGTAGTCCCGCAGAATCGCAAGTTCGGTGCGGGTCGGATAATATTCCGGCAACAGCGTGATCTGCTCGAACAGCTCGGAGCCGACCGCGTCGTAGAAATATTTTGGCGACAGCCGTTTCGGATACCGCGACAGGTCGTCGATCACGTCGCGCGCAAAGGCCGACGGTTGCCCGTCGAAATGATGCGCTTCGGCCAAAGCGGTTGCGTGCACATTCATGACACTCTCCCGAACGCGCTCTCCCTGCGCGGTTTGAAAATAAACTTATCCAGCGATGGCATGGGGACGAAATGCCATCGCGCTTTGGTGCTGTCGTTCGAGCATGATCCGTTGGGAAAACCTGTTTCCTCTTTTTTTCGAATCATGCCTGGTCGGCGTAGTCGGCGAGGCGCAGCCCCGTGAACTGCCAGCGATGATGGGGATAGAAGAAGTTGCGATAGGTGACCCGGCTGTGTCCGGAAGGCGTTGCCAGCGACGAACCGCGCAGCACGAGCTGGTTGACCATGAACTTGCCGTTATATTCGCCGAGCGCGCCTTCGATCGCGCGATAGCCCGGGTAGGGCGAGTAGGCGCTGCGCGTCCACTGCCAGACGATCCCGAAAGCGTCGTTGAGAGTGCCGGCGCGAGCCGCAACTTCCCATTCCATTTCGCTCGGCAGATGTTTGCCGCTCCAGCGCGCAAAGGCATCCGCCTCGTAGTAGCTGACGTGGCACACAGGGGCTGTCGGATCGACCGGCTTCAATCCGGCAAGCGTCATCACGTGCCATTCGCCATCGATCTGGCGCCAATAACCCGGCGCTTGCCACAGCTCGGCGCCTGCCGTCGCAAAGCCGTCCATCAGCCACAACGTCGGCGTCGAATAGCCGCCGTCCGCCATGAAAGCGAGCCAGTCGGCGTTGGTGACGAGATTGCGCGCCAGCCGAACCGGACCCACGAGCGCGCGGTGTGCCGGTTTCTCGTTGTCGAAGTGGAAGGTATCTCCGGCGTGCCCGATAGCGTGAATGCCCTCGTTGAAATCAACCCATTCGTCGCCGCTTCGTGCAGGCGCGGGGAAGCGCCACGACGGATCGTAAGCGGGCGAGATCGGATTTTGCGCGAAGGCGTGTAATATGTCGGTTAACATCAATTCCTGGTGTTGTTGCTCATGGTTGAGGCCGACCTCTACAAGCGGTGCAATTTCGGCCAGCTTGTCGGCCGAAAGTCCGTGAAAAAACTTCACGGTCGCCGCATCGACATGGCGGCGGTAGGCGGTGACCTCATCGGCGCTCGGTCGGGTGAGATGGCCGCGCTGGTGGCGGGCATGCCGGGGGCCGGCACTGACATAATAGGAATTGAACAGAAAGGCGTAGTCTGGGTGGAAGGGGTTGTATCCCGGCCAATGCTCGCCGAGCAGGAATTGCTCGAAAAACCACGTTGTATGGGCGCGGTGCCATTTCGCCGGGCTCGCATCCGGCATGGATTGGATCAATTGATCTTCGCCGGAAAGCGGGGCGGCCCGGCGTTCGGTCTCATTTCGCACCGCGAGAAAAGCCTCGGCCAGATCCTGGGCGAGGCTGCCGGAATCGGAGAATAAAGACGGGTCGCTAGTGGCGAGCGCGGCGGATGCGGATGTCGTCACGGAGGTCTCCGATTCGGCGGATAACGTTGCCCCGATTGAAGGGTTCCAAAAGCACAGCCTGTCCTAGATAGGGGCTCCCGTTTGGGAAAAAAGCCTCTCAGATACGACCCCGGCCACGAACTTGTTACGCGAGGGGGAAAAGCGCCTTCCCATGCGCCCTCGGGCGGGTGCGGCGCATGCCAGCTCCACGCCAATTTGCTATGGATGCACAATCGTTTGGGGTACATATATGATAGCTATTGATTTGATCGGCTGACGGCATGAGGTCAGAGCCCGCAAGGGGGTGGTCATGTGCGCGCCCCAAGAGGAAGAAGAGATGAGCATCGAGCAATTCATCGACACTGAAGTGAAATCGAACGACGTGGTACTGTTTATGAAGGGTACGCCGCAGTTTCCGCAGTGCGGCTTTTCGGGGCAGGTCGTGCAGATCCTCGACCACATCGGGGTCGGCTATAAGGGCCTCAATGTCCTTGAGTCCGCCGAGCTTCGAAACGGCATCAAGACCTATTCCAACTGGCCCACCATTCCGCAGCTTTACGTCAAAGGCGAATTCGTCGGTGGCTGCGACATCGTCCGCGAAATGTTCCAGGCCGGTGAATTGCAACAGCTCTTCGCAGACAAGGGCGTGACGGTCTCCACCCCCGCCTGAGCTTGGCTTCGCGGGCGCCGACTTCAGCGAATTTCGGGTGCCGGACTCTCGGTCCGGCACGGCTGGAAGTCATCCTCGCCGACATCACGACGTTGCGCGTCGACGCCATCGTCAACGCTGCGAACACGACGCTGCTCGGGGGCGGTGGGGTCGATGGGGCGATCCATCGTGCTGCCGGACCCGAACTCCTCGAGGAGTGCCGCTCGCTTGGCGGCTGCGACACCGGCGGCGCCAAAATCACCTCGGCATACCGGTTGCCGGCGCGTCACGTGATTCACGCAGTCGGTCCGGTCTGGAATGACGGCCGCCGCGGCGAAGACCAGGCGCCGGCCTCCTGCTACGCGCGCGCGATCGAGCTTTGCCAACACCACCATCTTGCCTCAGTGGCCTTTCCCGCCATCTCCACCGGCGTCTATCGATTTCCCGCCGATCGCGCCGCGCAGATTGCGGTGTCTTCCACGGCCGAGGCGCTGCAAGCAGCATCTGCGATCACGCGAGTGATCTTCTGCTGCTTCTCGCGTGAAAGCGCCGTTTTGCATCGGCAGGCGATGGCCGAGTTCGGCGAGCCTTGTAACGATTGAGGTGCGCGCTACACTCCGCCGGTCCGGCCGGCGGTGGATGAGATCATGAAGGCTTCGGGAATCGGCGTCGCGCGCTTTCATGTCGCTGCTGCGCTCGCGTTCATCCTGGTTGCCATTGCGCCCGGCATTGGCCAGGCTGAGCAGCCACTTGCCAACACCTCGGGTTTCTCATCGGAAGGGCTCGCGCGTGTCCGCGGTTACATGCGGATCGAGGTCGCGGCCGGCAAAATTCCCGGCGCGGTGCTCTTGATCCAGCAGCATGGTCACCCGGTGCTGTTCGAAAGCTTCGGTGAGCGGGACATCGACAGCCAGCTTCCGATGACGGCCGATACCATCTTCCGGCTTTACTCGATGTCGAAGGCGATCACATCCGTCGCCGCCATGATGCTGGTCGACGACGGCAAATTGTCGCTGGATGACCCGCTTTCGAAATATGTTCCAGCCTTCGCCCACATGAATGTTGCCGTCGAAAAGCACGACGACAATGGAAACGCGGTGCTGGTGTACGAGCCGCTCGCTCGCCCCATCACCATCGAAGACCTGCTGCGTCACACTTCGGGCCTGACTTACGGATTTTACGGCAACAGCCCGGTGCGAAAAATGTACGCCACCTCGGGCCTGTTCGAGGGCGATTTCGACAATGCGTTGTTTGCCGAGAGGATTGCCAAACTCCCGCTGGCCGAGCAGCCGGGAACGTTGTGGGATTACGGCCATTCGACCGATATTCTCGGCCGCGTCATCGAGATCGTGTCGGGACAGTCGCTGTTTCAATTCGAGAAGGAACGGCTGCTCGATCCGCTTGGTATGAACGAGACCGCCTTCTACCTTGCCGATGACACCAAGCATCCGCGGGTTGCCGAACCGTTGCCCGCCGATCGCTTCAAGGGTCCGGTCGCGGGACTGAAGGACCCGATCCTGCGGCGCCGTTGGGAGTCCGGCGGGGCGGGCATGATCGGCACGATCGGCGATTATGCGCGTTTTGCGCAGATGCTGCTCAATGGCGGCACGTTCGACGGCAGGCGTTACCTGAAAGGCGAAACCGTCGCGCTGATGAGGTCCGACCACATCGGGCCGGAAACAAAAATCGCCCGCGGCGATTTCTACTTTCCTGGCGAAAACACCGGTTTCGGTCTTGGCTTTGCCGTGCGCACGTCGGTGCCCGCAAAGACGCCGTCGTGGCCGACGGGCGAATACCGCTGGGGCGGCGCCGGCGGCGCTTTCTTTTTCATCGACCCGAAGGATGACATGTTTACGATTTGCATGATGCAGTCGCCCTCGCAGAGCGAGCGCATCCGGATCGAGCTGAAGACACTTGTTTATGAGGCACTGAACAGATGAGCGAAGTGGTATCTGTACCGGGGAGTTCAAAGCGCGGCGGTTTCTTTTTGCTGCGCGAGGCGGCTTTCTGGACCGTGCTGGCGATCTATCTCTCTCTGGTGATCGGATTTGCCTGGAATCGAACCCCGCTCGCGGAAGTCCTGGCAGCGCTCGGAATTCTTGCCGCTGGCGTCCACGCCGTTCTGACTTATGGCTGGAAGGATGCGCTCGCGCTGATGGCGATCTGCGTCACTATCACATTCGTGATGGAGAACATTGGCGTCACCACGGGATGGCCCTTCGGCCACTACCATTTCGAGATCGAGCCGAATTTGCCGCATGTCGGCGCCATCCCCCCCATTGTCGGTCCGCTCTGGTTCGGCATGGGATATGTCTCGTGGGTCTTGGCGGAAACCCTGCTCGGCGGAGCGCAGGAACGGCTGAGCCCTCGATTCCAGCTCGTGGCGTTGCCGGTCGTTGCGGCATTCGTGATGACGCAATGGGATGTGGTGATGGACCCGCCGGAATCCACGATCTCGAAAATCTGGATCTGGCACGATGGCGGCGCGCATTTCGGCGTGCCGCTGTCCAATTATCTCGGCTGGCTGCTGACGTCCTGGCTGTTCTACCAGGCGTTCGCGATCTATCTCAGTCGCCGCGGCGCGCCGTCGCCCTTTGCGATACGGCACCGGCGCACGCTTCGGCTCGTGGCGATATTGCTGTATCTCGGCTCAGGCGTCACCCACGTGACGCCGTGGCTGATCGGCCAGAGCGGCGAGGTGATCGATGCGGCCGGCCATGTCTGGCGCGTTCATGATCTGCGCGAGGCGACGGTCGTGACCATGCTGTTCACGATGTTCTTTACCGCGGTGCTGGCCGTGTTGCGGCTTACCACTGGTAAAGCTGATCGCTGAAGGCCGATAGCGGTTGTTCAAGCCTTGCGCACGATCTCGCGTACCAGGCCGACCGTCTCCTCGACCATGGCAGCCGTGACGTCGAGATGGGTGCAGGCGCGGATCCGGCCGTCCATCATGGCGAGCATGACGCCGCGCTGGCGCAAGGCGCCGACCATGGCATCCCCGGAGACGCCCGCGCCGTCAGGCTTGAAGAAAACGAGGTTGGTTTCCGGCTCTTGAACTTCGATCCCGGAAACTTGCGCCAGT
>Ga0306921_10009211_pt1 | contig 10469 bp, 11 predicted proteins | sample sta12Cox44000080_FD_203760 | JGI IMG/M metagenome (GOLD analysis project Ga0306921, IMG submission 203760) | Lab enrichment of tropical soil microbial communities from Luquillo Experimental Forest, Puerto Rico - statoxic.12C.oxic.44.000.080 (v2)... | ecosystem: Environmental > Terrestrial >...
GATGAATTGCCGGCCAAGCCGGGTTGAAAGCGCTTGACCCACGAGGCGCGCGGTAGTGTCCGGTGAGCTGGCAGCAGCAAATCCGACGATGATGCGCACCGGCCGCGTTGGATAGGCTTGCGCCCTCGCGATCCGCGCTGTGGCCGGCAGCGCGGCAGCACCCGCGACCAGATGCAGAAATTTCCGGCGGGGAAGTTTCATTTTGAACCTCCCTCACATCACTCGATCACCTCGTCGGCGCGGGTGAGCAATGTGGGCGGCACAGTGAGACCGAGCGCCCTCGCGGTTTTGAGGTTGATGATCGTTTCGAATTTGGTTGCCGCCTGCACCGGAAGGTCAGCCGGTTTGTCGCCGCGCAGGATGCGGTCAACATAGGATGCGGCCTGCCGAAACAGGTCGACGAGATCGTTCCCGTAAGCCATGAGACCGCCGGCCGCGGCGAACATGCGCGCGTAGTAGACCGCCGGGAGGCGGTGCCGGGCTGCAAGGGCGATGACGAGATCACGATGGACCGTGGCCGAGACATCGGGGATCAGCACCAGGCCACCATTCGGCGCGCTGGCGAAGGACCCGATGGCACGCTCAATGTCGGTGGCGTTCTCGACGAGGGTGGGTACAGGCTCGATCCCAACCGACGGCGCCGCGGCTTCGGCCGCCTGTAGGTAGTGATCATAAAAGGTGGCCGTCTTGGGGTTGGCCACGAAGGCGGCGCGCACAAGGTTGGGCGCGATCTCCTTGAGCATCGCGAGCCAGTTGCCGGTAATACTGGCTTCGTACAGCATCACGCCGGTGATATTGCCGCCTGGCCGCGGCAGGCTCGTAACGAACCCTGAGCCGACCGGGTCGGCGATGGCGGCGAACACGATCGGGATCGTGCTGCTTTCCTGTTGTAGCGCAGCAGTGACCGGCGTCGTATGTGCCAAGATCACCTCGGGTCGCAGGGCGACCAGCTCTTTCGCGAGAACCTGCGCTTGAGCGCTGGCCGGCGCAAAGCGATATTCGACGCGGACATTGCGTTCTTCCGACCATCCACGCTTCTCGAGCCCCTGCCGGAATGCCGCGAGGCGGGCCCTCGTTGCCTGATCGTCCTCGGCGAGGCCCATCAGTACGCCGATCCGCCGCATTCCGTCGGGCTGCTGCGCCCACGCCGCGAGCGGCCACGCGGCCGCCGCACCGCCTACAAGCGCAATGAAATCGCGTCGGTTCATTCAAGCACCTCGTCGCCATGCCATAGGTCATGGATCGAGGCGGGGCGCTATTAGCGCCTCCCAACCGGAACAGGATAGCACACCTCGGTGTGGGAGGAGACTGCTGTGTTGCGGCATTTCAATCTAGCCGCTTCCCGAAAAAGTTGCGGAGGAAATCGTCAGGAGGGACGTGAGGCTCGCCTATGACCCGACTACGCTCTGTTTTTTGATTGTATAGATTTTCGCGAACACGCGACGTCTCCGGCGTTGCAGATCAAGCAGTTAGCAAAGGCTCCAACGGAACGAAAGACCACCGAATTGGCACCGTGATGGTGGCACCGGTGGTCAGTATCGCGGTTTCGGCAACTGTCCGCGCCGACGGGCTTCAATAAAACGCTTCGTTGCGGCTTTCTGAGCAGCAGTCTGTGGTAGCGGCCTATAGCTCCCACCGGTCGCACCGCCGCTTGGAAAGAAAACTAAGGAAGAACCGGGGCCGCTGGACTGAGCCGGGGCAGCCGTCGTCGACAGCGCAACCGCAACGAACGCGATTGCAGCAAGTAGCAAGCGTTTCATATTGGTTCACCTTTCCATGGCACCGGCATGTCACGGTTCCTTGCCCGTTCGCAGCGCCGCCTCGATTGCATTGGCCGCGACGGCGTCGGTGCCGTCGGGACGATGAGAGGTTTGACGAAGGTTGTGCCGATGTAGCGCGAGGTTTCCTGGCACGCAACTAGGTCAAAAAAGAATTCTTTTTCCCCGCGTCAAAAAAATTTCTACCTAGATGAAGCCGGGGGCTAGACGCGCCGCGAAGATGGGACCCTCCGATAAAATTTACGCCCCGCCCCAGGGCTTCAAAACGGTCGAACGACCCAAGTCGCGTTGGATGAAATCACAGACTGCTTATCCAAGGGAATAAAATGTCCAACTTTACGTTTTTCATCGTTCTCGCTGGTCTTTTGCTCTTTCCCGGTCCGACGCCTGCCGCTGAGAGGGAACCGACCGCAGCATTATGCGCTCGGCCCGGTCTTCAAGTGCTCAGGGAGGCTCAAAGGGAAATGACAGTCAGAGACACTGCGGCCGCCACCGGGATCAAGGAAAGCACCCTGCGCCAGTTCTTGAAAGGGTTACCCAAGGAAGGGAGGATGTGCGGAGACTAGGCGCGCCTCGGGCGCCAATCGGAGCCGGGAGGAACGATTGCCTACGCCGTAGGCGGCGCGGCGTGGAACATTTCGGGCTACGATCACTCGTCCGGTTGAAAACCGGTTTCCGAACTTCCGCTGCTGAAGGTGGAGCGAGGCTTAACGCCTGGCCTGCCGGCCTTTGTCGATCTACGCCAGACGTAGACGCCGGCGGTCCTCGATCACGCGTGCGCCCTGCGTCGGCGTGCCGGGCCGGCGCTTCGCAGGCCGTGCGGAAGGTAGCGGGGGCAACTTGGTAATCTTCGACGCCGGCGACTCCACGATGCTTTCGCCGTCGGGCGTCCAGGTGTCAACGCGGAAACTGAAGTGCGTCCTCGTTGTCATCTCTAATGTCTCCCACCCCTCTTCGGCCTCGCGTTTTACCGCCGGCCCCGCCGGGTTCTTCATCTTGAGCCAGTTGCGGGTGCGCCCAGAGGTATAACGCGAGCCCAGACGCTTGCTGACGATGCCTTCGAACCCGAGCTTGCACGCGTGGCGGAAAACGACGTCGTCGGACTCGGCGATGTGTTCGTTGAGTTGCAGCCCCAAGCGGGCGCTGCGCAGCAGCGTGGCAAGCTCTCGCTTGCGGACCTCGATCGGCTCACGCCGTAGGTCCCACCCGTCGAGTTCGAGCAGATCGAAGGCATAGAGGAACACAGCGCCGTCCTGCCGGCGGTAGCGCACCCGGTCGAACGACGGTAGGCCGTCCCCGTCGCACGCGACCGCCTCCCCGTCGATCAGGCACGAGCGCACCTGCAGGTCGCCAGTGGCTTGTGCATAATTCCTTAAACGACTGGTGGATGGCCTCAATCTTTTTTGAACTGTTGCAGCCTTACAACCAAATGTTGTTGAAAGCCATGTAAGCCTTGCCTGCCGTAAACGGAGGCGGGGGCATGCGAGGTGCGACTCTGAGGTTTTCCAGCCTAGCGGTCTTTTTGGGCATAACGGGCTTGTTTGCTATCGGGTATCCGGCCGACGTGCGGGCACAAACTATATTTTGTCCCACATTTTTTTCGGGTTCATCGGGTTCATCGGGTTCACCTGTTGCTCTGTTAAACGGGTCGTGCACCGATCGCGTGGACGGCGCTTTTTCGGGCGCCGCGTTGGCTAGTCAGGCGCTTACCGAATTATCTCAGACGACGACCGAAACGACCACGAAGGAAGTAGGCAAAGCTATTGTCGAGCGGCGCGAGCAAGAGAGGGAGCGCATGAGGCGCCCCGTGCGCCCAGCGCGCGCAGTCCCGCCGGAAAAGCCGAAGCCAGCCGCGGAGGAAAGGCCGAAACCTGCTGCGGTCACGCCCAAGGAGCCCCTGTTACCTCTACCGATCGAACCTGCCGTCCGATTTGCGACCTGGACCCAAGTCTTTGGCGACTATCAAAAGAGGGACGCTGCTGGACCTAGCGCCCTAACCTGTTGCATTGGCGGCCCCCTAGCTCAGCCTAACCTCGCGCTTAACATTGACAGCCGGACGAGCACGGTTGGCTTTGTGGCCGGCGCTGATCTCACCACGCAGGGCCTTTTTTCTGGGTTCATCGCAGGGGTGACCGCGGGTTACACATGGTCCGAGCTAAAGCTGAACACCACCGCTACTTCAATAGATCAGCCGCTTGTCGGTACGGGCGTGAGTCACCTACGCGCTACTGCTTCGGGGCCGACGGTGGGTGCCTACGCGACTTATTTCAATGCAGGATTTTCGACTGATTTGACTGTCAAGTTCGATTTTCTCACCCTCGATGAGACGTTCAATGACTTGTTCGCCACCACAGGCGCATATACGTTCGCCGCCACGGGTTTTGGTGTTCCACCATTCATCTCCTTTGCAGGCGCCGGGTCGGTCAACTTGCTAAACAGCACCGTTGTCGGCAACCTCAATTACAGGTTCGATCTTTATCCGAATTTCTGGATCGAGCCGACGGTTGGCGTCCAATATACCAATTCGAGCTATGGGTCGGGCGCCGCCCAGCTTGGCCTAGCCGACGGCAATCTCGTTAGGGTACAAGGTGGCGCCCGTTTCGGCACCTCGATCCTCTTGAGCAATGGCGTTCTCATGACGCCGATACTGACCGGTCTCGCCTACAACGACGTTGTGGTCCAAGGCGGCTTCTTTCCGGTGGGCTTTCAGGCCAACAATCTGCTGGTGCAAGCCGATCAAGGCTTTATGCGCGGAGAAGGGATTTTCGCGTTGAACTTCGATTTTGGGTACGGGATGAGCGCGTTCGTGCTAGGCGATGTTTACGGGGGAGCACACCTGTTCGGCGCTGGCGGCAGGGGAGGCATACGTTACCAGTGGTGAGGGTGACCCGTGTCCCTCGCCAAACCGATGCAGGAGGTTATTTGGCGGGGCGCAGGCGTATTGCACCACGCCCGTTTTAGGAAAGTTGCTTCCGTGCGGAATCGAATCCGGTGCAACGCGGACACCGATTCCAGCGCAAAGGCGGACGGCATTCCGGTGATTGCGGAAGCCCTCACCTTCGGATATCGGCCCCCCCGGCCGGGACTCCAACCCGCGTCTGGTCGGCGGCCGTCCCCAGCTTCAGCAGGCCCATCTCGCGCGCCAGCTCCAGCACCCGCACAGTCAGCCCTTCGATCTCCCGCAGAAATCGCCGCCCAACCGTCGCGATCGTGTCGTGGTCGGGATGCCCGTTCGCCGTGATGAACCGGAACGCCACCGAGTTCATAGATCGCACGTTCCAGCTTCCGGCTCGAAAACACCCCCGTCGTATAGCCGTACACCAGCAGCCCAACAACAGCGCCGGGTGGTACGATGCCGACTCGGAGCCCCAATAGCGCCGGGTCATCCCCGACAGGTCAAGACCGTCGATCACCTCGACGACAAACCGAACCAGATGCTTCTCCGGAAGCCATTCGTCAATCGATGGCAGCCGTGGTACGCACAAACCGGTAAGTCCGACAACTGCTGGAGCTGGACAGGATCACGCGAAGGTTTTGACCGTCTGCCAGGCGCGGTGATCCTCGAACTGCGCTGGACTCAGGTGGCCGAGCGCGGAGTGGACGGGGAAGGTCGGCGGTGACATCCGCGAAGGTTTCGTAGCTTATCAAGTCGACGGCCTCGACCTTCAGCGTCTTGATGCAGCTCTCGGGCTTGGCATTATAGGATGGGCGCCTGTTCCGGCTGATACAGCTTGACAGGGAGGGGTGTGCCGATCCACATCCTCTCACGGGAAACTCCTAATCAGGAGCTCTGCCATCGGAGCCGTGCCACTATTTCCACGCCTCGGGTTCGTTCAATCCGCAGCGTGCGGCAGCTTTGTCGCTGAACCGACCACAGCAATCGACGAATTGCAATTGCGCGTCCGCGCGCATGGAAGGGCTTAAGATGCCCTACCAGGCCGCGCTCATCCTCGCCGCAGCTCTTTGCCTTACCATGTCAAGCGCCGTGCAGGCGGATTGCGATGGACACGACCTTTTCCCAGCCCTCAAATCGGAGGCACCAGCGGCCTATGCCACCATCGAGACAGCGGCAAGCGCCATGCCCTTCCGCCATGGCAAACTGTTTCGCCTCTCCCGCGCGGGAAGCGAGCCCTCCTATCTGTTTGCTACCTTGCACTTGTCTGATCCGCGCGTCACCAGTTTTTCGCCGCGGCTGACTGCTACCCTCACGGGTTCAAAAATCGTGGTTTTGGAAACCGTTGAGACCGGAGATATTCTTCGCCGCGCGATTAGGAACAATCCCGCCGCGTGGCGTCGCACGACACTCGCCCGCGAAAATCAAAGAGCTGATAACTTGCTATCTAAGACGGATTTCGAACAACTCGAAGCTCTCGCGGCCCGCAGCGGCTTGCCAAAATCGGTGGCCCGCGAGTTCAAAGCTTCAACTCTCGCCCTTATGCTCGACCTGGCTGCTTGCGCGGTCCGTTCGCCCGGAACAAAGCCCTACCTTGATCAACTCATCGCCAATATCGCACGTGAGAACAAGATCGAGACTGTTGGTCTCGAATCGATGATCGAGCAAATCGAGATTTTAGACGGTTTGCCGCGCGAAACCGAACGTGATCTCCTCATCGCGGTCCTGCGCAGGGCGGATCGCTCCGAGGATTTCGTAGAGACGCAGATCGCGCGTTACGCGGAAGGCGACATCGGCGGGCTGCTCGCCTGGCTGCAATCAGCCGAACCTATTCGCGGCGTTGCCCAGGCCCAGATCCCGCCGGCGATCGGTGACCGGCTGATTACCTCACGCAACCACCGCATGCGTGACCGTGCTCTATCCTTTTTAAGGCGAGGTGGCGCGTTCATTGCCGTAGGGGCGGTTCATTTGCCCGGAAAGGAAGGCCTTCTGTCTCTTTTCGAGACGGAAGGTTACCACGTAGATGCTCTCGAATGACAATCGGAGATCATTGTCAACGGTGATTCAGTACACGTTTAAGAAAATCTTCAGTAACGAGCGTCGACCGGACGCTCTCCGTCGAGCCGTCCGCCCGGATGACGAGCACCGAATCGGCTAGCGCAGTTAGGTCGCTTCGAATGTTCGCGGGGCGCGTGCGCGTGTCAATAACCACTCCGCCATATTCGTGGCGTCGAAGCATCTCCTGTACCGCGCCACGGATCGAGGGAAGCGAGAGAACCCCAGCGATTAGATAGATAATCGGCAGCGCTTTGCCCGGCGAACTGTGCGCCCTTAGGTCTTGGGCCGCGGGAGATTTATCCTCCGTCACCTCCAAGCCCACGCGTTCGTCGCCGGGTACTGCATTGAGAGCTTGCTGGTCCAATTGCATGCGGACCTCTGCAGCTTCCTGGGCTATGACAGAGTGCAGCCCCGAGGCCGCAATCCATGTTCCCCATGCAGCCGACAGCGCTCCTCGACGGGTGATCTGCAGAGCTGAGGACGATCCTGTAGCTGTCATAGCGGATTTTAAACTCTAAGGGTCCCATGCGAGTAGAGGCTTAAGTTTTCATTCAAGTTATGCGCACGATCGCGCCAACGTCAATGCGCCAACCTCAGGCCAATCGGGCGGAAGAAGCGTGTCACAAATGGCGAAGCAAACGACGCTCTTGTTCGACAATGGGCATCTCGAAGAGTTGGCTGCCGTCCGGATGCAATTTTCCGCGGGCCCCATCGATGCGTCCGCATTTGATCTCCGATAGCGACAAGGTTCAATGAATCGTATAAAATGCAGTTGCTTCTTTGGGTTGCGTTTGTGAGAGGGGTGGTGACGATGGTCGAGATAACGTCGGCAGAAATGACCGACGAAGAGGATCCGTCGCTGGAAATCCGCGTGCTGGGTGACCTTGCCGTGCTGCGCAATGGCGAGAATGTTTGCCTTCCGCCGTCGCGCAAAACCCGCGCACTGCTTGCCTACCTCGCTGTCACCAATCATCCGCAGCACCGCGACCACCTATGCACGATGTTCTGGGACATTCCCGAGGACCCGCGCGGTGCGCTACGATGGAGCCTCTCGAAGATTCGGCAAATCGTGAATAGGGACGGACAAGGTGCCCTCGTTACCGACGGCCGTATGGTAGTTCTGCGGAGCCGGTCGATAGCACTCGATTTAAGGCGCATCAAGGCGATATCGATGCGCGACCTAGCTTCGCAGGACATATCCGAACTTGAGGACGTCGTCCGCTTATTGAGGGGTGAGTTCCTCGAAGATCTGTCCCTTCCGCGTTGTCCAGAGTTTCAAGCCTGGCGAATTGCCTGGATTGATGAAGTCAATCTGTTCAAGGCGCGACTCCTGCGAACCCTGATCGACAGGCTGCGGGGAGATGCATCGCGGGCTTTGCCTTATGCGCATGCCTTGCACGCGCTGCATCCCCAGGACGGCGCAATTGCCGCTGCCAAGGAGGTCTTGGCGGAGCGGGCGCGCGAGCAAGCAATCAAGGCATCGACACTGGAGCGGCCAGAAGAACGCCACGATGCGCCATCGGTGGAACCGTCAACGGCGGAGCGGAAGCCTGACCGGTCGTTACCTATAGATATACGGTTTTGCACCGCCAACGATGGCGCACGCATTGCGTACTCCGTCATGGGCGAAGGGCTGCCGATCGTGAAGACGGCGACTTGGATGTCGCACCTGCAATTCGATTCGGAAAGTCCGATCTGGCGGCACTGGATCGAAGGCTTAGCGGCGCAAAATCGGCTCGTTCGTTACGACGAGCGAGGCAGCGGTCTCTCCGATCGAGAGGTGGGCGATCTGTCCTTCGAGGCGATGCTGTTGGACCTCGAAAGCGTCGTCGATGCGGCTCAGCTCGACCGGTTTACGCTGCTCGGGATTTCCCAGGGCTGTGCGATCTCCATCGCCTACGCGGTCAAGCACCCACAGCGCGTGTCGCGTCTCATACTCTGGGGAGGATATGCGCAAGGCTGGCGTGCCCGCGGAGACCCGGACGAAATCGCTCGAAGTGCAGCTATGGGAACGTTGATGCGGCAGGACTGGGGCAAGGACAATCCGGCGTTCCGCCAATTGTTCACGGCGTTCTTTGTTCCCGAGGCCACGCATGAGCAGATGGACTGGCTAAACGAGCTCCAACGCAAGACTGTCTCGCCGGAAAATGCGGCCCGGCTTTACGAAGTCTTTGCGAATATCGACGTCTCAGCTATGCTGCATAAGGTGACGACGCCGACGCTTGTGCTTCATACTCACGGCGACCAAATGGTGCCCCACCGATGCGGTCGCGAGATCTCGGAGGGCATTCCGGGCGCGCGTTTCATCACCCTGGAAAGCAGCAACCATCTTCTGCTCGCCCATGAGCCGGCTTTCGTCCGCTTGCTCGATGAGGTGCGGCGATTTACCGTGACCGAGAGGCAACCCTCCGCACCAGCGAAAACATCTGACATCAACAATGTGGAGCGTACACGCGTTACGGTATTGTCGGTCGAGATCGTTAGTCCGCTCCATGCCTTTGCATCGGTGGATCCGGAACTGGTATTGCGGCAGATCGACCCCCTGCTCGAATCGACGTTTGAGATTATCGAGCTGAATGGCGGGGTCATACTCGCCTCCGGCGAGTCCGGGATCACTGCCGTTTTCGGCATATTGTCTGCGAGCCGGCATCATGCCGCATCTGCCTGCCAGGCCGCCCTCGTCGTCAAATCCAAGCTAGAGTTGCAATCGAAGGGCAGTGTCCGCGTGCGCGCTGCGCTCGATACCGGCGAAGTGATCGTTCGGTACCGAGGCCGTGGCGCTACAAAGCAAATCGAGGTGACGGGCGGCGCGGTGCGGGGCGCCGCTCGATTAGCACGATCGCTGCGGCGCGGAGCCGTGGCTGTCACCGATCGGACGCGCGTTGCAGCGGACGGCTCACTCAATCTGTTGCGGCTATCGCGATCGGATCTGATCAGATTCGATCGCGATGAGCAGGCCTATGAGCTAAAAAGTGCAAGTTCCGCCGAATAAATAATAGAGTTACAAGCTGATCACATTTTCTTCGAGCGGCCATTGACAACGTACTTCCGGCGCGCGTTCAGATCCGCAATGATCGCCTCCACATCGGTATCACTTATCTTGAAATCTTTAAGTGTTGTCTTGAATAAGAAGATCATTTCGTCGAATGCCTGATCATCGATGTCCAAATGTTCATGTGTTTCTCGTAACACGGCGTTGCTATAGCTTGTTGGGCCACCCATCACGCTAGAGATAAACTTGGCCTGATGCTCGACCAATCGCTGCATATCGGAGTTGGCAAAAAAAGGTGCTAGGCGAACGGAAGCGACCACGCGGTCATAAAAGCTCAGGACAAATCGCGTAACGAATGCCAGGCCGCCGTACCGTTCGAACATCGTGTCGGGCGTCAGCATACCGGTGGACTTCTGCCCCGCAAGATGAAAAAAGCAACATATCCGATATCATGAGCGATAGCCATCCTCAATTACAAGACGTGCGACTGCATCAGGGGGGATGCCCCAGATTTTGTTGAAGTAGGCGAAGCAAGGCATCGCCATGGATGATGCTATGCGGCGTTAGCGTCGTGTTCAACTCGTTGGGTGACGTACTTGGACTGATGAGCTGCAAGCGCAGCTCTGAGAGCGGGCAGGTGCTTGTAGGCTTTCAATCGACGGAAGCCTTTGGCTGCCTCCATCATGCCGGCGGCGGTCCAGCGCAACGCCATTGCGGCGTTTCGCCATCGCTTCACGTTGCGACAGAC
>Ga0306921_10009217_pt1 | contig 10466 bp, 9 predicted proteins | sample sta12Cox44000080_FD_203760 | JGI IMG/M metagenome (GOLD analysis project Ga0306921, IMG submission 203760) | Lab enrichment of tropical soil microbial communities from Luquillo Experimental Forest, Puerto Rico - statoxic.12C.oxic.44.000.080 (v2)... | ecosystem: Environmental > Terrestrial > Soil...
TGTCCTGGCAACGGCTCTTGTATCTTGCGCACTGCTGCCAGCCTGTGGCGGCGGCGGGAGCAGCGGCCCAGGTTCAACACTAAACGTAAGCCTTGCCGATGCTCCCACGTCGCTCGCGGGTGTGCAGTCTGTCTTCATCACGGTGACCGGCGTCGAAGTACAGCCGACAAATGGCTCGCCTCTCACCTTTAACTTGAGCAGCCCGCTCTCCGTGGACCTCTTGACCCTGCACCAAGGCAACATTGCACCGCTCGTCAACGGCGAGTCCGTGCCCGCGGGGTCTTATGACTGGCTACGCCTGATCCTCGATACCTCGGCCGGCAAAGACTATGTGCTGTACTGCTCATCCGGGGCGCCCTGTGCCGCACCCACTCAGATCGCGCTGAACATCCCGAGTGGTGCGGAAACCGGTCTCAAGATCGTCCGCGGTTTCACGATGCCCGTGAATGGCGCTACTCATCTCGTGGTTGACTTCAACGTTAACGGCTCGATTGTGCCCCTGCCGAACACCGTGTCGTGGCACCTGAAACCCGTGCTACGAGTCGTCGAGACAGACACGGTGGGGGCGATCGCCGGTACGATCAGCGCATCGGCGATGCAGGCAGCCAAATTCGCGAAAACGGCTTGCAGTTCCACGAATCTGCCAACGGTCTATGTGTACTCCGCTCAGAGCGCAACTACCAACGTCACGCCTGACGACATCTTCACGGGTACCGAGGAGTCGACCGAAACGACAGCTGTGCAGCCGATCGTCACCCAGCTCACCACTTACAACGCCGCAAACGGCTCGGCGAGCTTCAATATTCAGTGGCTCGCATCTGACTCTGGCTACAACTACTACACCGTAGCTTTTACCTGCGACCCGGACGATCCGAGCGTAGATGAAAGCGCCATAGTCCCTCCAGCTACTACTCCGACGATCTCCTTTGACACGTACCCGACACCCGTTGCGGTAACCACGGACGCTACGACCACGGTCAACTTCTAAGCAGGCTGTCATACGATCGAGCCTCAGCCGACAGCCAAGTTCTGGCAAGCGCTTGGCAGGCTAACGGCGGAGTTACTCAATGGAGATTCGAATGCGGGCCCTGCAGATTTCAGGCTTGGTCCTCATCGCTATAGGGCTTTGGATCATCATTCGGCTTCCTAGCTACTCGCACGACGACACGGTGCTCAAGCTCGGTGATATCGAGGCGAAGATGCAGCAGCAACGCAGCGTCCCGGAGTGGGCGGGCGGGATAGCGCTCGGAGCGGGCATCGCGATCATGCTAGTCGGGTTTAGGAGAACGTGAAGCCTGATGCACGAATGCGGCGTGCGGGAAGAAGGTCCCCAGCGATTCCCACCAGGGCGGGAGCGGCGGGCGTGGCTCAGGTGGGTGCCAATCGCCCGCGCGCGATGGACCAACCGTGGTCATGAGCCGTGGATCCTCACGCGACATACCCAACCTCGGCGTCATAGGTCTGCGGGACCGGGCACCACGAACGCTTTGAGGTTTTCCACGACCGTATCTGGCCGGTCGAGAGGGAGAAAATGACCGCCGCCGCTGACGGTGACCACTCTCGCTGCCGGTATCAACTCATTGTCGCTCTCGCGCTCACGAGGTGTTGACCAGTCGCGATCACCCCAGATGACGCTCACCGGCACGCGGATATTTCCATACAGTTGCCGCGCCGCCTCCCAGCTCGGGGAGTTTCTCAGCAGCCGCACGAACGCCCGGTAGTGACCCCTCCTGTTCCCGACGCGATACATCTCTTTGAGCAATTGCGTGGAGATGCTACGCGGGTCAGCGACCCCGCCCTGTAGAACCGCTTTCATGATCATGAAGTTGCGCAGACGCATGACAGTCTCGCCGAGGACAGGAACCTTGGCGGTCATGGTGATCATCCAACCCAGAAAGGAGCTACGGGCCATACCCCTGCCACGTGCATAGTCGTAAGGGTTTATCGCGATAACGCGGCTCACGCGTGGATTACCGCGCCCGGCCACGATGAGTGCTGTTGCGCCTCCAATTGACACGCCGGTCAAAGTCACGTCATGCAGATCGAGGACTTTAAGAAACGCCTCGACGCTGTCAACGAAAAAACCGGCGTCATAGCGGCCAGGGGGGATATCCGAATACCCGTGCCCCGGGTAGTCGAGCGCGTAGACCGTGAAGTAGTTAGCCAATTCCGGCACAACTTTTTCAAACAGGTCCAACTGCGTACGCAGCGTGTGAAGCAACAACAAGGCAGGTCCTTCGCCCGCTCTGATGTATCGGACGGCATAGCCGCCGAGGTCTGCAAAGTGAACCGCGACGCCCGGGGCCCATGGAAGGGATTTGGGAACAGCAGGCGGCGCGGGTCTCGCGGCCTCGACCACAAACGAGAGCAGCCACAAGCCGGCCGCGGAGGCAACCGCGAGCATGATGACACTCGGCAGAGAGCTCACAATCACTCTTTCATGCCGGGCGCCGGCTAACCGACGTCGTAACAGCATTGGCCGGGTCCCTAGTCCACGTCCTGAGCAGGTAGGCGAATATGACGATGTGGACGACGGTCATCGCGGGGACGTTGATCGACGCGAGGTAGTAGGAGGTACCGAGATAGGTCGGGTCGACATGATCCCGGAAGGATGAATAGGTGGCATAGGTCAGGTCAGTCAACCCGATGATGTTGAACAGCCAGGTCATCGGCTTCGCAGCAGCGTTTCCCGTGCGCACGCAGAACAGCGCCACGAGCGCCAGAAGAGCTGCGCTCAAGTCGCCGTAGGCGGTGGGAACCGCGAACGTGCGCGGCAGTTGTGGAGAGACCAGCCCGGGCATCAGGAACATCAGGCCGTTTACCCGCAGACACGCATACAGCAATAGCGGGGGAAGTGCGACTGCTGGAGGTCGGCTCCTCACAGCTGGCCAGAGATACCACTTTGCCACCAGACTGAAGACGACCAGCGCTACCGCCACGCTCGTCATGTAGTGGAGTTGGTTGGCTGAGACTGGCATCGCCCTCTCCCCACAATCGCCCGTCAGTTCGTTTCCCGGCCTCAGGGGCGCCGGGCATGGCGAACTCATGACGCGCGGCTGTGTACGGGTTAAATTCCCGCGTTTGGCGGCGCGTTTCGATTATCAGTCGAGAACAGGCGCTATGGAGCGTGCAGTTGTATGTACAACATAGATAAGGCGAAGGCAAGTTCCGGGAACAGCGATATCGACCGGATCTTGTCGGAGGTTTCCCAAGAGTGCCTGGGTCTGAGGCTGCGGAAGCTCGATCGCATGGTCACGCAGCTCTATGAGAAGCGTCTATCGCGGCATGGCATCTCGTTAGCTCAGTTCACCCTACTGACGGTCATCGGCAGACTAAAGGAGCCCAGCCCAGGGCAGATTGTCAGTTTTCTTCACATCGAGAAGTCCTCGCTCTCCAGAAATCTGCAGCTGCTGATCAGGAGAGGCCTGGTCTCCGCACATGACACGCGAGGCCGGCGGATCGACCGAGTTGGACTGACTAGGTCCGGGCGCAGGAAGATTCAGTCTGCCTTGCCGGACTGGAGAGCAGCACAGAAGGCCGCCAGCGATCTGCTCGGTCCGAGATTTTTTCAGCAGCTCCGAAAAGCGATCGACACTCTGGACGCCGTTCGACTGTGAGCCGACTCACGCCCCTATGAGACGCTCGGAGGCTTCCAGTACTTGAGCGGCGACCCCATCTCCCAAGGGTGTTTCACCCCCATTACTTAATACGCCTTTAACCCCGGGGCGTTGATCACCCTGTACCCATGCCTCGACGGTCAGGCGCCTACAAAATTGTCTGCAATATTCCACACCTTGCCTTATGTGAGCCGCCGTGGATCATATATGGCCGTAGCGCTGGAGCTTAGGATTCGTTTGGGGCACCGGCGTAATACACGGGCAGCGCTCTTAGCATCATCGGGGGGTTAGCAAATGTTCGGGATCAAGCAAATCCTGCTCGCGACAGCGATCGCGGCAGTCGTCGTGGCGTGCGGGGGCGGCGGCAGCTCCGCCAGTATGACCCCACCCTCAGGCATGGCCCCCGCCATGGTGACGGGAGTCATCACGGGATTCGGGAGCATTTACGTCAACGGAACGCACTTCCAGACCAGCTCGGCCGTCATTCGCAGGAACGGGCAGGCGGTCGACCAGTCGAAGCTCGCGGTCGGCGAGGTCGCGCGTGTCAAGGGCTCGAAGGACGACACTGGCGGCACCGGGGTGGCCGCGGAAGTTGACGTCGACGAAAGCGTCATCGGCCCAATCACCGGGATCGACCCCAGCGGCATGCTCACAGTGCTCGGTCAGACCGTCAAGGTCAACGGCGGCACTTCCTTCGGCAAGGACATCCAGCCGGCGGACATCACCGGGCTGAAAAGCGGTGACGTCATTGAGGTCGACGGTCTCATCGATTCCAGCGGTGCGATCGCCGCCACGCGGATCGAGCGCGCAAGCGCAGGCTCCCCGTTCCAAATCCTGGGTACCGTCTCGAACTCCGATTCGACCATGCACACCTTCAAGATCAACGCGCTCATCGTGGACTATTCGAGCGCCAATCTCAGTGGCTTCAACAATGCTGCGCCCAGCGACGGCGATGCGGTCGAGGTACAGGGCACGGCATTCGACACGACCACCACGACCCTGAAAGCGACGCAAGTCACTCGCCAGATGAGCGATGCGGAGGAAGCCGGTGGCCAAGGCGACATAGAGCGTGAAGGCCTGATCACGCGTTTCGCGTCGGCGACTGACTTTGACGTGGCCGGCGAGCCAGTAACGACTACCAGCACCACCGAGTATCGCAATGGCAGCGCCAGCGATCTCGCGCTCAACGACAAGGTCGAGGTCGAAGGCACACCCAACGGCTCCAACGTCCTGGTCGCGACGGTCATCAGTTTTGAGCACAACGGCAACATCGAGCTCGAGGCCCCGGTGACCAAGATTGACACCAACGCCGGCACACTCATGGTGCTCGGGGTACAAGTAACCGTGAATGCCAACACGCGGTTCGAGGACGACAGCTCGGCCGAGGTCGCGATGTTCAACCTGAACAACCTCAGTGTCGGCGACACCGTCAAGGTGCATGGCTATGAGAGCCCGGCCGGCAGCGGGAACGTCGTCGCCACACGGCTCGAGCGCGAAGCGCCGAGCACGACTGTGTCTGTAGAGGGGCCGTTCACCGCAGGCACTTCGCCTGAGTTCATGGTACTAGGTATCACGATCGATCCTGCTTCCATGGTGACCATCAGCGACGGCCACGGCGGCACACTCGACCTCGCGACGTTTCTCGCCCAGGCGGTCGGTCACGTCGTCAAAGTGCAAGGGATGTGGTCGAACAACGTCGTGATGGCGAGCGAAATCGCCATCGACGATCACAATGGCGACGAGAACTGAGTACGTAGGCAGAACTGAGGGGGGAGTGGACACCCCGGACGGCACGCAACCGTCCGGGGTGTCTGATTTCCCGAGCATTCAGTCGTCAAACGGGGATGCGTGATGCGGTCGGCTTCGAGCACTGAAGTCCTAGCGGCGGCCCGTCAGTGGCTGCGGCCGCTGGTGCACGTCCTGATCCGCTGCGGCGTTACCTGGAAGGACTTTGCCGAGCTTGCGCGCACCAGCTATGTGGACGTGGCAACCAAGCAGTTTGGCAAACGCGGGCGCCCGACCAACGTGTCGCGTATCGCCGTGCTGACCGGACTCACTCGGCGCGATGTCCGCAAGCAGCGGGCGCGGCTCGATGTGAACACAGAGATCTGGGCCGGCCATGTCACCAAGGCCTCGCTGGTGCTGTCCGCCTGGCATCAGAACCCGGAGTTTCTCGATGCGCACGGCAAGCCGGCGCTCCTGCCCCTCGAGGGCGGGGGAGCGAGCTTCGCGCAGCTGCTGCGAGCGTGTGGCGCCGGAGACGTGCGCCCCTCGACGCTGCTGAAGGAGCTGCTTACGGCGCAGGCGGTCCGCACTACTGCCGATGGCCGACTCGAGCCGCTCAAGCGCAGCTACGTTCCACAAACCATGGACGAGCAGCTCATCCGCCTGTGGGGTAAGCGCGTCACCGACCTGGCCAGGACCTACGTACACAACCTGACGCACAGTGCCGATACCCAGGTGAGGTTCGAGCGCGCCGCCGTGAACGACCACATCAACGCGAGCGCCTTACCGGAGTTTCGTGAATTCCTCGAGCGCGAGGGCCAGGCGTTCCTGGAACGGGTCGACGCCTGGCTCACCGAGCATCAGGCGCGCAGCGAGCCGCAGGCTACGGGGCGCCCGGCTGTGCGGCTTGGTGCTGGCCTCTATCACATTCAGGACTAAATCCAGGTCAAACAAACATGAAGCGCACTTTCCAAGCCGTCTTTGCAGCCGCCGCGCTGCTGCTCTCCTCCTGCGGAGGCTCTACATTAACCGCCGGGATCGAGGGCTCCGGAATCACCGCCTCCGGTCCGGTCAGCGGCTTCGGGAGCATCTTCGTCAACGGAGTCGAATACACCACCACGAGCGCTCAAATTGAGATCGACAATCAGCCCGGCACGGAGTCGCAGCTGGCGGTCGGCCAGATCGTCACCGTGACAGGTACAGCGAATGCCGACGGTAAGACCGGGACCGCGACCCAAGTGACATTCAGCGGTGCGGTCGCGGGGCCGGTGGCACAGGTCACTCCCGCAACGAGGACGTTCGTGGTGCTCGGCCAGACGGTGCTCGTGACCGGCTCGACCTTGTTCGATCCCAACATCCAGCCTGCCAGTCTCAGCGGCATCAATCCGGGTATGTACGTTGAGGTGAGCGGCTTTGCGAACAATCTCGGCCAGATCGTGGCCTCACGCATCGACCGCGAGGCTGCGGGTGGTAGCCTGCGGGTGCAAGGCGCCGTGCAGGCGCTCGACACCAGCGCGCACACCTTCCAAGTGAACGCGCTGCTCGTGGACTACAGCGCCGTGACGCCGAGCAGCACACTCACCAACGGCAGCAGTGTGAGCGTGCAGGGAAGCACCCTGAGCGCGAGCGGTGCTCTTCTCGCCACCGGCGTGCAGGTGACTCCGGTGTTCGGAGCTGGAGCGAACGGCGAAGGAGATATCGAAGGCGTCGTAACGAGCTTCACCTCCAATGCCGACTTCATGATCGGCGGGCTGCACGTGATCACCAACTCGAGCACCCAGTTCACGCTCAACGGCGTGACGCTTGGCGTCAACGTGCGCGTGTCAGTTTCGGGCTCGTTCGATTCCTCCGGGAACCTCGTGGCCGCGAGCGTGACCGCGATGCTGGAGGGCGAAGGGATGGTGCGCGGCCTGGTGCAGGCGTTGCCGACCAGCACCACGGTGACGGTGTCCGGGGTGACCATTGCCACCAGCGCCGAGACCGAGTTTGAGGATGACTCGAGTCAAATGCTGCGGCCGTTCCATTTCAGCGACCTGCACGTCGGTGACTACATCGAGGCCCGCGGCACGGTCGCGGCCGGCACGGTACTGAATGCCGAAGTCTTGGTACGCCAGACATCCGAGGCGCTGTCCTTCCTCCAGGGCCCGGCGACCAACGTGAGCTCGCCCACTCTCACGGTTCTCGGAATAACGGTAACCACCACCGCGGCGACGACATACAGCGGTCCCGACGACGCGCCGCTCACCGCCGCACAGTTCTTTGCCCAGGCGCCGATATCCACCGTGCGAGTGGGCGGCACGTTCTCATCCGGGTCGTTCCTCGCCACCGAGGCGCACATCGAAGGGGATTAGTCGTATGAGACTGCTACAGTCAGTGCCAAGATCCGGCTGGGCCGGACAGCATCACCTGGCCGTCCCCGGGTTCGACGAGGTTGCGGCGGGTGCGGTGAAGGGCGCGCTGAGCGCGAACGACCAGGTGCTGGCCGCCGTTCGCGAATTGCGCCATGCCGCCGCGAACGGCAAGTGGCTTGAGCACCTGGCAATTACCCGCTTCAGCAAGCCGCATCTCGCGGCCTGCTTCCGCAAGCTCGACGCGGCACGCTTCGCGCTGAACGAGCTCGGCGCGATGAGCGTGGCAGCGCAGGTGACTGAAGCCAAGGTGGCGCTGCTGCGCACAAGCTCGGCGCAGCAGCGGGCGACGCGGCTGCACAAGCTCGCGCGCGATCTGAACGCGGCGGGACTGATGCTCGATCAGCTGATTGCCCGCTACGAGCGGAGCCTGCAAGCACACCGAGGAACATGATTGACGGCTCCTGGCCCGAACGGAGACAGTTCGGGTTGAACTGTCTGCAGTCGTACCCGTGGCCGCCGGTCGTTACTAACTCGAAAGCGTCCCTTCAAAACACTGGATTGTACAGCCGGCAAGCCCCTCAAGAGCCGCAGGGACTTCGGCCCCGCCGAGCGTGCGCGAGGCCGAAGCCGTTCCAGCTGACTGAACCAGGTGCTTACCGTGACACCAGACCGGCTGCGGTCGCCGCCACAGCGGACGCGACTCCGAGTCGCGTCAGGTTTCCATCCCGATTCACATGAAACGTCACGATCTGCCCGATCGATGGGGACAGGACAAACAGCGTGTCTCCATCGCGGTCGGTTGTCGCATCGGTCGGCCCGCCGCCGGTGAGGCCCGTGATGCCGTTTGCAGTCAGCCGCGCAAGCTCGCCATCGTGAGCTACCTTATAGCCCGTGATCGTCCCCGATCCTGTGTTTGTCACATACGCGAATCGGCCGTGCCGTCCTATGACAACCCAACACGCAGCCGTTTGCTCGCTGGAAACGGAGCCGCTCTCCAGTGACAATTCTCCATCGTCGAACTGGTATGACGACAGTGCGGATTGGTTAGTTTTGCCTCCGAAAGCCTCGCTGACAAGCAGATCGTCACGTCGATCGAAAGCGAAGCCAAATGGGGTGGTGCCATGCGACGCGTGCACTTCAGGTTCGCCGGCGCGACCGTCTGTTACGTGATAGGTGACAATTTTGTTCGTGTTCTTCTCGGTCACGACCAGAGCCTCACCGTCGCGATCGAAACCGACCTGCGCCGGACCCGAGACCGCCGAGCTCAACGGCTGAGACGAGCCGGTAATGGCCTGCAGACTCCCGTCATGACGGATGTGAAAGCCTGCGATGTTGCCGTTGCCACCGGAATTGAGGACATAGAGTAGGTCGCCGTGCGCGCTGAGACTGATGGGCGCGGTTCCACCCGAGGAGACCCTGCTCACCAGCCTCAGGTCATGGGGGCCAACCTCAAACGAGCTCACGTCGTTGCTGCCGGCATTAACCGCGAATAGAAATCCGTGATCGCTGGAAAGTGCCAGTGCACCCTGACTGCCGAGCCCGGCTCCGCTGCCGAGCCCGCCGGTCGCGACCTCGGCCACGAGCGCGGGAATTCCGTCTGGTGTGGACTCGTACACCTGTACCTGATTGCCGCTCGCACTATTGGTTTCTGTGTACAGAGTCGCGGACAGCGCCCACGACGGCGCGAACAGCGTTGCGCCGACGAGGGTTGCCATCGTCGCGCGATTGGGATATTTCGAGATCATAAGTGCACCTCAGGGCTGATGTGCCCGATCCGGGCTTCACAACCCTGCCGGCAGCACTTCACGCGGTGATCACGGACTTCTCACGCGGTCGCAGCCAGCGACGATGCCGGACGCGCCAAGACGCGCTCCAGCGTGAATTCCACCGTCGTTCCCAAGTTCTTCTCCGACGTGATCGTCACTTGCTGAGAATGCAGGTCGATGATGCGCTTGACGATCGGAAGGCCAAGACCTGCGCGGTTGCGGTCCGCCGAGGCGTGCGTTCCCTTGAAGCGATCGAAAATCCGCGGCAGCTGCTCCGGATCGATTCCGCACCCGGTATCGCAGATTCGCACGCGAATGTCGCGATCCTCCACAAGCATCTCGAGGCGCACTTCACCATGCTCGGGCGTATGCCTGATCGCGTTCTCCAGGAGATTCGAGATTACCCGCTCAATCAGCGCCACGTCGGCGTACGCCAAGACACCGCTGGTGTCGAGCCGCGTGCTCAGCTTCAGTTGTGCCGCCTCCGCTAACAGGCGGAATCTCATCCCGATGTCCTGCAGGAGTTCCGCAACCGAAACCGGCTCGATCTTGACAGCCACACTTCCTGACTCGAGTCGCGCGAGCTCGAACAGCGCCTCGATGAGGCGCCCGAGCTGCTCCGCCTGCCGCAGCGCAACCGTCAGGTGCGCGGTGAGCTCGGAAATGGCCACCACCGGTGCTTTGACCAGCGCGGTTTCTATGTAGCCGCGCAGGGAAGTCAGCGGAGTGCGCAGGTCGTGAGAGACATTGGCGATCAATTCGCGTCTTAGCTCGTCGGTGGTCTTCAGTTGCTGGATTTGTGCTTCGATTGCGTTCGACATCGAATGAAAGCGCCGGCTCAATGCAGTGATCTCATCACCCGCCGATATGCTCGGGTCGAATTTGAGCGCATCCCCGGGAATCCCGCGCGCCCACCGGTCCATGACACCATCAAGTGCTCGCAGCCGACGCGTCAGGCCGAAGAAGAGTCCGGCCGAAGCGGCCACGGTGAGCGCAATCACGAGCAG
>Ga0306921_10009218_pt1 | contig 10466 bp, 1 predicted proteins | sample sta12Cox44000080_FD_203760 | JGI IMG/M metagenome (GOLD analysis project Ga0306921, IMG submission 203760) | Lab enrichment of tropical soil microbial communities from Luquillo Experimental Forest, Puerto Rico - statoxic.12C.oxic.44.000.080 (v2)... | ecosystem: Environmental > Terrestrial > Soil...
TTGTCATCCGACGGCGGGAATCGCGACGTACGAGATTCCCGTCCCGCATTGCTCTTGACAAAGGGTGTAGTATAAATCGCCAGTTGGGCCAGATGCTCTGGATTCGATGGTGGTTCACTGTTAGCAACTGATGGGCGGGCGCTCCAAAGTCTGAACCCGCTCAGAACGCGGGGTCCTCCTATGAGCCTGCTCGCTGTAGCGCTTCTTATCCTCATCGCCCTCTTGGTTGGCGTTCTCGTCGGCTGGCTCATATGGGCACTTCGTGAACGCGCAGAAGAAGAGGAGGGAGAAGGCGAGCCAAAGAAGGTCCCCGACCACTTCGACGAAGCTACATTGGCCACTTCGCTGAGCGTGCGCTTGGCCGGAAGGCCCGCCGACGGCTCGGCACCACTGGCTGGCGCAAGCCCTAACAAGGCCGTGTGGGTCGAGGGTGGCGATGAAGTCCTCGTGCACCTCGATAGTACCGCCGTCCGCATCCTTGACAAGACGCTTCTGGTTTCCGTCGACCTGGAGAGCGACCAAACTGGGCGGACCCCACTTGTAGTGGCATTGGCCCTCGGCGGGAGCGGAGACCCCGCAGGCTTGATTGCTACCACCGATGCACTGCCGCGCGGCAACGGGCTACTTGCTGCGCGCTGGGGCAGGGTACTGCAGAATGCCGTGTGGTCCAGCATGTTAGGACTTGCGCAGGATCACGCCACCGAACGAGCTAAATCCCCGGCCGGGATCAGCGCTGTTCCAGGCCGCCTCAGCTTGCAGGCTGGGCTCCCCCTGCAAGTGACCTCCGGATTGGGAGGGCGCTCATGATCTCGGGAACCGACCTCGGGACAGAACTTCTAGACCTCGGCAAGGTCCTCGGCCTGTTCGGAGCCGACGGCAACCTCGATCCCTCCTGGTTTGGCGACCCTCTCACGCGCCTTCAGTCGATCTTCTCCGATACGACGCAACGCGACGCACTCCTTGATCTGCTTGACAATCTGCTCCCTCCGGTTCGGATCGACGGAACCGCGCCCGGTGAGAAATGGCATCCGCTGCTCGACCCCAATTCTCCCCGAGGGAACGTCTACCTGACGGTGCTCTCGAACGGCAGCTTGCGGGTGGGTGCAGCCGGAACCTTCACTAGCGCCCAGGGAGCGGCACTACCGACGGCGGACTTGCAAGTCCAGTTGCCCCTCTTGCGCGGGAGCGGCACGACTCTGACGCCCGTGGCGGGGACCCCTGATGGTCCGCTTCAGGTGAAGCTGCGCGTCGAGCTTGGCTGGGCCCGACCTGCACAGCCAATTAGTCTCGACGCCGTTTCAGTAACGGCTTCACTGGTGCTCCTGCCCCTGGCTCAAGCTTCAGCCAGCATCGTAGTGAACCTCGAGAAACTGCAGCTCGAGGACGGCACACCCGCCCAGGACACACAGCTTGATCCCAACCAGTTAGGTTCGGAGGCTGTGCATTTGATTATTGGTTTGCTGCGCGAAGAGCTTCAGCGCCTGGCTGGTTCCTTGTCGGGCGAAGCCCAGTCCGTAGCAAAGTACCTCGTCCCGCTACTTGGCTTCGGCACTAACGGCATCCCGCCGTTCCCCTTTGCGCAACTCTCGCAAGGCCCCTCGGCTTTGCAGACGTGGCTTGCAGCACTGATGCAAGGCACCACGCCCCAGACATGGCTCACGCAGCTCGCGGGTTTATTCGGCATTTCAGCGCCCGTCATTTCGGTTCCTACGGAGAACGAGCCATGGCGCGTGCAATTAATGCCGATCGGCACCTCACCGGGATCCGGCCTGACCTTCACCATTGCGACTGCAGCAGACCATGCCACCAACTACGTAAACCTCGGAGTTGAGGCAGTCATTGTCCCCGGCGCGGCGACTCCCGTGGCTCGTATCGAGGCGCGGGCGACGGTGGCTTCCATTCCGTTGAACGGCACGGCTTCGGCCTCCGTGCTGCCCGCGGCCTCGGTGGTCCTGCACGCGCCGGGAGCAGACGGCGCGACGCTCGTGGACTCTTTGCCCACTATCCGCGTGGCCTCCGTTGACGGAGGATTTCGATGGAATGGATCAACCCTGCAGCCGTTGCTGGAGCTCGATGACGTCACGCTCAATGGCACGCATTACGATCGAATTGACCTCACTAACGCAGATAGCGTCGTGGCCGCCGCGAGCGCAGCAGTTCAAGCCGCGATCAACGCCGCGCTGGGGACGACAGGGGCGGGACACAGCCTTGTCGCGCTAGCAGGCCTTGTCGCGCCCACTGGCGACGCCGCGACACCGCACATCGTCACTTTGCCAGCAAACCCCGGAGAGCCGAGTCTGGCTGATCTTGTGGCCAACCCCGCACGCGCCATCGGTGTCCTTCACCGATCGGTGCTGCTCGATAGCATCCACAACTGGTCGTTCATGTTGGGGGAGATTGCGAGCCTCCTTGACTTCACGGGAGGGGTATCGGGCACCGGTAAACCGGATGATCCGTGGGTCGTTACGCTTGACTCCTCCACTCCTTTCAAAATCGAGCTCGCGGCCTGGAACCAGCAGCAGTCCGGCAATGCGGCGGACCCGCAACAACTACGCCTTGGCCTGCGCGCCTCAGCTACCTCGTCGCCGCTTGCATTCTCGTGGAGCACAGAGTTATTGGCCTTCGATCTCCCGGCGTCCGGGGAGGCATCCGTTAGGTTGCTCGCCGGGCAACACGCCCGGTTTGTGATCCAACCCTTCCCCAGTCTCTTGCAAGCGGCCGGCTTCAGTATCAACGCCGACTCGTTCAGCGCCACGATGGACTGGGCGCCCGGCACCTCGGTCTCGTGGAACGCCGGCGTAAACAACGTGACGGTGACGCTTAACGGAAGCTCAGTCAACATCGCCTCGCTCAAGTTCCCGCCCGCGGCGGGCTTCGACATCAGCAACCCAGCCGGAACCGCTGCCAGCCTCGGCGTTTCAATTCCCAACCTCGAGTTGCTGTTGCGACTCCTGATCGCTCGCGCCGCTTCCGCTTGGGGCGGCATGCCGGGCTTCACGCTTGCGGGTTTGCTTGGGATTCACCCGAATCTAGCCGGGGTTCAGGCCGACTGGCCAACCCTTGCTGACCCTGCGGGCCCCGGCTCCCTGCTGGGGGATCCATTCGGCGCCCTACGTAACTGGCTCGGGCACGTGGCTGTGGATCTCTCCGCCGACGGGACGCCCTTCTTGCCGCGGGGTCTCACTTGGCTACGCGCGTTGCTGAGCAACGCCTTACCGCAATTACCCACCTCAGGTCCGCCATCGTTCGATTTGCCGATTCAGGGCTCCGGCACTTACGAGGATCCGTGGTCGTTGCCGCTGACCTCCGGCTCAACGGAGGCAACCGAGGCCCTGGCATGGCTCGAACCCGCTGGCCCGCCTTCCAATTGGGCGGCGCTGCTCCCGACTCAGGCCACAGCAGCATTGGACTTCTTCGGGTTGCTGGACACCGCCGGGCGAATCGCGCCGTTTCTCCCGGTGGCGCCATTGCGCGCCGCCTTGGAAGACGTTAACCCTAGCATTCTCGCGAACGCCCTTGGAACGCTCGCCAGCCACCTGGCTTCGAGCGATGGTGTGGTGCCCATCGACTCGCAGATTCCCACGGGTGGCACGTGGACGGCCGGAACTACGGCAATCAACTCCGCCCACCAATTGCAGCCTAAGGATCCCTCGGCAATCAGCCAAATCCTCGCCCAGGTCGATGCCTGGGCTGGCGGGGCAGCGTCGCCACGGGTTGTACTTCTGCTTGGTCCCCAGATTCCGGACGTTCGAAAGAATGGAACAGCCTATAGTGACCATAGCATCTGGCAAGACCTGTTGGCGAGTCCATCGTTGCATGGCACCACGGATTCGAGCGCCAACTTCAACCTACGGCTTCCGGGCGTCGATCCTGCAACCATTGACCTTAGCGCCGTTACGGCTCAAGTGGACTACTACACTGCCGACCTTGCGGACGCCGGCACCGGCAATCTGGCGTCGCTGACGGGACAAATCAGCCGGTTGGTCACCCGCATTGGGCAGTTGCGACCTGGCGTTCCCGTTACGCTGGTCGCCCATTCGACGGCTGGCGTCGCGGCTCGCGCTTTCGCGGCGGCCCAGCCTTCACTCGTGAAGGGGTTGATCACCCTCGGAACTCCCCACCAGGGAGCGGTGCTGCCTTTCCTAACCGACTCCAGTGTGGCGGACGCCGTCCGGTTCGTTCAGGCCCTATTGGACAACTTCGGCGGCACGGGCGCCACCAACGACGCGATTCAGCACATCATCAAGGCTGTCGATGGCTATGTGCCCGGGGCAGCGGGAACGTTGCCGATCGCGACTACGTATCCGGTAGGTTCGTTTGCGGGCGCGGGCACGACGGACACGGGGGGAGTTCAAGCGCTGGCGCTAGGCGGGACTTTGTCCGGCGGCCTGCTCGACCTACTCACGCAGGCAACGGGGGCATTAGCGACAAAAGCGGCTGGAGCGGCAATGCCGGCCCCTACACACCTTGCCTTCGGCGTGCGCGCGGCACTTGCCCTGCCGGCGGCGGTGACTGGCGTCCAGGTCGATGCCAACGTGCGAGCGGACGCCTTCCGCATCAAGCTCAGCTCGGCGGCTCCTGCCCCGTCCCGCCCGCCAAACGCCTTGGCGGTGCGAGTGAAGCTGAGCCGGCCGGATGACTGGCTGGTGGGGTCAGCAGGCTCCTTCGCTGGGGCGAACTTGCCTCCGGTTGACGTTCGGGTTCGTTGGGCGGAATTCGGCGTTGATATCCAGTCCGACGGGAGTGGGGGAATCAAGGTTACTCCTCAGCTCGATCTCTACCAAGCCTCGTATCACGGGCCAGCCATCGAGAGGGTCCAGTTCGGCGACGCGGAAGCGCGGGCGCTGTTGGGAGCTGTCCTTCAAACCATTGCCTCACCGGCACCCGCATTGACCACTCCAGTAGGCGCACTGGTAAGCGCGCTCGAAGCGCTGGGAATCGCCGTGGCCGACCCTCACGTGGGAGGCGCGGTGGGCATCTCGTCGGATGCGTTCGCCGCCCTGGCCACGGACGCTGCTTCTTACCTCGGTCCTCGCTTGGAGGCCGCTCTGGGTATTGCCGGGAGTTTGGTAGGATTCACAGGACCGGCCGGTGGTCCGTGGACTCTACCTCTCGGAAGCCTGCCACTTGAAGTCTACCTCTCTCCGGGCTCCTGGACGCTGGGGCTGCGCACAACGCCGGCCACGAGCGGAACGCTGCCGCTCGGCGACAGCGCCGCCCTGAGCTTTGACGCCAACGTCCAGTTGCCGGCCTTCAAGGCTTTTCTCTCTGCCTCGTTTAGCCTCGGCTCCCTAACCTTGACTTGGTCGGAAAGTGCGGCCGGCGCTGGCAGCCTCGTCTTCAATATTCAGAACTGGTTGGCGAACCCGTTGACGCTGGTCCCCAAGCCGGATGCCGCGACGTTGAAGGCAGCCCTGAACGATGCCCTTCCTCGCCTGCTCTTTTCGAGTGTAACCTCGGCGCTGCTCGAAGGGGTGCTCGGCCCCGGGCTCAGCGTGCTGCCACTCGATCGCCTGTTCTCGTCCACTGGCAGTTCGCTCAAGGGTGCGTCGGCACTCGGCAACGGCACCACTCTGGACGGGTCCAAGATCAATATCCTTCTCAAAGCGATCAATCAGGTCGCCGGCCTCCCTGCGGGGCCAGGGCTGTCGCTGCCGCTGAACCTCCAGCTCGTAGCCTCGGGCAGCGGCGCTGACCACGATCCTGTCACTCTGGCACTCTCAACTACGGTAGCAATCAAGGGCGTGCTGCAGGTGAAGTTGTCGGCGGCATTCGACAGCCAACTCCACGTCACACCGAGCGGCACTCTGACGTTGAGCCTTGCGCTGCCTGGAAGCTGGGGTGGAGTTACGGTGGCGTTCGGCGTGGGTCCAGCCGGAGTGTCCCTTTCGCTGACTACGAATACCAACGCAACCATCCAGATTCTGCCGACTTTCAGTGGATTCAGCGCATTGTTGAGCACGGCCACTAATGAGTTACTGTCGGCGGTGCTGAACGCCGTAGTTGGCGAACTCAGCCCGATTGCCCCAGGTTCCTTCCCCGACCTCGTCCTCAGCGTCGCCAAGGCAGTTGGCATCTGCGACGCCAGCAACAGCTTTGCGGGTGCCGCCGCGGTGGCAAGTCTGAAGAAGCTTACTCGGGGTGATTGGACCAGCGCGCTCGGTCTGGGCTCTTCCGCGCAGCAGCAGGTCGCAAACGCAATCGTCCAGATCTTTAACGCGCCCTCATCGCCGTTGCACAACGCTATCCCCGGTTCGGTGTCGCTCGCCTCAGGGAACCAGGCAGTCACCTGGAGCCTCGATCTCAGCAGCGCAGGGATCGGCACCGGCCAGGTTCTCGTGACGCTGGGCTGGGACGCCTCCGGTCCTAGGGTGAGCGTAGGAACAAGCGCCCTCAAGTTGACCGATGCCGGCGTCCTGGTCGATCTGACGGCCGGTTACGCGTCGGGAAAAGTCGCTATCAACGCAGGACTCGCCGTCTTCTTGCAGTCGAGTCTGAAGCTGAATCTGTCGCCTAAGCTGACGGTGACCCTCAGCGGGAACAATCTCCAGGTAAGCTTCCTGCCACTGGCCGCGCCGGGCGGGGGCGCGATCGTCGACGGCCCGATTTCCATCGAGGTTGCACCGGCCATACAAGTCAACTTCTCGGGCTCGCCCCAACAAGCTGTTCTCCAGGTGGCAGAGAACTGGCTCCTGCCGCTCGTCGGGGGTCTGGTGGTGAATGCGGTGAAGGCGGAACTGACTAGCCCGCTTTGGCCCGGCGGCCCCATCAGCGTCCAAGACGCGTTGACAGACGCGGGCATTCTAGCAGGTGGCTCCCTTGCCGTTCCGCTCCCCAAGGTCACGAGCATGGTCACGGGGCTGATTGAGGGACTCGTAGCGGCGGCCCCGAGTGTCACGCTTGGGACGGTGAAGTTGGCGCTCGTCAAAGACGGCAACCTTCTTGGTTTGCGGCTGAGCGGCCACGAGGATCTGCAGGTTGGATCGTTTGGCCTGAGCGTTCGTTTCGGTGAACCCGCCACGTGGATCACTGACGCCGATCACGGGGTTTCCGTGTATTTCTTCCAGGATATCGGTGGCGGCTCACTGCAATTCTTCCCCAAGCTACATGTGATCGGCTTGGGTCTTGGGCTCGCTGGACAGGACGACGCGCCTCTCGTCAATCTCTCGGGGTTCCGGTTGGGTGGTTTCGCTGGATACCTTTTCTTCGATGTCGACTTCAACGGCGGCATCAATTTCTCGAACCTCGGCGGTGGTCTTGAGCTGGATGCGTTCGGCCTGCCTCTCGGGCAAGCGACCTCCGGCAACATAGGCGGCGACAATCCGGTCGCTTCCAGCCTGCTGCAATCGGACAACGGCAGCGCCGGTGGCGACGCGCAACCGGTGAATCCCGCGGTTGATATCATCGCCTATAAGCGCAGCGATCCGGGGAGCGACGGTAGTTTCCACATCCTCTTCAACGGCAACAACCAGCCTTTCTGGATACCGGTGCACGCGGGCTTCGGCCCGATCTACATCTCCCAGATCGGCCTCGAGTTCACCAACGACCCTGGCGTGGGCTTGCTGATCGACGGCACCGTCAAGGTAGATGGGCTAACTGCGCAGGCGGACGAACTTACCATCATCGTCCCCTTCAACGCGATCGCTTCGCCTGAGCATTGGACCCTTGACCTTAAAGGCCTGGGGATCGGTTTCCAATCGCCCGGAGTGACGATTGCCGGTGGTTTGCTGAAGAACGATGGCCCGCCTGTCGAGTACGACGGCATGCTGCTGGTCCAGATCACCGAGTTCGGGATCGTGGCGGTTGGCGCTTATTCGAGGCCGACGGACGTAGAGGGTCAATACACTTCACTGTTTGTCTTCGCCGGCGTGTTTATCGTCATCGGCCTGCCTCCCGTCATCGACATCACCGGGCTAGGGCTCGGGGTCGGCTACAATCGCGAGCTGATCGTCCCCACCGATCTCAACCAGATCCCTAGTTTTGTCCTGGTGGCAGCGCTCGATGATAACGGCGCGCTCGCCAACGATCCCATGGGTGAGTTGATGAACATCCGCCAGCAGATTCCGGCCAAGCGCGGCAGCCTGTGGCTCGCGGCGGGCCTGCGCGGCAACTCGTTCATCATCGTCAACGTTACTGCGGTCGTCTACGTGGTGCTCGACCGTGGCCTCGAAATCGGTGTCATTGGCGTGGCCCGAATGGCCCTGCCCGAAGACGACACGGCGCTCGTCAGCCTGGAATTGGCGTTGAAAGCGCGGTTCAGCACGGCCGAGGGTATCCTTTCCATCCAGGCTCAGCTCACCGACAATTCATGGCTACTGAGCCCCGATTGCCAGTTGACGGGCGGATTCGCCTTCTTCATGTGGTTCCCCCAGCACCAGTTCGTGCTGACCATTGGCGGCTACAATCCCCATTTCTCCAAGCCCCCGCAATTCCCGGATGTCCCTCGTCTCGGATATCACTGGGGGTTGGGCCTGCTAACGATCAAGGGCGAATCGTACTTCGCTCTTACTAACGCCTGCGTGATGGCCGGCGGGCGCCTTGATGCGTCCTACGGTTTGGATGGCATCAGCGTTTGGTTTACGGCCTATGTCGACTTCCTCGTTTCCTGGGATCCCTTCCACTACGACGCTGACGTCGGCGTCTCGGTCGGTGCCACCTTCTCGATCAGCGTTTGCGTGTGGTTGTTGGGATGCATCTCAATGGACATCACCGTTTCGCTGGGCGCCTCGCTGCATGTCCTGGGCCCCCCTCTGCACGGTGATGCCACCGTGGACCTGGCAGTGGCTTCGGTTACCGTCAGCTTTGGGGCCGACGCTTCCGAGATGCAGCCACCGAACTACATCCACGATTGGGGAACCTTCGCGAATAAGTACTTGGTGAAAGGAGACCCGGACAATTTGGCGGTGGGAGTGCATGTCCTCACGGGTCTACTGCCGCCGGATCCGGCTGGAGGCCAGCCGGCGCCTGGATCGCCCTCACAGCCATGGAAGATGGGAAGCGAGTTTTCGTTCCAGACGGAGACCCGCATGCCGGTCACTGGGTTCCAGGACTTCTTCTCGAGGACCGTGTCACCCAACGATGTCGGCCAGCTTGACATCGCCCCTATGGATCAGGAAAACGTGGCCAGTCTTCACGTGGTCACCCTCCAAGTGCAGAATCCCGTCGATCAGAGTTGGGGACCCGCGCCCGCTGACCTGAACCATTTCAACATCGATGCGGTCCAAGGACAGCTTTCGGCAGCCACTTGGCGTTGGGTTGACCTCAGCGCCGTGCCAGCATCGGCGGCTACGGTGGCCGCAGTGCTTGGAGTGACGATCGAAGGCCATTCTGTGCCACAGGGCCAGAGTGCGTTGATCCCAATTGACCAGCTCTTCGACTATGGCAACAGCCGGCCGCTTCCCTTTGCGGTGCCTATCGATGTCACGGTACTGAAGTCGTTTGGAACGGCCGCCGACCAATTGCTGGCGCTGGCGGCCAGCGCCAACAGCAATCAGATGATCGACGTCGCAACCAAGCTCCTCGCTGGCGGTGGATTCTTCGCTCAAGCTCGCCAGGACTCGGGACTTCCGGCCTCGGGACTTGAGCCACTGGCAGTCCGGGCGCTAAGCCTGGGGCGTTCGTCGCCGCCGGTGCTGGCGCCTATCACGACGGGTTTGACCATGAAACCGGTGGGCCTCGCGCTGCCGCCGACCATCAAAGAGGTGAGTCCCGTTGGCCCTGTCGTTCTGGATCAGCCGCGACTGAGGGCCGTGCTGCAGGGAAGACCTCAACCGGTCAGTGACGCCCCTCCCTCGTTCCACACCAGTGTTACCAAGGTGGCGGCGGCCGCCGGTATCACTCGCCTGGCGCCCCCTAAGTTCGATGCAGTCGCGGGAGCGCGCCTGGAGCGCGTCGCCGCGCCCAACGCTTCCCGCTCGACGGCGGCGGCGCTCACTCCACGTACGCTGCGCAACGTGGAACTCGGCTGGTCGGCCGGCGCAGCCCACGCCCAGGCGCTCGTCAACGTGCAAGCACAGGTTCTGAAGGACGGTGTCACACTGCCCGCGGGCACCACCCATCTCTGGGATCTGCCGGTGATCACGCCCGCGACGAATCCCACCACAAGCCCCGGCCCCTCAGGTATGGCTGCCTCGGCTCAGTCTGCTCCCGCCAGCGCCAGCCCCTTCGCCGCCGCGGGGAACATCCTGTGGTCGGTTGCTGTGAGCGGCGTTGCGGCGGTCCGGATCACGTGCCTCACGCGTGGAGGCAAAGTGTTGAGTGACCAGGAACTCGTACCGGCCGCACCAGCCACCATCCCAGTTCCGGCCTCGGCTGCTATGCTGGCGGTTACGTGCCTCGGCAAAGTCCCTACAACTGTGGCGGGCGCTCCCGCCGGTGGCCTGGCGGCCGCGTTCGGGAGAGTCACCTTCGGCACCGTGCCCCAAGGCAAGATGCCGGCGGTGGGATGGCAGACCGGCAATCTGCTG
>Ga0306921_10009220_pt1 | contig 10465 bp, 13 predicted proteins | sample sta12Cox44000080_FD_203760 | JGI IMG/M metagenome (GOLD analysis project Ga0306921, IMG submission 203760) | Lab enrichment of tropical soil microbial communities from Luquillo Experimental Forest, Puerto Rico - statoxic.12C.oxic.44.000.080 (v2)... | ecosystem: Environmental > Terrestrial >...
CGACGGCCTTCGCTTTGTTCCCTTGACTCAACTAGCTGGCCAGCAAGAGCCGGCTTTCATCATTTCGTTATTAGCAGCGCGAGACGGGAGCTTATGGATCGGAACGGACCATGGCCTGAGTCATTGTGTCAACTCAAAGCTGATCAACCTGAACATGCCGCCGGATGTGGCGGGGCGTGTTGATTCGATCATGGAAGATGAGAACCGGGTAATTTGGTTCCCTACGATTATCTTCCCGCCGTGCCAATTCTCCGTGGGCGCCTGCAGTTCCGGTCCGAGTTCTTTGACGTGTTTAGCCATGCGAACCTCGGCCAGCCGGGCAATGTCGTCGGCACGCCGGACTTTGGCCGTATTACCAGAATGCGATTTCCAATAGGCGAGTCCGGCTCGTCGCGCCAGACGCAGTTCGCCCTGAAACTGATGCTCTGAACAAGACGTACGGCAAGTAAAAACACAAGGTGTGAATCGCCGGGCTCGGTTGTCAGGCTTAGGTGGTCATGAAGAATCGAATTTTAGAAAGAGCACGTTTGGCGGTCGTCTTAGCGGCCGTCTCTCTCATCCACGGTTTAACTTGGCAGTCGCCTTTGCCTGCGCGTGGCCAGCGGTCTGTTGATCCCAAAAGGGTCTTAGTACTTTACTGGTACAACAAAGACTTTCTCTGGAACGTTGAGTTCGACCGAGGTTTCAAATTCCGTCTTAATTCAGCGCCACCCGGCAGTATCGAGTATCATCAAGAGTACTTGGAAAACGATCGGTTCCCCGGGGAACCCCAAGCTCGGTTGCTCAGAGACTATCTGCGGAAGAAGTATGCTGACCATCCTGTCGACGTGGTAGTTGCGACTTCGGATGCATCGCTGGAGTTTCTCAGGAGGCACCGCAGCGGCCTATTCCCCGGCGTCCCAATCGTCTTTGTCGCAACTCAGTATCCAACGACTGCGGAAATAACGACCAAGCCTGGCTTGACTGGGATCATCAACATCTCCACTCACAGGAGAACCGTCGAACTAGCACTGAGCTTACATCCCGCTACCGAGCAGGTATTTGTTGTCAGCGGGACCCTCGAGCATGACAAGAGACTTGAGCTTCAGGCGCGTCAGGAGCTTCAGGGCTATGAAGGGCGTGTCCAACTAACTTATCTCACCGATCTTTCATCGGCCCAATTAATTGAGAAAATGAGGAGCCTACCAAAAAGGTCGATTGTCCTCTATGTATGGCAGCAGTCAACAAATGACCAAGGCAAGCTGTTAGAGTCAGTCGATCTTTTCGCGCTAATCGCTCCGCATACGCACGTTCCGATCTACGGGATGTTACTCCCGCTGGTCGGAAGTGGAATCGTGGGCGGGTATGTGAACACGGGTGATGACGAAGGGACCAAGATAGCGGAAATCGTCTTAAGGATTGCGACCGGCACGCGAGCAGTGGATATTCCAGTCGAGCGTGCCCCGGCCGAACCGATCTTCGACTGGCGGGAGCTTCGACGCTGGGGCATAAGGGAAAACAAGTTGCCACGCGAGTCACTCATCCGCTTTCGAGAACTGACGTTGTGGGACCAATATAAATGGCGCATCCTGGCCGCATTGGTAATACTGTGGGCGATTTATCTAGTTCGAGTTAAGCAACTCGAACGGCAGTTCAAGACGACGTTGGAAGCGCGCGTTGCTGAGCGGACGCGCATCGCGCGGGAGCTGCACGATACGTTGCTGCAAAGCTTTCATGGGCTCTTGTTTCGGTTGCAAGCGGTCCGCAATATGTTTCCTCGGCGAACTGAAGGAGCGCCCGAAGCTCTTGATGTCGCGATCCTGATGGCGGAGCAGGCCATCGCGGAGAGTCGCGACGCCATCAAGGATTTGCGTTCCGAATCGGCTGAGCAGCGAGATCTCGCCGAATTGCTGACTGCTACGTGCAAAGAGCTGACCACTGCTCACGGAAAGAACGGGGATGCGCCGGCCTTTCGCGTCGTAGTGGAAGGCAAGGGCCACAATTTAGCTCAGGTCTTGCAAGAGGAAATCTACCGGATTGCCCGCGAGATTCTGCGTAATGCTTTCCAGCACGCTAGCGCGTGTAACGTAGAAGCCGAGATTCGATACGACGATAAGCTTTTTCGCCTGCGTATCCGCGACGACGGAAAGGGCATAGAGCCGCAGCTTTTGAGTGAGGGTAACCGCCCTGGCCACTGGGGTCTGCCAGGCATTCGTGAGCGTGCCCGGCGTATCGGAGCGCAACTGGACTTTTGGAGCGAGGCGGGAGCGGGCACAGAAGTCCAGATAAATGTTCCGTCGGCCACCGCGTACGAAACATCGCATAAGGGATGGAGATTTGCATTATTCCGCTCGGCCAAAAGCAATGAGCAGTGATCCTAGGCTAATTCGAGTCCTTACGGCAGACGACCATGCCCTGCTCCGCGAGGGAATCGCGGCGCTCGTAAATGGGGAACCCGATATGAAGCTGGTTGCGGAAGCGTCCACCGGTCAAGAGGCCATCGAAAAGTTTCGGTTGCATCGCCCCGACGTGGCCATCATGGACCTTGGGATGCCGGATTTGGACGGTGTCGAAGCGATTCGGCGCATTCAAGGGGAATTCCAAGGCGCCAAGTTCATTGTTTTGACGACGTTTACAGGCGACGCCCAAATATTGCAGGCCTTGAGAGCAGGTGCGCAGGCCTATATCTTGAAGGGGCACGTCCATCGAGACCTTCTGGAGACCATCCGCGCGGTGTACGCCGGACAAAAACGAATACCGCCGGAAGTTGCCAAGGAACTCGCCGACCATGCGACGGACGACCGGCTGACAGCGCGTGAAATCGATGTATTGCGGTTGATCGCGTCCGGCAATGCCAACAAGCAAATTGCGGATCAGCTCTCGATTGGCGAAGGGACCGTCAAGAGTCACGTTGCAAATATCCTCTCCAAGCTCGGCGCGAACGACCGTGCCCACGCTGTTACCATTGGACTAAAGCGTGGAATTATCGAGTTAGATGCCTCCCAAAAGTGATAGAGCCGGATCTGACTTTTAGCAGTTTCGCTCACGTTGCGAACCCTCCTACTATCCGTCTGAGGACTCTATGCAGCGACTATTTTCCACGTTCGCCGACGGCTGGCCAGGCCTCGGCCTCTTGCTCATGCGGTTTCTCACCGCTGGACTCCTCATTTGTGATGGGATGGTCCACCTACAGCAGCCTGCACAGTTCGGACCTGCCATTCTGCATTCCATCGGAGCCGTCATGGGAATCCTTCTTGTCGTCGGTTTGTGGACTCCAGTAGTGGGAACGCTAGTCCCGATAGTTGAGCTGTCGATCATTTTTTCGCATTCCGGCCATCTCTGGCCTGCTGTTGTGCTGGCTGCACTTGGTGCAAGTCTGGCAATGGTCGGGCCCGGCGCGTGGTCTGTCGATGCCCGCCTCTTCGGCAGGAAGCACATCCAAACTTCGGAATACTAAACAGATCTCCTCATCCCCCGATCAGGGTAGCTTCCACTCTCGCAAAGTATAGAGCCCAAAATGGGACCATTTGCAGTTGTGACCGGGACTTACTTCGTTCAACAATCAGGCACTGTCAGCATAATGTACGCCGAGACAGAGGGAGGAGAGTGAAGAATTATGTCGAGGCAAAACATCCCTCCTCACAATCACGGTGGCTTCGCGGCGATAATGTGTCTTGAAGGCGGAAGCTTCACACAAGAATTTGAAGGAATCGTTGGTTCAAGCGAGCCTTTGATCGCGACTCTGAACCTCGTGCGAACTGTAGCACCCGCGGATTCAACAGTTCTAATCGAGGGTGAAACCGGAACCGGTAAAGAACTCATTGCCCGGGCCATCCACGCTAATAGCAGACGGAAGGACCGCCCTTTTGCAAAATTGAACTGCGCCGCAATTCCTGTGGGCCTGCTAGAAAGTGAACTGTTCGGCCACGAAAAAGGGGCTTTTACCAGTGCAGTGGCGCGCAAGATCGGCCGTTTTGAAGCCGCGGATCGGGGCACCTTATTTCTAGACGAGATCGGAGATATCCCGCTGGAACTTCAGCCCAAACTATTGCGGGTACTCCAAGAGGGAGAGTTTGAACGGTTGGGGAGCACGCAGACCCTGCGCGTGGACGTTCGGGTGGTCGCCGCCACAAATGCGAACTTAGGGCAGATGGTCTCTGAAAAGCGGTTCCGCGGCGACCTCTATTATCGATTGAATGTGTTCCCGATCTCTGTCCCTTCACTGCGTGAGCGCGCCGAGGACATTCCTGCCCTCGTGAAGTATTTTGTTGGTGTGTACGCGGCAAAAATGAATAAGGTCATTCACCATATTCCCGAGAGCGTGATGGAACTCATGGTCGCTCACGCCTGGCCCGGCAATATTCGCGAATTGCAAAATTTCGTTGAGCGCAGCGTAATCCTGACAAGCGGGAATGTTTTGTCTCCTTCATTCGAAAGGCTCGTCGGCTTCACCGGAACTCGGGTAGCGGAGCCCATTACATTGAAAGACGCCGAACGGAGCCATATCTGCAAAATACTGACGCTGACGAAAGGTGTGATTAGCGGTGCGAACGGCGCGGCTACGCGCCTGGGGATGAAACGGTCGACACTCTATTTCAAGATGCGCAAGCTCGGAATCTCACGGTCACCCATCACGCTTGCTCGGTAGCGATGACATTATCGGCCGGGTGAAAAGAACTTAGATTTAGCAGATACGAAAGAGAGGCCATGCTAAACGCAATTCCACGCGTGGGCGTCGGGACCCAACCCCAAAACCCGATTTGAAAGCCCCTGCCGTCAGCCGGGGGACATAATGTTGAGCGGGCGGACATCGCTGTCGCATCCTCGTGTTCAGTCCGACGTGAATTTTCAACGTTTGTGCACTCTTCGCTTTGGCACCACGCTTGCCCCTACGAAATGGTTCATTGGGAGTTGGGACTTTCGGGATATCGAGGTGCAAATTGCGAAGAGTCATGCTCTCTTTGACCGCGACGATGTGCTTGCTCACTGGCGTATCGTCCGCGCAGCAGGTGAACGCGGATTACGACAGCAACGCCAACTTCAACCAATACAAGACCTATTCGTGGGAACACGTGAAGACAAGAGATGCATTAGACGTGGATCGAATCTAGAGCGCCGTCAACGTCGCCTTAGCCGCAAAAGGCGAGTTGGAGCACAGGACAGGAGCTGAATATGTCGTACGCGCCGAAACAGATTTGCAATGGAAACACTCGGCTGGTCCTTCTAATGACTCTTGTTGCCGGGCTGGGGGTTCTCTTGCTGGGCGCCTTGCACGTGCCCCACAGCAGTTACGAACAGCCTGTGATGGCAGCGCAGACAGGACCCGAACCGGCAGACATCGAGCTTCTCGAAAAACAGAACAAGGCCTTCGAACGAATCATTGAAACGACCACGCCAGCAATCGTTTACATCCGAACAGAACACGTAGTGAAAATGTCAGACTCGCCATTGTTCATGAATCCATTCTTCCGGCAATTTTTCGAAGACGGCACCCATCAAATACCCCGCGAACAGAGCCAACATGCACTCGGGACAGGGGTTATTTTCGATTCGAGCGGCTACATCGTCACCAACAACCATGTCATCGACCACGCTTTGAGCGTTGAAGTCATGCTCAAGACCAAAAAGGTCTTCAAGGCCAAAGTTGTCGGCGCAGACGCGGACATGGATGTTGCGGTGTTGAAAATTGATGCTAAGAACTTGCCAATACTCCCGCTCGGAGACTCTTCAAATCTGCACGTTGGGGACACCGTAATGGCCTTTGGCAATCCTTTCGGGTTGACCTTTACCGTAACGCGCGGCAGCGTGAGCGCGTTAGGCCGAACGCAATACAGCATTGAGCCGCTTCAGGATTTCATTCAAACCGACGCAGCAATTAATCCGGGGAATTCTGGTGGAGCACTAGTTGATATCAAAGGAGAGATGGTTGGCATCAACACGGCAATCTTGAGCGGCAATTCCGGCCCTGCCGGAGAAGGAGGCTTCATCGGCATCGGCTTTGCCATCCCCATCAATATGGCCAAGCGGTCGATCGAATCCCTTATGAAAACGGGGAAAGTCACGCGTGGTTATTTGGCCGCCTCCATCGCTCCCGTAACAGAGGAGTTGGCCAAAGAATTCAAAGTGTCTGACACAGCCGGTGCCTTTGTTCAAGATGTGACGCGTGGCGGACCCGCCGATAAGGCCGGTATCAAACCGGGAGACGTGATCCGCAAACTTGGCAGTCGCGCCGTCACGGATTCCGAGCAGTTGCTGGCCATAGTGGCGAGTGAAAGCCCAGGTTCGACAGTGCCTGTGGCAATTCTGCGCAACGGAGAACCTCTTACGTTAAAGGTCACAATCGAGCAGCGGCCATCGGAGTTCGGATTCAGTGCCAGCAGGCGGAAAGGTCGGTCGACAGGAACGCTTCGCGGCGTTAACGCCCAGAATCTGACGCCTGCGCTTCGCAAGCAGTTGGAGATATCGCCCGACGTCCGAGGTGTTGTCGTAGCGGAGGTCGATCCGGGCAGTCCGGCCGCTCGGTACTTGGAACCTGGTGACGTTATTGTGAGCATCAATCACCGTCCCGCGAATTCTGCGACGGAGTTCAATAACTTGGCTGCCGAAGCAAAGGGAGAGGTTTTGCTTCGGATCATTCATCAAGGCGAGGCGCTTTTCGTTGTGATTCCACCCCAAGGTAGTGATGATGAGTAGCGCAGCACATCGAGCTTTGTCTTCGGAGCTGTTAGCTGCAACGATCATTCCGTCCAACACTTGTTTCTTGCTCTCAGAAAGGGCGCGCAAGATCGCAGGCAGCACTTTGCGGTCTATCGGTGATATCTCGCGACAGCAGCGACTCGTAAACAACGACAAAGAGTCGCTGACTCCCCACACAATGCTCACGCAACTTTGCAGCGACAACAGGGACCTGACGCGATTCTGCGTTCTACGCATGAGGTCTGCGGAAGTGCCGCCGTGACTGTCGTGGCAGCGATGCCAGTTACCGCTGCGGCTGGCAGCAAATCAAAGACTTATCCAAATCCCGAAAAGAAAGGAAAACAGACCATGGCAACAATTACGACCAAGGACCGCACGACAATCTTTTACAAAGATTGGGGCAAGGGGCAACCCGTGGTTTTTAGCCACGGCTGGCCGCTGAGTTCAGACGATTGGGATGCGCAAATGCTGTTCTTTTTACGGCACGGCTATCGCGTCATCGCGCTGGACCGGCGGGGGCACGGACGCTCGGATCAGACCTGGGAAGGCAACGATATGGACCACTGCGCCGACGATCTGGCGGAACTGACGGAGAAGCTGGATCTGAGGGACGCAATTCACGTTGGGCACTCGACAGGCGGCGGTGAAGTAGCTCGTTACATTGGCCGGCATGGAACGAAACGTGTGGCCAAAGCGGTGTTGATTGGAGCGGTGCCTCCAGTCATGGTGAAAAGCGAAAAGAACCCCGATGGCGTGCCGATCTCCGTGTTTGATGACATTCGCGCGGCCTACACGCACAATCGCTCGCAGTTCTATTTGGACCTTACACTGCCGTTTTACGGATACAACCGGCCGGACGCGAAGATTTCGGAAGGTATCCGGCAACACTGGTGGCTGCAAGGAATGATGGGCGGCACCAAAGCGCACTTCGACTACATCAAGGCCTTCTCTGAAACGGACTTCACGGAAGATTTGAAGAAGATGGACATTCCCACGCTGGTCATGCACGGCGATGACGACCAGATTGTGCCGATTGCAAATGCGGCGCTCAAATCCGCCAAGATCCTCAAGCGCGCAACGCTTAAAGTCTACCCTGGGCTTCCGCACGGAATGTGCACCACGAATCCAGAGCAGATTAACGCGGACTTGCTGGCGTTCTTCAAGGGCACAGCCAGTGCGGCAGCAGCCTTTCTGTAGTCAGCGAGGTCAGCTGCCCAGTGAGCGCCGCTTGCGATATCAAAATCGAGTTATACGACGATAGCGGTGCGCGCGTTTCTCTCTGGCAAATCTTTCTTGCGGGAAAGGTCCGCCGCTTGCTTCTTATCGACCGACTTTTACAGGTGAGTCCTAACGCAGTGGAACTTTCGACTGAAGCTGAATGGTCGATGTGGCTTCAGAAAAGGACAGCAACATGCGGAAAGACTCACTTGTGTTCATTGCGTTAGCCATCGCGTTGGTTTCTCCATCACCCACATTGCCGCAATCCTTTACCTCAGCCTCGATGGCAAAGTCACCGCGAATCGATTTGAAAGCGTTGACGAACAAAGCCCACGACGGAAACCCGGAAGCACAATATCAACTCGGGTTGGCATACCAGGATGGGCTGGGAATCGAAAAGAGCGAGTACGAAGCGATGCGGTGGTATCGTTCTGCGGCGAACAGCGGCCATACTCAAGCGCAGAATAATCTGGCTTATTTGTATGAGACTGGCCCTGACGCCATTAAGGACATGGGTGAGGCGGTCAAGTGGTATAAGCGAGCCGCGGTGTACGGGAATGCTCTTGCCCAATTCAATCTGGGCCGCTTGTACCTTGACGGACGGGGTGTGCAGCAAAGCAACGAAGAAGCCGCACACCGGTTCCAAAAGGCAGCTGATGGTGGCCATGCCGAAGCTCTTGCCGCGCTTGCCCTGATGTACATTTCCGGCAGCGGTGTTCCGCAGGATCTCGTCAAGGCTCTTAAACTGACGAAAAAAGCCATTAAGCAGCACAGCCCCGCAGGTGAAGCTGTCCTCGGAATTCTCTACATAGAGGGTTTGGGTGTCTCCAAAGACTTGGCAAAAGGTGTCAAGCACTTGGACAAGGCGGCTCAAAACGGCAATGCCGCCGGGCAATATACCCTCGGGCTCCTGTACCACACTGGGCAAGGCGTAAAAAAAGACAACGAGGAAGCCATTAGGCTTCTCCGTCTCGCGGCGGAGCAAGGAGCAATCCCTGCGCAGGCAGCTCTCGGTCAAATCTACGAATGTGGTCAGGGCATACCGGCGGATTCCAAAGAAGCAGCTATATGGTATCGACAAGCTGCGGATCGAGGAGACGCTGAATCAGCGACTCGCCTCACAAGGCTTTTTCTTCTAGGCCAAGGTATGGACAAAAATGTCGACGAGGCCGTGAAATGGTTCACCCTGGCCGCCGAACAAGGAAATCCATATGCACAATTCAATCTTGCGGAACTCTATGCTTCCGGGTCATCTGTGAAACGCGACCTACAAAGGGCCTTCTCTTTGTACAGTCTCGCCGGAAAAGCACTCGACGTCAGCGAGCAGCTTAGGCAAATTTCATCACTGCTGAAGCAGGATGAGCCAGCCGCAAGCCCACAGGCGGCCTCCCAACAATAAAAGACACGCCACCACTTTCGAATTGCCCTCGAAAGAAGTCGACTTTGCAAAGCGTCGCATCTGCCCGTCACTACCGCACAGCCAAAGCGACGTCCATGCATCTCGGATTCCTGCAGCAATGCGGCCATCGCGGAATATTCAATTGTGCGAACGCGCCTCCCGTCTTGCGCGTGCGCTGTGCGAATTGAACGTGAGGCCTTTGCCGTCAACCGGTGAACATCGCAATGTCTAACGGGTCGACATCGTTGCTGTTCGTCTCGCTCGGTCAGCCTTGAATTTGCATTGACTTACGCGCCGCTTTCTTTGGCATCGAGCTTGCCCCACTACGGACATGGCGCCCTGGGTTGGGACCGCAGATAAGTCGAGGTGCAAATGAAAAAAGCCATATTTGTTTTGATTGCGATGTCGTTTGTCTTCGCTGGCGCTTCGTCGGCGCAGCAGGTGAAGACCGACTACGATCGCGGCGCGAACTTCACCCAGTACAAGACCTATTCTTGGGAGCACGTAAAGACCAAAGACCCCCTCGACGTCGACCGAATCAAAGACGCCGTCAACGCCGCTTTGGCGGCGAAGGGTTGGACTCAGGTGAATTCAAGCGGCGATGTTTCGATCGTAGCAATCGAAATGACGCGCGATCAGAAGACCCTCAATACTTTCTACGACAGTTTCGGAGGAGGCTGGGGTTGGAGACGATTTGGAGGCGGTGGTTTTGGAGATGGTTTCGGGGAATCCACGACCACAACTGACACCTACACAGTAGGGACGTTGGTCGTCGACCTGTTCGACACGAAGACACAGCAGATTTGGAGGGGCAGCGCGAGCGACACTCTTTCCAATAATTCGGATAAGAACATCAGGAATCTCAAGAAGGGCGCGGAAAAGATGTTCAAGAATTTTCCGCCCGGTACCTCAAAGAAGTAATAAACCAACAAATCCTCGGCAAGACGAGCGCAAGATCAAGAAGCAAAAAAGGAGCCAACATGCTGACTACATCGACGCCAAGATCGTCGGCTCACGAATCCCTCGCCGAAGCCGCTCAAGAGGAGCGCCCAGGGGCAATCCGATCTCTTTATGCGACCGCCGCCCGGCTGGATCGGTTTGGCTTCGGCATGCTGCGCTTGGGACTTGTGGTCGTTCTTTGCTGGATTGGCGGCCTCAAAGCCACAAACTATG
>Ga0306921_10009221_pt1 | contig 10463 bp, 10 predicted proteins | sample sta12Cox44000080_FD_203760 | JGI IMG/M metagenome (GOLD analysis project Ga0306921, IMG submission 203760) | Lab enrichment of tropical soil microbial communities from Luquillo Experimental Forest, Puerto Rico - statoxic.12C.oxic.44.000.080 (v2)... | ecosystem: Environmental > Terrestrial >...
CGCCTCCTTCAGTACCGCGATGATCTGTTCCTCGGTAAAACGCTTCGCTTTCATGGTCCGCTCCCATCGGGCGGACTCTACTCTTTCGCCGTACTATTCGCGGGGGGCACCTCAGTTACCACCACGCAGACCAGTACGTTCAGCCAGAGACTGAAAGCCCTGTGCGACCCGTTGGCAGCCTAGTTCTCTGACACCTCCTTTGGAGGAAGCTCTTTGGGGCTCATCGATTGAAGACAATCGTTGAGGAGATCTCTAGACGAGTGCCGCGGCTTCCAGCTCGACGATCGCAGCCTTAAGGAGACCAAGACTGCGTCTGATGTACGTAAAACGAAGGGGACCTGTCTTGCGTCCCGTCTTCCGCACGGTCGGGTGCGAAAGCCAGCTCTCAAGACGCTTGTCGTGGGTCTCACACGCGTACGCGTAACAGCGCGGGTAGCGTTTTGCGAACCTAGATGCCGGAGAATTGAGCGCGGCACCTATATTCCCCGCGGGCCAATTGCCAAGTCCTCCATCCTTGGTAAAGACTGCGTGAAACAAGAGATCATTAAACACATCAAGTGCATTTACCCATTCGGTGGCACTGGTCGAAGCGTAGCCACGGCAGGCGACAATCTGTCGTTCGGCCCTACCGTAGCTTGCTCCAAAGAGAGGCTTCCATCGCACCTTGGGTTTCCATCCAATGAGGCTCGAGAGGCTATCGGCGATTCCACACACGCTGCCTCTGCGACGCCTAATGATTCCGAACTCCCTCAACACCGTCTTTGCGCAGGGCGTCATCTGCGCAACTGGGGTGTTTGGTCTAATTCCACGCAAAGCTGCTACATAGGCTGCGCAAAGCGCCGCGTCAAAGCCCGGGTCACGAACGGTCCGATCAAGGATCTCTGTCAATCGTACGGGATCCACCTTGCTGTGCCGAAGTTCAAGCAACAGTTGTGATTTTACCCACCCTTTTGCCTGCGGCCGTAATGCGTAATCTATTTGCGCGGACGTTAAGTGATCCGCGGACAGCAACCAGCGGCCGAGTGCGGCGGTCAAATCCGCCTGATTAGTCTTTGGTTTCCAAAGAGACTTAAAGCGTCGACGCGCAACGTCGAAAGAGCGACCGCGTAGACGCTCCCTAGAGACCTCGATAAATGTGGCAGCTATCGTCTGATAGAGATCCTGTGCCAGGATCGCTTGAATAAGAGCGTTAGCAGCCCGTTTTGGCATCCGCTTATATCGCGCTAGATACCTTGCTATAGGTTCGTAGAACTCCGGCTGATGCTCGTAAATCTTCCAAAGCCGTGCTGTGAGTGCTGCTACCGGTTGTGCGTGAGCCAGCACATATTTGAATCGCGTTGAATCGTCGACCCGGCATCGTGGGGATAAAGCGTTAAGCCTCGCCCGAATGCGGCCTTGATCGACAATCTTAGCTTTGACAGCGGACTCAATCGGTTGGCTGACGGTCTTTAGTTCATTGCGAATATCCGATACCTCATGGATGTTGATCTTGTTGGACTGCGGAAAGAGACCAACGTCCTTGCTGAGCCGATCAAGCCGGAACAGCGCCTTGCGCAGCGTCTTCTCATCCTTCGCGAAAAGCCTGATGTCGTCGACGTATCGGAGATACTTCAGCGTTTGCGGACTCCATTGGTATTCGTCGAAGTGCTGAAGCACGACCTCTGAGAGCATTCCAGACCCCAACGGTCCTTGAGGAATTCCGTGGCCATGAAAAATGTTTCGTTCGGTAGCCGTCCAAACAGATAGCCACTGTGTAAGGCGATCACAGAATTCCTTACTCAGCCTGAGTTCCCGAAGAAAGTGGCACAGCACCTTGTGATCGATACTGTCGTAACAAGCAGTTAAGTCGAAGCTCGCCGTATATCGGTAGCCGGAGTTAAACGCGCTCGTAGCCGCGAGATTGAATGCTGCGTATCCAGAAGACCACTTGCGGTAGAACCAGTTGCTCGTCCGTCCGGCGTATAGGTGACCAAAAACCTGCACTAGATATCGCTGACGCGCTTTGGGGTAGAGGGCATCCGCACATACGTTCACGGCTGCCTGATAAGCAATCTGATCGTCGACACATAGCAGCGAATATGGTCGCAACACGCCAGACTTCTTAGGCAAGTAGATCTTGCAAGCGCTCTCGGGGTGAAAAATCCCCCGCCGGATGCGATTACTCAGATCCGACAACAACGGAAGTTCTGCGGTGGAATATGCCGCGTAGGCGTCACGGAAATGGTTCTTGTAGCTTCGGTCGGGGTTCGATAGTACCCAGCGCCACGCGCGCTTCACGTTATCGAGTGAATACAGGTCTCTTAGATCACCCATTCCCTAAATGCCGCCCTCATTGGTCTGTTTGGTTCACAAAGCATTCGCCAGGCGCTAAGGCGCTGGGAGGTAAATTGTCACGGTTCTCGCTAATTCTGCCGCGTGAAGGTCAGTGCAAGCTGCGCGACCCTTCGAGCAAGCTCGGGATTCATACGGCAGACGCCGTCGTGCTGGATGGAGAAGTCGGCACCCGTGAACGTCACTGTGTCGACCAGCCGTAACACGGCCCGGTCGACAACTGGTCGCATGGGCTCCATGTGATCGAGAGCAAAGCCAGGGTTGATTCCGCGCAGGGCTCTCTTCTCATGCATGATGCCGATCGTGGGATCGTAGCCCCCGACGATGAGGCGAATCTGAGTCCGCGCGATCAGCACCGCGTATGCGTAGTTCAACATCGCATTGATGGGGTGCGTGGCGCCTCGGTTGTAGCCACCCCCGTCAGCTCGGAGCCGGATTCCGTGCCGTAGCGCGACTCTCGAACGGTATGTGCTCCAGTTCCTTGGGATGGGATAGCGCTTGAGCGGTTTCCATTTGATGGAAAGGCAAGACCAAACGCGGAAGTAGTCCGCAGCGATCGACCCCTCAATTCCCAAGAGGCTTGCGAATGTCCTGGGTGGGTCGTCCTTTAGCGAACGAGCCCGACTCTCGATGTTCTTGCAGGCACGGTCCCAAAGCGGGCCACGCGGCAGGAAACCGCCGAGCGTGACGAGAGTGTTCTGAGCCTTTTGACGAATTAGCTCTATGGCGAATGCGAGGCGAGCGCGCGGTTCACACCGTGTCCGCTGTTGCCAATCCACCTTATCAGCAGAGGCAGCCTGGCCGCCGGATGTGACGATGGACGCGAATATTCCGTCCCAACGGACGCGTATCAAAGGCACGCGGTGTCGCGCCAGCCAGTCGATCGCGTCCAGCGTGATGTTGCCGGAACCATCAAGCACGACGAATGCGGGCGGAATGTCCAACGCTGCGTTGAAGAACCGCCACTCACGCTGCTCGGCTGGGTAATGCGTGTTGCCATCTCGAACGAGCAAGCAACCCTTATCCACGCGCAGCAAAAGACCGTGGCCGGTTAATACGAGCGGCGTCGCTTCACGTTCGCGAACGCGACGGGGGAATTTGGGCTCAGATTCTGCTATCCAGAATGCACAGCGATCGCCGTACGGTGAGTAGGCTTCGCCAGGTGAAGCGGTAACGCGCAGCATGGCTTTTTTCTATTGCTTATAAGAGATTGATTATACTAGCTTTCAGCGCTGAATCCTCGACAAATGCCTGTCTCTAAGACCGCAAAGAATTCGTTGCTAGCGCTCTGGGAATCGGGTGTGCCGCTCGATTCAGCGTCGATCGAATTCCATCCGTTCTTGGACTCCTTTGCCATTCGTGCATTGCGAACACATCCGGCCAACGATCCCGACGTTCTGGCCGACGATCCACGCTACAAGGAGCTGTGCAAGGGATGGTTGCCGGGAACGTGGGAAGCCCGCCAGAAGAAGTTGGCGACTACCACCAAGAGCGGGCGCGTTCACCTGTTGGGCGAAATCTACGCCGGGAACCTAGCGGCAATTGGCTTCCGGACACGCGCCGACGGCTCTGATGAGCTGGTCCGCGTTCCGCGTCAGTACTTCTTCTTCGATGAGGCCGGAGAACGCGAACAGCGACCTGATATTCACTGGGGCAAAGGTGAGCTGACGGCCGGCGTGACTTCGTACTTTGACATTCGTATCGTTCGCGCTCCAGTTGAAGTCGAACAGCCGACAGCTCCGGCAAGTGCGGCAAAGGCCGCTCGCGCCGAAAGGCGAAGCGAGGTCACGCGGCCAAAGAGCAAGGCCAATAATCACCCCGAACCCAGTCGTCGCAAAAATGTGCGCGGCAGGCGTAAAACCAGACACGACGTCGTTCGAGCTTTCCGCAAGTTGTGGAGGACAAAGCCAACGTTTCGAACGCTGCGTGTGAAAGAAATGGTCCCCGAGGTTCGCGCTGAGATCCTCGGCGAGAACGCTCGACACGAAGAGAGGAGCGGTTACCGGTCCTCAAGCATGGCGAAGACTATCGGTCACGAATTGAGCGCGATACGCAAGCGGAAATTTCGGAATAAACCGAAAAAACCCCGGCCCAATTAGTTTCTTCGCTTTAATTCCGTTGAGATCGTTCTGATCTCGGGCTGAAGTGAGCGGCACCTTCGATGCAAAAGGTGATGGCTCATCATGGGTCGACACAAGCGGAAGCTCAGACCGCAAAAGCGGGCCACGCGTAATACGACGCGTGCGCCATCCAAGCGGAAGGCGCGAGCGCACCCAAAGAAGCGCAAGCGTTCGACCCCTCCACCTCAAAGGGTTGGCATTCGTATAAACAAGCCCACGCGCGCCAAAAAGCGTCTTCATTCGGACCCTCGAATCGAGATCGCAGTCCGGGAGATGAACCGCGGTCGTTCGCTGACCGCTGCGGCGCGCGCTATTGGTTTCCCACCCACGAACCTGCAAGCACAACTGCGCGGGCTGGGACTGTTGAAACGGAAAGGGAAGCGCTGGGTCTTCAAAGACGATCGCTCCCGAAAGGTCGTGATCACAACGGGCGGTCGGTCGCGGACGGTAACCGTGCGCGGTTTCGACGAGGCGAGTATTGCGAGCGCATACCAGCAGGCCGCCAAGCAGTTCCTTAGCACTAATCAGCTGCGGTTCCTTCAGCCCTTTAAGGGTCGGACCGTGCAGGCGGCAAACGGCCGCCGCTATCCCCTGGAAACCGATCCCAACACACTGCATCGCCTCGCCGCGATGGACTCCCCACCCTTTCACGAGATCTACGAGATCACTTCCACCAACTAACAGGAGAGCAAGGCCATGGCAAAGATGCATCTGGACCATGAAGACCGCAAGGAGCGGCACTATCGTCGCTTGGGGACACGACACCCGGTTTGTCACACTTGTGGTAGGCGCGACCCGGAGCATCCGGAGATATACGACCTGCACCATGTCGCCGGGAAGAACCACCACGACGACGTGTTTATTGAGTGCTCGAACTGCCATCGAAAGCTAACGGACCAGCAGAAGGATCACGTGCCGCCCGGTGCCTCGCAGCCGATCGGGATGCTGGCAACGATTGGGCATTACCTGCTCGGGCTCGCCGACATGCTCGCAATGATCGTCGAAGCGCTTCGGAAATTCGGCAAATGGCTTCTCTGCGAAGCGAGCCGAACCGCCACAGCGTGACGCATCGTTTCGAAACCCGGATCGCGGTCCGCGTCTACAGCGAGCGGGCGCGTCGAAAGCGCTTCGGCGCTCGCCGGCCGAGAAGCGCTATCGAAGCATCGCCGTGGACACTCGTTTTCGATACAGAGACTACGGTTGATGCCGCTCAACAGTTGCGGGTTGGGTTCTTTCAAGTTCGGCGTGGTCAGGTACTCGAACGAGAAGGAGCCTTCTTCGATGCAGCGGCGATCACAAGACGTGAAGCAGCCGCGCTGGGAGACTATTGCCGGTCGAATGAGCTTGAGCTGATTACGGTGGCGGAGTTCCGCAAAGCCATTTTCTTGAAATACGGTTACCGGCGACATTCGCCGATCGTCGGGTTCAACCTCCCCTTCGACATTTCCCGCATAGCACTGGGGCATTGTTCGGCCCGGGGCAGAATGCGCGGTGGATTTAGCTTCGATCTGACCGGCGAGGGTGATGATCCTCGTCTGCGGGTCAAGCATATAAGTCGTCACGCCGCGCTGATCGATTTTGGGATGCCCGATCAACATGAGACACCGCGCGGATGGCGGAAACACAAGAGGCGCGTGCCGCCCTACCGAGGGCGCTTCGTTGACATCGGGACGCTCGCATCCGCAATTTTAAGCCACAGTTCCTCTCTGCAAGCGCTGGCCGTCCACCTCGGCACTCCGACCCGAAAGCACGAAACGGACGAGCACGGGAAGATCACACCGACGTATCTCGACTACGCGCGGGCGGATGTTCAGGTGACCTGGGAGTGCTTCTGCGAACTCAAAAAGCGATACGACGAGCATGGATTCCGCAAGGGCGCAGACCAGATGCGTAGCGAAGCCAGTGTCGGCAAAGCCTACCTTGAGCAGATGGGCATCGAGCCGCTACGCGTATGCGTGCCTCGGTTTCCGCGGACGCGGTTTGGCCAGATCTTCTGTGCCTACTATGGAGGCCGTGCCGAAGTGCGCAACCGCCGGGTAGTCTGTGAGGTTCTCTACTGCGATTTCAAGTCGATGTACCCGACCGTCAATAGTCTGATGGGCCTCTGGCGGTTCGTCATCGCTCGCGGCATGAAAGTGCAAGGTACGACGAGCACAACGCGTGCGTTTCTCAACACCATCACGCTCGAAGATCTCCAGAGTCCGGCGACATGGAAGAAGCTCTGCACGCTCGTCCGGCTGAAACCTCAGGAGGACTTACTGCCGGTACGCGCTAAGTATGACCGCCAAACGCATACGATTGGTCTCAACTACCTAACAACGTCCGAACCAGTCTGGTACACGCTCGCCGACTGCATCGTTTCCAAGCTCCTGACGGGACGTGCCCCGCGCATTGAAGAGGCGCTGACGTATCTACCCGGACCGCCTCAGGAAGGGATGTCGTCGACGAGGATCCTTGGCCGGAAGGACTTTGCGATCGATCCGGCGAACGATGACTTCTTTGCTCGGCTGGTCCACCTACGTGATGAAGCGAAGGCTAAGCGGAATCCAGCGGAGAAAGCGCTCAAGATCATCGCCAACTCTACGAGCTACGGCATTTTCATCGAGGTTGATCGAGACAACGCGTCGCACGCGGAACCGCTCAACGTTTTCGGGCCGAATGGCGAACGGGTGACGCTCTACAAGAAGGGCATAGAGGATCCAGGTCAGTACTTCAATCCGTTGCTCGGCGTGCTCATCACCGGAGCTGCGCGATTGATGCTCGGAATCGCCGAGAAGAGGACCTTAGATCTCTGGCTAGATTGGGCCTTCTGCGATACCGATTCGCTGGCAATCGTCAGGCCGACGCGGATGCCGCGGAAGGCATTCCACAAGCGGGCGGGCGAGGTCATCAACTGGTTCACGCCACTCAGCCCCTACCCGAAACGGGGGCCGATCTTGAAGGTGGAGGATCTGAACTGCGGGATCGGCTCCGACAAGCGGGAGCCGCTTTATTGCTTTGCGATTTCGGCCAAGCGGCACGCGCTGTTCAATCTTGGTAGGGACAACCGACCCGTACTGCGCAAGGTATCGGCTCATGGGTTAGGGCACCTCGTCCCCCCATATGCAAACTCCGTGCGGTCACCCGGGATTCCAGCGCCGAGTGTTCCGCTCGCAGACCTGAAAGTGAGACGGTGGCAGCATGACCTTTGGTACAAGATCGTTGAAGGAGCGCTCGCCGGACAGCCGGAAAACGTGTCTCTCGATTGGCATCCAGCGTTCGAGAATCCAGCCGCCATTCGCTATACCGCGTCGAGCCCTCCGTTATTGAATTGGATGGCTCCGTGGAACGCGGATAGGCCATACAACGAACAGATGCGACCCTTTGGGTTCCTGCTCGGCTTCATGCCTCGAATAGGGCCAATTTCGGAGACGTTGGTTGATAGCCCAAGACGAGGGCGACCAGCCACAACTGAAATGCTAGCCCCTATCGCGCCCTATGACAGCGATCCAGCGGGGGCGTTATCGAAGGTCTTCAATCGTCTGACAGACAAACCCGTCCGTCCGGAACAACTCAAGACCTACGCCGAGGTTCTTGGGCAGTACCACCTGAGCCCGGAGCATAAGTTTGCAAACGGCGATTATTTCGATCGAGGTCGGACAGAGCGGCGGCACGTTGTCGCGACAGGATTCACCTGGATTGGCAAGGAGGCCAATCAGGTCGGTGAAAGCGGAGAAGCCGATCCCATTTGGTCGGCCGTAGAGGAATTCTCCTGTTCCTCAGCAGCCGCAAAGGCTACACATGACGCGTGAGGGCTTGCAGACCATCAGTACCCCTCCGGCCCGACCGAGCACGCGCCCGGCCGGAGTCACCCGAAGCGGTCACAGCAAAGAAGTCCCTCGAATCGAGGGGCAGCCTCGTAGGCGGGGGCTGACGCTACGCATCGGCACTTGCCTACGGAACCGCGACAGATGGCGGTCGAAACTCAAAGGTTGACCCAAAAGGCCGCTGCTTCAGGGGTTACGGATCGTGGCGTCTCTGCACGTTCTGCTCGTTGACGACTCAGTGTTACTTGCCGAAAAGTTCGGAGATCTGATCCGGCGACTACCCCATGTAGACTTGTTTGGCACAGCAGATACCGAGGCTGAGGCAATTCTGGAATCAGTAATTACGAAGCAGACTGGGAGGTTGTGAGGATGAATGGCAAAAGCATACTGAGCGTTGCCGCCGCGGTTGCCGTTCTCGCGATTGTGAGCGGCGTGGCCATCTCCGCGCAGGACAAGTACACACTGAAATTACCGGATGGAATACCTTTCTCGGACTGGAAGGGTTACGAGGACTGGCAGCTTATCTCGACCTCGAAGACCGACGACCGGATGAAAGTGATCCTGGGCAATCCCACAATTATTGCTGCTTTCAAGTCCGGTATTCCGGGCAACGGCAAGCCGTTCCCTGAAGGCTCCAAGATCGCAAAGGTCCAGTGGAAACCAAAGAAGAGCACGGACGCCCCGTTTGTCGTAGACGTGCCGGAGCCGGCGTCGGCCACTTATACGGCCGACAAAGCCGGCACCCCCAGTTGCGGGCAGGTTTGTCATGTGAAAGTGAAGGCAAAGGATTACGTCTTCCACCCGTATCAGAAACGGTGAGACCTCTACCGCATCCAACACAGCGTCGGATTCTAATGAGCACCACTATAGGACGGTGAAGCGATGTTGGGGTATGCGAAAGACATTAAATCCTTGTTCCGCAGCAGTGATGTTGACGCCATGAAACGTCAGGGCCTGGATCTTGGGGCATACAAAGATGTCCGTGCTCGAGCCGACGACATTCTGAGTCGATTGCAAGACGGATCGATGCCGTGTGACGGTCAGTGGCCACAGAAATCAATTGATAAGTTCAAGCAGTGGATAGCGGACGGAAGGCATCCGTAATAGATGCTTGCTGCAGGAGAGCACTATGGCAACAACCCAATCATTTCTCGTGCCGCTGACTGGTTCTCAACAGGTGCCACCCGTTGAGACCGCTGGGACGGGGATCGCTGACCTGACCTACGATACCGAGTCGCGTGTGATCACGTGGGCCATCACTTATAGCGGATTGTCCGGGCCGGCGACTATGGCGCACTTCCACGGTCCCGCAGGGAAGGGCGAGAACGCCGGACCGCAGATCTGGCTCACCAAGCAAGGTAGTCCTGCGGAAAATCCCATCAAGGGACGCGCGACGCTTACGACGGAGCAGGCGATGGATTTCTCCGTCGGCAAATGGTACGTAAACGTGCATACACAGGCGAATCCCGGCGGAGAGATCCGCGGGCAGGTACTGCCGCCCGCGAGCTGAGCCGCGAGTCTCGCGCCGCTTCTCAATGGAGCTATCTGCAGGTAGCGGGGGCGTGAGTTGGGTTTCGAACCACGGAAGCCGCGTTTGTTGTAGACGTGCCGGATACCTTTGCAGACCTTTTCATGATGGAGAAGGACGGCAAGAGATTTCCACAGACCGGCGGATGGGGATACGCCCAGTTTGACTATGATCCGGCGTCGGCCACTTATACGGCCGCACCGTCGCGGCGGAAACCGACTCAGATCTCTCGCATAGTGTGCTCGAAGCTGTCATTCCAAGGACAGAGCGGACTGTCATACGTCCACAGTATCCCAACATGAGGAGAATCCCGATGCGGTCCATCCCTGTTCGCTGGAGTCTGTTGGGAGTGGTCCTGATCGGAATCCTCGTTTGTGTAGGTACGGGGCTGGTGCGCGCAGTCCGCGCCGGCGGCGCAGGTCATGATCACACGGTCTTCTCGGCGCAGCTGTCGAACGTACCCGGGAAGACGCTTACGGCTGTTGTGGTCGAGTACGCACCGGGGGGCAGCTCAGCAGCACACCGTCATGCCGGCAGCGTCTTCGCCTATGTACTCTCCGGACGGATTCGCTCGGAGAATTCCGCGACTGGGCCCGTGCGGGTCTATAGCGCCGGAGAGACCTTCTTCGAGCCTCCCGGTAGCACTCATCTGGTTAGTGCGAATGCGAGTGACACGGA
>Ga0306921_10009227_pt1 | contig 10460 bp, 18 predicted proteins | sample sta12Cox44000080_FD_203760 | JGI IMG/M metagenome (GOLD analysis project Ga0306921, IMG submission 203760) | Lab enrichment of tropical soil microbial communities from Luquillo Experimental Forest, Puerto Rico - statoxic.12C.oxic.44.000.080 (v2)... | ecosystem: Environmental > Terrestrial >...
TGCGCGGTTTCCGCGGCCGCGGTGGAAAACGCCGGGACCAGTGATTGCGGCAAGCCGTGCGGACTAAGGACCAGCGCGGCGACGCCGAGATTGGCGACGGTTGCGAGCAGGATCAGCCGGCGCGCGAAACGCGCGCGCGGCCACCTGCCGTGCGGGGGCAGCTTGATCATGATGAGAACGTCTCCAGTTGACGAGCGGCGCGGGCGCGCCGCGTTGGCCGCCTAGATGGCGACGGCGCCATTACCGCGACGTGACGGCGGGATTAATATTCGGCAAGCAAGCGCGTGGACGCGCACCTGAAGACTGCCTATTTCTGCGCGAGGCTTGATTGTTTGCTGCCGCGCAGCGCCTTGAACTGCGGGCTTACTCGGCGGTCAGGGCCGCCCGATATGCGCGTGTTCCTTCGGAACACCTCCATCGTTAGCCAAATCGAACCCAGATAAACGGGCGGGAAGCGATTATCAGTGGATCACGCTGTACTATGCTTTATACAGCTGCATGACGCTTGCGCGCGCAAAATCCGTCCGCGCTTTGGGACACCATTGGGACACTCGCGGAGAATTACATTGAAATGGTTGCGCTATTTCCGCCGTGTCTCATCCCCGGCGGGGCACGACTTCCGCCTTCGGCCACCAGCGCCCAGAAATTCTAGAACGCAAGGCCGTGCGAAGCAATTTGAGAATAGGCAGTCCGCGCAGGCGCGCATGGAAGTGAAAGAAAAAGGCCCCGGCAAGAGCCGAGGGCCTTAAAGGTTTCACCAACAAGAAGGAGAAACCCATGAGCCCCAATCGGGGTCATGAGACGCGGCAATCCTACTCCCCTATCCGCCAAGGGACCAAGCTCAATCTGAAAACAGCCGCGCGGTAGCCTGAGACTACCGCCGGCTCGCGGAACTGGCGCCTTTTCCTTCCCTTATCCACTGTCGCGCACGTCCTTGGCTTCGAGTTGCGCGACAAGCGCAGCGAGACGCCATGGGATAGGAGCCGAAAGAGCTTCGTCATACTGGAGCTTGAGGCCGCGCCCGATGGCTAACAACCAGGCGCTTTGAGGTGGAGGATTTGTTCTCGGCCCTTCTGGTGGAACCACCTGCCGACGAATCAAGTAATCGATCCGATCGGCTGCTCGAACGACAGGTGCGATGTGGTGCTGGGGAGGCGCGGCGGCTGTACCGCGCGCCTGAGAAGGTCGGCGAATTGGCCGGGCGCGGGTCGGCATGGGCGCGCTCCTTTGCAGGAGTTGCCCCAACCCGCTACCGACGTACCGTTCGAGTTCCTGTATCGCTAATGCGGTGACGTTAAGTCCGATCGCTCGCAGCGAGGGAAACCGCGCCGGTACTCAAAGGCCGCCCGGGAGCCAAAGAGCCGGGCGGCCCTTGGGATGAACTGCCGGCATGCCGGTTCCATTCATCACCTGAACCACTAAATGACCAAAACTGCGGATGGTTCCACACAAAGCCACGCCGTTTCGTCGCTGATCTCGTGGGGCAAGGAGCTGTTTCGATTGTGTCTCGTGACTGAAGCATTCGTTTCGTCGGCACTACGTGAAGAAATAAAACGTCGTGTGCGCGCCTGTATAACTTCTTGAACGACGTTCTTTGTTGCAGTGCATGAGTCCGCTAATGGCACAAAGCGGCTCCCTGCTGCTGCGCATTGACATGTCCGGTATTGGAGCGAAGCGGACATGCGCCGTCGCCGCGCACTAAATACCGGGTCCCATGCTTCGCATACAGAGCATGTTCGCTTCGCTCCATCGAAAATCTCGAAAGCGCCGCAAAGGGTTCCAAGCCATGCAGTAGCCGCAAATGAGAGCATCCCATCTGTCAGGAACCGCACATAGGGGTCGCGCGTTCCGCGGAATCGAGCAAAGGAGGGAGGAACGCTATGTGGCTTGCTCTTGCCACGATCACGATCGCTGTAGCGATCGGATTTAGCGTCCTCGCACTGGAAATTCAGAAAATTGACAACAGAACAGACGAACAGGAAGAAGGGGGCTCATTTGGGCCGGACGAAATACGGATAATGACGGCAGCGTTCGATCAAGTCCTGGACGATCTCCGACTGTCGAAACGCGACGACGGGTCCTCCGTCAATCGCGGCGACCCCGTGGTCACGTTGGTTGCGAAGCGCATTATTGAACTTGCGAAGAAAGGCGAGCGCGACCCGACGCGGCTTCGCGACTCGGCGCTGTCAAGTTGGCTGCCATAGTGACACAAGACCAAACCGACTCGTGACTCTTCGAATGAGCAACGAGCTAGAGTTTGGGCTGATCGTATTGGGCTTGCTCATTTTGTTTTTCGCCTGTTATGCGCCGTTATTTGCGTGCGGTGAGTGGCGCGGCGGTAGGCTATGGAAGTTTCTCACTTGGCTGTGCTGCACCGCAGCGCTGGTGTTCGTCACTTTTACTCTCATCCAGTGGCAATTCGGTCCCGAGGCGATACTCCCGCCGTGGGGCTTGGCGTCGTGGGTGTTCGGTCCCTTGGCCATAATCCTGTGGGGCTTGGCGTGGGTATTTGAGTGGGAGACGCGTGATAATGCGAATCGGTTTGCCCCCAAAACTTTGAGAGCAATCGAAGAGCGGCCCAATGCTCCAACAGGACCCAAAGTTACGTCGAAGGCCAGGTCTTTATTCAACTGAGCCGAACCGCCGACGACGTGATCGGATAACAAAATCTGCTGCAATGCGGAATGTCGGCTCGTGGCACAAAGCGGCGTTTCGCATGATCCGCGCCGCGGGCCAACGTTTCACCGCCGCGGTATAGGTCGCGGTTGCCACCTCGAAATCGTCGGCCCCGGCGACATGCTGCATGATCTCGCCGCCGACGTCGTCCCACATGTCGATGCGATATTGAAAATGGGTCTTTGTCTTTTTCATGTCGTCGTGTTCGCGCGGGCTCGTTTGTGACCGAGATCGAGCGCGGCGTCGGTGAACAGCGGCCAGATTGAGTTGCCGCGCGGCGCGTCCGCTCGATGTCGTAAGGGTTTCGATCAGCGGTGCGCGAGATCGGGGTCGGGACTGCCACCGTTTGCTAGTAAATCTAAGATTAGCTGACGGTGTTTCGAGAAAGCGCGGCGGGTTTCGTTAAGCGCCCGAAGAAAAGAGTCGGCTTCAATCGACGGCTTACCGTGCTCGAGCGCAGCCTGAACGATGAGGTCCTGTCGAGCGATACGCTTATTGAGTTCCGCAATCAGTCGGTCGGCCTGCGCAAGATATTTGCGTTCTTGGTCGTGGTGCCCGTTCGATGATTTATGGGTAAGCACATCATCCATGAGCGGGCATCCTGTCCTGTGTCGGAAACCGCACTAGGCGAGCGGACGGCGCGGGGCGAAGCCAAGTAGTGGTGACACCAGGTTAGGGGCTGGTGGTGGTCCCTACCGGGCGACCCCCCCGCCGCCCTCACGAACAATCTACCCGGGCGGGGCGAGTCCGTCCGTCAGGCACAATACCTAGAGCCAGCGGTTATCGTCCGTTCCCAACTGTCTTTCGATGAGTCGACTCCCGCGCTAGCCGACCGTAAGAACACCTGTGACGTCATCCAAGTACCAGCCAGAAAACTGCGGCCGCAAAAGGTGAAATCGAGCCTGGCATCTCGATAAATAACGCAGATTGTCACGACGCCCGGCGTCGAACTCGTCGGGCCATTTCCGCCCGAATTGCAGCGCTACTACATCTTTCCGGGCGCGGTCAGCATCACGTCCAGAGCACCCGACGCGGCCATGGCTTTGCTGAGATTCCTGAAGGCGCCAGCCGCCGCGCGGATCATCCGAGCGCAGGGAATGGAACCAGGCTGAGCTGTCCTGTCAGCAAGGGATGGGCGTGGTGGCCAATGACAGCTCGCGGCAACGAAGCGGCGCTTTTACTGCGGCGCATTTGCTGCGCTGCAGGAGTCCACTGTTGGCACAAAAGCGGCGTTCTGCTGCCGCGCATTGATATGTCCGGTATTGGAGCGAAGCGGACATACCCCGGCTGCCGGCTTGCCTTCGGCGCGATTGACCGATCTCAATATCGGCAATTTGCCGTGAATGCGTCGCCACCCGGAGTGCTGCGTCGCTGGCGGCGCGCCCGCTCAAAAGGCCGTGAGTACAGGCTTGCGTGATCAGGGCCGTAGCCCGTCGAGCCAAGCTGTCACCACGCGCTCGGCCTTGCGCACCAATTCCGGCCCTAATCGAGCGGCGTCTTTCCGCAACTTGCGAACGTCAATGCCCGCCGCGCCGAGCTCCACGGTATGGCCGACGAGCCACCGCTCGAATCCGGGCCCACCGGCCTCCGGATGGAACTGAAAGCCAATGATGTTTGGCCCCAGCATGAACGCCTGATTGGTGCAGGCCTCGGTCGAAGCGAGCAGCGTCGCTCCATCAGGAAGATGGAACGTGTCTGCGTGCCAGTGCAGCGTCGTCGGCTCTTGGGCAAACGGCGCCAGGCAGGAGCCTCGGCCGGCGTCGGTCAGCGTGATGGGTGCAAATCCGATCTCGCTCAGGCCGGATGGATAGACCTTAGCCCCGGCCGCCTTGGCGATGAGCTGAGCGCCGAGGCAGATTCCCAGCGTGGGACGGTTCGCCTCGATGCGGCGCGCGAGCAAACTCGTCTCCTCGACCAGAAATGGATAGCGTTCCTCCTCGTAGACGCTGATCGGTCCGCCAAGCACGATGAGGAGATCGGGCCCAAGCGGATCGACTGCGCCAGGGTCGTCCAGGCCGATGTCGCAGATGTCGAGCGTCGCACTGCGCCGTTCCAGCACCGGAGCGAAGGCACCAAGATCTTCGAAGGAGACGTGGCGAAGAACGGTTATCGAGGTCATGCGCGCATTTCGCCAAGACCCGGAACGCGGCGTCAATCCAAGCGACTTTAGCCTGTACCCTTCCGCTTCTTGGGAGGCGGCTTCTTGTTTACGCTGTCAGCCGCATCGCGAGCCAACCGCAGTGCTCGCAGGCGCGCAGTCTTTTCGCGCATTGCATCCAGTTTCGCTTGGTACTCAGCCATGGCCTGCTGCCCGTCGCGCAGCTGCTGTTCTTTTCTAAATGTCGCTTCCGTACGACGATGTGCTTGATCTGAATCCATATTCAATTCGGAGCTCCTTGCTGCTCAGCAATGCCTCATTCAAAGGATCGCTGGCCCTATGCGGATAGTCGCGATGTGGATTGAGACTAATGCCGGTGACGTTTTCGCCGAGAGTGTTTTCACACATGTAAGTACGAGCCAACCAACAATCAAGCTCACCTCTCACACTGCGAGAGCGATGCACGCACATCGATGCTTCCAGATTGCCTCCGATAAATGTGATTATCGGAGGCTATTCGTCATTGAGACTGCCAGCCTCAGCGGGCGCGTCCCTGAAACGCCTCCACCGCTTCCGAGGACTCGCCCAGCGGCATGCCGCTCGCGCGGCGCAGCACCGCGTCGCCGGCCTCGACATTAACCCTCTCTCGACAAGGTTCTCCGGAATCGACCGGTCTTGATTCGCTTCTCTCGATCAGTCTTGACCCTGGCCTTGGTGCGTTCGCTGGTCCTGCCTGTCGCGAATATCTCCTTCATCGGCGTCCAATAGGCCTCGATCCATCCGCGATAATGGCCGCTGTAGCGATTGGGTGGAATTCCGATCTGGGTGAATTTGAGCTTCGACCCGCCGCGAACCCTCGCGATATCAAAGACGGCAATGGAGTAATGGTCCGGCCACCAGCCGGTGGCGCGCCATGCCTGCACGATCTTTTTGCCGGGTTTCAACACCAAATTGATTCCGGAAATATGTGGTCCCCAAGCGGTGAATCTCCCCCCAACCTTGTGGCTGATCCTGGCCGGCTCGCCCGACAGCGACTGGTGCTTTTTCGAGTCCATGAGCATGTCGTAGACTTGGCGCGGGGATGCCTTAAATGTAACGGTCTGTTGCAGCGTTTTCGTTTTCATCATCCATCTCCCTCGTGATCGCGGCTCGATCTGCTATCCGTTCCTTCTCGACTCTGAGTCTAAAGTGCGGTCTTTCCGGCGCGCTGGCGGGCAGCGCTCTCAAGTCGTGCGAGGTAGACTGACCAACGTTCGCGGTGGATCGTTGATGCTTCATCCGGCAAGCGGCTGTGTCGCAAACGCAGGAGCGTGCCGCCGCCCTTCGGTTCCAGCTCGAACTCGACCAGCGATGCGCCCGGCGACAACATTGCGAGCGTGGGATCTAGCGAATCCCAACCCCAGGTGAACGCCACGCGACGGAATGGTGTCACCTCCGTATAGACGCCGCGCGCCACGTTTCCCCGGCTGACCTCGACCTGGAAAATACCGCCCGGCCGCGCATCGAGCTGGTGGAACAAACCGAACCATTGGGCCATCAACTCAGGATCAATGAGAAATCCAAAAACTGTCTCCGGCGGCGCTTCGATGAAAATCGCGCGCTCGATCATGCCCGCTACACTGCTCATCGGCGCCGCACCTTGCGTGCCGCCGATTCCGCGGCGTCCCTGAGTTGCGCCAGACGATCGTCCCAGAATGCACCCAGTTCGGCGCGCAGGCGGGCCACCGCCTGCCGGTTGGCGCGGTATAGCCGGCGCGTGCCATCACGGCGGACGGTCAGCAACTCACTTTCGCGCAAAATCGTGAGATGCTGCGACACTGCAGGTCGCGTCATCGTGAATTTTGCTGCTATCTGCCCGGCGGTGCGCTCATCGCGCCAGACCAGCGCCAGGATTTTGCGCCGGGTGCCATCGGCGAGCGCGCGTAGCATCGTATCCACGCTAAACGTTAGAATATGCTTACGTAAGAGTCAACTTATCAAGGCCGGACCTTGCGCACTTCGAGAGTGCTTTTCGGCCAGCCCCGCTTCGTAATCTCTCCACTCTAACCGCGGATACCTACCAAATTGCTTTTATCGTAACGAACCGTCGCGACGTGCCGTCCACGTCCTCCTTGCCGGAAGAAATAATTCACTACCACCGCGGCGCCGTCGATCTCGCTTCCCCGCTACTGCTTACATTCACCGCTGAAGAAAAACACCCGAACCAGCCTCCTTGGCGGCCCGTTGCCAGGGCCAGCAGCCCTCAACCTCGGTTTCAAGAGAGAAACTGAGGAACGTTCGGATCAGCACGATTCCCGCTAACAGCCCAACGCTTTCAAATGTAAGCGGGGCGGTAATCGTTGAGATAATATCTGCACCGACGAGAAGCTCGAGTCCGAGCAAAATGCCACGGCCAATGTTAGAACGGTAACGCGGGTAAGCCGATTGCCAGTCGCCTGTGCGCACGCAGTCGCGAAGGAAACTTAATGTGGCCAGGGTAATCCCGCCGAGGATGATCGCGACCCCGACGAGTTCCAGCGCTTTGGCGAGTTGATCAACGAAGGCATGGGCTTGCTCGCTCAACATGCTGAATCTCTTGTTGGATGTTTGATACTAAAAAAGCCGGGGCGCTTGATCAGTTCGAGCGACAGCACGCGCGTTCCGCTGCCTTCCGATCCGATCGCGATCCTGCGGCCACGCAAGCCATCGGCGCCCACACCCTGGACCTCGCGCCTGCGGAACCACCACAGAGGCTCGTAAGCGAGCGTTCCCAGCGATTCGAGCCCCGATGCATTTGCCGCGCCGATCACGCCGCCCTGGATCAGCCCGACGCTCACGCCGGAATGCGGATCGCGCAGCAGGGCCGCGGTTTCCACCGAACCTGCCGTCGGCACGAGCTGCACGTCGACGCCGGCCTTCGCGAGCACTGCGCGATAGCGCTTGCCGTCCTCGTAGTAGGCGCTGCCTTGCGGCCCGGTCGCCATGACGATCCGGTGCGGCGGCATGTTGCTCAGCATCACAACAGCGGCGGACGCGATCGCGGCAGCAGTCGCGGTGATCGTGATGGTAGGCCAATGGTTGCGCAAAAAGACGCCGGCAGCCATCAGCTATCCACCGGATGGGCTTTGCGGCCGCCGCGCTCGATCGAGGCCGGCGCCTCGTCCTGCGCGATCAGGCGCGCCGCAAGATCGAGCACCCGCTTCGCGAGCATTTGCGCACCCTCGGCGAGCTCTTTCGAGCTTCGCACAATGGCGACGTTGTTCTCCATGTCCTCGTGCGACCAGCCGCGCGAATGCGCAATATAAGGAAACTGCGGAAAGATGAAGCCGAGCTCGGCGAAGAAGCCGAGCATCTGGCCGGCAACCATCTGGATGTTGTCCTGACCGCCAACGATGATGAAGCCGGCAACCTTGTTGCGAATGAGAACGCGGTTCGCGATGGTGATCTGATTCTGAACGCAGTTCATCCGCTCGGCCATCTTGAAATAGAGTGACGACGCGGCGCCCCAACGAATCGGCGACGCGATGATGACTGCGTCCGCCCAATGCACGAAGGCCTCGTAGACGCGGTCCAGCTCGTCGCTCGGGTCCATCTGCGTGATCGAGCAGGGCCAGGTGCAGGCCTGCGCCGCCTTCGAATAGTAACCCTCGCAGGCGCGGAACTTGAGATCGTTGAGGCGAATCAGCCGGGTCTCGGCGCCAAGGTTTGCCGCCGCCTTGAGCGCTTGGTCGAGGAGATGATCGGAGCCCGAGAACCGCGGGCTGGTCATGTCCATCACGGTCGTCGAGATGCCAGCGAGACGCAACGGCCCCGGCGAACGCTCGGGCTTGCGCGAGAGCGGATGCGGCTGGTGCGGCGCTTTCGTACGCCGCGATGGCGCGGCGACGTTGACCAGCACGCGGCCATGTTCGACCTTCACCGGGAAAGCCGGCACGCGATCCTCTTCGAACCCCGGCTCGCCGACGCCGCTGCGGCAATGAAATTTCCAGCCGTGCCAAGGACAGGTGATGTAATCGCCGTCGAGCCGGCCGTCGCCGAGCGGCCCGCCGACGTGATTGCAGACGTTGGATACCGCGCCGAATTGCCCATCCCGGAACGAGATCGCAATCGCGATGTTTCCCGCCTTGCAACTCTTCAGCGGCGTCCTGGCGAGCTCATCGGCACTGCCGATGTCGATCCAGTTCTCTTTGTCAGGCATCGCATTTCCTCAACAACGCCTCTGCATTCATTGACTGCCTCCTCCGGCCCGCATTTACGGGCGCGCGACGTTCCAGACCTCTTCGAGCTCGGTGCCGGCATTGCGGATCACTTTGGACACCGGGCAGAAACGGTGCAGGTCGGTCTTTACCTTTTCCATCTCGGCCTCGCTCGCATCGGTGGTCACGTTGATGAGCAGACGGATTTTCGGGAACGGCACTTCGATTTCTTCAAGCAGCTGCGTGCCACGGCGGTCGAACGTTGATTCCGCGTCGACCGTCATGCTCTTGAACTCGACGTCGTGCTTCTTCGCGCATTTGTGGCTGATCACGTTGGTGCAGGCGATCAATGCCGCCAGCAAGGTCTCGGTCGGCGTCGGCCCCATGTTGGTGCCTTCGCGCTCCTTGGGTTCATCGATGGTGCTCTTGACGTCGCGCACGGAAATCTCCGTGCGCGAGTGGGTCGGACAGTCACCATGAACGCGCTGCGTGACGGTGGTCTTCTCCTTTACGGTAACCATGAGATTTTCTCCTGTTGTTCGATCGGGCTGGTCGGCTAAGGGCTGACGGCGCGCTCCGACCGGCTTGCCGACTGGCGCCAGCCATCGACGGTCCAGGCGTCCCATTCCCGCATCAGGAATAGCGCGGCAAAGCCGCCCCACGTCGGCCAGGTGGAGATCCAGAGATGGCTGCCGACCTTGGCCAGCCCCCACGGGTCGAACAGCTGGCGCCAGCTCACGAGCACGGTGACGGTGTGAACGAGCAGCGAGAGGCCGTAGCTGATCGCGCGATAGACACCGAACAGCAGCGCCAGCGACAGGATTAGCTCGGCAACGCCCAGCGCGTACGACCCCGAGACCGGCAGCGTCACGCCGTAAAAGTTGCGCGCGATGCTGGCGGCGGCATTGGGCATGATCAATTTCTCGATGCTCCACTGCAGCAGAAAAATCGCGAGAAACACGCGCAGAATCAGAAGCGCAAGTGGAACGCGTTTGTCCAGTTCCGGCGACATTTTGCTCCTCCCCGCTCAAGCGCTCCGCGCGAGTGAAATCTTCCGCAATTGCTGGGTAACTGCGCCATAGGTGCAGACGGCATAAGGTACGCAGTATGTCAGAACCAGCTTCAGCCAATTGATCGAGGCCATGCCGAGGAGCGCGTCGCCCTGATTGATCAGGTTGAGCACCGTTCCGACGATGAGCGCGGTGATGAACGAACGGCCTGGTACGCCGTCGGATGTCGCGCACAGGCATGCGACTTTCCAACGCGCGGTCACCCGCATCGGTGCCGCTCCGGCGTTCATGTGCCCGCACCGACGAGCGCCGGCAGTTCAGCCAGTGATTTGACCACTCGATCAGGGGCGCCGGGCAGCCGCTCGGGCCGCTGGCCATAGCGATTGCACCAGACCACCTGCATGCCGAATGCCGAGGCGGCATAGGCGTCCCAGGCGTTGGACGACTGGAAGGCGATGGCAGCAGCCGGGAGCTCGAACCGATCGACGGCCAGTTGATAGA
>Ga0306921_10009228_pt1 | contig 10458 bp, 9 predicted proteins | sample sta12Cox44000080_FD_203760 | JGI IMG/M metagenome (GOLD analysis project Ga0306921, IMG submission 203760) | Lab enrichment of tropical soil microbial communities from Luquillo Experimental Forest, Puerto Rico - statoxic.12C.oxic.44.000.080 (v2)... | ecosystem: Environmental > Terrestrial > Soil...
TTCCTCGCCTGCGTGTCGGCCTGCCCGACCGGCGCGCTCGGCGACAACGCGGAGCGGCCGATGCTGCGCTTCACGGAAGATGCCTGCGTGCAATGCGGGCTGTGCAAGGCGACCTGCCCGGAGAAAGTGATCACGCTCAAGCCGCAGCTCGATTTCCGCGCCGCCACCGCGACCGCCCGCATACTCAAGCAAGAAGAGCCGTTCCATTGCATCCGCTGCAACAAGCCGTTCGGCGTGAAAAGCACGATCGAGCGCGTCGCGGCCAAGCTCGAGGGCAAGCACTGGATGTTCGAGAATTCGGCCGAGCGGCTCGACGTGATCAAGATGTGCGAGGACTGCCGGGTGGTGGCGATCACCGAGCAGCAATTCGATCCCTACGGTGCACCGCCGCGGCCCAAGGCCCGCACCACCGAGGATTATTTGCGCGAGCGTGAGCAAGCGGAGCGCGCCGGCAAGCCGGAGACATGAACGGCGCAATGGACCCCGTTCTCAAGCGCGTTCGCACCAGCGTGCTGGAGATCGCCTATGAGGAAAGCGGCCCGGCGGAAGGCACCGCGGTCCTGCTCATGCACGGCTTTCCCTACGACCCGCGCACCTACGACCACGTGGTGCCCTCGCTCGTACACGCGGGATGTCGGGTGATCGTGCCGTATCTGCGAGGCTACGGCCCTACACGATTTCTCGCTCGCGAAACGCCACGCTCGGGCCAGCAGGCGGCGCTCGGCAACGATCTCAAGGAGCTTATGGATGCGCTCGCGCTCGAACGCGTCGTGCTGGCCGGCTACGACTGGGGCGGGCGCGCCGCCTGTATTGTCGCTGCGCTTTGGCCGGAGCGGGTGCGGGGCTTGGTCTCCGCCAATGGCTATAACATCCAGGATATTGCCGGATCGGCCAAGCCGGCGCCGGCGGAGCAGGAGCACCGCCTTTGGTATCAATACTACTTTCACACGGAGCGGGGCCGCGCGGGATTGACTGCCAACCGTCGCGAGCTTTGTCGATTCATATGGCGATTGTGGTCGCCGAATTGGCGCTTCGATGACGCGACCTATGACCGCACCGTCGTGTCGTTCGACAATCCAGACTTTGTCGATGTCGTGATCCATTCCTACCGTCACCGTTTCGGTTACGCCGACGGTGATCCGAAGCTCGATGCGATCGAACGGCGCCTGGCCGCAAAGCCGAAGATTTCGGTGCCGACGATCGTGCTGCATGGCGACGGCAGCGGTCTCTCGCCGCCGGAAAGCTCGCTGCGGCACGCGGCCTGTTTTAGCGGTCCCTATGAGCGTCGAGTGATTCCGACGGCGGGGCACAATCTTCCGCAGGAAGCACCCAACGCGGTCGCCGACGCCGTTCTCGAACTCATCCACGCGACGAAGTGAGGGCCGTCCGACCTACGATCGTCACGGCTGGGCGGTCGCCTTCTCCAGAAATTTCACCAAGGCAGCGCGGTCCTCGGCCGAGCCGATGCGTTGCTCCGGCATTTTGGTGCCGGGCGTATAGGCCATAGGTCCGACCTCGAACAGCTTCGCAACCGTCTCGGGGGTCCACACGATATCGAGCTTCTTGAGCGCGGCGGAGAAATTATAGCCGGGTAGCGTCGCGATCTTGCGTCCAAAGATGCCGGCGAGCGTCGGGCCGGCGCGGACGCCCTCGTTAGGGTTCAAGGTGTGACAGGCGACGCAGGCGCGAAACACCTCGACGCCGTGATCGCCGGCGAAAGCGGCGAGCGGATCCTCGGGCGCGCCCATCACGATGTTGCCGACCGGCTCGCCGGTCACCGCGTCCCAACGGCGGATCATGCGGTCGCTGCCGCCGGTCAGCAGCGTGCGCCCATCGGGGAAAAACGCAGCCGACCAGACGGGCAATCCCGGTCCGACGAGGGTGCGCTCGATCTTGCGCCCAAGTCTGTCGAGAATCGCAACCGAGCCGCGGATGCCGGCGGCGGCGATGAGGCCGCCATCGCGCGATAAGGCCACTGCGATGATCGGCGCCTGCGCCGCCTCGATCGCGCCAAGGAGTTCACCTGCGCCCGAAAGCAGGTAGACCTTGCCGTCCGCACCGGCGGTGACGATCTCGCCGTCGGGCGCGACGGCGACGGTATTGAGGGGCGCCGGCAGCGTCGAAACGATCGGACTCACACCGCCGGCAATTGGTGAGATACGCAGCGTCGCGTCGTAACCGGCCGTGACCAGCGCGCGGCCATCAGGCGTAAATGCAACGCCGTTGACGTTTTGCGCGTGGCCCGAGATCACGCGCGGCGCGCCGCCGGCGAGCGGCCATAGCCGCGCAGTGTGATCCCACGAGGCCGTGGCAAGCATGGTGCCGTCGGGCGATAGCGCAAGCGCGACCACCGGCGCCTCGTGCCCCTCGAGCACCGTGGACGGCTGCGGCTCGCCCGGCGTCCAGATCGCGATGCGCGCATCCTCGCCACTGGTGGCGATGCGGCCGTCGCGGAGAAAGAGCGCCGCGTTCACCGCTCCATCATGGAAACGCAGCACTTGCTCGGCCGTGTTCTTGGACAGCGACCAGCGGATCACCGACGTGTCGAAGCTGCCGGAGACGGCCTGCGCGCCATCGGGCGAAATCGCGAGCGCGCGCACCGGGCCGCCGTGGCCGCGCAGTTGCGCCTGCCCCACGGTCGGCACGAGCAACAGGAGCGCAACGAGGGAAACCACGCGAAGCGTCATTGCGGAACTCGAAACAACCTCAGGCATCACTTGGTTGCATGCCCAGGGCACGGATTTTCGCGCGCACCGTCTCATCCCGCAGCGCGGCCAGAAAGGCCACGACGGCCGCGCGCTCACGGCGGCTTTCGACCAGGAGAAAGTCGTAGTCTTCCGGCGCGATGGGGAGAAACGCGAGCCCATAGAGTTGCGCAACCGACTCAATGGCGATTCCCCAGTCCGCCCGGCGCTGCGCCACCGCGGCGGCAACCGCGTTATGCGAGCGCGGCTGATTGCTGTAGCCGACGGGCCGCGCGCCGCCGAGCAGCCGGTCAATGAGCACGCGCGTCCCGGCGCCGGCGTTGCGATTGACCATCAGGCAGGAGGGATCGGCGAGCGCCACTTTGAGCGCATCGGCCGCGCTGCGTGCGGAAAACCGGGCATCTTCACTCCGATACACGAAGCCCTGCATGCGCTGCCAACCCTTCACCAGCGCGAGCCCAGGCCGCAGCAGATGCGCGTTGTAGATTCCGCTCGCAGGATCGACGAGATGCACTGGCGCAAGGTCGCACTCGCCACGCTCGGCCGCCGCGACCCCACCCATGCTCCCGACGGCGATGGTGCGCGCGGCGCAGCCGCGCTCGGACAGCGCCCCGAGCACGACGTCGAGTGCGACGCAGTGGCTGCCCATGACCACGAGGTCGGGCATCGCGGCGGTGTGGCCGATCAGGGTGACGCGGGCGCGGCTGCCGGCGTCGAGCGCCGCTGCGAGCGCGTCGATTTCCAGAAAGCCGTCGGCCTGGGAAAAGCTCGTCACCGCGCCGGAGCCCTTGGCGGTGGGAAACGCGACCGGCCCGTTCTCGCCTGCCGCCAATGCGACCAGGACGAACTCCTTGCGGCCGAGTTCAGAAGCGATCCGCACCGGGACCTCCGCCTCGACGCTGCGCGTCGCCTCCGCGGCAAGCCCGGCGCGCGCGCGGATCACGGGCGCAACGAAGGTATGGAAGGTGAAAATTGCAGATGTCGGAAATCCCGGCAGTACGGCGAGAGGCTTACCATCGGCGACGGCAAGGCAGAGCGGTTTACCGGGCTTGAGCGCCACGCCATGCACGAGAACCTTGCCTAGCTTCGAAACGATGCGATGGGAGAGATCGCCCGCCCCCTTCGACGTGCCGCCGGAAAGCACCACCATATCGCAGGCGGCCAGCGCCGCGCGCACCGCGCGCTCGAGCGCCGCCTCGTCGTCGGGAAACGCACCGAACGAAACCGGTTCCCCGCCTGCTTCCGCCACCGCGGCGGCAATGATCGCACCGTTGCTGTCGTAGACTTGCGCAGAGCCGAGCGCGCTGCCGAGCGCGGCAAGCTCGTCGCCGGTCGAGAGCACCGCGACTTTTGGCTTGCGCACCACCTCGATCTCGCCCAGCCCGCAGGCCGCGAGCATCCCGATTTCGCGCGAGGAGAGGCGCGTCTTGCGCCGTAAGACCACTTCGCCGCGCGCGATGTCGGAGCCGGCATAGGAGATGAACTGTCCGGGTGCGACCGCGCGGCGCAAATCGATCGCTGGCGCACCGCCATCGTCGACCAAATCTGTGTGCTCGATCATGGCCACAGCGTCGGCGCCGCGCGGTATCACGCCGCCGGTCGCGATTGTGGTCGCGGAGCCCGCTGTCACTTCGAGCGCGGGCGAGTGCCCACAGACGATCACTTCGCCGTTGAGACGAAAGCGGCGCGGCGCGCCGTCGCTCGCACCCATGCTATCGGCGGAGCGCAGCGCGAAGCCGTCGACATTCGCGCGGTCGAAAGGCGGCACATCGATGGGCGCGGCCACGTCGCACGCGAGCACGCGGCCGAGCGCCATGGCCAATCCGGCGGACTCGCTCGGCAGCGGCGACAGATCGAGATGGCGCGTAAAGCGCGCGCGTGCTTGCTCGGCGGAAACGACTTCGAGGAATTGCTCCTGCCGCGCCGCGCGGCGTATCGCGGCCAAGAGATCGGAGGCGGGATCGCGCCCGGCCGATTTGGGTTCGAAACGCGCAGTCATGGCCAAGGTCTTATCACGACCTCCGTCTGCGCCGGATATCCTTCGCTGTCCGCTCCAATGAGAACCCATCCATTGGCTTGCGCGAGCGCCGCGAGCGGCACATAGCCCGAGGCTATGGGGGTGGCCGAGAAGCCTTCGCACCGCACTGGCACGAGTTCCGAAAGGCCAACGGGCGAAGACAGCTTGTGCGTCAGCGTTGCCGTTCGCATGGGCAGCGTCTCTTGGTTTCCCGCGAGCCGCGCCAACATCCTCCGGCCCAACATGTGCCAGACCGCGAGCGCCGCATCGAGCCGCCCTGGCAATGCCAACACCGGTCGCGCGCCGACGGTTCCCAATGCCGCGGTCTCGCCCGGCAGCAGGGCGATCCCATGAACGAGCACCTCACCGATCGAGGCGACGGTGCGCACCGTCGTGTCGCGCCTGCCGCTGCCGGTCCCGCCCACGACGATGACCGCGTCGCCAGCCGCATCGGCCAATGCCTCGGCCAGGTCATCCTGCGCGGCGGTGAAGGAAATGCCGCCTTCCAAACCGATGGCGTTTACGATGCAAGCGATAACGGCATCGATCACGGCATCGCCGGTAGGCACGTAGCGAACGAGACGCAGCCGCGGCGCGCGCACGCGCACGTGAGTAACGCCGGCCGCCGTCAATATTGCGATCTCGACACCGCCGAGACGCCGACCCGCCGCCAGCAAAGTTGCTCCAGGCGCGACATCGGCGCCTGCGGGCAATACGCCTTCTCCTGGAGTGACGGGGCCCAGTGCTTGCGCCGTGCCACCGCGGATCGCCACTGCATCGAGCGGCGCGACCGCGTCGGCATCGCTCGGCAGAGGCTCGCCAACGTCGATCCGAACTGCAAACGGCAGCGGCGCGGGGGCATAGCCGCTGGCATCCGTGGTGAGATGGGAGGGCACGGCCCACCCGTCGCGCAGCGCACGCGCCGCCGCGGGTATTGGTGCAGCGATGACGATGTCCTCGGCCAGCGCGTGGCCGAGCGCAGCGGACGGTTCGGCCGAGCGTGGCGTGACCGGCATGACCAGCGCATCGAGGCGCGCGAGCACGTCGGCGACCGGCGTCAGGCGGGCGATCCGCTGCGGTGTATCGGGCTCCACGACCATCGCTCGTGTCGTATTATATTGTCCCCTTCCCCGAAAGCGGTCGCGGCGATCGCTCAAGCGCAAGCGGAAAACGAGACCTCGTGGCCGAGAAAACACTCAATTTACGCGGGCTTAAATGCCCCCTACCGGCGCTGCGCGCGCGCAAGGCATTGAGCGGATTGAAAACGGGGGACGTCCTCGTGGCCGAATGCACCGATCCCCTCACCGCGATCGACATCCCCAACCTGCTGCGGGAGACCGGCGATACGATGGTGTCGAGCGCGCGGGAAGGCGACGTGCTGGTGTTTCGCATTCGCAAGAGCTGACCCGGCAGGGCTTGGCGAGCGGAAAGCCAGCCAACATGCCAATTCGAATTTTTCGCTTGACTCGTGTAACGAGAATCTTGCAAGATTCGGCATTCTCCAAATTTGTGCTTGCAGCACGGTAGCGCGGGAGCGGCACCGATGCTTGCGCGCATCGGCGCGGGCCCCTGTTATTTTCCCTGTTGTGCGCCTGTTATCGGCTTATTATTTTGCCACCGCTCTCTCGATTTCCTTTTTGTTCTCGTGCGGTTGTGTTCGGGGCCTCGGTATTTTCCCTGTTATTTACAGGGAGACAGCAGTGGAGTGCCCCGTTCGACCGAGACACGAAACTGTTGCCTGTACCGTCTCAGCCCTTCGCACGATTGGTGAGGTGAATGATTTCGAGCGCGTTGTTGTCTGGGTCATGGAAATAGGCGCTGCGGCCGGTGAACACGCCTTGATCGCGCTTCTCCTCCCGGAATACGTCCACGCCCCTGGCTTTGAGTTCCGCCACCGCCGCATCGTAGGCGTCACCATCGACCATGAAGGCCTGGTGAATGATGTCGGAAAATCGTTCACGGCCCGCATCGCGGCCAAGCAGGACATAGTCGGCGCCGGATTTAAGAAATATGAAATGCGGATTCTCTTTTGGCGCTTCGGCCACGAATTCGAGACCGAGAACGTCGGTGTAGAAGCTGCGGCTGCGAGCGAGGTCGCTGACCGGAATCGTCACGTGCAGGACGCCTTTGGTCTTGATCATACGCACCTCCAACAGGGACCGGTGTGGCGTTGCCCGAAAAATTTCTTCTTCGATAGCTTGGAAAAGATTTCATGCGTGATCAACGCGTCCGGAGGCTCATTCACGGAACGTTCAGTTGTCGCAGTCGATCAATGACGCGCGGCGGGCTTCGGTAGGCGCGCTCCATCACCTCTTGTATCTGTTCGCCGGTGCGCGGCGCATTGAGACCAAGCCCCATCTTGTCGGCCTCCGCCAAGAAGTCGGGATCTGTCATGGTCGCGGTGAAGGCCTTGCGCAGCGCTGCTACGCGCTCGGCGGGGACGGCGGGCGGCACGAGGAAGGGCCGGCCGAGCGCAAGCGGCGCGAACGCCGCATGCATCAGCAACCTGTCATCCTCGCTTGCAAGGAGATCGGGGGCGAACGGCACGTCATGAAGCTGAGCAAGCTTCTCCGGCCCGTATTGCAAAACGGCCCTGGCCGTCCCGTCGCGTAGCCATCCTGGCCGAGTTGCGCGAACCGAACTGAAAAAAGCGCTGGGGTGGCCGTCGAGCTCGCGCCGTTCCATGGCGAGCAGTACGTCGTTCTGTCCGGGATAGCCGTTGATGGCTTTCATTTTCGTGCCCAGCGTCGCATTCAATAGCCGGGTGAAAAAGGCCGGCGTCGAATTGGCACCGGATACGCCGACCGTGACTTCGCGTGCCCTGAGATCCGCGAGCGAATTCACCGGCACCGTGTGCCACAAGAGGACCATCGCAGTCTCGGAGCTGGGCGAGCCCAGCCAATTGAACTTGGTGGGGTCGTAGCGTGCCTCCTTGGTGCCGAACAGCGGCTCGAAGGGCGTGTTGTTCTGAACGAGCCCCATCACGCTGCCGTCCTTGTCGGCGTTGCTGTAGAGAAAATTGGTGGCGGTCATTCCGCCGGCGCCGGGCATGTTGCGGACGATGAAGACGGGGCTGCCGGGCATGTGACTTGCCATATGGCGGGCGATCAGGCGCGCGAGCGTGTCGTAGCCGCCGGCGGCGCTCGAGCTCACCACCACCGTCACCGTCCTGCCTCGGTAGAAGTCGGCGATAGCGTCCGCCTTCGCCGGCGTCGCGCAGGTAGCAACGAGCGCGCAAAGCGCGAGCAGATGTTGGGGCGAAGTCCTCACCCGAGCACCCGGTGTTGCAATGGCGGCGTCAGTTGCGTGCTCCGACCACCGAGCCGCGGCTGCACGCGAGCACGCATCGCGCAACTCACATCGTCAGGACAATCTTGCCGAAATGCTTGTTCTCGCGCATATGCGCCTGCGCCGCCACAGCTTCATCGAGCGGGAAGCGGCGGTCGATCGGCAACTTCAGCTTGCCCACGGTCACCGCATCCCACAGATCGGCGCGCATGCGGCGGCTGATCTCGCGCACCTCCTCGAGCGTGCGGGTGCGAAAGGTCACGCCGATATAGTCGATGCGCCGCAGGGCGTGCAGGTCAAAATCGAACTCGGCCTTCATGCCGGCGAGCCGGCCCACATTGACAATGCGGCCGAGAATCGCCGTCGCTTTCATGGTCTGCATGACCACCGGGCCGGAGAGCATATCAACGGCGAGATCGACGCCTTTGCCGCCGGTCGCGCCCAGCACCGCATCGGGCCATGCGGGATCACGGGTATCGACGGCGAGATCGGCGCCGAACTCCTTCAGACGCGCCCGGCGCACGTCGTTGGTGGACGAGCCGATGACGAATTTCGCGCCCATGTGCTTAGCAATCTGCAGACCCATCAGCCCGACGCCCGAGCTTGCGCCCTGGATCATGACGCTCTCCCCGCGGCGCAGCCGGCCGGCCGTGACCAGCGCGTTGTGCAGCGTGATCAGCGCGACTGGCAGCGTCGCCGCCTGTTCGAAGCTCATGCCGTCCGGCATCGGGTTCACGCGACCCCAGTCGCTGACCGCGTATTCGGCATACCCGCCGGTGCCGGAGCACATGATGCGATCGCCGGGCCTGTAGCCCTCGACCTCTGTGCCGGTTTCGACCACCTCGCCCGCCCATTCGAGTCCGACCGCCGCGCCGACCCCGCCATGGCTGCCATGGGGGATGCCGCGCGCGGTGGCAAGATCGGCGCGATTGAGCGCGGCGGCACGCACCCTCACCAGCACTTCGTTGGGCTTGGGCTTGGGTTGCGCAATATCGCGCACCGCCAATCCCTGTTCCGTTGCAACGGCCGCCTTCATCCGTTCTCCGTCGATTGTTCGTTGCGCCTTGTCTTGTTCCTTCACGCGCAGTTGGTGCTGCAGTCTACATGAGACCGCGACCGCGTGTGCTATCGTTTGGCAAGACTGATCACTGGGGCCGCTATCCCGGAACCACACCCATGCAACGCACCAAGCCTCCCTTCCGTGCCGAGCACGTCGGTAGCCTGATCCGACCCGCCACCCTGATCGAGGGCCGGATGAAAGCGGAGAAGGAAGAGATCTCGGACATCGAGCTCAAACGCATCCAGCACGCGGCAATCCGCGATGTGGTGCACCTGCAGGAAGAACTCGGGCTCAAGGTCGTCACAGACGGCGAGTACAATCGTCAGTCCTGGCACCGGGACTTCATGCTGAAGTTCCACAACGTGCGCATGATTCCGTCGAAACTCACGGTGCGTTTTCATTCGGCCGAAGGCGCGCGCTTACACAGTCCGCCGACCATGCAGGTGACCGGCAAGCTCGCGCGACCGAATGGGGGAGGAATTTTCGTCCGCGACTTCAAGTTTCTCGCCTCGGTCGCACGAGCGATGCCGAAGATCACGCTGCCATCGCCCACGGTAATGCATTTCCGCGGCGGGCGTGAGGCGATCGATGCCGAGGCGTATCCCGACATCAGTGATTTTTACGACGATCTCGCTCGTCTATACCGCGAGGAAATCAGCGATCTTGGCGCGGCCGGCTGCCGCTATTTGCAGATCGACGAAGTTAATCTCGCCTATCTCTGCGATCCGCAGCTGCGCAAGCAGGTCGCCAATATTGGCGAGGATCCGACGACGCTGCCGCGGACTTACGCCAAGCTCCTCAATGCCACGATCAAGGATCGACCCCGCGGCATGACGGTGTGCATGCACCTCTGCCGCGGCAACTTCGCCGGCGCGTGGGTGGCTGAAGGCGGCTACGAGCCAATCGCCGAGCTGATCTTCAACGAGATCAACATGGATGGCTATTTTCTGGAATACGACAGCGCGCGCGCTGGCGGCTTCGAACCGCTGCGCTTCCTGCCCAAGGGCAAGGTCGCCGTGCTCGGCCTAGTCACGACGAAGACCGGCAAGCTCGAGTCCAAGGACGAGCTCAAGCGCCGCATCGACGAAGCGGCCAAGTACGCCCCGCTGGAGCAGCTCGCACTCAGCCCACAATGCGGATTTTCCAGCGGCATCGGCGGCAACACCATGGACGAACCCGGGGAGATCGCGAAGCTGCGCCTTGTCGTGGATACTGCGCGCGAGGTCTGGGGCTCCGCCTGAGGCGCCATGCTCAGGCTCCTCCGTAGCCGCCGTTCTTGCCCTTTGCTAGCGTTGGACGGGAAGGCAAGCCGTTGGGAGGCACCGTGCAAGAGCAAGTCGCGACCCGCAAAGACAGCAAAGCGTCCGAGCCCCAATATAAGATGAAGG
>Ga0306921_10009229_pt1 | contig 10458 bp, 10 predicted proteins | sample sta12Cox44000080_FD_203760 | JGI IMG/M metagenome (GOLD analysis project Ga0306921, IMG submission 203760) | Lab enrichment of tropical soil microbial communities from Luquillo Experimental Forest, Puerto Rico - statoxic.12C.oxic.44.000.080 (v2)... | ecosystem: Environmental > Terrestrial >...
GCAGTTGGCCGCGTCGGATGGCGAGTTGGATCTCCTCGTCGCTGTTCACGGCGCCGTGCAGTCGCCAGTACGCGAGTTCGTCCATCACCGCGCAGCAGACCATGAGCCCACGCGGTGCGGTCTTCGTCGACGGAACGCACTGGATCTCGATGCCGCTCTTCAGGATGATCGTGTCGGCGAGCACGCGATGCACCTTGTGCCTGAACGCGGGGCGCTCCAGGATCGCGGCGACGTAGCCGAATGCTGTCCGCGCGCTGTCCTGGTCGGTCGAGATCAGGAGGACGCGCATCGGTTCGCCCTGCTTGATGAGCTTCTGGTGGCCGCCCCAGATCGCCTCCTACACCGCGATGGGCGCCGCGATGCGACCCGTCTTGCCGCTCTGCGCGCCCGTGATCACCGTGCTCTCAGGGAACGGGTGGCCTGGATACTCCTGGCGATTTGCGCGGTGTGGTGAGCGGAAGATCGCGAGTTCGCCAGCGGTGAGCGGTAATCCGTAGACGCTCTTGAGCAGCGTGATCTGGTGCGGGCTGTCGTCGGCGTGGCCCATCTCGTTCACCACGCTCTCGATGATCGTCGGACGGCTGGCCTGCTGCTGTGCGATCGCCTTCTGCGCCTTCGCGGCCCGTGCCTTGGCCATCTGCTCAGGCGAATGGTGCGCGGCGGACTGGACGACCTTCGGCTCGCGGACGGGCTTGCGGACAGGCTTGGTGGACTTCTTACGGCGCCGGATGCGCTGAGACGAGGAGAAACGAATGGCAACGTTGTGGGAACGAACCCCGCAGCGACTCCCTCCAGCGGAGCCGCTCCCTCTGAGAGGTGATTCCTCAGAGGGTTTTCAGGGTTTCTTCAGCGAATTCTGCTCTGAGAAAGCGACCTCATCGCCAGTGTTCATGCGGGAGCGGGAGCCTTCGCCTTGGAGAGCGAACGGGTTCGATGAGGGGTCGACTGTTTTAGCGGCATTGCCGGTCAGGAGGTCCCGCGCGCAGGAGTAGCGGCAACATAAGGCACCGCCCCCGCAAAAGTGCCCCCAGGGGGCAGCGCCAAAGGTGGAGGGCACGGGGCTGGGGCTGACGCTGTGTCGGAAGTTCGTCGAGTTGCACGGAGGCGAGATTTGGGTGAAGAGCGAGGTGGGCGTGGGTTCGACCTTCACGTTCACGCTGCCGGTGCGCCGTGGCGAATGAGCTGATCCTGATCGTCGAAGACAACCCCAAGAACTTGAAGCTGGTGCGTGACACGCTCCAGGTCAAGGCCTACCAAACCATCGAGGCCGAGACCGGCGAAGAGGGCGTGCGCCTCGCGCATGAGCGACAGCCGGCGCTCATCTTGATGGACATCCAGCTCCCTGGCATCAGCGGCATCGACGCCCTCAAGCAGCTACGGGCCGACTCGGAGACACGTGCCATACCGGTCATCGCCGTCACGGCCTCGGTGATGACCCAAGACCAGACGCGCATCATGGCCGCGGGGTTCGACGGCTACCACGGCAAGCCGATCAGCGTCAGGCAACTGCTGACCACGGTGCGCGAGATCCTCGACAAGCGATAAAGTCCCCGCGATGCGCGTCGCACGCCACGCCGCCGGAAGCTGAGGCATGCTGGATTCGACGCCCTGCTGATTGGAACTGGAGAGGTCGACGATCATCCGTGATATCCGGGTACTGGGAGCGGGTGCTATTGAATGACCTCGTCGGCCCGGACCAGTAGCGACTGAGGGATCGTCAGCCCGAGAGCCTTGGCAGTCTTGAGGTTGATGACCAGTTCGAACTTGGTTGGCTGCTCGACAGGGAGATCTGCGGGCTTGGCCCCCTTCAGGATCTTGTCCACGTAGACGGCGGTACGCCGATTCAAATCTCGGAAGTTGGGCCCGTAGGAGAGAAGGGCTCCTGCCTCGACGTACGCCCGGTGAGGGACCATCGAGGGCAAGCGATGCTGAACCGCGAGCTGCGCGATTCTGACACGCTGCGCTCGGAAGAATGGTGATGCCAGTACGCTAAGCGCGGCGGCCCGCCATTGTGTCGCCTTCATGAAGGCTCCGTCCATGTCCTCGGGAGCGCGAACCTCAAGGACCTGAAGCTCCAGCTTCAATCGCCTCGCGCCGTCCTCCATTTCATTCAACACGGTTGCGCTCGTCATCGGATCGTAGAGGACCGCTACGCGCGTCGCTGTCGGGAACGCCTCATGGAAGTGTTCCAGCCGCTTAGCCCCGAGTTCGGATTCCAGCGTCGCGACACCGGTGATGTTGCCTCCTGGCTTGGCCAGGCTGTGGATGAGCCCCGCCCAAGAGGATCTGTTGCCAGCATGACGATGAGCAGCGATCGCGATGAAGCGTGCATAGAAAGCAGCGCGTACTCGCATTTGCGGATGTCGACCCAGCTCGTCAAGTAGTTCCCACGGATCAGAGATCGAATCGAATGCCCTCAACGTCCTGGACACCATGCCCTCCTTCTTGAGTCAGTTCTCGCAACGACTGCGAAACCGTAACAGTCGGGTTCGCCTCGCGGTCCGAACACAAACAAGAAAGGGGGCGGTGGTTTACTTGGGACCGGTTTCAGAGCCGATCAGGCGTGGCACAAGCACGGTGATGGCCGGTGGCACCAAGGCGGCGCAGATACTCTAACGTGACTTTCTCGAGCTGCTGCCACACGCGGTCGCGAACCGACGGTCGCTGATCCCGGGGGCCATGGGCAGACAAGGTGCTTCCCCTTCTTTAACGTGCACCTCGATGAAAAAAGAAGCCTGCTAGTGGCGGGCGAGCCCGCCGCCCAGGTCTTCCACGACTTCGTGGTGGAAGAGACGCGCTTTCATCCACCGAACGACTAGAAGATCGAGGCTGGCTCCGACGACTCGATTCAGGATGCCGTACTTCGACCGGCCGAAGCGACGCGGCCGGTGGGCGACTGGCACCTCGATCACGCGATAGCCGCGCATCTTGAGCAGTGTCGGGATGAACCGATGAAACCCGCGGTACAGGATCAGTCCGCGAAGGCAGTCGCGGCGGAACGCGCGGAACGTACAACCACTATCTCGGACGTTCTCGTTGGAGACCCAGTTGCGGACCCGGTTCGCGACCCGCGACGACAGGCGCCGGACGACATTGTCGCCGGCGGCGCGATCGATTCGCCAGCCTGTTACGGCGTCCCACTGGTCCAGATGCGAGAGCAGGAGCGGGATGTCGGCCGGATCGTTCTGGAGGTCGGCATCCATGACGACGACGCGCCGACCGCGAGCCGCCTTGAATCCGGCATCAGTCGCAGCCGTCTCTCCGCTGTTCGTCTTGAGTCGTATCAGGCGCACCCGTCCGTCCGTCTCGTGGAATGAGCGAATGACGTCGGCACTCCGGTCCAGGCTGCCGTCGTCCACGAACACGACCTCGGAGTCACACGCAAGATGGTCCAAGACCTCTCGCAGCTCGCACCAGAGTAGAGGCAGATTCGCTTGTTCGTTGTAGACCGGGATGACAACAGAGAGCTCGATCATGGGGTGCATTCTCCCGAGACGCGCTCGTCGTGCCGGTGGCCGCCCGCACTGGACGACGATGCGCCCACGCGTGCAATCACGTCCAACGAACGCCAGGCAAGTAATGTTCGCGCCATGCATCGAACATCATCAGCGCCCAGAGGATCTTTCTGTGATCTCTCACCCCACCGAGGTGTTCGCCCACCAGGCGTTGTGTCGCGTTCGGATCGAACAACCCGATATGAGCCACTCGCTCGGGCGCCAGACGATCTTCGAGCGCTCGCCGCAGTGGTCCACGCATCCACAGACCAAACGGCGCGCCAAACCCCTGCTTACGCCGAGTGAGGACCGTTGGCGGCAGCAGATCATGCAGCGCGCGTCGCAGGATATACTTGGTCTGCCAACCCATCAGCTTCAGTCGAGATGGGATGCGACACGCCAGCTCCACCATGGCCCGGTCGAGAAACGGCGCCCGGACCTCGAGACCACAGGCCATGGCTGCCCGATCGGCGGTGACCAGGTTCTGTCCGGCAAGATAGAACTTGCAGTGTTGATAGATGCGCCGATCCACGGTATCCGAGCTTGGCGCTGTGCCAAGGGCGGCCACCAGCTCGTCGTACGGTTCAAACTGGATGCACGGGTTTCGCACATTCTCCGACAGGAGGCTCGAACGCTCCAACGAGGTGAGCCCTCCGAGCCACAGCTGGGTCCTTGTGTCGGGCACATATGGGAGGCCGCGGAAAAACTGCTTGAGCAGGAATTCGATACTGCCGTACCGGGAGGATGGCGCCATGCGGCTGACGCCGCCGGCCGCCGCTCGTTGAAGCCATTGCGGGAGACGCTTCAGCCACTGCGCCGCGCGATGCGCCAGAAACGTGGGATACCCGCAGAACAGCTCGTCACCTCCATCGCCGCTCAGCACCACGGTGACGCTCCGTCGGGCCTCTTGCGATATCCGATAAAGCAAGAGAAAGGAGCTATCGACGAGAGGCTCGTCGAGTAATTCGCCCACGCGGTCGAGGAGCCGTTCTGCGTCCCCGGCGCAGAATTCGACTTCCGTATGATCTGTGCCGCAGTGCCGGGCCACCTCACGAGCAAATGGGCGCTCATCGTAACTTGACTCGGCGAAGCCGAGACTGAACGTCTTCACGGATCGGCCGCTGATCTCCTTGGCGGCCAGTGCTGTCACGCCGCTCGAATCGATCCCCCCGCTGAGAAACAGCCCGAGGGGGACATCACTCACGAGCTGTGCGCGGACCGATCGCTCGAGCTGCTGCCGCAGCGCTCCGGCCCACTCGGCAATACTCAAGGATTCGTCCGGTGCGAACGCGAGATCCCAATACGTCTTGATTTGAGGAGCGCTGCCTGGGCCCACCGTCAGCAGCTCACCAGGAGCCAGTTTTTTGATCCCCGTGATGATCGAGTGCGGAGCCGGCACATACTCGAAGGCGAGGTAGCTGTTCAAACCTTTGAAGCTCAGCTCGCGCGATACCCCGGGATGCGCGAGGAGCGCTCGCAGCTCCGATCCAAACACGAAGGCACTCGGCCCCGGATAGTAATAGAGCGGCTTCTCTCCCATTCGATCACGGGCCAACACGAGCATGCGTTGCTCGGCGTCCCAGATGGCGAAGGCGAACATTCCGTCCAGGTGGGGCACGCAGTCGATCCCGTACTCCTCGTATGCGTGCACCAGCACTTCGGTATCCGATCGCGTGCGAAAGCGGTGGCCGAGACTCTGCAGCTGAGACCGCAACGTCTGGAAGTTGTAGATTTCACCATTAAGGGCGGCCCAGACGGTGCCGTCTTCATTCTGGATTGGCTGGTCACCGGTCTCCAGATCAATGACGCGCAGCCGCCGGACGCCCAGAGCGGCGAACCCGTCGACGAAGAAGCCTTCGCAGTCGGGGCCGCGATGGCGCAGCGTATCGGCCATTCGCTGTGCCGTGTGACGGCGAGCGTCGGGCGATCCGCGATCGACAAAGCCGGCTATTCCGCAGATGGCGGTGTCCTCGTCCCGTTCGGGTTCACGTGCTTCGCCGCCAACACCGTGAAGCCTGAGCTCATCGGCGGCGTCAGGAGACCGACCCAGGTCGGGTCGGGAGATCCGCAAACATCATCGAGTCGAGTTGCCCAGCACGACCATATCCACGCCGCCCACTGTCCGGCTCTCGAGTTCGCGCCAACCCGGCGCCACCTGGCCCGCCGATGCCGCCCATCGACGCCGGGTCATGATCACGACGTCGGCTGATGGCTTCGCGAGGAGCGCGGAGAGATCCGCGGGACCGATCTCGACGATGTTTCGGCGCACGTAGACGTCGTATTCCAGTGATAAGTCCGGATAGCCAAAAACAGTCGCGTTGGGCGACGTGTGCGCGATCGCGACAGCGCCAAGGGCACGGATGTCGTAGTGGCGCGCCCGACGAATCGCTGATGTGTGCCCTTCGATCGCGAAGCTCGCGCCGACGACGACCGCGATCAGCGTTGCGAGCCTCACAAGCGTACCGTGACGCGTGAGGACCATCACCGCGCCGACTGCGCCCACCGCCAGAAGGCCGCCGACCACGGCTCTCTCCCAGATTGTGTCCGGCATGAAAACCGGGCCTTCCCCGGAGAGCGCGGGCGGAAACACCAACGCGATCAGCAGGGCCACTACGACGAGGGCGAACGCGATACAGCCCAGCCAAATTTCCCGGCGCACCACACGCGGCGTCGCCTGGGCGAAGAATTCTCCCGTCAGAATGGCTAGTCCCGGATAGACTGGGAGGTAATAGCGCGCGCGATAAATCCCGGACAGTCCGACGAGCACCCAGAGCGTGAGGGTCCACCACAGGACATACCGCCGCCCGTCATCTCGGTCACTGCGGCGCCACCAGACGACCGCTGCCGGCAGGAACAGAGTCCACGGCAGAAAATACAGCAGCACCGACGGCATGTGGGCGATGCGATACGCGATTCCGTGTGTGCCGAGAAACCACTGAGCGTACTCCCCGATCAGGACTTCTTGGACAAAAGCCGGTCGGGCTGCGACGAGGTACGGGACGAGCCAGGGAAGAGCGAGGACGAGAAGGATGAGGGCTCCCAGCGCCGGTTTCATCCGTCGCAATACCGATCGGCCGCCTTCGAGCCCAGTCGCCGCGGCCGCCGCCACGACGGCGGCCAGTCCCGGCGGTCCCTTGCTGAGCATCGCACCTCCGAGGCAGACATAGAAGCCGAAGAGCAGCCCCGCAGCCCCGTCCCGTCGGAATCGGAGCACGAAGTAGAGGGCCCACAACATGAACGCTGACATCATCACGTCGGCCAAGGGGTGATGAGCGAATACGAAATAGTTCGGCGTCGTACTGAGGACGAGACCGGCCATCACGCCGGCTCGAATGCTCCACAGCAGTGAGCCGATCGCGACGACTCCAAGCACCCCCGCGATGGCGGAAACGATCGAGGGTATTGCAGCCGTGAACTCCGTGACCTGGCCGGTCGGTAGCGAAACGAGCGCAATGCACCACGCGAACAGCTGCGGCTTGTAGATTCCTTCATTGGGCACACCGCGGATGTCAGGCATGAGCCAGTGCCCATGCTCGACCATGTCGCGTGCAAGGAGCACCCAGCGCGCGTCGTTCGGCTCCCAGATCGGTGCTCCACCTATCGGCTGCGCAAGCACGACCACGGCAAACGCCAGGACGATGAGGAAGGCGCCGACCGACTTCTGGCCGAGGTGAACGACGTGCGGAGGCTCAGCCAATGTTCAAGCTCCGAAAAACGCACGGACGGCGCCGATCACTCGATCGAGCTCCTCGTCCGTGTGATCAGCGGACATCGGCAGGCTGAGGATCTCGTCGACGAGATGCTCTGTCCGCGGTAGCGGGGGCGGCGCGAACCGTTCCACGGCGGGCTGGCGATGGGTCGGGATCGGATAATGCACCCCGGTCTGGATTCCGCGCTCCTTGAGAAATGCCGATAGCTCCGCACGCCGCGGCGTCCGAACGACGAAGAGGTGATACACGTGGCGCGCCCGCTGGCGCGCCGCCGGCAGCGCGAGCGGAAGGTCCCTCAGCCCGTGCACGTACCGCGCCGCGAGCGCGCGCCGCCGTTCGTTCATCGCGTCAAGGCGCCGGTGCAACACTCGGAGGGCCGCCGCTTGCAGCTCATTGAAGCGCAGGTTGAAGCCAACCTCGGCGTGAACGTCTTTCTCGAGGCGCCCATGGTCGCGAAGCCGGCGGCAGCGTGCCGCGATCTCGTCGTCGCTGGTGAGGATGGCGCCCCCGTCACCCATCGCGGGAAGGTTCTTCGACGGGTAGAAGGAAAAAGCCGCCGCGCGTCCGAAGCTACCCGTGCGCCGGCCGTCCCACTCGGCGCCGTGCGCCTGGGCACAGTCTTCGAGGAGCCAGAGGCCGTGACGCGAAGCGAGCTCTTGAATGGCGGACAGATCCGCCGGCTGCCCGTAGAGATGCACGGAGACGATCCCGACGGTCCGGGCTGTCACTTTCGTCGCAGCGTCGGCGGCGTCGAATGTGTAGAATTCGTCGGCGTCCACGAAGACCGGCGTCGCCTCCGCGTGACAGATGGCCTCGACTGTCGGGAACGCCGTGTGCGACGGCACGAGGATCTCGTCGCCCGCCTTTACACCGAGTGCCCGGAGCGTCAACCAGAGGGCGGCCGTCCCCGAGCTCGTCAGCAGTGCGTGCTTCACACCAGTGTCCAGTGCCAGCTCGGCCTCCAGATGACGACACTCGGGGCCCAGGATGTACTGTCGAGAATCGATGGCGGCCAGCACCGCCCGCTTCAGCTCGTCGTCGACCGGCGGGCGCGACAGCGGAATTGGAATCGAGACGGAATCACGCGTCGCGTTCTTCCTAGTGAGACGCCCCCGCGTCGTCATCGGATCTCCACCGTCCGACCGAGACGTGCCGACTCGGAGGCCGCTTCGACCACGGCGAGGGCACGGACTCCGTCGGATACCGGGACGAGATTCGGCCCCCGACCGCCGCATGCGTCGAGGAATGCCTGGAGCTCCAGTCGGAGCGGCTCTTCCTGCCCGGTCGGGAGCTCCTCCTTTCCGGTTTCAACGGCCTCCCACTTTCCGCCGTGCTCGAGATGCTCGCCGAGGTGGAGCGTTACGGTCGAGGCGCCGTAGTCCGCCAGGAACGCGCCGCGCTCGCCGACGATCAGGCAGTCTCGCCACATGCCAGGGGCGAAATAGTTGGCTTCGATCACCACGGGAATCTCGCCGTAGTGCACGACGGTCCACGACGCATCGTCCAGCCCGCGGCCCAGGTAATCGCGCTGCAGCGCTGTGACTCGCGTGGCCTCTCGACCAAGTAGATGCCCGAGGAGGTCGACGTAGTGAATCGCGTCGGTCTGAGTGACGCCAACGTCGGTGCGCGGCCGTTTGAATCCGGAGAACCGTCCCGTGGCGTAGCGAACGCGGCCGATCCGTCCATCCGCGAGAGCCTCGCGCAGGGTCGCGGTCACGGGGTGGAAGCGGAATATGTGACCGACCTGGACGAGATGCCCCGCGACGCGCGCCGCCTCCTCGAGTGCGCGGCCTTCCTCCAGCGTGCGGGCGAGCGGCTTTTCGACGAAACAGGGCAGGCCGGCGGAGAGGCAATCCTGCACGACCGCCAGGTGGCTATCCGCCGGGGTCACGATGTCGGCCGCATCGACACGGGCGAGCGCCTCGCGGTAGTCGAGCGTCCCTCGCGCAGGTTCGACACCACTCCGGAGCGCCCACTCGAGGCGAGCGGGCGAGACGTCCGCCGCCCAGAGCGTCACCCCGAGCCCGCGGAGTACTCGCAAATGCTTTTCACCCCAGCGGCCCAGACCGATCAGCAAGACATTCATCGAGCCTCCATTTCCGCGGTGCCGGACAGGCCAACACCGATCGTTGTGTCTACCGACCGTGCGTCGCGCATCGCCGCGACAGGCTCTCGGCGACGGCCCTAGCTGCGTTGACGTGTAGAGTGGAGCCTCAGACGGGATACTTCGAAGCGAGTGGCGGAGCTCGTGACTCGACGTCGGGGAAGACCGAGGTCGCGATGGCTGGTTCGGTCAGGTCGAGGACACTGGGCTCGATGAGGTAGAGCGTGGGAGGATTCAGACCGCCCTGAGTCACCACCCCGCGGATCGACAGGATGGCGATGACGGCACTGTCCTGGTCATCATCGTCCCAGAACCCGGCGATCCATGTGGGATCCGGCGGGTCGGCGCTCGCCACGACGCCGATGGCAAATGCGGCGAGCGCGACGACGAGCAGGCCGAACGCGCGAGTCATCCGCCGGAACTTTAGCACTCCTGCTCGCCACTTTGGACCTTACAAACCTGTAACAAAATCCCCTGTCGGAAGGCGTTCTCGCAAGTCGAACCGGTCGTGGGCGTGCCCGTGGAGAGATAACCTACTCGGGGCACTTCGAACCCTGCTGCGCCCCGATTGCGAGCGGCACCAGAATGAGGCTCAAGAGCGAGAACTGCGGCGAGCCCGATCCGCCGCAAAGGGCACCTCGGTGAAGGATGGCTGGCGGGAGTCTAGCAGACGGCGGCGGATCGCAGGGGCTGGAGGCGTTGGTCGAGCATGGTTACTCGATGATCTGGTCAACTCGCAGCAGAAGCGTCTGGGGGATGGTCAGGCCCAGCGCCTTCGCCGTCTTCACGTTGATGACCAGATCAAGTTTTGTTGGCTGCTCGACGGGGAGATCACCAGGCTTTGCGCCCCGTACGATCCGATCGACATAGCTCGCCGCCTTCCTCACGATGAGCTCGATGTTGGGGCCAGATGAGATGAGACCACTCGGCTCCGAGCTTCAGGTCTTGAGCGGCTCTAGTAGCTGGATCAGGTTCCCTTCCGGGTCCTTCAAGGTCGCGATCCGCAGGTTGCCGTAGTCCGTCGGGTCCTCGACGAACTCGACGCCGGCGGCCTTCAATCGCTGCCAGTCCGCCCGGAGATCGCTGTCTTCATCTTCTGTCGTGATATGGACGGCCGTGATCTCGGTGGAAAGCGTGAGCGCGAACTCGA
>Ga0306921_10009233_pt1 | contig 10456 bp, 12 predicted proteins | sample sta12Cox44000080_FD_203760 | JGI IMG/M metagenome (GOLD analysis project Ga0306921, IMG submission 203760) | Lab enrichment of tropical soil microbial communities from Luquillo Experimental Forest, Puerto Rico - statoxic.12C.oxic.44.000.080 (v2)... | ecosystem: Environmental > Terrestrial >...
ACCCGGAAGCGCGCGCACTAATTCAAGCAGCCGCTTTCAATGCGGGCTTTGGCGACATCACCGATATCGCAGCCGATTTGGCAGACTTCAAGAACGCCAATGGGATTGGTAATGCGGGCAAAAAGATTGGCGATATGGAAAACAAATGGAAAGCCGTTGTGGAATCCATTGCGCAAACTGGGCAGACTCCCTCGAATCGACCGATCCCGCGGGAAGCAGCGAAGGGGATTCGGATCTACAGTCGCTACTTCGATCTGAAGACGTTGTAAGATGGCTTGGCTGCCGACACCGGTTTCCTCGCGGGAACGCGCCGCCGCGCTGCTCATCGTGCTCGCGTTCGTCGTGCTGTTAACCGGATTGAGCGTGGCTTATTTGTCGCGAACGACAGGCGACCGTCAGGTTGCCCACAGCAGCTTCAATCAATCGAATGTGGATCAATTAGCACAAAGTGCGATGGATAACATCATCGGCGATCTCCGACAAGAGATAACGGATCCGGCCGGGTCGACTACCAGTACTGTGAACGTAAATGGCGTCGATGTTACCATCTATACCCCAATAGCTGCTGTCTACATGGTCCCTCAGCGCAATGTAAATCTTGCCGGCGTGTATAACCTGATTCGGCGGAGCGATCGCTCAGACCCACTCGTTCCGCCAGCGCGGCCGAGTCGTGCTTCTGCGGTGAATTCGACGACCGATGTTTCCGCCAACGGGCGCTATGTTACCAGCACGCGCTGGAACGGCCATTACTTGATTCCGAAGGGAAATGTGAACACGAACGACCCTTCGCCCACGCCTACGTTTGATGCGGTCACGCCGGATTGGGTTTTTGTCACTGCGGCAGGCGCCACTCCTTCACCCGCGGCGGCCGATGTCATAGGCCGATATGCGTATGCAATCTATGATGAAGGTGGACTACTGGATGCTAATCTCGTAGGCCTTCCATCGCCTACGCCTGACGCAGTGACAATTGCGTCGCCTTCGCCCAGCCGCACGGTTCACCCTGGCAGAAAAGGGACTGTGGCGTTTGCAGATCTTACGGCACTGCGTCTGACGCCGCTGGGCAGTACACCTAATCCGTTAACAATCAGCAGGATGGTTGGATGGCGTAATTATGCGACTACGCTCGTTCCTACGAACAAAACCTTTCCTGACCTTTCACCGTCTCCTACGGAGTTTGTAACCTACTTTGTGAACAACAGTAGTGATTTCCTAACCGTCAGCCCTATGCTTAATGCTAGAGGCCGTACCGACCAGGCATTTACCACGCGATCGCAACTCATTCAACTTGTGCTGTCTTCACTCGGCGGGAGTCCCAACTTGCTGCAATACCTTGGTACTTTTTCCCGCGAGCTAAATAGCCCGACATGGCACTCTGCTTCCAATCCGATCTCCCAGCGGTTTCAACTGGACCAAATTAGCCTTTTGGGGAGCAGCCCAACCCCATCGCCTTCTCCTGGCAACGCCCCGGCCATTCAAGCGAGGTTCGGGTTACAGTGGTCCAGTACCACCAGCCGGTGGCAATATGTAGGTACGCAGGGGACGTCGCTGTTATCGGCGATCCCAACTCCGGCGCTAAACGCCTCTCCGCAGCCGGACTTTTTTCAAATTCTTAATTACGCGTATCCGGGACACACCATTGGTCAGATTCTTTCTTTAGGCGCATGCATAATTGACCAATACGACGCCGACCAAGTTACTATGGGAATCGAATACGCTCCTGCCCCCGCCGTCGCCTGGGGAGCAGAGGACCACAATCCAGTAATTGCGATGGGCACGCCTATCCCATCACCTTCACCGACCGCGACCGTTACTCCAGCGCTTCAACGCCCCTTTCAAAACGTCGGGGAGCTTGGCTACGCGTATAATCCGATAACTGGTAACACGTTGGATTTTCGTACACCGGGCAGCAGTGAGGCTGCGTTGCTTGATTTTTTCACGTACAACACAACTGATAACACGGCTATTTATCACCTTCCGTATCCGTTGCGTGCCGGCCCGGTAAACATCAACACTCGGAACAGCGCAGTGATCGCTGCCCTTTTGACTGGAGCGTTGCCAACTTGGCCACCACCAGGAACTGGTGTTCCTTCCAGCTCTGCGACTCCCGCTGCGACCTTGATTGCGAATGCGACTAGCGTGCAGCCAGCTGGTTATGACGGTGGTCAGCCCGTTGGTCGGCAGGATCTTGCCCGCCTTGCAGCCGCCGTTGGTACTACGATCGGCAGTACCGAGGAGCCTCAAAAAACAGTAGCGCGCGCCCTGGGCGACACGACGCAAACGAGAACTTGGGGGCTCCTAATAGATGTCATTGCACAGACCGGGCGGTATACGCCCGATGCGACTAGCATTGGCCAGGCGAACAAATTTGTTGTGCAAGGGGAGCAGCATTACTGGGTGCATGTGGCGATTGACCGGTTTACTAATCAAGTGATCGACAAGCAAATCGAAGTGGTAAGCGAGTAGCTTGCGTAGTGCTGCGACTCGATACTCGATGGCTGAGAGTTGATAACCGGTAGCCGGGCGGCCTTCGTTGCTCGTCATGACAACAGCCCTATGGGGGTTGCTTTCGAATGTGGCAAGCGACAGGAGGCCGCTGAGTAACTGCGAGCCAGTTCGTTTTTCCCGTTGACAATTATGTATACGCTCGTGTATACACATTTGTATGCCAACTACAGTGCGTATCAGTTCCACGGCACACCGTAGCCTCGCCCAAATAGCGAAGGAAACGAATAGTTCATTGCAAGAAACGCTTGATCGCGCCATTGAAAACGAGCGACGCCATCTGGTCCTCGAGCAAACCAATCGCGCCTACTCGAAACTTCGCCAGAACAAGAAAGGTTGGAAAGCGTGGCGAGCCGAGCTCCGGCAATTGGACGCCACTCTAAGCGACGGCATTTGACAATATGGCCTACCCGCACCGGGGCGAAATCTGGCTGGCCGATCTTCGCCCAACGCGTGGGCGTGAGCAAACTGGCCGGAGACCAGTTTTGGTCCTGTCGGTTGATTTTTTTAACGCTGGTCCAGCGGATCTCGTCGTGGTTTTGCCCCTGACCTCAACTCAGCGAGATATTCCTCTCCACGTGACCGTTAGGAAAGGCGATGGCGGAATAAGAAACGACAGTGTGGTTTTGTGCGACGCGATCCGATCCGTATCAAAGGATCGGCTGATTTCCAGATGGGGTGTCCTGTCGAAAGAGGTCATGAGTAAAGTGGAAGATCGTTTACGCATTTTGCTTGAGCTCTGAGACGCAATGAGTGCCGTGGCCAGCAGCCTGTGCGGGCCGTATGACTTACAGGCAGAACTAGTTTCGCCGTACCGATGGATCTTCGTGTTTTTGCAGCCGCTTGCCGAGGCCGTGGAGTTGGTTTGCGATCGTTCTGTTTGCCTGGGCGACGTGATCTTTGAAAGGCGTGTTCCAGCCAAAATAAATCAGGGCTGCGATGATCAAAATTTCAACCAGTAGTCGCATTACTGGTTGAGAATGGCAGAAAGCCTGGGGTGAAATCAATGGTTAAATCCTTGCCGCCTACGCCGAGGCTACGGCGCCGAGGAAGCGCCGAAGCGTTGAAGAGCGGTAGGGTGATCACTGCGTCCGCGCCGCTCGGCTCGAACCCGCGGACTTGAACCTGCTCGGACATTCTGACACGGTTTCATCCTCGTTGACGCAACGGTTGAGTTGCGGCGGCGACGGGCTCTGGAGGTCTAAAGATGTATCGCGGTTTATCCATTATTGGGATCGTGCCGGTCTTCAACGAAGCGGCGAAGATTGGAGAAGTGATCGCGCGGATCCCACGACAAATCGTCGATGAAGTTCTGGTCGTGGACGATGGTTCCACAGACGATTCAGCCGAAGTAGCCCGCGCATCAGGCGCACAGGTGATTTCCATGGGTGCAATGCTCGGTGTGGGCGCGGCACTGCGGACTGGCTATGAGTACGCCGTCCAGCGCGGCTATCACGTTACTGTCACCATTGCTGGTAACAACAAAGACGCACCGGAAGAGATCCCGTTGTTGTTGGATCCGATCGCCGAGGATCACGCCGATTTTGTGCAGGGTTCGCGTTTTCTGAAACGCGGCGCGAGTTTCGGTGCGATGCCTGCGTATCGGCGGATTGCCACGCGTTTTCACCCAGTGCTCTTTTCTTTGGTTGCCCGGCGTTGGGTTACCGAATCAACGAACGGTTTTCGCGCGCTACGGACATCCGTCCTTTCCGACCCTCAGCTCGATCTGTCGCAATCGTGGCTGCGACAGTATGAGCTCGAACCCTACTTGTATTTGCGCACCATCCAGCTTGGCTACCGCACCGTGGAAGTTCCCGTGACAAAGATTTATCCGCCCAAAAAGGTGGGCCAAACTAAGATAAAACCAATCGCCGGTTGGTGGTCAATCCTGCGGCCGCTTGTTTACGTGGGTTTCGGCTTGCGAAAGTAGGCCAGGTTGGTACAACGAGGCACGACTCATCATGTCGCAGCAGCGAGAAGCAAGAACGGACGCCGGAAAACCACAAGCACGGCATGGAAACGTTTAACCGCATCGCTCCCGATGTTACCTTGGGGCGGTCCGTAAAGATGTTCCGCTTCGCGAACCTTTACAGCTGCACAGCAGGGGATGAGCCGCGCAAAGAAAGCCGGTGGCGGCACGACTGGCAATGATTGGCGTGGCGGTGATTGGGGCTGGCCAGTGGGGGCCGAATCTCATTCGGAATTTCCATAACAAAGAAACGAGCGAAGTCGTCTGGATCATTGATCGCGATGCCGTCCGATTGGAAGAAGTGCGCGCTCATTTTCCCGATGTGCAGGTTGCGAAAGATCCTGAGCAGGCATTGCGCGACCCGTCTGTACACGCCGTTGTCGTTGCCACGCCTACGAGCACTCACTACGCCCTCGCCAAAGAGGCGCTAGAGCGACGTAAGCACGTGCTGGTCGAGAAACCGTTGACGACGGAAGTGAAGCAGGGCCTCGAACTACTCGAGCTTGCCAGAAGTCAGCGGCTAACCCTGATGGTCGGCCACGTGTTCGTTTACAACTCCGCGGTACGCAAGGTAAAAGAATATCTCGATGCAGGGCATCTCGGGAACGTGTACTACGTGTCGATGGTCCGTACAAATCCTGGACCTATTCGCTTGGATGTGAACGCTGCGTGGGATCTTGCGGCGCACGATCTCTCCATCGCCAATTACTGGCTCAATGCAGAACCGCTAAGCGTTTCAGCAATAGGTGGAACTTGGATCAATCAAGGGATTGAAGACGCGGTTTTCGCCACTCTGAGGTACCCGCAAGGTGTGCTGGTGAATCTACACGCCTCCTGGCTCAATCCTCGCAAGACCCGCGACATCACGGTAGTTGACGAAAGACGGATGCTGACATTCGATGATATGAACCTCAACGAGCCACTCCGCATTTACGACAAACAGGTAAGCGACACGCGGATCCCGCCGGGATACGTAGATTCGTTTGCCTCGTTCCGTGCAAGCGTCCGGAAGGGGGCTGTTACAGTTCCGAAAGTGCCACGCGGAGAACCCCTGGCGACCCAGTGTGCGCATTTTCTCGAATGCATCGTAACCGGGAAGCAACCATTCACCAGTGGGCGCGAGGGGATCGCCGTGGTGCGCGCACTCGAGGCAATGCACCGTTCGGTATATGCAAGCGGCCGCGAAGAGCAAGTAGAACCGTCATGCTGAGAGCGAGCCCTTGAACATTGTTTCGCGCACGGAGCGTAACAGACGCGAAATCGGAGGATACCTGGTGCTAACGCAAGTGATTCCAGAGATTTGATTCGCTCACGTCCCGTTAGCTCAGCCTCCGGCCTGCCCGTCCACGTCGCGGCTTTCCCAGTGCTTCATTCTCGACGGCGCTCGGAATGACTATTAAACAAATCTTCGGTCATGAATTGGTCGAAATCCCCGTCACGCCGGAGCCCCACGACTGCGGGGCAAAGCCGGAGCGACTGGTTCTTCTGCCTGATTCTAGCGGTGATTACAATGATGGCCTATCAGCCAGCGTGGCATGGCCAACTCCTATGGGATGACGACAACTGTACCACGCCTTCGGAGTTGCGTTCCTTCGATGGTCTAACGCGAATCTGGTTCCAGCCAAGGGCTACTGCGCAATATTATCCTCTCCTTTATACGTCCTACTGGATTCAGCAAAGGCTCTGGGGCGATTCGCCCACCGGCTACCATTTGGTCAATCTTCTTCTGCACATCGGCTGTGTCGTGCTCGTGCTGAAGATTCTGCGGTTTCTGCGGATCCCGGGAGCAGAGCTGGCCGCGATCATTTTTGCGCTGCACCCCGTGAATGTGGAAACCGTGGCCTGGATTGCGGAGCGTAAGAATACACTATCTGGATTATTTGGCCTGGCTGCAACACTTTGGTATCTCCGGTTTGATGAGAACCGAAGCGGACGGAGTTACGCGTTGGCCGTCGGCTTGTTCCTTTTAGGTTTGCTAAGTAAGACCGCGATCGTAACGCTGCCCTTAGCCTGGTTGGTGATTTTCTGGTGGAAACGAGGGGCAATCTCGTGGCGCAATGATGTTGTACCCTCGATTCCTTTCGTTTTTCTGTCGGTTACAGCGGGGTTGGTGACGCGGTGGTTTGAAAATGTTGGCATCGGTTACAAAACGAGAATTCTTGATCTTTCCCTGTTGGATCGCTGTTTTATTGCCGGGCGAGCATTCTGGTTTCAACTCGGGAAATTGCTCTGGCCCTCGAACCTGACGTTCGTTTATCCGCGTTGGGACATTAACGCCGGAGTCTGGTGGCAGTATCTGTTTCCAATAGGCGTGCTCGGACTGCTGGTAATTTTATGGACTCTGCGGCGGTGGTCGCGAGCGCCGTTGGCGGGAGTGATCATCTACGTTTTGCTGTTGTTGCCTTCGCTCGGGTTTCTCAATATTTATTTCTTCGTCTATTCGTTCGTAGCCGATCACTGGCAATACCTGGCGTGCCTGGGAATCATTACGCCTTCTGCAAGCGGCATTGTTATGCTGACCCGGCGCTTGAAATCTTGGCAAGATTGGCTGGAGCCTGCAATTACCCTGGTGCTAGGCGGAGTACTTTTCATCCTGACGTGGCAGCAAAGCCGGATGTACACCGACATCGAGACGCTTTATCGTACGACCATTGCCCGTAGTCCTGCTTGCTGGATGGCGCAAGTTAACCTCGGCAACATCTTGTACAAGGCGAACCGGATTCCGGAAGCGATGGACCTGTTTAAGCAAGCTTCGAAAATCAGACCCGCCGTAGCACATTACAGCCTCGGGAATGCGTTGATCGACAAAGGCCGAACTTCCGAAGCAATAGAAGAATATCGGCAGGCGTTACGGATCGATCCTGATTATGCCGAGGCGTTCAACAACTTGGGCAGCGCCTTATTGCTGACAGGCCGAACCTCTGAGGCAATAGATCAATTCGAGCAAGCGTTGCGGATTAATCCCGGTTATGCCGAGGCGCACAACAATCTGGCCAACGCCCTGGTCCAAACCGGCCGAGCTTCAGAAGCAATAGATCATTACAAGAAGGCGTTGCGGATGACCCCTACGTCAGCTTCTTCGCACAATAACCTGGCAGCTGCTCTGGCGCAGACGGGACGAACTACCGAGGCAGTCGCAGAATTCAAGGCTGCGCTAAAGATCAACCCCGGCTATGAGGATGCGCGAAATAATCTGCAGAAACTGGGAGCATTGCAGAACAACACTCCGGCAAAGAAATGAAAACCGATGGTAGGGCGCGTCACTCTGTGCGCGCCGTTGTTTTATGACGTTCGGCGTGCAGAGGACTGCCCGCCCTACCAATGAATTTCTTTTATTTCAACAGCGGAGCGATGAGGGCGCGTTCCTCAGGCAAGAGCGGGTTGGCGCTGACGAGGCGTGCGTCGTTGCGGGCGGGGTCCTCATAGCCATTTGCGGCGAGAATTGCTGCGCGCACCGCGAGCGCGCCTGGCGGTTCGTTGCCGGTGACTCGCGGCTCTCGAATTGCCGCAAGCGCTTCCTTGTTCTTGCCCAGACGAAGACAGGCCAGGCCGAGTGTCGCCCGAGCTTGCCAGTTCGGTGGCTGTTTTGCGACCAGCAGCCTGGCTTCGCGCTCCGCTGTTTCTGCTGCACCGTCCGCAGCGCCGAGCAGCAATCGAAGATACGCATCTTGATTGCGGGCTGCTTCGTCATCGGGCCACATCTGAGCAATTTCGGCGGCGACCGTTTGTGCCTGGGCCGTATGCCCTGCCGCAAGAGCGATGCGGAGTCTCCCCGCATAACCTTCCCGGTTTGTTGGTGCGGTCTTGATCGCTGCGGCGTAAGCAGCGTCGGCGATATCGGTCGCGGAGTTTTGCTCGGCGTACTTTGCGAGGCTCAACAATTTCTCTGGAGTATTTGCAGTCTGCAAAGCGCGTTGCCACTCGTTAGCTGCGCCAGTTGTCGAGCCAAGATGCGCGTGCGCAATCGCAAGGTACACGTGTTGGAGCATGGGATCTATTGGAGCGCGTTCACTCGCCAACAGATCTTTCATTTCTTTCCAGCGTTGAAGCGCCGCTAGCGCAGTCAAATATAGAGAAAAAAGTTCCTGGCGTTGCATGGCGCGTTCCTCGGGCAATACCTCGAGTGTTTTCGCAGGCCTGCCGATCTTGTTCAGCCAGCCGGCGAGCGCTGTGATTGTTTCGTCCGCGAGATCCTCATCCGCCTGGTAAGCTTGTGCCAGGCGCGCTGAGTTTCCAAAGCGCTCCACCGCATCGGCAACGTACTGGTCTGTAAGAGCTGGATCCTGCCGCGCGCGGACCTCCAACGCGAGGAGCTTGTGATCCGCGCGGGCTTCAGGATGATTTTCAAGGGCGTTGGCTACGTCTGCCAGGCTCATCGTGCGTCCAGCTGGAGCGGGTGGCGAAGTGGGAGCCAGATCAAGAGTGAGCGTGTCATTGGATTGCGTAGCAGTTGTTGGTTGAGAACCCGAGCTCCCCGAGACTGTCGGAGGCGGAGTGGCATTCTTCGTTGATGCAGCGTTCGTTAAGTCGGCGTCATCGCCGCCGGCTACAGCAGCGGGAACCGCCCGGTCCTGCATCGCAGGTGATGCGGATGGTGCGGGCCTGCCGTCTTCGCCAAGGCTACGACGCCCAGGGCTCGCGAGCGAAAGGGGAGCATTGCTGCCGATTGCGGGTATGGGCGGCAGCGCATCTTCGCGCGCGAGAAGAGTGAGTGCGTCGAGCGACCCGGGATTCTTTCGATCGCGCGCCACATCTTCAATTTGCTTCCACGCGCTGGCGTATGGTTCCGACTCAGGACTGGTGACTGAAAGAACAAGCGTCGCAGCGGCGAGAATTTCGTACGGTTTTGCACGTTTATCGGCGAGAGCTCGTTCGCCATAATCGACTGCCAGCAACGGGTTACTCTGGCGAGCAGCTACCTGACCTGCCCACACCATATCGATCGGTGCGGGACCAGCCCGTTGTGCTATCAGCGCTTCGACCTGTTTCGCAGCCAGCGTTAGCTCGCCGGACACGAGCGCAGCTCCGATGAAATCGCGCCGATCTTCTACTGTGAGACGATGTGCCTCGTCCACTTTTTTCCACCACTCAATTGCTGCAGGCCATTGGCGCGTGCGTGTTAGGTAACGCCCGAGGGCGCGCGATGCTTGAGGTTCGGTTGGCCGCAGGAAGTACGCGTTGCTAGCTTTCCTTGCGGCGTCGTTCCATTTTCTCTGCTCGATCAAAGCGAATGCCTCTTGCGCAAGCCGGCGCGACTGCCATCCTTTGATCGCCCCGCCAATCGACGGTCCAGCAAAGTAAATTGCGACGCCAAGGATACCAGCGGCTATGAAACCGAAATAAACGTACCGGCGGATCCGTCGCGCCCGAATTTCTTCCGGCGGAATGAGGTCGAGATCGTTTTTCTTTACGTTGGGACGCGGCGCCCGTTTAGCCACGGCAGACGTTTACTATGGCGTTGTGCCGAATGCAATGCAGTGCGGGGGTGGTCCGGAAATGTTTGGATATGTGTCCAGCGCCAAAGGCGCGATTTCACCACTAGCCTGGGGCAGCGCCCCAGGATTTGTGAAATCAAAAATCCGTCAGCGCTGAAAGCGCGATTCACTTTCGGCGCCCGTTTGATCATCATCGACGCCATGCCGCAATCGCTCAGTAAAGTCATCCTTCATCTCATCTTCAGCACGAAGAATCGCGAGCCGTGGCTTGAACGAAGCGTGCGGACACGCGTGCATGCCTATCTGGCGACAGTCTGCCGTGACGTCGGCGACGAGGTCGTGCGGTTGGCGGTGTTGCTGACCACGTTCACATTGTCACGACTCTGCCGCGAACTGTTTCCCAGGCGCAGTTCGTCGAGCAGATAAAGAAAGCGTCTTCGAAATGGATCAAAGGTCTTGACGTTCGATATCGTGGCTTTTTCTGGCAGCGCGGGTATGCTGCGTTTTCGGTAAGCCCGAATCAGCTTGAAGGAGCGCTGCAGTACGT
>Ga0306921_10009236_pt1 | contig 10454 bp, 10 predicted proteins | sample sta12Cox44000080_FD_203760 | JGI IMG/M metagenome (GOLD analysis project Ga0306921, IMG submission 203760) | Lab enrichment of tropical soil microbial communities from Luquillo Experimental Forest, Puerto Rico - statoxic.12C.oxic.44.000.080 (v2)... | ecosystem: Environmental > Terrestrial >...
ATTATTTTTTGGCGGAAGTGGCGAGCGAGAGCGTGATTGTGACGCTTGATTCGGCTGAGAGAGTGCGCGCGTTTTACAATGTGTGCCGGCACCGGGGAACGCAAATTTGCAAGGAGGGTGAGGGAAAGTTCGCGGGGAGGATTCAATGCCCTTATCATGCGTGGACGTACGGTCTCGACGGGAGGTTGCTGGCCGCGCCGCACATGGAACAGGCGGAATTTCGAAAGGAAGATTACCCGCTACGTTCTGTGGCAGCAGAAGTGTGGGACGGGCACATCTTCTTGAATCTGGGAGAGGACGTGCGGCCACTCGCGGAGCAGCTCGCAGACCTGCCGAAGAAGTTTGCGGCGTGGAATATGGGGGAGCTGCGCGTATACAGACGTAAGAGATATGAGGTGAAAGCGAACTGGAAACTGATCGTCCTCAATTACAACGAGTGCCTGCACTGCCCGGTGCTGCATCCGATGCTGAACCGGGTGACGGATTACCTGAGCGGAGAGAACGAGGATCCCCAGCCCGCGTACATCGGGGGAACGATGGAGTTCAAGGGTGCGGCGGAAACCATGAGCGTAGATGGGGTGAGAAGAAGAGATTTTCTACCAGGGCTGAGCCGAGAGCAGTGTAAACAGGTGTTGTATTACGCGATTTATCCAAACCTGTTTTTGAGTTTGCATCCGGATTATGTGATGGTACACCGATTGTGGCCGAAGAGCGTGGACCGCACGGAGGTGGTGACGGAATGGCTGTTTCATCCGCGGGAGATGGCGAAGGCGGATTTTTGCGGAGATGACGTGGTGGAGTTCTGGGACGCGACGAACCGGGAGGATTGGGGGATCACGGAGCAGTCGCAGAAGGGGATTGGTTCGCGGGGATATGTTCCGGGACCGTATTCGAAGAACGAAGGACTACCGGCGGCGTTCGACCGGATGGTAGCGGAGAAGCAAGAAAAGAGGGGGTAGCCGGACGAGTAAATTAGGGCGGTGGAGGGCTCACAGGTGACAATTGTGGAGTTGCGCATCCGGAGGAATTGGGCAGAATCATCGGCGGGAGGGCGCACCGCGAAGGTGATCCGAACTCTGTTAGCCGCAGCCGGAATCAAACTCCGCCACGCTGGAGGAGTAGAAATCGCCGCGAAGAGTTCTCGGCGAAATCGCTGAGTCATGCAGGGCGCACGAGAGCACAGGGTGCTCGAGTACTTGGAAGAGAGGAGTTGACGGATCGTACGCCCCGGCGGAATCTAGCACGTTCGATGGAGCCTGACGACATCTTTTGTGTTACAAAATGTGAATAGTAATAAGTCGATGTCGCTTCGGTATCGAATTGTCCACCCGTGCGTCAGGGTTGCCGTATTCGGGGACGCTCGTAGAAGTATCGCGAGCCAATCCTTCAACCCCTTGCATTTCGAATAGTTGGATCGCTTTCGAGTAGAGAATCGGGAGCAGCGGCGGGGTGTGTCGGCCGCTCGCGAATCGGAGCGGGGATCAGGCGTCCCGCAAAAAGGTGGGCCAAGAACAGGAGCACCAGGGCCCCAGCCAGGGAGAGCAAGAACCATCGCATGTCTGTCTGTGGATAAAACAGCGCGTAGAGCACAAGCACCCAAAACGAAGTGGTCAGGACAGGGATGCCGACGGCGATGAACATGGTTCCGGAAAAGCCGGGAAGATACCACGGGAATTGGTCGTGGACGGATCTTCGAGCCCACCAGGAGGTGTCGATTTTGATGGCCAGCCCCTCGGCAAGAGGCAGCTCCGTTTCCTCCGGGCTCCGCCGGTGGCCCAGGCGATAGAACTCAGACAAATGCGAGTCGATGGAAGTCACACCCGGGATGGATTCGAGGAGCCGCAAGTAAGCACGCCAGAATTGGATGACGCGGACGCCGCGGAAGCCGAGAGCAATATAGAGCAGGGAAAGAACCAAGCCGAAAAGCGAAACGATGAGGCTGATGTTGAGGGCTGTAGTCGTAGCAGAAGTGGTGAAGGCGAGAGCGGTGGCGAGAAAAGCCTGCACGGTGGAGAAGTTGTTCATGCGCGCGTAGAGAATATGATCCTCATGATACAGGCGCTCGAGAACCTTGTGCCAGGCGAGTTTCGGGTCGGAGAGATGCGAAGCGTTGCTCATCGAGTTTCGGACAGTGTTTCTAGGTTGAGCTTTCCTCGAAACGCGATTGTACATGGTTATGCCGGAAGGCTCAGTGATTCGATCGGGTGTTTCGGAGAAGTGTACGGATAGACGCAAAAAAGCAGGCCCTCCCCGATTAGCCGATCAACCAGGAGCTCGCGCGACCAATTGCCAGTGTTCCTGTCAGGCTTTCTTAAGCAAGCGGGTTATCCACACGAGAACCACTGCTCCGATGAAGGCAACAATGATTGACCCGATCATCCCACCCCCTTGCCAAATTCCCAGCATGCCAAAAATCCAGCCGCCGAGAACTCCGCCCAAGAGGCCAAGGACGATATCCACCAATACGCCGTAGCCACCGCCTTTCATTACCTGGCCCGCAAGCCAACCGGCGATGAGTCCAGCAACAATCCACGCAAGAAATCCCATGCTAGTCCTCCTGCTACTCGATTTTGCGAAAGGTCACCGCGTCTTGCTACCTAGCGAAATCTCACTGCATCGTCTTGTCTTTTGCGACCACTTCTTTGAGCCTGCCGGTCAGCCGGGTCCGCCGATCCGGTGTCAACACGTCATCAATTTTGGATCGCCTTGAGGCACGCCGATCCTTCAGCTTTTCCTGTTTTTGCTCGTCCGTCTGACCGGAATCTTTGAAGATCGATTCGCGCTGGGTTCTTGCATCGTTCAAAATCCCAGGCAATTTGGTCTCCTGATCTCCGGTAACGTTCAATGCTTATGATCTTCGGGGGCGGGATCGCTGGGGCAGAACAGCACAGGCAATCTAACACATTGGCTGGGCTTGGGCGAAAGAAATCTGACACCAGGACCGGGAGGCGGCGCGCCGGAGGAATCGTGGGCATGCAGAATTTGTCAACCAAAGCGCACGACAGGTCTGAAAGATGCAGGCTGCGCGGCGATTCGAGCCTGGAACCTTGACTTCCGCTGACCCGCGCCCTAGACTTTTTTTCGTCAGACATTGCTTCCGAGGAATAGACCTGTGAGACGCCGCAGGCACATTTTTCTCGAACTGGCGCTCCTCATGGTGCTTCTGGTACCAGGCGCATGGGCACAGAAGCCTCGAGACCCGACCCCCGCGCCTACACCTTCCCCAGCACCAAGCGTTCCGGTTACGCCCGCACCGCCGACCTCGCAGCCGAGCCAACTGGACGACGATCTGGTGATGTTTCTGCGGGGGCACGTTTCAACGGGGGACGGTACAACGCTTCCCCATGATTCGTTGGTTGAGCGCGTATGCAACGGCAGGGTAAATCAACAGGTCTATGCAACTCCCCTGGGCGACTTCAGCATGCAAATGGGATCGATGAACGATTCCTTTCTTGACGCTACAGGCGACCGGACTACGCCCTTTGGCCTGAACGGCAAGACTTCCCTGACGGGAATTCCGCGGCGCGAGCTGACCAATTGTGAGCTGAGGGCCTCGGTGTCTGGATTCCGTTCAAATACCGTGATCCTTACGGGCCTAACGGCTTTCGGCGGAACGATTGACGTGGGCTCGATTATGGTGCATCGAACTGCGAAGATTGATGGCCTGACGCTGAATGCGGCTCCCTACAAGGCACCGAAAGACGCCCTGAAGGCTTATGAGAAGGGGCTCGCGGCTGAGAAGAACGGGAAACTCGACAATGCGCGCGAATATTTTGAAAAAGCAGTGGAGATTTACCCCGGGTACGCGTATGCCTGGTTCCGGTTGGGCACTGTTTTGCAGGTGGAAGACCAGAAAGATGCGGCTCGCACGGCGTACGCCCGTGCAACGGATATCGATACGAAGTATTTGCCGCCTTACCTCTCGCTCGCGGTGATAGAGTACGAGGCAGGAAACTGGATGGAGGTCATCAAGCTTACTGGTCACATCCTAGAGCTTGACCCGTTGAATCGCGAGACTGCTTACGTCGTGGATTTCGATCCGTTAAATTGCGCCGAGGCTTATTTCTATAACGCCATGGCGAATTACCAGCTCAACAAGATCGAGGAGGCTGAAAAAAGTGCGCTGAAGGCGGAACAACGCGCAGATTTGTCTCGATTTCCGCAACTGCATCTCTTGCTGGCCGAGATTTATACGCGAAAAAGCAACTATGGCAACGCGATTTCAGAGGTAGAATCTTATCTGCAGTTAGCTCCGCACGCGAAGAACGCGGATCAGGTGCGGGAGCAGCTTGCGAAATTGGAGAAGCTGAACCGTCCGGCCCCAACCAGCGAAAAAACTGAGCAGAAGTGAATTTGGCATGAAGCCGGGGCTGAAGGGTGACCGTCCAGAGAATCGAAATAATCTCTCCTTTACGTTGCTCAACAGTGGGTGAAAAACGGAGGATACCTTCCGAGCGCGAGCCGGTTTTTACGGACTCCTTCGGGTGAAGCAGTGGCTAATGGGCGGTGGTGGCGGTGACCGAGACGCCCATGTCTTTGAGCTTGGCGCGGGCGCGGCGCTCTTCTTCGGTGCCGGGATAGCGCTTAACAACATCGCGGAGTTCCTTGATGCCGGGATTTTTCTGACCGAGTTCGAGGAGGGCCATGCCCTTTTTGTAGCGGGCGGTGGCGAGTTTGAAGCTCTTGGGGTAGTTGTTGAGGACCTTGTCGTACTCCTGAATGGCTTGTTCGAATTGATGCTGAGAGTAGGCGATTTCGCCGAGATAAAACTGCGCGTTGGAAGCAAGGTCGGTGTCGCTGTAGTAGCGGAGGTAATCCTGAAATTCGGTGCGGGCAAGTTCGTATTTGCCGTTGGTGATGTCGCGAAGACCGTTGGAGTAGAGCGTGTCCGCGGAAGGCGGTGGACCCGAAGGGGCAAGAGAGGAAGCGCCGGAGCCAGAGGGAGAGGGCGAGGGTGAGGCGGACGGAGTACCTGGAGCGCTATTCCCGGGGGAAGTAACGGGGGCGCCGCCGGAGAGGCGGGCATCGATGCTCTGGACGGAGTTTTGGAGATCGACGAGTTGCTGATTGAGCTTGCCAAGACGCGATTTGATTTCCTCGAGATTGTCGGAGAGACCCTGGACCTGAGTCGACATGGTATCGAGACGGGTCCCGGAGTTGGCCTGAACGTCCTGAACGGACTTTTGGACGGAGTTCATGGTCGCGTTCAGCTTGTTGACGGAGTCGGAGGATTGCTCGATGAGGGTTTTCTGGACAGTATGGTCCTGCGTCATTTGGGTCTGAAGATCCTTTTGTCCGGCGAGGAGAGCGGTGACGTCACGCTGGAGCTCGATGATTTCGCGGGCGACAGCGAGGGCAGGCTTAGGGCCGATGAGGCTGCCGGCGAGGGCGCTGAGAAACATCGCACCGGAAAAGATGAGGATGTTGCGAGTACGCATAATAGTTCCTCCAAGGGGCGAACCCAAACGACCGGGGTAGTGATCGAATCCCAATAATTTAATTTAGCGGGAGTGGAGGAATGGAGCAAGTGGGTGGATGGGGGGAGGTGATGAATGCCACAGTCCTAGCGAAGGGGGGAAGATATTGCCGAGATCCCTCCGCTTCGAGACACGCGCCTGCGCAGGGCAAGTTGCGGCGCGGAGGAAAACGCCGGGTTTGTTTGCTCGGGATGATAGGAACAAAAGTATCATTACTCGTTTGTCGGGAGAAGCGCTACGCGAGCATGGTGGAGACAGCGTGTGGAACGGGGGCGCAGCCCGTCGAAAACCAGGGTAAAACGATGCTGCGCCCGAACAAAGAACAGCGATGAGGCACAGGTTACTTGTTGGGAACGAAGTGCCCGCGGCGGTTTTGCTGCCAGCAAGATTCGGTCGACTCCATGCAGAAAGGCTTTTCCTTGCCCCAACTGGTGGATGTGAGGCGCTCAACGGGAACGCCGAGGCTGACTAGGTATTGCTTGACGGCGTTGGCGCGGCGATCGCCTAGCGCGAGATTGTATTCGGTGGAACCACGCTCGTCGCAGTGGCCTTCGATGGTGACGCGAGCCTGAGGATAGTTTTTCAGGAAGTCCGCAGTGCGCTGCAGAGCCTGACGAGCATCGGGCCGAAGTTCGGCGGAGTCGTAATCGAAATAAGCATCACGAACCTCTTTGTTCCACAGCTCATCGAAGCCGGTGGATTTGGGAGCTTCTGCAACGACGGGACCAGTGACCGAGATGCGGACCGTTGCATCGGCGTTGCCGCCGCCGGAGCTAGCCGTGAGGGTGTAGGTTGTGGAAGCGGTGGGAGTGACAGTAGTGGAACCCTGAGGCGTGACCGCACCGACTTCCGGAGCGATGGAGACGTTGGTAGCGTCAGTGGTAGACCAAGTGAGTTTCGCGGACTCCCCCTTGTTGATCGAAGTACGATCGGCGCTAAGCGTGGCCGTAGGCTTTACCGAAGCGGGTGGCGGAGTGTACGAAGGGGTTTTCGTGGCGACAGGCTTCTTGCTGCAACCGGCGACAAAGAGAGCCAAGACGGAGACGGCAACAAGAAGCAAGCGAACGAACGGGCGGTGTTGCTGAGTCATGCGTGTCCTCCTGAGACACTGGGATCTCCCGTGTTGGGCCGGCTGGATAGATAAATAGTAACACCAGAGGGCCGGGTTCGGGGAATATGTCGTAATACGATATATTGTACGCACAATGGGAGCCACGGGAAAACTTGTTTGAGGAACGTGTGGAATGAGTAAAGGACGAGCGCCTTCGGGGATCGGTAGCCAACATGAGGATCAGAGAAGAAAGAGCCCTCGTTGCGCTCGAGATGACGGGTTGATGAGCGCGGGCTTGGCGAGAGTGGCGATGTGTTGGCTTGCGGCACGGTATCCCGTGCGGGCCGGGCAGCAAGATAGCCAAGGGTGGTGCACGGAAAAACGGGCGATGGGGGAGTCATCGGTTTCCTTGCGAAAGTCAGATGATATAGGGAGCGAGAAGGATCCGCAAATCGGGAAAGAGAAAGAACAGCAAGCCCTTCGACCGTAGGAACCCATCCTCCGCAAAAAAGGGCGGAGGGATGGCCACCCTCAGGTTCGGTTCCTGACCGGCCTTGCACTTGTCAGTGTGTGGACCAGTTGGGGGATTCGTTGTGACCGGAGAGAGTGAGCTGGTGAGGCGAGGAGCCATCGGCGAGCATGATCCAGATCTGGCGTGTGCCGGTGCGGGTAGATTCGAAAACGATGTGGCGGCCGTCGGAAGCCCACGACGGCCGCTCGTTGCGGCCAACGTCGCGGGTGAGCTGGAGAGTGCGGCGCGAGGAAGGATCCATGACGTAAATGTCGTAGTTGCCGTTGGGGCGGCGCCAACTGAAGGCGAGAAGCTGTCCATTGGGAGACCAGGCCGGGTCGATGACATAGCCCATGTCGGGAAGGTCGAGTTTCTGGGTGTTCGTGCCATCGGAGTTCATGAGATAGAGCTGGGGCGTTCCGCCACGATCGCTGACGAAGGCAACAAGCTGAGCGTTTTTCGGATTCCATGCAGGAGAAGTGTCTGCACCGTTCGAAGCGAAGGTGAGGCGCTTGGGGCGGTTGCCACTCGAGTCGGTAACGTAGAGAGCGGGATTGCCTTGCATGGAGGAGGAAAACATGACCTGAGAGCCGTCGGGGGCCCAAGTTGGAGAGGTATTGGTGCCGCGGAAGCGAGCGAATGTTACAACCTTTCCGGCATCGAACGAGTACATGCATATTTGCGCGCTGATGACGCCACTGACGGGAGCGAAGCACGTGAAAGCGATGCGAGAGGAGTCAGGAGACCAACGAGGAGTGAGAGCAACGGAACGCAGAGAAGAGAGTTGATGCTGGTTGGCGCCGTCGTAATCCATGACCCAGAGTTCCTTATCGCCTGAATTGCCGCGAATGAAGGCGATCTGAGTCGAGGCGATACCGGGAACACCACCGGAGAGCTTGGAGATGATCTCGTCGGCGAATTGGTGAGCGAATTTGCGGACCTGCGCATCGGTCGGGTTGCCGCGATAGACCTTGCCGACGATCGCTTCGGTGGAGGGGCTGCGGACATCGAACATCCAGGCGAAGATGGCAACTTCCGCCGAAGTCTCGGACATATTGCCGAAGGCGAGGAAATTGGCGTTGACGGGAGTCTGGGACCAGTCAAGCATGCGAAGTTCGCCGGGCTGGGAAGGAGCGTTAGGAGGGTAGAAGCTGGGGCTGGCGAGTTCGACGATGCCGGAGAAGGCGAGGTCGTCGCGGACAACGTTGGTGAAGAGGCCAGCGTGAGATTTCGCGGAGTCGGAGCGAGAAGCGAAATCGGAAACAGCGATACGGGGCTTTTCGGCCCCGAGACCGGTGCTGGTGCGGAACCAGTCTTGGGCCCAGGAAGACGAGGGGATGGAAAGGAGGACGAGGAGGCCGAGAAAAAACGGAGCCAGTTTCGGGATGCTGAAGGAATGGGCGGCGCGGAGTTTTGGGGACAAGACTACCTCCAGAATTCAAATAGTTGCAGAAGAATTGTAGTGCAAGAGCGGGAGCTGGAGTGGCAATTCCCTCGAGGGGAGACACGCATCAAGGCAAGTCATGATCCCTCCGCTTCGAGACCCACAAGACGTGCCTCCGCCTGCCTGAGGGCGGCAGGCGCGCAATGACGAGTGGCGCCGAGAAAGAAAAAGAGAGGGGGCGGGAAGTCATCGGGTAAGGGACAGGTCGAAGTCGAAAGTGACATCCACGTAGCGGCCCGAGTAGTCCGACGGAAGGGCCGGGAAGTGATCGACGCTGAGAAGAGCGCGCTGAGCGGAATCGTCCATGGAACGATTGCCGCTGGATTCGGCGATGCGGATGTTCTTGATGGTGCCATCGCGATTGATTGTGAAGGTGACGGTGGTCTTGGCGTGGCGAGCGGTGCGAACAGCGGGGTCGATAGTGTTCTGCATCCAGTTCTGACTGATGTTGCGGCGGACGGCTTCGACGTACCAGGCGTAACGAGCAGCGAAATCGCCGCCGCCACCCGGGCCCTGCACTGCGACACCGCCGTTGAGGGGGCCGGGACTATTCGAATAGCTTGACGGAATGCTCGGCGACCCGCCCTTGCCGTAGTTGACAGCATTGTCGGGTGGCGGAGTTTTGGGTTCGAAGACGCGGGATTTCTTGCTGGGAGGAAGCGGCTTCTCCTTTTCGAACTTAGGAATTTTGGTAGCGTCGGTCGGTGGCTCGGGAGGTTTAGGCTTCGGGAGCTCGACGTTCAGGCCCTTGGTGGGATCGAAGGCCTGGCTCTCGGTCGGGTTGATGTTGGGTGGCATAGGAATGCCTGCACTGGGGACGAGATTCACTTTTACGCCGGAGTCGTTGCCACCACCGACGCCGCCCCAAGCGTTGCCGGAACGCTGGGCCCAGATGCTGACGATCATGAGGGCAGAAAGAGTGAGATGGAAAAATACGGAATAGTAGAGGAAGCGCTGGAACGGGAGGTCGTCGTAGGTGTAGGTGGCGGTGGTCATGTGTTGTTGCGCAGTCAGGTTCGCTTCACCCTAAGGGTAGGATAGCAGCAGTCGAGAGAGATTCCTTCCGCAAAAGACGCCCTCGGAAGGAAGGGGCCATTCGTGCTGTAGCAATTGGGGCAAGTCATTGGCGGTTGCGGTCGGTGATGGGCTGAGTGACGATGCTGATGTTGGAGACGCCGGACTGGCGGAGCTCGTCGATGACAGAGGCAAAGGCGCCGAAGGGGACGGTTTCGTCGGCGCGCAGGAAGATCGCGTCACCGGGATGTTTGAGCTGCTTTTTGATTTTGGCGGGGAGGTCGTGGATGTTAACGGGATCGTTGCCGAGATAGATGCGTTGATTCTTGTCGATGGAGACGACGAGGCGGACCTCGGTGATTTCCTTGACTGTATGAGTTTTGGGGACGTCGACTTCGATGCCGGATTGGAGGATGGGTGCGGTAATCATGAAGATGATGAGGAGGACGAGGACGACGTCGATGAACGGCACCATGTTGATCTCGGAGAGAGAGGTTTGAGTGGCTTTGGAGAGTTGAGGCATGGGTCAGTGACCAGTGGCTGGCAACCAGAGATGCCGCCGAGGGCCGGAACCGGCGACGTGTTGCCAGGATCCCACCGCTGCGGCGCGCGAGGGACCCAAGCCTCCGGTCGGGATTTCAGTGATCGGGGAATCGCGTGTCAAGACGCGGAGACGGAAGAGGGATCCCTCACTGCCTTTGGGATGGCGGGCAACGACAAATCGTGTGACGTGGCTGTACATATTAGGAGAAGGTTTTTTCGACTTGGGAGGTGAATTCGAGGGCGAAGGAGTCGAGACGCTGAGCCAGGTCGCGAATATCCTGGAGAAAATAGTTGTACGCGATGAGGGCGGGGATGGCGGCGAAGAGGCCGGCGGCGGTGGTAACGAGAGCTTCAGCGATGCCAGGGGCGACGGCGCGGAGGCTGGCGGCGCCGGAAGTGCCGAGGCCGGAGAAG
>Ga0306921_10009239_pt1 | contig 10453 bp, 8 predicted proteins | sample sta12Cox44000080_FD_203760 | JGI IMG/M metagenome (GOLD analysis project Ga0306921, IMG submission 203760) | Lab enrichment of tropical soil microbial communities from Luquillo Experimental Forest, Puerto Rico - statoxic.12C.oxic.44.000.080 (v2)... | ecosystem: Environmental > Terrestrial > Soil...
CCGGGACCTCGAGGCGGCGGCCAAGGTGAAGAGCGCCCAGGAGGAGCGGGAGCAGCTGCTGGGGGCGCTGGTCCAGCGGAACCCCTTCGAGCTTCCCCGGGCGATGGTCGAGCGGGGCCTCGACGCGATGCTCGACGGGGCGCTGCGGATGATGGCCCGCCAGGGCGTCGACCCCTCCCGGCTCAACCTCGACTTCGCCTCGCTGCGGGAGGAGATGCGACCCAAGGCAGAGGCGGAGGTGCGAGGGGCACTCCTCCTCCAGGCGGTGGCGGAGAAGGAGAAGATTGCCGTCCCTGCAGACGCCATCGACGCGCGCATTGAGCAGTATGCGACGGAGAGCGGAGCGCCCGTCCACCAGGTCAGGAAAGCATTCAAGGAACCGGAACAGCGCCGGGCCCTGGAACAGCGGATCCGGGAGGAAAAGACGGTTGAATTCCTGAGGTCTGCCGCGAAGGATGAGAGCATCGCCCCTTAGGGCACTTTCGCCTCGTCCCGGAGACCCTCGCCATGCCCTACATCCCGACTCCCTACGTCATCGAGCAGACCCATCGGGGCGAGCGGATGTACGACATCCACAGCCGCCTGCTCAAGGACCGGATCGTGATGCTGGGGACGGAGATCAACGACGACGTGGCGAACATCGTCGTCGCCCAGCTGCTCTTCCTCGAGTCCGAGGACCCCGACAAGGACATCAACCTCTACATCAACTCCCCCGGGGGCTCGGTGACCGCGGGAATGGCCATCTACGACACCATGCAGTACGTCCGGCCGGCGGTCTCCACCATCTGCATCGGGCAGGCAGCTTCGATGGGGGCCCTCCTTCTCCTCGCCGGGGCCAAGGGCAAGCGCCAGGCGCTCCCCAACGCCCGGATCATGATCCACCAGCCCATGGGCGGCACCCAGGGGCAGGCCACCGACATCGAGATCCAGGCCAAGGAAATCCTCCGGATGAAGGCCAAGCTCAACGAGATCATCTCCAAGCACACCGGCCAGTCCCTGGAGCGGGTGGAGAAGGACACCGACCGCGACTACTTCATGGGGTCCTCCGAGGCCCGGGCCTACGGCATCGTGGACGAGGTGGTGGCCCTGAACCGCAAGAGCGTCAAGCCTGCGGAAGAGCGCCGCGATCGCTAGGGGCTGGACGTTGGCCTGCTGCGGCAAATCGCCATTCGCTGTTAAGAAGCTGGGGCCGGGACTAGATTCGAGTCGTCGAGGGCATTGATGGCAGGGAAGAACGTGGAGAAGTCCAGCCAGACACTGTGCTGCTCCTTCTGCGGGAAGTCGCAGAAGGAGGTGAAGAAGCTCATCGCTGGGCCCACGGTCTACATCTGCGACGAGTGCATCGGCCTCTGCAACGACATCATCGCCGAGGAGTACGAGCGGGACGACACCAAGGACACCAAGCTCCGCATCCCCCGCCCGAGCGAGATCAAGAACATCCTCGACGAGTACGTGATCGGGCAGGAGCGGGCGAAGAAGGTCCTCGCCGTCGCCGTCCACAATCACTACAAGCGCATCGAGTCCAAGGTGGCGATGGACGACGTGGAGCTGCAGAAGAGCAACATCCTTCTGCTCGGCCCCACCGGGAGCGGAAAGACCCTCCTCGCCCAGACTCTGGCCCGGATTCTCAACGTCCCCTTCACCATCGCCGACGCCACCTGCCTCACCGAGGCCGGGTACGTGGGCGAGGACGTGGAGAACATCATCGTCAACCTGCTCCAGGCCGCCGACCACGACATCGAGCGGGCCCAGCGGGGCATCGTCTACATCGACGAGATCGACAAGATCGCCCGCAAGAGCGAGAACCCGAGCATCACCCGGGACGTCTCCGGTGAGGGCGTGCAGCAGGCGCTGCTGAAGATCATCGAGGGGACGGTGGCCAACGTTCCGCCCAAGGGCGGCCGGAAGCACCCCCAGCAGGAGTTCCTCCAGGTCGACACCACCAACATCCTCTTCATCTGCGGCGGGGCCTTCGGGGGCCTGGAGCAGATCATCGAGCGCCGCCTCGGCGGGCGCTCCCTGGGCTTCGGGGCGGACATCAAGGAGAAGAAGCAGCGGAACCTGAGCGAGCTGCTCCAGCACGTCGAGCCGGAGGACCTCCTCAAGTTCGGGATGATCCCCGAGTTCATCGGCCGGCTGCCGATCGTCACGGCCCTGGAAGAGCTGGACGAGCAGGCCCTGGTGAGCATCCTCGGCCAGCCGAAGAACGCCCTGGTGAAGCAGTACCGGAAGCTGTTCGACCTCGACGGGGTGACGCTGAAGTTCACCGACGGGGCGCTGAAGGCCATCGCCTCCGAGGCCATCCGCCGCAAGGCCGGCGCCCGCGGCCTCCGCTCCATCCTCGAGACGGCGATGCTGGACGTGATGTACGACATCCCCTCGCAGAAGACCGCCCGGGAAGTGCTGATCTCCGAGGAGGTCATCCTCAAGAAGAGCGAGCCGGTCATCCTGCACGCCACCGAGAAGGACGAGCTGAAGAAGGAATCGGCCTGAGCCCTGGCGGCCTCCGGGCCCGCCTGGCCGACGAGCTGTCCCGCTATCTCCCCGCCGAATCGCTGGTCTCGCTGCGCTCCGATGCCTCGGAGCTGCCGCCGCTGGTGCTCGTCGATCGCGCGGTGCGTCTCCTCGCCCCCGCGGCGCTGGAGCGGGCGGGCCACTCCGAGGCCGCATCCCGCATCCGGGCCCTCGCCCCGCTGGCCACGCCCGACGACGGCCGGAACACCATGCCCGCCCTGGAGCGGATCGCCCGGGCAACCGCCGCTCCCTCGGAGCTGATCCGCTTCACCTCCCAGGTCGCCGGGGCGGCGATCCGGCTGGGGATGCCGGGAGGGGCGGAGCAGGGCGAGGTGCAGCTGCTCGCCGCGGTGGTGCGGCTGGCCCACGCCTCGGTGCGCGGAGGGCTCCCGGCCGACGACGCGGTGCGACTGCTCGGCTAATCGTCGCCGGGGCGCCGGGCCAGCAATCGCCTCAGCGCGGAGGAGTCGCCTCCGGCGTCTTCTTGGGCGGCTCCGGCGGCGTGGCGGTGGGAATACCCATCCGCGCCGCGAAGGCCTTCAGCGCCCGGATGAGCTCCTGCATCAACCCTTCCTGGTAGCGGTAGTACAGCTCCCCTCCCATCGGCACCAGGATCGACAGGGACTGCTTCCGGCACCGGGCCTGGAGCGCCTCCAGCCGCTGGAGGAGCGATGGCACCCGGCGGTGGAGCTCCTCGGTGGTGAGACCTGCCTCGGGCAGCGCGGCGGGAATCTCCGCCACGCTGGTCCCGGGCGGGAAGAGCGGCGCCACGTCGTCCTCCAGTCGGACCCTGGCAACGTCGAGCCGCCACAGCCGGAACCGGTTGGCCGCGCCCATGGCGTTGAAGAGCACCGAGATGGCCAGCGCCAGCTGCACCCAGCTCGCGGTGGGCATGATGTCGATGACCCACGGGGCGTAGATCCCGAGCAGCTCGGGCTCTCCGGTGTCGTAGTAGCGCCGGGCCACCGGGGAGTAAGGGAGGCCGCTGAGATTGGAGGTCTCGCGGTTGCGGCGGAGGAAGGTCGGGTCGAGGTCGGCGAAGAGCCCGATCAGCGCCTGGATCACCGAGCGGCTCGCGCAGCCGTTTCCGATGATCAGCGTATCGACGTCAAGGACGGCCTTGTCGACGGGGGGGAGCCCCCGGACCGGATCGTAGTGCCCGGCCTCGATCCGACCCTCCCGCAGGAAGGGCAGGGGGTAGGCCAGCGCCGGCGCGCGGGGCAGGCTCAGGATCTGGAGATTCCTGCTCCGGATCGCCCGCTGGAGCTGCTCCGCATCCTCGTCGATCACCATCGCCCCGAGGTCGAGCTCGCCCCGCTCGAGCTTCAGGAGCTGCTCCTCCATCGGCTGGGTGGTGAGGTGGAGGTCGAGGGGCCCGAGGGGGAAGAGGAGGCGCCGGACGAGGGATTCGGTGCCGCTGCCGATCGGTCCGATGCCCACCCGGAGGCCTTTCAGATCGTTGACCGCGCTCATCCGATCCGCTGCCCGTCCGAGCACCACCAGCGACTCCGGGCGGGTGAGGCGGCCGATCAGCTCCAGGCCGTGGCCCTCCGGCCACTCGGTCCCCTCCTGGACCAGCGCGAACTGGGCGCGACATCCCTTCTTCGCCTCGATCAGCCGCTGGACGTTCTCCACCGAGCCGGCGGAGACGAGGTTGGTGATCTTCCCCTTCCGCTTGACGGCGGCGACCGCCATCCGATCGACGGTGGCGAAGTAGTTGCCTTTCAGATCGCCGGAGAGGAAACCGACCCGGAGGTGCCGGAGGCTCGCTTCCGGGTTGGTGACCGCGAAGAGCACGGCCAGCAGACCGAGCCCCAGGAAGAGGAGAAGCATCTTCATTCCCGGGGAGAGCTCGCCGTGCAGGCGAACTCGGTCGCCGAGACGTCGTTCGCCTTCCGGGGGCGCCGGCGTGGTCATGTGCAGACCACCACCATATCCCGACCACCGACGTCCGCTCGCTGCCGGAACGGATCAGTGCTCGACAGCGCCTGGCCGTTCTGCTGGCCTCGGCGCCGGTCTTCGGCACGGAGGGGATGACCTTGTCGCACCGCCAGCTCCCGGTCGTCCGGCGCTCCGGATCGGCCCTCGCGTCTCAGCTCGTTTCACTCCTGCTCCTGGTGGCCTGCGCCCACTCCGCGGCGGCACCCGCCGCCACCGAGGCGTCCGAGAGCCCGCCGCCCCCCATCGAAAAGAAGACGCAGGGGATGGAGAGGCGCGACGGCTACCTCCCCATCTACTGGGACAAGGTGGCAGGGAAGCTCTTTCTGGAGGTTCCGCACCTCGGTGAGGAGATGATCCACTACAGCTCCCTGCCCCAGGGCCTCGGCTCCAACGACGTCGGCCTCGACCGGGGGCAGATGGGCGGGGAGAAGATCGTTCGCTTCGAGCGGGTCGGGCCCCGGGTCCTCTTGTTGCAGCCCAACTACGGGTACCGGGCCGTGAGTGACAACCCCGACGAACGGCGGGCGGTCGAGCAGAGCTTCGCCACCTCCGTCCTCTGGGGCTTCAAGGTGGAGGCGGAGAGCGGTGGCCGGGTGCTGATCGATGCCACCGACTTCGTGCTCCGCGATGCCCACGGGATCGTGGTGGCGATCCGCAATGCCAAGCAGGGCGAGTTCCACCTCGAGGCGGCGCGGTCCGCGGTCTACCTCGAGCGCACCAGGGCGTTTCCCGGCAACACCGAGCTGGAGGCCACGCTGACCTTCACCTCCGACAAGCCGGGTCCGCTGGTGGAGGAGGTGACGCCGACCCCGGAGGCAGTGACGGTCCGGCAGCACCTCTCGTTCGTCCGCCTCCCTCCTCCCGGCTTCCATCCCCGTCGCTTCGATCCCCGGGGTGGTTTCTGGTGGATCTCCTACGCCGACATGGCGGTTCCCATCGCCGAGCCCGTGACCCAGCGATTCATCGGCCGCCACCGGCTGGAGAAGAAGGACCCCCAGGCGAAGGTCAGCGAGCCGGTGAAGCCCATCGTCTACTACCTGGACCGCGGAGTTCCCGAGCCGATCCGCACCGCGCTGCTGGATGGCGCCCGGTGGTGGGCCGATGCGTTCGAGGCCGCGGGGTTCAAGAACGCCTTCCGGGTAGAGCTGCTCCCCGAGGACGCCGACCCGATGGACGCCCGGTACAACGTGATCCAGTGGGTCCACCGCTCGACGCGCGGATGGAGCTACGGGCTCGGGGTGACCGACCCGCGCACCGGGGAGATCATCAAGGGGCACATCACCCTGGGCAGCCTCCGCGTCCGCCAGGACCTTCTGCTTGCCGAGGGTCTCCTTTCGCCTTACCTGAAGGGAAACGAGGCCCCGGTCGCCGCCGAGCGCATGGCACTGGACCGCCTCCGCCAGCTCGCCGCGCACGAGGTCGGCCACTCGCTGGGGCTGAACCACAACTTCATCGCCAGCGCGCAGGGCCGCGCCAGCGTCATGGACTATCCCCATCCGCTGGTGCGCCTCCAGAAGGACGGGACGGTGACCGTGGACGACGCCTACCGGCCCGGCATCGGGGAATGGGACAAGGTCTCCATCACCTGGGGATACGGAGAGGTGCCGCAGGGGCAAGATGAAGCTGCGGCGCTGGCCGCGGTGCTCGACCAGGCCCGCGCGCGCGGCCTGACCTACCTCACCGACCAGGACGCCCGGGCACCGGGGACCGCGCATCCGCAGGCCCACACCTGGGACAACGGCCCGGACGCGGCCGCGGAGCTCGACCGGATGATGCAGGTCCGCAAGGCGGCGCTGGCCCGCTTCGGTGAGCACGCGATTCGCACCGGGATGCCGATGGCGCAGATGGAGGAGGTGCTGGTCCCGCTCTACCTCCACCATCGCTACCAGGTGGAGGCGGCGATCAAGGTGGTGGGAGGGCAAACCTATGCCTACGCCCTCCGCGGCGACGGGCAGGTGCCGGTGACCCCGGTGCCTGCGGCCGCGCAGCGGAAGGCACTCCAGTCGGTGCTCCGCACCCTCGGGCCCGAGGCGCTGATGCTTCCCGCCGGCGTGCTGCGGACGTTGCCGCCCCGCCCCGCCGGATTTCCGTCGACCCGGGAGCTCTTCCCCCGCGACACCGGGCTGGTCTTCGATGCCCTGGCGCCCGCGGGCGCAGCGGCGGATCTGGTGGTCAAACTCCTCCTCGACCCGGAGCGGGCCGCCCGCCTCATCCAGCAGCACGCGCTCGACGGGACCCAGCCGTCGCTGGGCGAGGTCGTCCAGGCCTTGACCACCACCACCTTCCGCTCCGGGTCGACGGAGGGCTACCCCGCCGAGGTGAACCGGGTGGTGGAGCGGTCGGTGGTCGTCGGCCTGATGCGTCTGGCCTCGGGCGCGCACGGGGCGCAGGTGCGGGCCGAGGTCACCCAGTCCCTGCAGGCGCTCCGGGCCCAGCTGGCGAAGCCCGGCGCCGGCTCGGAGGCCGAGCGCGCGAATCGAGTGATGCTCGCCTCGGAGATCGGCCGCTGGCTGGAGCGTCGCTGGGAACCGAAGGCCCTGCCGGAGCCGGCCGCCGCACCGCCGGGAGCTCCGATCGGCTGGGAGGACGAGGCGGCGCTGCGCGAGCTCCGCTGAGTCCAGCCAAACGAATCGGCGACGGACGACCGGGAAGGTGGCGAAAGCGCTCGGATTTCACGCGGCGTCGACGCCCGCCCGACCGGGGTGGGTGAGTCAGTTCACCGCGCATCCGCGTCTCCCTCTGCGTGAGGTGACGCATGCGCACGATGAGCCGCCTGTTGCTTCTGTCGTTGGCCCTGCTGTCAGCCTGCGGGGGTTCCGGGGGTCCACCCCCGCCTCCGCCGCCCCCGCCGCCGCCGGGTGATGTGGCGATCGACCCCACAGTGGCCAGTGCAGCCGCGGCGAACCTGAGCTCGCTCGCCGCGTCGCTCGCCGCCAGCTCACCCCAGAACGCTCAGGCCGCCCAGGCCGCAGCGGCGCTGCTGGCGAGCGGAACGCACGCCACCCCGGTGACCATTGCCGCGAGCTTCAGGGCCGACCCCCCGGCTCGGGAGGCGCTCACCGCCGGTCAGGCGCTCGCCTTCGGGTTCCAGCTCACCTTTCAGAACCCTTCGGGACCGGTGGTCTCGGGAGTGGTGGTCCTCCAGACCGTCGTCAGCAGCGGCCTGACCGACGTGATCCTGGTCGCCGGCGCCGCCCCGGGCGGGACCATCCCGCAGGGAAACCCTCGGTCGCGGGGAATCCTCCAGGAGGGAGGCAACGTCGTCTGGGCCGCCAGTGCGGGTACCGAGAGCGCGACGCTGACCACGACCGGTGCGACGTGCTCGGCACCGATCCCTGGCGCCACTTGCAACAAGGCGACCTTCGCCAATGCCGGATTCGACATCACCGCCTCTACGCCCCTGTCCGGAGGTGCCACCGGCTCGAGGACGGCCCACCTCGCGCCGACCGTTCTGGTCGGTGTCGCCCTGACCGTCGACTGTGCACTGAGCACGCTCTGTGACTCGGGGACCCACAATCCCCCCGCGGGCGCTTACGTGCTCTTTGCTGCGAACGATGGCGTCCACGGCGTCCAGCCTTGGAGGACCGACGGGACGCCCGACGGAACGTTCATGCTCCTGGTCAACGGCAACGGGAGCTCGAATCCCAACGGGTTCGTGGAGTTCAAGAATGCCACCTACTTCTCCGCCAACGATGGTTCGGGCTTCAAGCTGTGGCGGACGGACCCAGACGGAGGAACGGTGGAGCTGGTCAAGGACAGCCACCAGGCTGTCTCTCCTGCGAGCCCCGGGGCACTCACGGTGGTGGACCTGGTGAACGGAGGCCCCACGCTGTTCTTTGCCGGGCAGGACTCGATCGTCGGTCGGGAGCTGTGGACGTGGAATGGAACCGACTTCAACCTGGTCAAGGACATCGACCCAGCGGCCAGCTCGAGCCCCGATCTCCCCTACGCCTTCGACAACCAGCTCTTCTTCCGGGCGAGCACCGTCGCCACCGGGCATGAGCTTTGGAGGTCGGACGGAACCGCGGTCAACACCGTCCTGGTCAAGGACATCAACCCCGATGCCGGGACGGGACTGTGCAACGGAGCCTACGCCGCGCTGAACAACGAGCTCTACTTCGCCGCCGGCGACTCGCACACCGGATGCGAGCTGTGGAAGACGGACGGTCAAGGCAACGCGTCCCTGGTCGACAACATCGCCGCCGACAATCCCGACGGCGGTGGCGTGAGCTCCAATCCCTTCAACTTCATCACCGCCCCGCTCATGGGCGGACAGGACGCTCTGTACTTCACTGCCAACACCGCAACTGCCGGAGCGAAGCTCTACGTCACCGATGGTGGCACGCCGAGCCAGGTCTTCGGGCCGGGCCGGAATGGGCCGATCCCTTTCTACGCCGGTGACATGACGCTCTTCAACGGGGTGCTCTACTTCGACTCCTCGGACCTGCCCGGCGGCGGCCTCCTGAAGACGGATGGCAGCTTTGCCGGGACGGTCCCGGTCTCTCCGCCTGCCAACCAGCCGACGGTGTCGAACGTTAGCCACATCTTCGTCGCGCCAAATCTGAGGAACGGTCAGGGACTCCTGCTCTTCCAGGGCGTGGGCAGCCCGGCCGGCGGCGGCTCTCCCATGGGAGGGACCGAGCTCTGGGCGAGCGACGGCCAGCAGGGCGGACAGACCTACCTCGTCCTGGACATCAATCCCGGCAGCGGCAGCTCCTTCCCGCAGCAGTTCCGTCCCGTGGGGACGGTGGTGGTGTTCGCCGCGACCACCGACGCCACCGGCACCGAGCTGTGGGTCACCGATGGGACCGCTGCCGGCACCCGGCTGGTGAAGGACATCCTCCCCGGGCCGGGGAACGGCATCACCACCTTCTTCTGAGGGCGTTCCTCAGGTCCTGACGCCCGGCCCCCGAACCGGCGGGGGCAGGGCGCGGACCTCGGCGCCGGGCGCGAGCTGGTGAACCTCGTGCTCCAGCGCCTCGATGCGCATCTTCAGGCCGTCCAGGTCGACGGAGCGGGCTGCCGGGCCCCTGCTCGCCACCAGCGCCTCGGCCAGGGGCTTGGCCGCCCAGCGGAGCGCGAGGCCGAGGACGGGGATGAGGACCAGCAGGGACCCCATCACCGCGGCGACCAGCTCGGGGAGGTCGATGGGGAGGGTATCCATGGTGCTCCTTGCTGCTTCAGCGTCGTAGCCGCAGGGCGCTGCCGGGTTCGAGGGTCGGACTCTCCGAGCTCACCGATCCGCCGCGGAGCCGCAGCACCTCCTGCTCCAGCTCCAGCACCCGGCGGCTCAGCATCTCCACGTCCCGGGCCGGCGCACCGTTCTCCCGGAGCTTGCCCAGCGCCTCCACCAGCGGCTTGGCGGCGAACCGCATGGTGAGCCCGAGGACGAAGATGAGGGGAATCAGACAGCCCAGGGCGACGGCGACCAGCTGGGTCACGTCCACGGGCAAGAAATCGACGGCGAGGGGCATGGGGGCGACTCTCCTCCCCGGCCACACGGCCAGGCCCCGGCACGATTGCACACATCCGCCCGCAGGGGCGCTGGATGCGCCCTCCGGTACGAGGTGAAAGGGGGCGGGGGGCCAGCCGAGGGTGTATCTTGGGGAAACACAATGCTCTTCGGACGTGACGACAAGCGCGATCCGGGTCGCCCGACCCTGACCGTTCCGCTGCTCCCGCTGCGGGACATCATCGTCTTCCCCCACCAGGTGGTTCCCCTCTTCGTCGGACGGGAGAAATCCATCGCCGCCCTCAAGGAGGCGATGGCCAGCAAGGGCACCGAGGACAAGGCGGCGATCTTCCTCGCCGCCCAGAAGAAGGCGAAGACCAACGATCCCGGCGCCGACGACATCTACCCCTTCGGCACCCTGGGCCACGTCATCCAGCTGCTGCCGCTGCCCGACGGGACGGTGAAGGTCCTGGTGGAAGGGGTGAAGCGGGCCAAGGTCCGTCGCTTCGTCGAGGGCGAGACCTTCTTCGTGGTGGAGGTGGAGGA
>Ga0306921_10009240_pt1 | contig 10452 bp, 11 predicted proteins | sample sta12Cox44000080_FD_203760 | JGI IMG/M metagenome (GOLD analysis project Ga0306921, IMG submission 203760) | Lab enrichment of tropical soil microbial communities from Luquillo Experimental Forest, Puerto Rico - statoxic.12C.oxic.44.000.080 (v2)... | ecosystem: Environmental > Terrestrial >...
GTCGACGTGGTGTGGCTCGGGCTGTTCATCTTCGTCTACTGGCTGTAGGCACCCCGCCGCTAATCCGGAGAGCTGCCGGCGCTCTGCGTGCCCTAGCAGGGGTCCCGCGAAATTGCGCATCTTGCTGAGGGGTGTGACTCATCCGGCACGACAAGCGCAAGGCCGGGGTCCCCAGGAAATTGCGCATCCTGGTGGCCGATGTGAGCTCACCGGGCTCGGCCAGCGCAATTTCTTGGGGTGGCTTAGTGGGGTGGTTTAGCGCGGCGTGCCGGCGCCCTGCAGCGGGTGAGGCGAGATGAGACCGAAGTGCCAGGCGAGCATCAGCAGCGCAAACAGCAGCAGCGATACCGTGATGCGTACGGTGAGGGCGCGCAAGAGCTTATCGGAATCCTCCGGGGTGCCGCGCGAGAGGTGGTACAGGCCGAGCCCGAGGCTCACGAGCACGGTGAGCAAACACGCCACCACCAGGAGCCACACGAGTCGATTCATATGCGACGCAGAGTGTAGCGTGCGGGCACCGCAGAGCAATTTGACATGGCGCCCGTGACGAGCGTGCAGAAGCGCTTCGCGCCCACGCTGCGTCTCACGCTGCTGGCGCTCGCACTCGTGGTGCTCTTCGTGCGCCTCGGTCTCTGGCAGTGGCAGCGCGGCGAGCAGCGAACGGCAGCGGCGGCGCGCTTCGCGCGCGGCACCGCTGAGGTGCTCGAGCTCGGCACAGGCGATGTGGGCGCGCTACCGCTCTACCAGCGTGTCGGCGTCGAAGGCGAGCTCGATGCGAACCACCAGTTCTTGCTCGACAACCGCACCTTCGATGGGCGTGCGGGCTACGAGGTGCTCACCCCGCTCCTGCGCCCGGCCGCGCCGGCGCTGCTGGTCGACCGCGGCTGGGTGCCCTTCACGGGCAGCCGCGCGCGACTGCCGGAGGTAGCCCTGGGAATGAGCGGTGCGGTACACCTCACCGGCCGCGTCGCGGCGCTCCCCGCACCCGGGCTGGCGAGCGGACGGGCAGCACCCGCAAGCGCGGGGCCGTGGCCGAAAGTCACCAGCTACCCTGACATGCCGCAGCTCGCCACCGCGCTCGGCCGGCCGCTCGCCGCGCGCATCCTGCTCCTCGATCCCACGGCGCCGTTCGGCTACGTGCGTGCGTGGCAGCCACCGGGGCTGCCGCCGCTGCGGCATTTCTCCTACGCGATCCAGTGGTGGAGCTTCGCGCTCGCGACGCTCATCCTGTGGGCCGTGCTCAGCCGCCGCCCACAACCGCCGGCGGCACCCTCATGAGCGCCACCGGGGCGCAGCTGCGTGCCCGCAACCTGCGCACTCTGGCGGTGCTCGCGGCACTGTTCCTGTTGCCGCTCGTCATGGCGTTCTGCACTTATTACGGCACCGACTGGCGACCGAGTGCGCACGTCAACCACGGTCAGCTCATCAGCCCCGCCCGTCCGCTGCCCGCTGTGGCGCTGCCACGCATCAGTCTGGAAACCGGCGCGCCCGGGGTACCGCCCATCTCGGCGGCCCCACTCCGCGGCCGCTGGTCGCTCGTGTACGTCGGTGGCGGCGACTGCGACAGCGCCTGCCGCGAGGCACTGTACGTCATGCGCCAAACACGCCTCGGCCTCAATGCCGACATGACGCGCGTCGAGCGAGTGTTCCTCGTGAGCCGCGACTGCTGCAACCGTGCCTTTCTCGCGCGCCAGCACGCGGGGCTCGCGGTCCTCGATGCCGGCGCGCCGCCACAGGAGAGTCTGCTGGCGCTGTTTCCTCACCAGGGCCGCGAGCACACGCTGTTCGTCGTCGACCCGCTCGGCAATCTCATGATGAGCTACGATGTGCGCGACAATCCGCGCGGGTTGCTCGAGGACCTCAAGAAGCTCCTGAGGCTGTCGCACATCGGCTGAGAAACATGACGGTTGCCCGCTGGATCCGCCGCCTGTGCATCGCGGGCGTACTGTTGTGTTTCGCGGTCGTGGTACTCGGTGCCTACGTGCGCCTAACCGCCGCGGGGCTTGGCTGCCCCGACTGGCCGGGCTGTTACGGGCACCTGACGCCCGCAGGTGCCGCAGCGTCCGCCGACGCCGCCTTTCCCGGCAAGCCGCTCGAGCCCGGCAAAGCATGGCGCGAGATGATCCATCGTTATGCCGTCGGCACACTGAGCGTGATCGTCATCCTCGTGACGGCACTTGCGCTCGCCGCGCGCCGGGAACGGCCGGTGAGTGTCACGCTCGCACTCGCACTCTTCGCGACGCTCATCCTGCAGGCGCTGCTCGGCGCACTGACCGTGACCTGGCGCCTCAATCCGCTCATCGTCACGCTGCACCTGCTGTTCGGCATGACGACGCTCGCGTTGCTGTGGTGGCTGCTGCTCTCGCTGGCCCGCGGCTCCTGGGGAGCAATCGCACTGCACGGCGCGGGTCATGCAGTGAGCGGCGGCGGCGCCTCGACGCTCGCAGTCGCGCGGCGGGTGACGCTCATCGGCCTCGTCGTGCTCGCTGTGCAGATCGCACTCGGCGGCTGGACCAGCAGCAATTACGCCGCCGTCGCCTGTCCCGACTTCCCCACCTGTCAGAATGCCTGGTGGCCGCACAGCGACTACCGCAACGCCTTCGTGCTGTGGCGCGGTCTCAATGTCAACTACGAGGGCGGGGTACTCGATAATTCCGCACGGGTCGCCATTCACCTGACGCACCGCCTCGGTGCGCTGCTCACCACCACCGCCCTCGGGCTCGCCGCGCTGTTCGTGCTGCGGCGGCGCGGCCTGCCCGGAGCGCACCCACGCGCCTGGGTCGTGCTCGCCGCGCTCGCCCTGCAGCTGACCATCGGCATCACCATGGTGCTCAAGACCTTTCCGTTGTGGCTCGCGACCGCGCACACCGCGGGTGCGGCGCTGCTGCTGCTCGCCACGCTCGCGCTACTGCGCAGCCTCGTCTGACCCGGACCATACTGGCAGGCGGCACGCTCAGGCGGCGCGATCTGCTAGGCTCCGCATCCCCGCAGGACGCCTGCCTCCCGGCAACGAGTACCGTGGCGACATCGGAACCGAGCAAGACGCGCGATTTCGTGGCTGCGGATAAACCCACCGCGCGGCGTGTGCCCGCGCTCTGGCGCCGCTACCTCCAGCTGACCAAGCCGAGGGTGGTCGCGCTCATCACCTTTACCGCGATCGTCGGCACGCTGCTCGCGAGCCCGGGCCTTCCGCCGCCCGGAGCGCTGCTGTGGGGCAACCTCGGCATTGCGCTCGCTGCGGCGTGCGCCGCCACCCTCAACCAGGTACTCGACCGTCGTATCGATGAGCAGATGACGCGCACGCGCGGGCGACCGTTGCCGACCGGTCAGCTGAATGAGCGCCAGGCGCTGGTGTTCGCGGCGCTGCTCGGCGTCAGCGCCATGGCGATACTCGCCTTCCTCGTGAACCTGCTCACCGCGACGCTCACCTTCCTGTCGCTCATCGGCTATGCGGTGGTCTACACCGTGTGGCTGAAGCGCGCGACCTCGCAGAACATCGTCATCGGCGGCGCCGCGGGCGCGGCCCCCCCGGTGCTCGGCTGGGCGGCGGTGACCGACAGCATCGACCCCAACGCACTACTGCTGTTCCTCATCATCTTCGTCTGGACCCCGCCGCATTTCTGGGCGCTCGCGATCGCACGCCGTGACGAGTACGCGCGCGCCGGGATCCCGATGCTGCCGGTCACCCACGGAGTCGCCCACACGCGCCTGCAGGTGCTGCTCTACACGGTGCTGCTCACGGTGGTGACCCTCATGCCCTACCTCACGCGCATGAGCGGCCTTCTGTATCTCGCCGTTGCCCTGGTGCTGAACACCGGCTTCCTGTATTACGCGCTCGCACTCAAGGTCACGACACGAGCCGAGTTGCCGATGCGCGTGTTCCGCTTCTCGGTGAACTACCTGATGTGGCTGTTCGCGGCGCTACTCATCGACCACTACCTGCCCGCACTTCGCGGCGACACAAGCCCTTAGCAGGAACGCGGAGCTCAAAGCCACGTCACGGCTTGCGGTTGCGCGGCGCGGTCGCGCACACTGACCCCGACCAACGGGGTCCCTAGGGCAGGTCGAAAACCAGCACCTCGGCGTCGGCGCCGCCATGCAGGGTGAGCTGCGCGGGGCCCGCGGTGCGCGCACCATCCCCGGCCGAGAGCCGCACGCCATCCACCGACAACGCCCCGCGCGCCATCTGCAGCCATACGCGCCGGCCCGGGGCTACGCGCAACTCCGTGCGTTCGGTGCCATCGAGCAAACCCGCGTACACGCGCGCCTGCTGGTGGATCAACACTGAGCCCTCCTCACCGTCGTGCGCGGCGATCAGCCGCAGCTGGCCGCGCTTGTCGGCGGCGGTGAAGTGTCTTTGCTCATACCCGGGTGCCAAACGCAGCGCATCAGGCAGGATCCAGATCTGCAGGAAGTGAACCTCCTCAGTGGCGGAAGGGTTGTACTCGCTGTGAGTGACGCCGGTGCCGGCGCTCATGCGCTGCACGTCACCCGTGCGGATCACCGAGCCGTTGCCCATGGAGTCCCGGTGCTCGAGCTCACCCGTGAGGATGTAGGTGAGGATCTCCATGTCGCGGTGGCCGTGCTTGCCGAAGCCCTGCCCCGGGGCGACGCGATCGTCGTTGATGACACGCAGCGGGCCGTAGCCCATCCACTCCGGATCGTAATAGTCAGCGAACGAGAAGGTGTGAAAGCTCTTGAGCCAGCCGTGATCGGCGCGACCGCGATCTGCGCTGCGACGGATCTCCAACATGTCGTGCTCTCTCAGCCGCCGCGCTTAAGCATCATCAGCCACGAGTACATGATCCGGTCCTTCAGCAACAACATTCCGGTCGAGCGGTAGTCGTCGGCATCGAGCTGCGCGAGGAGCTCCGCACCATGGTAGCCGGAAGTCTCGCAGCCATAGACCGACATGATCGAGGGACCGATCACCGTGTAGCGCCCCTGGAGCTTGCCGAACATGTCGTTCTCGAACGTCCAGCGTACGCTGCCACCGTGCGGTCCCGGCGGCTCGATCCAGTAGGCGTGCACGAATTCCACCGGCGGCGCGCTCAGCACCCTGAGCTTGCCCGAGAGCAGCCAGCATTCGGGCCGATGCGCAATCTCCGTGCGACCCACCGCCTCCAGCGCCTCGCCATCGGCTCGCCAGAACGTCCCGGCTACGCCCCACACCGCCGGCTCGAACAGGTACGTGTGCTTCACGCGACCATTATGGCGCGCGTCGGCATTTGGGGGTACGTTGCGCGGAGCGATACCGGGAGGCCGTCCATGCTGGTGGAGCGCATCTGGTCCGGGAATTCCCTGCGCAACTTTCACTATCTGATCGCCTGCCCGCAGACAGGGGAGGCGCTCGCGGTGGACCCGCTGGAGTGGCGCATGTGCCTCACTGCGGCGGTGCATCACGGGTGGGAGATCACCCAGATCCTCAACACGCACGAGCACAGCGACCACACGGGCGGCAACGCCGGCCTGAAAGGCGCCACCCAGGCCAAGGTGCTCGCGCACGCCGGCGCAGCGGCGCGTATCGGGGGGGTCGACCGCGGGCTCGCCAAGGGCGATGTGATCAAGGTCGGCCGCACGGTCGAGCTCGAATGTCTCGACACGCCGGGACACACCATGACGCATATCTGTGTGCTCTCGCACACCGACCAGCCGGCGCTGTTCTGCGGTGACACGCTCTTCAACGCCGGCGCGGGCAACTGCTACAACGGCGGTCAGCCCGAAGCGCTCTACGACACCTTCGTGAACCAGCTCGCGCGGCTTCCCGACAGCACCCGCGTCTACCCCGGGCACGAGTACCTGGCACGCAACCTCGAGTTCACGCTCGATCGCGAGCCGGGCAATGCCGACGCCGAGGAGCTGCTCAGCGGGGCCCGCCGGCACGATCCTGCGGCAGCGGTGGTGACCACTCTCGAGCAGGAGAAACGCATCAACACGTTCCTGCGGCTGCAGAAGCCGACGGTGATCGCGCGGTTGCGCGCGGCGTTTCCCGACATCGGCGAAACGCCCGACCCGCGCACCGTGTTCGTCAAACTCCGCGAGCTGCGCAACCGCTGGTGAAGCAGGGCACCCCGGGCGCGCCGGCCTGCGGCGGGAACGGCGCCGCAGCACCTGCGGCGCGCCGCGCGGTTGCCGCCCCCAACCGGACGGTAGCAGGATAGGCACTCACCGCCGCGTGCGCGGCCGGAGGTACCTCATGCGCATCGCTGTTCGCCTCATCCTCGCCTGTCTGCTCGCGGATCTGAGCCTCGCCGCGTTCGCGAATGGCGGGGGCGGGATGTCCATGCCGTCGATGCCGATGACTGCGCGGCAGGCGACTCCGCAAGAAAGGGCACGTGATGCATACAACGACGGCGTGCGCTTGGTGAAGAAAGCCGACAAGGCCCAACAGGCGGCGAGTGAGGCCACCGATGCCGGCAAGAAGGACAAGGCCGCGAACGAGGCGCACACCGTATACGCGGCGGCGCGCGCGAAGTTCACGGAGTCCACCGGTCTCGACCCGACGCTCCACGAGGCGTGGAACTACGTCGGCTATACCAATCGCAAGCTCGGCAACTACGACGATGCCCTCGCCGCCTACGACAAGGCGCTTTCGATCAAGCCTGGCTATCCCGACGCGCTCGAATACCGCGGCGAGGCTTACCTGGGTCTCGGCCGCATACCCGATGCACAGCAGGCCTACCTCGATCTTTACGCCGGCAACCGCGCGCTCGCCGGAAAGCTCCTGGGCGCGATGAAAAGCTGGGCCGCCGCCCAGCGCGCCAGCCCTTCGGGCTCGAGCGCGACCAGCCTGGACGAGCTCGACAAGTGGATCCAGGAGCGCACGCAGATTGCGAGTCAGACGGCGGCGCTGACGCGCGCGGGGACGGCCGCCAGCTGGCGCTGACCGTGCGCGCGCGGCTTGCGGGCCGCGACCACACGCTGCGCGAGGCGGCCGCAGTTTGCTCCGCGCCTGCACTGTTCGGCGTCGTGGCAGCGGCGCTGCTCCTGCCGACTGCATCGCCCGGGGCCACGGACACCGCGCCCGGCACCGACGCCGCGACGGGATCGTACAGGTGGCAGCTTCCCTCGGGATTCCCGCTCCCGGCGGTGCCCGCGGACAACCCCATGTCGGAGGCCAAAGTCGCTCTCGGGCGGCGACTGTTCTTCGAGCCGCGGCTGTCGGTGAACGGCCGCTACAGCTGCGCGAGCTGTCACGATCCGCGGCGCGCTTTCTCGGATGGGCGCAGCCTTGCGCTTGGCGCCACAGGAGAGAAGCTGCCGCACAACGCACTGGCCTTGGTCAACGTGGCCTACAACATAAGTTTCGGCTGGGCCGAACCGCAGGTGAGGTCGCTCGAGGCGCAGATGCTCAAGCCGCTGCTCGGCCGCCACCCGATCGAGCTCGGCCTCGCGGGTCTGCAGGCCAGCGTCTGCGCGGCGCTCGCCGCTGATCCCCACTACGCCAGCGCTTTTGCCGCCGCCTTTCCGCAGGGAGCCGGACCGCACCAGGACGCCGCGAGCCCGGTAACCTTCGACCACATCGTGAAGGCCATTGCCGCCTTCGAGCGGACCCTGATCTCAGGCAGCTCGCCCTTCGACCACTACGTCTTCGGCGGCCGGCATGACGCTCTCTCGGACGAGGCGAAGCGGGGCATGGCGCTGTTCTTCTCCCCCGCCATCGGCTGCGGACAATGCCACTCCGGATTCAACTTCGCCGGCAACTGGCACGATGTGCAGGGGATGACCGGCCGCGCGAGCTTTGCCAACAATGGCACCAGCGCGCACCCGATGCGCGTTCCGACTCTGCGCAACATCGCCCTCACCGCCCCCTACATGCACGATGGGCGCTTCGCGACGCTCGCAGCAGTGCTCGAGCACTACTCCGATCTCGGCCTGCATGCGCAGACGCGCGGGCGCGGGCATCAGGACCGACGCCTGCCGCAGCGTCCGCTCACGGCCAGCGAGCGTACCGAGCTCGCGGCATTTCTCGAGAGCCTCACGGACGAGTCGTTCGTGCGGCGCTACGCAGCGGATGCCAATGCGCCTGGGTTCACAGGCGAGTGAGTTCGGTGGCACCGCCGGAGCGCCCGGCGGGCAAGTTGCCGCTCGGGATCGCCTCCGGCCGTAGATCCCGCTAGGCTTGCGGCCATGCAATCAACCTTCTACCGCCGCTGCTTCCAGATCGTCACCGCGGCGGTCCTCGGTTACGGGCTCTACAAGCTGTTGAATCCGCTATTCGGCATGATCGGCTGGGCGGTGGTGCTGGCGTTTATCCTGCATCCGGTGCAGGACAAGCTGGCAGGGCGGCTGAAGGGCCGCCGTTCGCTCTCGGCCGGCATCCTCACCGTACTCACGCCTTTTTTCGTTCTCGTGCCCATCTCGGTGCTCGGTGTGACGTTCGCCGGCCAGGTGGCGCGATTACTGCAGTACCTGCGCGACCACACACTCATCTCCTTCAGCTACCCGGACCTGCTCGATCGGCTCTCGAGGCTCCCTCTCATCGGCAATCTCGTCGCTTGGGTGCGCGACAATGCCTCGGTGAGCGCTTCGCAGGTGGAGGGATGGGTCACCGACAGCGTCGAAAGCGTCCTCAAGAATGCTGCGAGCTGGGGCGGTGACATCGCGCTCGGCGTGTTCGGCACGCTGGTCGGCTTTTTCATCATGCTGTTCCTGCTGTTCTTCTTCCTGCGCGACGGGCGCGGCATCGTCGAGGGCGTGACACGGCTGGTTCCGGCCGAGCCCGCACGCCGCGCGAAGCTGCTCAAATACCTGGGCGATGTCACCCGTGCGGTAGTGTTCGGCTCGGTGGCGACGGCGCTCATCCAGGGCATCATAGTCGGCATCGGCTTCGCGCTCGTCAGACTGCCGGGGGCGGTGATCTGGGGAGTCGCGGCGACGCTGGCAGCCTTTCTCCCGGCGGGCTCATCCATAATCCTGATCCCCGCGCTGCTGTACCTGATGTTCGAGGGACGCTGGGGCGCAACCATCTTTCTTGCCTGCTGGATCGCGATGCTGTGGATCCTGGAGAATCTCCTGCGACCCATCCTCACCGCGCATCACGCCGAGGTATCGACGCTCGCGCTCTTCATCGGCGCGATCGGCGGCGCGGCGGCCTGGGGAATCCTGGGGCTCTTCATCGGCCCGGTGCTGCTCAGCTTCGTCGTGGCCCTGGCGCGGTTCGCGCACGAAGGCGCGACGGTGCACACCGAGGCCAGCCCAAGAAACCCTGCTTAAGCCCACCCCCAGGAATCCTGCTTAACGCTGCACGCCAGGTTCTCCGCCCGCGGCGGGACCTTTGCCGTAAGCGCGGGTCTTTACCGTATAGAATGCGCCCCCGATGGATTTGTCGCCCATCCTCAATCCGCTGAACGACGCGCAGCGCGCGGCCGTCACCGCCCCGCTCGGGCCGGTACTGGTGCTCGCCGGCGCAGGCAGTGGCAAGACGCGCGTGTTGACGCATCGCATCGCCTGGCTCATCCAAGCCGAGGGTGTCTCGCCGCACGGCCTCCTGGCCGTGACCTTCACCAACAAGGCGGCGGGCGAGATGCGCTCGCGCGTCGAGCGGTTGCTCGGCATGCCGGGGGAGTCACTCTGGATCGGCACATTCCACGGCATCGCGCACCGACTGCTGCGGATTCACTGGCGCGAGGCGAAACTGACGCAGGGCTTCCAGATCCTCGACGCCGAGGACCAGCAGCGCCTCATCAAGAGGATTCTCAAGGCGGCCGAGCTCGATGAGAGCCGCTGGGCGCCGCGCGAGGTACAGTGGTTCATCAACAACAACAAGGACGAGGGACGGCGGCCGCAGCACCTGAAGGACGGCAGCGACCCGACCCGCGCCCAGCTCATCAAGCTCTATGCGGCGTACGAGGAAGCCTGTGCACGTAACGGTGTGGTCGACTTCGCCGAGCTCCTGCTGCGGGCATTCGAGCTGTGGCGCGACAACGCGCCGCTGCTCGCGCATTACCGGCGACGCTTCCGGCACGTGCTGGTGGATGAGTTCCAGGATACCAACGCCATCCAGTACGCGTGGATGCAACTGCTCGCACCGCCAGCGCCGGCCGCCACGGATGCGGACGGCGCGCGCGCGGGACACCCATTCGTCGTGGGCGATGACGATCAGTCGGTGTACCGCTTCCGCGGCGCTCGTGCCGAGAACCTGCAGCACTTCCGCCGCGACTACCCGCAGTCGCAGCTGTTCCGCCTCGAGCAGAACTATCGCTCGACCGCGACCATCCTCGAGGCAGCCAACGGCCTGATCGCGCATAACGCCAGCCGGCTCGGCAAGAACCTGTGGACCAGCGGCGCGCGCGGTGAACCGATCCGGCTCTACACCGCCTTCAACGAGCGCGACGAGGCGGAGTTCGTCACGCACCGCATTCGCGAGCACGTGACGCAGGGAGGGTTGCGGCGCGAGATCGCGATTCTCTATCGTTCCAACGCCCAGTCACGCGTCTTCGAGGAGGCGTT
>Ga0306921_10009243_pt1 | contig 10451 bp, 10 predicted proteins | sample sta12Cox44000080_FD_203760 | JGI IMG/M metagenome (GOLD analysis project Ga0306921, IMG submission 203760) | Lab enrichment of tropical soil microbial communities from Luquillo Experimental Forest, Puerto Rico - statoxic.12C.oxic.44.000.080 (v2)... | ecosystem: Environmental > Terrestrial >...
AAGGAAGAATCGGCGATTGGGCGCTTGGCCGGCCTCGAAAACTACGTTCGAGCCGGCGAGGCGGAAGCCTACAAGAAGGAACTGGAGGCTCTCCGCGCCGAGACCGACAGCCAGATTCACGCGGCGCAGACGAACGCGGCCACCGAGGTAGCGAAGTTCAGAGCGGACTACCCGCAGACGCTTCAGTTTGACTATGAGCTAGACAAAAAGGCCTTGGACGAGCCCTTTCGGGTATCGATGATCTACCACGACGAGGCGTTTACCTACATCAAGTGCGGCGCCCGCGAGAAACCTGCCCTCTACGAGATCAAAGACGGAAAGCCGAACCTCCTCAACTTCCAAGTTGAAAACGGCCTCTATATTGCACCCAAGATCATCGTTGACGGATATCTCGTCGTCGGAAAAAAGAAGGTCACGTTTAGGCAGCGCCGCTGAAAGCTGGGAACAAAAGAAAAAGCACGGGAGCGGAAGAAATGAACGAGCCGATCGAAGACAAAGCGCTCAAACCACCTGGGCTTCTTCCTAAGCATATGCAGTCCTGGCTGATCCTGGGGCTGGCCGTCCTGATGATTGTGATCATGTGGCTCACCGGCGGCAAGAAGCATGAGAGCTCGACCAAGGCAACTGTTCCAGTGGCCGCGCAGCCGCAACCCGTTGAAGTCAACGAGACCAAGATCGCGGAGCTGCAGAAGCGCATCCAACAACTTCAACACGAGCAACTTGTCGCCCAGAGCGCCCTTGCGCAACAGAATCGACTGCTTGGCGGGATGCCGTCGGTGCCTGATGCCAACGCATCTCCCAATCCGTCGGCCGAGCACACCGAGGACCCGATCAAAGCGGAGCGCAGGAAGCGTGAATACTTGTCACTATTCGCCTCCAACATCGCCTTGAGTTACCGGAGGGCCCAAAACCGCACGCAGCCAGGACAGCCCGAGCTTGCCTTTCAGGCAACCGAAGAACCACGCGCAAGTCTTGGTCTTCCTCCTCATGACGCAACCCTGTCGTCGCAAGTGCTGAAGGACGCCCCGGTTGGCATTCCCCCGCAATCCCTACCCGCCGAGCCTGCTAACAGCACGCCGCCGCACCCCGAGGACGGTCCGGCGAGCCCAGCCGAAGCCAGCCGCCCAACCAAGGAGGTCCACAACCCTGCCGCCGTGCCAAGTAGTCCATCCTCCGCGGCGGCAGGGAAGACCTACATCCTCTTTGAGGGGACGATTCTCGAGTCTGTTCTTCTCACTCGTCTAGACGGGCAGTTTACGGGTGCAGTCGAATGCCTCTTAAGCAACGATGTGTTTTCACACGACCGTCAGCACCTTCTCATTCCGGCAGGCTCGAAGATTCTCGGCGAGACACGAAAGGTGGACGCTTTTGGCCAGACTCGTCTTGCCGTGCTCTTCCATCGTCTCATCATGCCGGATGGGTTCTCGCTGAGCCTCGACCAGTTCAAGGGCCTCAATCAGGCGGGTGATGGGGGCCTGCGCGATCAGGTGAACAACCATTACCGCCGCATTTTCGGAGTCTCGGTGGCGATCGGCGCCCTCGGGGCCGTGGCACAGAGCGGCACACCCGGCCCGCTGACGGCCTCCGGCACGGACGTCGTGCGCCAGGGATTCGCTCAAAGCACAGCGCAATCCTCAACCCAAATCCTTAACAAATTCTTGAACATCCTGCCCACGGTCACCATCCGCGAGGGCCACCGCGTCAAAGTCTATCTTTCGGGCGACCTCGCTGTGCCCGATTACAGCCACCACCAAGTGCCCCGAGACCTCTGAAGCTCGGGGCCTATCCATCTCAGGAAAAGGGAGAAAAACGCATGAAACAAAAGGCTCTGGCGGTAATGCTTATGGTGGGACTCTCGGTCGGAAAGGCGTCTGCGCAATTCGGCTTTGGCGGAGTCGTCTACGACCCTACAAACTATCACAACGCCCTGCTGCGTTACTTCCAGTTGCAGCAGCAGCTCATCCAGCTCAGAAACAGTTACGCACAACTGGTCGCGCAATACAACCTTACCCTTCGCATGGCGAAGAACATCCAGAACATGCCGGCCCGCTACCGCGCGTTCTTTTCGTCATGGAGAAACACTGCCGCCCGGGACGTCTACGGGAATACCGGTGCCTGGACGAGCGGCGTCAATTCAGGACAGTTTCCAAGCGTCGCCGCCGGCTACGAGCACTCGACAACACAACTTCTCCAGTACGACCAGACGGCACTTGGTAGCATGGCTCCCCGAGAACTGGAGCGGGTCAAATCCCAGTATGCCTCGGTCGAACTTGCCGACGGAGCCAACATAACAGCGCTGGCCACGATCGGCTCGATCCGTGGAAATGCGCAGACGATCGAAAGCCGGATTTCCAACCTCGAACAAGATTCACTTTCCGATGATCCCGATCTGAACACGGAAGTCTCCGTGCTCAACAAGATCAATGCGGCAAACGTTTTGACGCTCCGCACCGTTCAGGACTCGAACAAGCTTCTCGCCTCTCTTGTTGAGCAACAAACCATCCTCTCAAAGCAGCAGCGCGATGCTACGGCGAACGCCATCAATGCCGAGATTGCCCGACGAGCAAACCTCGCCGGGAACATGGCCCGGCTCACAAACACGCTCACCGACTCTCTTGAGAAGTTCCGGATGCCATAGCGCTCACCAAGTCGCGTAGAAGGAGCGATCCGCATGGACTATCTCGAGTTCATCTTTCGGGCCATCAACAACCTGCTCACGCAGAATCTTGGCTTCTTCGATGCCATGGGGCAAAACCTCTTCCGCGCCTTTGCCACGATTCTTCTGGTTTGGTATGCAGTGAAATCTGCCCTCTCCTCGGCCAGCGGCAAACAGCTTTTTGAGTTCGATAGCTTTGCCGCCCTTCTTTTGACCATCAGCTTCGGATTTGGAATGGCCAACTACTACAGCAACCCGATTCCCGGCATAGGAACCAGTTTCCATAACTTGGTCACCGACGAGGCCCAGTTTCTGGCCAACAAGATCAACCAGACCGAGCTCCAGACCGTGGAAGAGCGGATCGCCGATTTCGAAGTCCGCATGGATTCACCGGGCGTGACCGACATTCTCGGAACGATCATCTATGCCGTCATCATCATTCTTCTTGCCGCAGCGCAAGCGATCGGCATCGTGGTCATCGCCTACGGATTCATCGCCACGGCGGTGTGCGTGCTTGTGGGGCCGGTCTTCGTGCCCTTTTTCATTGTCCCGAGGATGGACTGGCTTTTCTGGGGCTGGCTGCGGTGCTTTATCCAGTACGCCTTCTACCAGGTAATTGCCGCAGCGGTGGTCTACGTCATCGCCAATCTGATCCTTGGAATCATGGATCTTCAGCCGAAGGGCACCATTTCGACCGTCGAGCTCATGGAGGCTTTTCCTGTGCTTTTCATCACCTTCCTTGCCTCGATCTACGCGCTCCTGAAAGTACCCGTCCTCGCGAATCACGTTTTCAGCGGCGCCTCAGGTGGCTCTTCTGCGGCCCTTTTGCATCCTGCGGCCGGGAGCGTGCTTCCATGACGAGCGAGAGGAGCTTTCAGGATGCCAAGCGGCTCTATCTCGAACAGTACGGTGATCCGATGGTGACCAACACCTACCTCAAGATTGCGCTCACGCTGGTTTGCCTTATCGCTGCGGGTCTTGTGGTTCTGGATTGGAAGACCATTCGGACGTTCGAGAACTTCCGGCCCCTGGTGATCCGCATCGATGATCTGGGCAGGGCGGAAGCGATCAACTATCACAACCTCGAGTACCAACCCCAAGACGCCGAGGCCAAGTATTTTCTCAGCCAGTTTTGCGAGCTGTACTACCGCCGCAATCGTTACACCATCCAGAGCGACTTTTCGAGGGCGCTCTATTTTCTTGACGGCAAGCTCGCGAACGGAATTCTCGACGCCTACCGCAAGGACGACATCATCAAAAAATTCCTGACTAACACTTCTCTCCCCGAGATCGACGCGGAGGTGAAGAAAGTCGCACTCGAAGATATGCAACCGCCCTACAAAGCCCGCGTGGACTTCTACATGGTTTATTACTCGCCGACCGACCACACTGAGCTGAAACGGGATCTCTATACCGCGAATTTCGTCTTCGTCTTCCAAAAGCACGTGCCGAACGAACTCATCCCCATCAATCCGCTGGGGCTGACCATCAGCTATTTCCGAGAGGACCAGGCGTTTAAATGAAGGAAACCTCGGTTTCGTCGGTTGCAGGGAGGTAAGATCCTCATGGCATCGAACGCGGTCCTCCTGACTATCGCTCTCCTCTTGGCGTTAGGGTTCTGGCTCTTGGGTGAGCTGAAGTTTCTAATTCCCTACCGGCAAGTCTTGTTTCAGAACTACGGCGCAACTCTTCTCTTGTGGTTGGCCATTCTGTTCGTCAACGTGTTTGCGGGGGTCTATGCGCTCGAGCGCAAGTTCTTCCTGAAGGATACCGGCCGGAAGCTCTCCCACGTCGACCGGCAGGTGCTCCAAGGCCAATTCCCCTTGCCCTCCCCATCCGAGACCGAGGAGCTCGAGTGAATGTCCCGCGACTTTTCACCACAGGAACTCGACCATACTCAGCCGAATCTCGACGACCTGCACCCGATCGATCGTGAGTTCCCGGATAAGGATGGCCGAACCGCGGCATCCCGCCCGCAGGGGCATCTGCCAGAATGCCTTTCTCGGGATCGCCTCGCCGAGATTCGGTTCGAGGGTGGTCGTGCGCTCGTGTCTCAACGGCCCTCGAGCTACCACCTGAGCGAGTCTGAAATCCGAACGATCATCGAGCTTGGCAAGTTTCGTATCATTGCCAGGCACGACCTCGCGCAGCATGGCTACGGTGGCAAGCGGGAATGGGCCGATCGCGACCTTGAGAGTCTCCTTCGCCAACGCCTCGTCCGCAGGGGAGTGTTCGAAGGCGCCGAAGCGAGCCCGCGCGAACTTTTGACACTCACCGAAACGGGGTGCGAGCTTCTCCGGACGAACGGTCTAGTATCGCGAGGCCAGGCCGTGCACGAGGGTTTCGCAAGGCCCCGCGATGCCAATCACGACGCGGACGTCTATCGCCTATACCAGAAAGAAGCGGCTCGTATTGAAGAGCAGGGCGGGCGGAATCTCCGTGTGATCCTCGACCACGAGCTCAAAGAAGAAATCCGCCGCGACATCGCGCGGCTCGGTGCCGCCGCGCAGAGGGAAATCGCGGCATGGCACGGGCTTCGCGTCGTGGGAAACAAGATCCCCGTGCCCGATCTCCGCATCGAGTACGAGACCCGAGACGGCGAGTTGGCGCACACCGATCTCGAGCTCGTCACCGAGCACTACGCTGGACGCTACGCAGCGACCAAAGTCCACGCCGGATTTTCTTTGTACACCCCACATGGCCAAGCTGGCCGTCTCCGCCGCGTCCTCGGCGCGCACGGGATGCGGCCGGACATTCTCTCCCTATGAGAATCGCGGAGGAACACATCGTCGCACTCAAAGCCCTCGACTACACGGAGGAGGAGTGCCGTTTCCTGTATATCGTTGCGACGCACTCCGGCTACTTTGTACCTCGGCAGTTCGTCGAGTTTAACGGCGCCAGCCATGAGAAGGGATCGCAGCCCTTCACAGAGAAGCTCAAAAAGCGCGGCCACGCCACCTGGCGCGAGTACCAGCAGCTTGGCGGTGTGTATCATCTCTCTTCCAGGACCATCTATCGCCTGACGGACCGCGATAGTCTGCGCTACCATCAGCCCCATTCGACCGAGTTCATCCGCACGCGCCTGCTTCTCCTCGATTTCATCTTCGCGAACCATACGCACGATTACCTCGAAACGGAACACGATAAAATCCGCTTTTTCTCGGACAAGCTGGGCATTCCCAAGAAGCTCCTTCCAGCTAGAGGCTTTGAGATCCCGTCGGCGCGTGAACCCGTGCTGGGCTACTTCGCCGATAAGTTCCCGTTGTACCTCGACTCCTCGGTCGGTTCGTCCTCTCCCGTGGTCACCTTCTCCTACGTGGACGCAGGACAGGGAAAACGGGAGCGTTTTGCGAAGCACCTAAACGCCTACGCGCCTCTTTTCCGTCATTTGCGCTCTTTTTGCTTCCTGTATATCGCGAATTCTCCCCTCCGTTTCCGGAGCGCGCGAGAGCGCTTCTCTTTGCTTGTCCAAACTCCTCTCGAAGAGGTTCTTCTAGAAGAGCTCGAACGCTATTTCGAGCTTCGTGCTGCCTGGGAGGGAAAACAGTACGGAAAGCTGTCAATGGACGACCTCGAATGGCTTGATCAAGCAACCGAGCGCTTTACAAGCCGGGAAATCGAGCAGCTCTATGCCGCCTGGGACAACTCCGAGGCGGGGAGAGAGCAATGGCGAAGGCTCTTTCGCGAGGTGTATCCGCCTCGGGCGATTGAATTCCGCACCTGCCTCGTCACGCCGAGTGGCTCGAAGAACTCGAAAGCGGCGCAAGATGGAACCGGCAAGCCGAGCGGTCTTTTCGAGGAAGTGACCTCGTGATTCGGCAAATCTTTAAGGAACGAACGTTACTAGCATGCGTGCTTGCCGCGGTCACCGGGATGGTGATCTATTTCCTTTATCCCTTTCCCGAGGAGAATTTCTTTCTCGAGCTGATCTTCCTCCGGGACCGACCCGTCTTCCAGGGACTCAAATATTCCTACACCCTGTTTCTCTTCACGACTCCGTACATCCTCTATTCCTTTCTTCTCTCCGCCATCTACATCTTCAGGCTGAAGCACGCTCGACGGCCAAAAGCGCGGAAGCTACCGGCGTATCCGCCGGCCACGACTCGCAAGGATCTTTTCGTCGTGCTCGGTGAAGTCCATAATCCGCGAACGCCCGGGCCGTCAGAAACTCCTCGGTGGCTCACCATCCCCGACCGCGGCTTGTTCACCGGCATCGCAATCTTCGGTGCCGTGGGCAGCGGCAAGACGAGCACGTGCCTTTATCCATATGCCGAGCAGATCCTCTCCTATGAAGCCGGCAATCCCGAGAAACGGATCGGCGGATTGGTGCTTGAGGTAAAGGGCGATTTCTGCAGGCAGGTGCGCGCGATTCTCGCGCGCGCGCGGCGCGAAGAAGATTATGTCGAAATCAGCCTCGGTTCCCAATACCGGTACAACCCCCTGCATAACAGCCTCGACGCTTATGCCTTGGCCTACAGCATCGCCGCCTTAATCAACAACTTGTTTGGCCGAAGCAAGGAGCCTTTCTGGCAACAGGCTTATACGAACCTCGTGAAGTTCATCATCCTCCTGCACCAGGTGGCCTATGATTACGTCACGCTCTTCGACGTATATGAATGCACGATTTCTCCTGAGATACTGGAGCAAAGAATCCGCGATGCTGAACTGCGCTCGGAAGAACGCACGTTCCTGCTCATCCCGCCAGAGAATTTCCTGAAGCATGTGGCAGCCCTAAAGTTGTTCGGCTTCGAGTACGACGAGGCGCTCGGCATGTACCGGGCGAGAGAAACACAAGGACTAAGAGGGTTTGTAGAGGCTAAAAACGTCGAATACGAGTGTCTCGCGGAGAGTGCCATCGACCCGATCGGCGCCGACCGTTACGAGAAGCTGCAGGCTGTCAAGAGATGGTTTTACAACGACTGGCGCCGCATCGAGCCGAAGCTGCGGACCTCTATCGTCGAAGGAATCTCTGTCTTCCTTTCGCTTTTCGACGACAATCCCATCGTCAAACGCACGTTCTGCCCGCCGGTGGAATGCTACGACCCGGTAGACAACCGAGACTTCCGCCATGGGGTCCCGTTGCCCTCGTTCAGCTGGCTTATTGAGAAGGGGGCGGTATGTGTGCTGAATTTTCCCGTGGGCATGAACCCTGGTCTTGCACGAGCTCTTGGTGTAATGATGAAGCTCGACTTCCAGCGCGCAATCCTCAATCGCATTCCGGAGATCGAAGCCCACCCGGAACGATATTTCCGGCAGGTCCTTTTCCTCTGCGATGAATACCAGCACTTCGCCACGGTCGGAGAAAGCGAGCCCACCGGTGATGAGAAGTTCTTCAGCCTGTCGCGCCAGCCCAAATGCATACCCATCATCGCCACGCAGAGCTTCAGTTCGCTTAAGTCCACGCTGCCCGGGGAGACCTGGCGAACCCTGGTGCAGACTTTTCGAACCAAAGTGTTCCTCACGCTCTCGGACGATTTCTCGGCCAAGACCGCGAGCGGGCTCTGCGGGCGCGAGGAGCGGCTCAAGGCCGGCTACAACTTCTCAGAAAGCGGCCATGACGCCCACATCAGCCTGCTGACCGGTAAGGCCATTTCCCACCGCGCGAATCTCACGGCTTCGAAGACCTACAGCCCTCGCTCCGAGGATCGCTTTGACACGAAGACGTTCACCGAACTCAAGAATGCCCAGGCCATTGTGCTTGCCTACGACGGGTTCAATCCTCTTCCGCCCACCCTTTGCTACCTCAAGCCGTACTACAACGATCCGAACCTTTCTTATTTCGAACAGCTCGCGAGGGGACAACTGTGATGAATGGATTCGAAACGATACTTCCGTTTCTCAAACCGATCGAGCACTTGATTCTCGATCCGTCGGTCAGCGAAGTGATGGTGAACGGCGCGGATTGCGTGTTCATCGAAAAGGCAGGATATCTCGAGCCTGTGAGCGGCGTTTCGCTCGGCGAAAAAGCGCTTCTGGTCGCAGTAAAAAACATTGCCCGGCGGCTTGGCGGCGACATTTCGGAATCGCACCCCATCCTCGACTCACGGCTCCCAGATGGAAGCCGCGTTGCAGCCGTCATTCCGCCTTCGAGCCTGAACGGCGTCACGCTGACGATTCGCAAATTCAACACGCGCCACTTCGAAATCCAGGACCTGATCGCGCGAGGAACGCTCGACCAGGCGCTCGCCAACCGGGTCGAAGATTACGTTCTCTCGCGCAAGAACATTCTTATCAGCGGCGGCACCGGCTCCGGGAAAACCACCACTCTCAATATTCTCAGCAAGTTCATACCCGAAGAGGAGAGGATTCTTTTGATCGAGGATACCGCGGAGATTCACTTGGCTCATCCGAACCTCGTGCGATTCGAAGCCCGGCCTCCACAGAACGGTCTACCTCGCGTGGCGATCCGCGACCTGCTGAAAGCAGCTCTCCGCCACCGGCCGGACCACATCCTGTTGGGCGAGATTCGCGGGGGAGAGGCCTTCGATCTGCTGCAGCTTCTGAACACCGGCCACTCGGGGACCTTGTCCACAATTCACGCGAACTCCGCAAAACAAGCGCTCGCGAGGCTCACCAGCTGCGTTCTCGAGAGCGGCGTCGAGCTGCCCTACCGCGCCATCAAAAGCAATATCGCGGACTCACTTCAGGTCGTGATTCAGATCGAGCGAAGACCGGGCCGCCGGTACATCTCGGAAGTGGTCGAAGTCCGCGGTTACGATCCCGATGCCGATCTCTTCGACTGCTGCGCCATCTATCAGAAGCGGGAGACACACTCGTGATGCCGTCCGACCATGAAAACCCAAAAACCGTTTCCCCGAACGAGTACATCCAAGAAAACTTTCGCCCATCTGACCGGATCGCGATCCTGTTGCACAATCGGGCCCACACGGTTCAACGCATCGTCACTGCGGAAAGGATCACGGAACCTTCATTCGAGGACTGGCTCCGTTACAAGAATGACAAAGAGTTGTACGACGTCTATGTCGGAATGAATGCCCTAAAGTCTCGCGCGAGGACTCGAACGAAGGACGATATCCACACCGTCCGTCATCTCTACCTGGATATCGACCACGACGGCCCCGCGGCCCTGGCAAGGATTCGAGAATCGAGACTCGTGCCGGGCGCGAACTACACTATCAACACCTCGCCGGGTAAATACCAACTAGTCTGGAGGGTTGAGAATGTGTCGCCGGAGCAAGCCGAGGGCCTGCTGCGGGCCATGGCTCGGACGTTCGGCGGCGATCCTGCGGCAACCGACTCGACCCGCGTGTTGCGTATTCCGGGATTTAAGAACAGAAAGTACGAGACGGAGTTTCTGGTACAAGCAGAAAAGCATACCGACCGCGTCTATCATCTGCTGGACTTTCCGTTGCGCACCGAGCCCACCCAGGGTGACTTCCGGCCAGGTCACCGTGCGGCGACACCACGATTGGCTGAGCCGCGCCCGCTGACTCAGTCGGAGCATGACTGGGCCTATGCCAAACGCGCGCTCGCCAGAGGTGACGATCCAGAAGAGATCGTACGCCGGATCGCGGACTATCGCGCCCATGACAAGCACGACCCTCTCTACTACGCGCGTTTGACGGTTAGCAAAGCACAGGCGGAATCAAGGGCGAGCGGCGAGAGAACACCAAGCACATGGACAGCGGGCCAAGGGTTGAATCGAGATCCATAGCAGTCTGGGATGTGTCCGTATGCTAGCATTTCTTCATGGTCGCATTTGTCTTTGGTGCAGGGCAATCTCTTCGTTCTGCCGAAAAGATTGTGATCATCGGCTATAGCATGCCAAAGGCGG
>Ga0306921_10009245_pt1 | contig 10449 bp, 8 predicted proteins | sample sta12Cox44000080_FD_203760 | JGI IMG/M metagenome (GOLD analysis project Ga0306921, IMG submission 203760) | Lab enrichment of tropical soil microbial communities from Luquillo Experimental Forest, Puerto Rico - statoxic.12C.oxic.44.000.080 (v2)... | ecosystem: Environmental > Terrestrial > Soil...
GTCCCGATTGGGTCTCGCTCGGAGCGACCAAGACGGCGACCGTTTATCGGCTCAAGGGCAATCCGCCGCAAGCGCATGAATAACCCCTCTCGGGAAGCCGTTTCGGCTCGCCTCGGCGAGCTCCCCGCCCGTGATCGGGTTATGCTATGGGAGATATTCACCGGGTTTCTGACGATCGGCGCGACCAGTATCGGCGGCGGGCTCGTAGCGTATCTGCGGCGCGGTTTGGTCGCCAAGCGCGGGTGGATCGACGACCCGACATTTGTCCAGATGTTGTCGATCAGCGAAGCTCTCCCCGGCCTCAACGGAACAAATATAGCGATCCTCGCGGGCGACCGTCTGCGCGGTGCAAGGGGTGCCATCGCCGCCATTCTCGGGATTTGTCTTCCGGGTGCGCTGATCATGGTGGCCGCCGCAATCGCCTACCGCAGCCAGGGCGACGAGCCGGTCGTCGAGGCGATGCTGGCGACGATAGCGGCGGCCGCCGTCGGACTGAGCTTTTCGGTCACGGTGCAGCTCGGCCAAAACCTGCTCAAGCGCCTCAGCGACTTCGTATTTGTTGGGCTGACCGTCCTGCTTGTCCACGGCCTGCACCTGTCGGTCCTCCCGGCGCTGCTCGCGGTCGGAATCCTGGCAATTTGGTGGTACCGGCCGCGGCCGAGCAGCAGGGAAGCAACACCGCAATGAGACAGCTCCCGGTTTTGGTCGGGGTATTCGCCTACCTGTCGTTGCTGACGATAGGCGGCGGCATGTCGGCATTTCCGGAGATGAAGACTCTCACCGTAGACGTCTACCATTGGCTGACATTTCCGCAGCTGATCCATTTCTTCAGTGTCGGTCAGCTGGCTCCCGGACCCAACATGATGATGGTCGCTGCGGTCGGCGAATGGATCGCCGGGCCGCTCGGCGCGCTCCTCGTCGTCACCGCCTTCTTTCTGCCGACCGCGCTGATCACGTTTTGCGTGGGTCGGCTGTGGAACCGGCTGGAGGGGTGGCCCTGGAGAGACGTCATTCAGCGCGGCCTAGCGCCCGTGGCTATCGGCCTGTTGCTGTCGGGTTCCCTGACCGTGGCGAAGGGCGCCGTAACCGGCTGGCTGACCGCCTTTATCGCGCTCGCCGTATTCGGCCTGCTGCTGCGAACCCGGATCAATCCGGCCATCCTGATCTTCGGCAGCGGCCTGATCGGCTTGTTCACATTTCTCGATCGAGTGTGAGGGCCTGCAGTAGAAGCCCGGGCTAATCGGTCTGGGCTGGGAGGGTCTGCGGCTTCGCGCCGCGGAAGCGCAAGCTATTACGCTCGCGGATGGTCTGAAAGGTGACATAGAGCATCGGGATCACAAAGAGCCCGATGGCGCTCGCGGCGATCATCCCGGCGAATACCGGCGTGCCGACACTGTGGCGGCTGATCTCCGCCGCGCCCTGAGCGACAACCAACGGGTAGACGCCGAGGATGAAGGCGAAGGAGGTCATCATCACGGCGCGGAAGCGCATCCGCGCGCCGAGCACCGCGGCTTCGCGGATGTCCATGCCCTCCTCGCGACGGTCTTTGGCGAATTCGACGATCAAGATACCGTTCTTGGCAGCCATCGCGATCAGCACGACCAGACCGATTTGGGCGTAAAGGTCGAGCGGCAGACGCCTGATCAAGATCCCGAGAAACGCCCCCAGCACCCCGACCGGGACCGACAGCAATACCGGGACCGGGATCATCCAGCTCTCGTAAAGTGCCACGAGAAAGAGAAACGCGAACAGCACGGCAAGCCCGAGGATGGCGCCGGTCTGCCCGGAAGCCGCCACTTCCTGGTAGGCGGTCCCGGTCCATTCAAAGCCGTAGCCGGCAGGTAAGGTCTTGGCCGAGACGTCGGCCATCGCGGCAAGCGCGGTGCCGGAGGAGGTGCCCGGCGACGGGCTGCCCTGGATCGGGATTGCCCGGTAGTTGTTGTACCGGGTGATGACCTGCGGCCCCAGCACGACCCGGGCATCGGCGATCGAGCGCAGCTGCACATTCTCGCCAAACCGGTTGCGGATTTGGATCTGCCACAGTGAGGAAACATCCCGGCGGTTCGCTGCCTCTCCCTGGATGTTGACCTGCCAGACCCGTCCGAACAGGTTGAAGTTATTGATAAAGATGCCGCCCAATGTCGCTTGCAACGCGCCGAATACCTCGTTCATGCCGAGCCCCAACGCCTGCGCCTTCTCGCGGTCGATGTCGAGAAAGATCGACGGGTTGCCGGCAGTGAAGGTGGAGAAGACCCGGGTCAGCCGCGGGTCTTGGTTGGCGGCGGCGAGGAGCCCTTGCATCACGCTGTTCATCGCGGCCGGTTCCTGGCCTTCCAGCCCTTCCAGCCGATATTCGAACCCGCCCGTCGTCGACAGCCCGATGATCGGTGGCAAGTTGAATGGTATAACCGTCGCGGTGCGGATCTGCCGCCCCTCGGCGAACATCTTTGCGATCAGCGCTTGCGCCGAATTTGCCGCGCCGACCCGGTCGGCAAACGGCTTCAAGGTCGGCACAACAAAGGCCGTATTCGACTCGTTGACGCCGTCGATGATCGAAAATCCGACGATCGCAAAGATGTTCTTGATCTGCGGCATCTGCTTCAGCGCGGCCTCGACCTGCTTGACCGCTTCTCGGGTGCGGATCACCGATGCGCCATCAGGCAGTTGCACCGAGATAAAGAAGGCGCCTTGGTCCTCTTCCGGCAAAAACCCGGTCGGCGTGCGCAAGGACAGAAAATAAACTCCCGCTGCGCTCGCCAGTATCGCCACGATACCGAGTACGGAGACGCGGACTAGGCGGCGCACGATTGCTGCATAACCATCGCGGATATTGTCGATGCGACGCAATACCCAGCCCATCGGGCCGCGCTTGGGGCCGCCGGGGCGGAGAAACACGGCGCACAATGCCGGCGACAAGGTCAGCGCATTCAATGCCGAAATCAGCATCGCGACGCTGATCGTCACCGCAAATTGGCGGAACAACGTTCCCGAGATACCAGGAATAAAGGCGATCGGTACGAACACGGACAGCAGAACCAGGGTGATCGCGATGATCGGGGCGGTGATCTCAGCCATCGCCTTTTTTGTCGCGGCAGCGGGTGACAGGGCTGGCTCTTCCTCCATCACCCGTTCGACGTTCTCGACGACGACGATGGCATCGTCGACCAGAATCCCGATCGCCAAGACCATCGCCAACAGCGATATCGTGTTGGCCGAGTAGCCCATCAGCAGCAGCACCGCGAAACTGCCGATGACGCTGACTGGCACCGCGATCGCCGGGATCAAGGTCGTGCGCAGACTGCCGAGAAATACAAAAACGACGATGACGACCAGCACGAAGGCGATTACCAGCGTGACCAGAACATCGTGGATCGTATCCTGGACAAAGGTGGTCGTATCGTAGTTGACCAGGTATTTGAGACCGGGCGGGAAGCGCTGGCTCAGGCGGTCGAGATTGGCCTTGACCTGAGCGGCGGTCTGCACCGCATTGGCGCCCGGAGACAGATAGACCCCGATCGCCACCGCAGGCTCGCTGTTGAGCCGCCCTTCGATGTCCTGGTTCTGGGCGCCGAGATCGACCCGAGCGACATCGCCAACCCGAACCAGCGAGCCGTCGGGATTAGCGCGCAACACGATATTGCCAAACTGCTCGGGGGTCGTCAGGCGGCCCTGCGTCTGCAGATTCAACTGGAATTGCTGGTCTTTGCCGATCGGCCGCGCGCCGATCCGGCCCACCGGCGCCTCCACGTTCTGCGCCTGGATCGCCGCGATCACATCGGCCGGGGTCAATTGTAGATTGTTGAGTCGCTGGGTGTCGAACCAAATTCGCATCGAGTAGTTGAGGGCCCCAAACAGTCGGGCCTGGCCGACCCCGGGTGTGCGCGACAATACGTCAAGCACATTGATGATCGCGTAATTCGTAATAAACAGGGGATCCTGTTTGCCGTTCTCGCTGTAGAGCATAAGGAACTGGAGCACCGCCGAAGATTTTTTCTGGATCGTCAGCCCTTCCAGCTGGACTTCCTGAGGGAGCTGGGCGAGTGCGGTCTGCACCCGGTTGTTAACGGCGTTGGTGTTGATGTCGGGATCGCTACCGAGCACAAAGCTGACGGTCAGATTGTAGCTGCCGTCATTGCCGCTCGTCGAACTCATATAAATCATCTTATCGACGCCGACGACTTGCGCCTCGATCGGCTGGGCGATGCTCGATTCGACAACGGCGGCGGAGGCGCCTGGAAACCTGGCCGAGACTACGGTCTGCGGCGGCACGATGTCCGGGAACTGAGCGACCGGGATGCGCGTCAGCGCCAGGGCGCCGGCGATCGTGATGACGAGCGCGATGACGACCGCGAGACGCGGCCGATCGACAAAGACCGCGGAGATCATGGCTTCGTCCCCGACCCGCCGGATGTCGGTTCGGTCGGCTCGCTCGCACCGCGCGGCGAGACCTGCGGCGGCGGGGTCGCGGGCCCTGGTAACACCACTTCGCCCGGTCGGGCGCGCTGCAGCCCCTCGCTGATGATCAGCTCGCCTTCCTGGAGCCCACTGGTCACGACCGCAGTGGACGGGGTCGACTGGCCGAGTTGGATGCGGCGCTGCTGCGCCTTGTTCTGCGCGTCGACGACATAGACGTAATCGCCTTGCTGGTCGGACAGCACCGCCGCGCGCGGGATAGCCAGAACGGTGATCGGCTGGACGCCCTCGATCAGCACTGTCACAAACTCACCGTCAAATAGCTCACGCGGCGCTGGCCCATGCTCAGGCAGACCCGGGATCAGGGGGTTGGGCACCACGGCACGGAATGTGATTGTGTCGGTATTGGTGGCGACGGTCGGCGACACGTAATCGGCTTTTCCATCCTGCCCATAAAGTCGCCCGTCCGGCAGCCGCAATTTAATCACGACGGCATTGAAGCCGCCTTTCGGCTCATAGCGATTGCGCAAATCGAGCGCCGTGCGCATCGAAACCGAAGCCAACACATACATCGGGTCCTGACTGATCAGTGTCGCGAGAGTGCCGCTGGTCGGCGACACGACATTACCCTCGGTGACCGCGGTGGCGCTGATCTTGCCGGCGATCGGCGCGCGGATCTCGGTGTAGCCGAGATTGATCTCGGCGGTTTGCAGCTGTGCCTGGGCGCCGGCGATCTGCGCCGCCAAGGACCGCTCCTGAGCCAGCGCCGCGTCGACATTCGCCTGCTGGCCAGCTACAGTCTTCAGCAGATATTGCGCACGTTCCAAGGTCAGCTCGGCATTGCGGTGCTGCGCTTCGAGCTGCGCGACATTGGCCTTGTTGTAATTGACCTGCGCTTGAAACGGCGGCTGTTCGAGCTGGTAAAGGAGATCGTCCTTCTTGACCTCGGCACCCTCGACAAACAGCCGCTTTTCGAGAAACGCGTTGACCCGCGCGACCAGAGCGACCCGTCCAATCGATTGGATGCGGCCGATAAACTCGTCGGTCTGGGTGATCTGCTGACGCTCGGCCCGCACGACGCCGACCGCCGGCGGCCCGGATGCCGGCTGCGCCTCGGCACCGAGGGGAATGGCGGCGAGGACGAGAACCAGCAGCAGGCGCTTCATCGGCGGCGCCCAACCGTACTTACTCGGCGACCCGCTCCAGCTCGGCGGCGGCCGTTGCCGGCTCGAGCGCGGCCTCGATCACTTCCTCGACCCGTTCGGCCCACAGGAAGCGCAAGGCTTTGCGCGCGGCTTCCGGGACCTCCTCGTAGTCCTTGCGGTTGCGCGCCGGCAGGATGACCGTGGTGAGGCCGGCGCGGGCGGCGGCGACGACCTTCTCCTTGATGCCGCCAACCGGCAATACCAGGCCGCGCAAGCTGATCTCGCCGGTCATCGCGGTGTCGCTGCGCACCGTCCGATTGGTCAACAGCGAGACCAGCGCAGTGAACATCGCCACTCCCGCGCTCGGCCCGTCTTTCGGGATGGCACCGGCCGGCACGTGGATGTGGATGTCGCTCTTGGCGAACATCGCCGGGTCGAGCCCGAGCCCGGGTGCCCTGGCCTTGATCAGGCTCAGCGCCGCCTGCGCGCTCTCGCGCATGACCTCGCCGAGCTGGCCGGTCAGGATCAGCCGGCCGTCGCCCGGGATCCGCGTCGCCTCGATAAACAGGATGTCGCCGCCGACCGGGGTCCAGGCGAGGCCGGTGGCGACACCCGGCACACTCGTGCGCATTGCGACCTCGCCCTCGAAGCGCGGCGGTCCGAGGATCTCGGCGAGGCTGCCCGGCTCGATCCGCACGTGCTGCGCGGTCCGCTCGGCGATGCGCATCGCCCCATTGCGCAATACCCCGCCAATCTCGCGCTCGAGCTGGCGCACCCCGGCCTCGCGGGTGTAGTCGCGGATGATCGCGCGCAGCGCCGCGTCGGTGATCTCGGCCTGCTCGGCGGTCAAGCCGTTGGCCTTGAGCTGCCGGTCCACGAGATAGCGGCGGGCGATCTCGAATTTTTCGTCCTCGACATAGCCCGGCAGGTCGATGACCTCCATGCGGTCGCGCAACGGGCCCGGAATGCTGTCGAGGACGTTCGCCGTGGTGATGAACATGACGCGCGAGAGGTCGAACGGCACGCCGAGGTAATTGTCGCGAAAGGTCGAGTTCTGCTCCGGGTCGAGCACCTCGAGCAGCGCCGAGGACGGGTCGCCCTGGATGCCGCGGCCGAGCTTGTCGACTTCGTCGAGCATCATCACGCAGTCGCGGCTGCCGGCCCGGCGGATCCCCTGAATAATGTTCCCGGGCAACGCCCCGATATAGGTGCGGCGGTGGCCGCGGATCTCGGCTTCGTCGTGCACCCCGCCGAGGCTGACCCGGACGAATTTGCGGCCTGTCGCGCGCGCGATGCTCTGCCCGAGCGAAGTTTTGCCGACGCCGGGCGGGCCGACAAAGCACAGGATCGGGCTGCGCCCACCCGGATTGAGCTGGTGGATCGCCAGATATTCGAGGATTCGGCGCTTGATCTTGGCCAGACCGAAATGATCGGCGTCGAGGATCTGGCGCGCTTCGGCAATGTCGATCGCCTTATCCGATTCGATCCTCCACGGCAGCTCGGTCAGCCATTCGAGATAGGTGCGCGCCATCGAATATTCGCCCGCCGCCTCGGGCATGCGCTCGAGCCGGGCGAGCTCGCGTTTGGCGTGCTCCTCGACCTCGGTCGGCATCCTGGCTTCGGCGATCTTTTTTGAGAGCTCGGCGATCTCCTGGGCCTTGGCGTCCTCGCCCTCGCCGAGTTCCTTCTGGATCGTCTTGATCTGCTCGCGCAGCAGAAATTCGCGCTGGCGGTCGTCGATCTTGCCCTTGGTCTGCTCGCTGATCTGCCGCGACAGGCGCAGCACCTCGATCCGGTAGGCGAGCATCGCCGACACCCGGTCGAGCCGCCGCTCGACATCGATGGTCTCGAGGATCTCCTGTTTCTCGGATGAAGTGATGTCCATAAAGCTGCCGATCAGATCGGCGAGTGCCGGCGCCGAGGTGACCGATTGCACGGCGTTGACGAGCTCGGCCGGAACCTGGGGCAGCAGCTCGAGCACCTCGACCGCCTGGTTGCGCAGATTGATCAGGCGCGCCGCGATGTCCTTGCTGTCCGACTCGGGCTCGGGCACGCGCTCGACGCGCGCGGCGAGGAACGGGTAGCCGTCGACAAAATCGAGGACGCGAAAGCGCCGCTCGCCCTGGCAGATCGCATGGTGCGTGCCGTCGGGGCTCGTCACATAGCGCAGCAGGGTCGCCTCGGTTCCCATGCGATGGAGGTCGACGGGGATCGGGTCATCGGTGGCGGGATCGCGCTGCAACAAGAGCCCGATCGGCCGGCTGAGCCGGATCGCCGCCTGTGCGGCGGCAATCGTGCGCTGGCGGCCGAGCGTGATCGGCAGCACCGTTCCCGGAAACAGAACGAGGTTGCGGGTCGGGATCAGGATCAGCGTATCTTCGGGGAGCGCCTGAATACCGGCCAATGCGGTCTCGATGGCACCGGGCGGCGGGGCCCCCGGCGCGTCTTCCGCGCTGCGCAGGTTATGGTCCTCGAGGGGCATGGATAGGATCCTTGATTAAGGCGGTGGTCGCCCGTCAAACCTTGTGCAGCTGCAGCTTCAGGCAGCCGTTCGCAAAGTGGCGGCCGGACACCTCAAACCGCGCCGGCGGCAGCTCGATGCGGCGTTGGAAATGCCCGTGCGGTATCTCCAGCCGGTGAATCTTGGCGTCTCTGACCTCTTGCGGCAGCGGAGCTTCGCCGCTGACAATCAGCACGCCGGCGCTCAGCGTCACTTGTATCTGGTCGAGCTCGACCCCGGGCAGCGCGACCAGGATGGTCAGCGTCTCTGCGCTCTCGAAAATGTCGCACGGCGCCTCCCAAGCTGGCGTCGCGCGGCTGCGATGAAAAAACTGCCGATAGAGGCGCTCGGCGCGTTCCATCGCATCGCAGGCCTGTTCCCACATCAACGCTTCGAGCTGTCGTCCGGGCATCGGCACCTCCCGCTCCCGCAGATATAGTAACGCAATCGCCGGCAGGGGAAGTCCCATGCGATGTGAGCCTAGGCGGCCGGCGCGAAATCGGCTATCAGCCTGGCGGCGCAGATTGGTGGAGTTGGTGGTGGCTCTGATCAGCGAAAGAACCGTGGCGTTCGTCGAAGGCGTGGCGGCCGAGGCACAGCGGATCGAAACGCCGTGCGGCGACGGCAGCATGGTGTGGCGGGTGTGGGGCAGCGGCCCACCGCTGCTGCTGCTGCACGGCGGCTACGGCTCGTGGATGCATTGGATCCGTAATGTGCTCCCCCTGGCGCGCCGCTTCACGGTTGTGGCACCCGATCTGCCAGGGCTCGGCGAGTCGGCGACCCCGCCCGAGCCGCACACCGCCGAAGGCCTGGCTCGGATCATCGTCGACGGCTTGGCGACCATATTGCCGGGTGGCGAGCCCTTTCACCTCGCCGGCTTTTCGTTCGGCGGGGTGCTCGGTGGCCATGTCGCGGCATTGATGGGTGAGCAGGTGCGCGGCTTTACGATCGTCGGCTCGAACGGGCTAGGCCTGCCGCGTCAGCCGACCGAGCTCGAGCGCCAGAAGTCCGGCGGGACCGTCGAGGAGCTGCTCGCCATCGCCAGGCACAATGTCGGCGTGCTGATGATCGCCGACAAGGACAAGATCGACGACCTTGCCGTCTACATCCAGTACGTCAACGCGCCGCGCGGCCGGGTCAGGAGCCGGCGCTTTTCACGTACCGACACGTTGATCCAGGCGCTACCGCGCGTGACCGCGCAGCTGTTCGGTATTTGGGGTGGGCGCGATGCCGGCGCCTACCCCTATCTCGACGAGCGCAAGCGCGTGCTCGAGGAAATCCAGCCCGGCCTGCGCTTCGAGATTATCCCGGGCGCCGGCCACTGGGTCGCCTATGAAGCGGCCGAGCGTTTCAACCCGGTCCTGGCGGAAATCGCCGGATCCTGATCTTCAGCCATTCGACGAGGTGTGGTGATGACGACCGACAACCCCTTTTCGCTTGCCGGCAAGGTCGCGGTGGTGACCGGTGGCAGCAGCGGCATTGGTGCCGCGAGCGTGCGGCTGCTGGCCGGTGCGGAGGCGCGCGTCGTCGTCGGCTATAACAAGGGTGCCGACCGTGCCGCCGCACTGATCGCCGAGCTGCCCGGCAGCGGCCACCAGGCGATGTATCTGCCGCTCGAGGACAGCGCCGAGATCCGCAAGGTCGCCGCCGCGGTCAAGGATCGCTTCGGCCGCACCGACATATTGGTCAATTCCGCCGGATTCACTCGGATGGTCGCGCACCATGACCTCGAAGCGCTCGACGACGATCTGATCGACGCGGTGCTGACTGCCAATGTGCGAGGGCCGTTTGCGACGATCCGCGCCTTTGTCCCGATGCTGCGCGCCAGCGGCGACGGCGTCATCGTCAACATCTCCTCGGGTGCAGCACAAAGCGGCACCGGCAGCAGCATCATCTACGGCGCCTCAAAGGCGGCCCTCAACACGATGAGCATGGCGCTGGCACGAGTGCTCGGCCCCGAGATCCGCGTCGTCGTCGTCGCACCCGGCATGGTGCATACCGGCTTTGTCCCCGGCCGCACCGAGGAGATGATGGCGAAGGCGGCTCTGGCAACCCCGCTCAAGCGGGCGATCGAGGCGCACGACGTGGCGTTGGCGGTGATGGCCTCGATCACTCACCTGACGCACACCACCGGATCGATCATCCCGGTCGATGCCGGCCGGCATTTGTGAGATTTCCCTGACGGCAGGGAAAAACGTTTTTACGCGTCCGAAAAACCTCCCGTTCCCGACAAAGATTTTCGCTACATCAGTGCCTTGGTACGATTTTGGCGGGCTGGCCGGCAGCGGAATCTTGCGCGGAAAAAACGCCGTCGGCAGTGGAATTGCAGCGGAATTTGACAGCGATTTTGGCTTGTACATTTATCAACATAGCCATTAAATTAATAATTGA
>Ga0306921_10009248_pt1 | contig 10447 bp, 12 predicted proteins | sample sta12Cox44000080_FD_203760 | JGI IMG/M metagenome (GOLD analysis project Ga0306921, IMG submission 203760) | Lab enrichment of tropical soil microbial communities from Luquillo Experimental Forest, Puerto Rico - statoxic.12C.oxic.44.000.080 (v2)... | ecosystem: Environmental > Terrestrial >...
CGCCTCCCCTTGAACTCGCTATCAATATCATTGGTGTCGCGCAGATATAGGAGTTCGCAAGAGATTGCTGATTCATTTTCGTGCACTGACCAATAGCTAACACGGGCTACATTAAGTGTTGCGGCTGACAGCGAACAGATTCTCTGAAGCGTTCGTTTGAAATCCGATTTCTCAGAGTGCGCCAGTTCAAGGAGCACATCGCGGTGCTTCTCGACCTGATCACTGCGTTTGCGCAATTCCTCTTTCGCCCGTTTGAGTTGGTCATTCGACTGCACAAGTTCGCTGGTACGGTCGGCAACTCGTCTCTCCAGCGAGGCGTTGAGTCGACGAATTTCGCTTTCTGCCCGCTTGCGTTCGGTGATGTCCGTCGCGACGCCGCATACCGCATATGGCTGACCGGTGTGGTCGCGCAGCAAAAATTTTGCGGAAATAACCCATCGCACCGAATCACCAGACGGCACGACTTCCTCAAACTCGATCGGTCCGCCGGATTCAATCACTTGCCGGTCATTCGCGCGTACCTCCTCGGCCACCTCATGGGGATGAATATCGAAGTCGGTTTTGCCCCGGATTTGGTCCCGCTGCACGCCATGGCGGCGCTCGTATTCCCGATTAACCAATAGGTAACGAAGCTGGAGGTCCTTGACGAAAACCACGGCGGTCGTGTTATCAACGACGTCCTGCAACCGCTGTTCGCTCTCGCGTAACGCCTTCTCGGCCTGGGCTCGCTCCTCCCGGGTGCGAAGCGCTACGATTCCATAGGCCAGGTTGTTCGCCATATCCGTGTACTGCTCAAGCGTCCTCTCGTTGAAGGCATCGGACTCTCCTGCGTAAAGAACGAGAGCACCGAACGCCTCGCCCTGAGACATTAAGGGAAGAGAAATGCACGAGGCGTAGCCGCGCTTGAGCGCTTCCGCCCGCCAAGGGCGCATATTCGGGTCCGTTAAAATGTCGCGGCTCCAGCAAGGGGCACCCGTCCGGATGGCTGTCCCGGTGGGCCCGCGCCCCCTTTCCGTATCTGCCCAGGTAATGTTGATTTGTTCGAGGTATCCCTCACCCTCTCCGACCTGGGCGACGGGTCTGACCGTTTTCCCTTCGTCGAGTTCCCGGTAACCAACCCATGCCATCCGCAGGCCGCCGATCTCCACGAGAATCCGGCAAACCGACCGCAATAATTCATACTCCTCGGTCGCGCGCACGAGGGCCCGGTTGCATTGATAGAGCGTTTGCAGCGTCCGGTTGAGTCGAGCCAATTGCTCTTCGGCTCGCTTTCGCTCGATATTGTGCGCGATTGTATCCGCGACCGCCTCGAGCGCCTCGACAGTGTCCCGGCCCAGCGGTCTGCGCGCGAACATGGCCAAGACACCAAGCAACCGCCCTTCGATCAGGAGCGGATAGCCCGCGAAGGCCACCAGGCCTTCTCGTTTTGCCCACTCGGGATGACTGATCCGGTCGTCGTTAAGTACGTCGTTTGTCAGGTGCGGCTTTCGCTCCTCTGCAATCCGGCCGACCTTAAGCTCGCCCACGCCAATTCGGGCGTGTTCGCCATTCAGGTTGGTGTACAAACCCGCGCTAGCCTGCAACTCCAGCACATTCTGCCGCTCGTTAAGCGTCCAAATACGAGCAAAGGCCGCGCCAAGGTGACATACAACAGCCTCGGCGCTGCGCTGGAGCGTGGCCGGCAGCGCCCTTTCGGTGCCCGCCGAAAAAGCGGCATGAATGTCGGCCCGCAAGGCCGCTTGACGCGCGCGCCAGGTGTGCAGTTCGCTCCGCACTTTCACTGCTGTCCACCGCTCAGATCGTTTGAGGCTTGTTTCAAACTGAATACCCACCCAGGCTCAGTAGCAGCCAAACCATGGCAAATCCAAGGGGCTGAACAGGGGCGTAGCTTAAGCTAAACAGAGAAAGATATCCAATATAAGCTGCTCCAAGATCATAAGCCCAGGCGGCATTGGTCCGCTGCTAGTTCGGTGCCGACGGTTACCGGTCAGTTCCGAACATCAAAAGCGAAAGTGAGCGAAGGCGAGAAGTCCGGCGAACAATAGTAGTCCCAGCGCCATTTGCGCAATCCCTACTTCGATTCGCTCCACCGGCAGGATTTCCGGCCAATTGGTACTCATCTCTTCCAGGAGAGCTCTATCCAAATCCGAGACCTCCGGAGCCCCCTCTCCACCAGGCGATTTCGCTTCAGGTGAATCGACGCTAGCCACTGATTCGTCTGTGGCCTCGGATCGTCGGAAATCGACGATATTAGCTGGCAAGACGCTGGGATCCGTTCCGCGTATTATGCTTTTCATCTCTTGTAGTGCAGGATCGTTAGCTCTCTTCAAAAAACGAGCTGTTGTTCGCCTAACTTCCGGTTTCATCATTCCAGCCCGGGCTTCTCGGCGGTGCATACCAATCATTCACGCCCGCTGGCGGACGCGCCTGAAAATAGACCCCGGCCCGGACGTGTCCTGCACCGCGAGTCTTAGTTTCCTTGGCGTGGGCTGAGGAAAACGCCAGAAAGAATGGTAAAAACAGGAACGCCGCCCGTCTCCCCACATCTTTCTTCAAATACTTTGCTATTCTCATAATCACACATTCCTTTCTAAATTCCGAGCTCGCCTTGTAGGGCGCCTGGGTCAGGCGCCGAAACTTCCGGTTTTTTGAGCTTACCTGTAGAGCATCCACCGAGGATCGTAAATGGAACGAAAGACCCAGTGGGGCCGGGTGCGAGCCGGTCATCGGGTAAACATGTAAACTAGTAGAACAATAACTAAGGTCGGAGCACCCAACGCATACACGATAGCGAATACCCCGGCAATGACATGGAGCAGGGCTTTGACATACCAAAGCCACGCCCGGGCAACCCTCGGGGCACCGGTTCGGCTTCTTTCAGATTCTGCTCTCAAAACGGTAGTCCAGGATGCTTCATCCGGAGCTGGAACTCGCCCGGCAGAGTCGATATTCAACGTTGTGTTCATGTTGGTTCAGGAAGCGTAGGCATGCGTCCGCCATTGATAAACCAGCGCTCCAGCAGGGGTGAAAACTAGAGAGATTTTGGCGCCTGAGTCGAACGTCGGAAAGTTGGTGAAGCTTGAGATAGTAGGGTCGCTTTCCGGGTTAGCCCTCGGCTCCGTTGGTAGGATCTCTTCTGTACTGGATCGGTTCATTTCCGTGCGCTTTCTAATCGCCGTCTACCTGTCTGCCAACGCCTTTCGACGACTTGCGTCTGAAACGCGTTCAGTGACAACGCGGAATCCCTACGGCAGCCTGACCCGACAATAAATGGAACGAAAGACCCAGTACTGGGAAGGCCTAGGTTTGGCAGTTAGTCTTGCCGTTTCGCTTCGTAACCCTTGGGGGATATTTTCGTAAAAATGGCGTCAACACTGCTTTAAAGATCTGCAAAACCTCCAGCGATATCGTTCTTATTAGGAGAACAAATATTCTAAATAATTCAGTTTTAAGGAAGCACAAGTAAACCGAAACTCTCATCGTTCGATGAATAATACCCTACAATCTGTCGCCATCGTCACCGGCGCATCCAGCGGAATTGGCGTGGGCGTCACGCAGGCACTGCTCGAACACTGGCGTGTCGTGGCCACCGGCCCGATATCGCCTCATGCTCGAGAACAAAAAACTGATGCCAACGACGGTTCTTCAGGGAGGATACGAACATGACTCAACTGGAACAAGTGTCGACGCGTCCCCCGCTGCCGCCATTTACTTATCAAACAGCCGTGCTGAAGGTTCGCTTGGCGGAAGACGGTTGGAATTCTCGTGATCCGGAAAAGGTAGCTCTGGCCTACTCGCCAAACTCCCGGTGGAGAAACCGTTCGGAATTTGTGAACGGCAGGGGAGAAATCGTCGCGTTTCTTAAACGGAAATGGGCGAAAGAACTGGAGTATCGTCTGATCAAGGAGGTTTGGGCTTTCACTGATAATCGCATCGCAGTGCGCTTTGCCTACGAATGGCACGACGATTCCGGAAACTGGTTCCGCTCGTATGGCAATGAAAACTGGGAATTCGATAACGATGGTCTTATGCGTCTGCGCCTAGCGAGCATCAATGATCTCCCGATCAGAGAATCGGAGCGCAAATATCATTGGCCGCTCGGCCGGCGCCCAGATAACCATCCGGGGCTAAGCGACCTCGGCTTTTAGTTACATCCCTCTCCCGGTGCCTCCCGATTCGGAGCGTATTCATTCGATGAAACGGTTTTTGATAATCCTAATTGTAGTCATCCTCCTGATGAACGTCGCAAACGCTCTCGCTGAAGTTTCTTACCGTACGGTCCGCGTCGATGATCTCGATATCTTTTATCGAGAGGCCGGCCCGAAAGATGGACCCACGATTCTGCTCCTGCACGGACTGCCGTCATCTTCCCGAATGTATCAGGCCCTATTGGAGTCGAACTTGGCCACCCAGTACCATCTAATCGCCCCGGACTATCCCGGCTTTGGGCATTCGTCCTGGCCGGATCACAAAAACTTCGCTTACACCTTCGATCATTTGGCGAAGATAATAGTGGACTTTGCGGAACAACAACACCTGGATCACTACACCCTGTTCGTGCAGGACTATGGCGGCCCGGTTGGTTTTCGTATGGCCTTGACTCATCCCGAAAACGTTCAGGCGATGATCGTCCAAAATGCTGTCTCGCACGAAGAGGGCCTGTCTCCCCTTTGGGCAGTTCGGCGAGCATTCTGGCAGGACAGGTCGGCTCATGAGGCCGAGGTGCGGAGCAACCTGTTGTCACTCGAAGCAACCCGCAAGCGGCACGTCGGCACTTCGCCAGATCCCACGCTTTACGACCCCGATTTGTGGGTGGACGAGTATTACTTCCTGAACCAACCGGGACAGGGGGATATTCAGTTGGACCTCTTTTACGACTACCAAAACAACCTTAAGTCCTACCCGAAATGGCAGCAGTGGCTTCGTGACTACAAGCCGCCGCTTCTTGTTCTTTGGGGGCGCTACGATACTTCGTTCACGCTAGCGGGGGCAGAAGCGTACAAGAAGGATGACCCCCGAGCCGAGGTACACATCCTGGAGGCCGGGCACTTCGCGCTGGATCTGAGACCGAAGGAAATCATCCGTCTCACTCAGGAGTTCATGGCGAGGCAGGTGCCGAAGTAGTCGCCGGTGCAAATGGCGCGGAGATTTGCTGGAGTACGCGGCGAACAACATCCGTTTCAAACCGCAAATATCGCTCGTCCGTGGACCGACGCCCAGATAGCCATCCAGGTCTAAGCGATCTTGGCTTTTAGTTCCGTTCCCCGTTTGCCTCTGGAGCCATAACCTTTTCGCCATACGGTGACTTGCGCCGAGGGCAAACACTCGGTGAGCCGACAGCGGGTCGCACCTCTACTCCGGGTAAATCCATAGGCTCTATGACCCACATAAATGCGCCCTATTGGCGCCACACCAGGAGGGCGGTTAGCTTCCAACACGAAAATTAACTTCTGCAAAGCAGAAGTACTGATCGAAAGGAAATAGCATATGTCGATGATAAGCAAAAAGGACGGAAACCACGGGGCAGCCCCTAACCTCGTGGACATTCATCGAGGCCAGGATAAATTGGCGCCTTCATGGCACAACCCTAGAATGTTTAATAACCCCCGTTGTTCCAGCGTATTCTCCAAAGACATTCGACGAGCAGCGGTCTTGGCGGTGGCGCTTGCTCTAGCCGGCTTGGTTGTGTCCGGTTGCTCCTCAACGGGACCGGCTTTTAAGACAGGACTGGTTGTTCCTGTTATAAAGGGACAGATCGGTTCGGTCTCTGGGGAGAATGGTTACTACCAGCCAACCCGGAGTCCCGGTTTCAACGATTTGACCGGCAGTTGAACGAACCACAGCATTGCCGATAACCTGTGACGATAAAGATCAGTTTCAGCGCGACGACAGCGCTCACCTGGCAAAATAGTATGAGGAACATCTGTTACAGACCTTCGCGTTTGGTTTTTGTAACCGGCCAAAATGGGAAAGGGAGAATTATGCAGAACCTCGCTTTTCTGTGTTCAGAATTGCAAGCGGCGCTGTCTCCGTGGGAGGTGCGCCGGAATTACAGGTACGTGCCAAAGCTCAATCTTGCGCGTGCACTCAGGCAGGGACGACACGCTGCACCCGTGTAAAGCGGATACGGCCCGGCAAATGCGATCGGAGAGTCAGATCGATGCTGTCAGATCCACAGACTCTATGATGTGCATAAGCGCCCTGTCGCACGGCAAGTTGGATCGCTCACCGCAGGTAGGCCTCGTCTGCTGACCTAAGCCGATTTCACTTCCGCTACCAGAACGTCGATAAATTGGGAAATTATCGGTTCCACTTGAGATTGCTTTTTCCAGATTGCGAACAGCTCAAAATGACTCCCTGGTTTAGTTAACAGATAGTAATCGCCCACCGATCTCCAGCTTTCTTCCCTGCCGCGGATAGCAATCTCCGGCCCAAGAAAAACACCGCGTCCCGCCGCAACCATGCCGATAAGACTTTCGTGCGAATCGGCTAAGGCTGCGATCTCTGGCTCAAATCCCCCAAGCCGTTCGCAAAATCCACGCAACCATTGCTCATATCCAAATCCATACTCCGGGTCGATGGATAGGAATTTATCGTGACGAAAGTCTTTAAGCTTTCGAATTGGTCGTCTTGGAGAGCACCGATTCTTCGGGCAGACGATTACGACAGGCGAACGAAGCAGCAGTCTGGCGGATACCTCCTCCTGTTCGTCTTCTTCTAGCGCGGAGCTGAGGTAAAATCCGATACCGAGCGTTATCGAACCGTTCAGTACGGTCTCGAGTTGCGCCCGGTTGTTCTGGTGTAAAACAGTGATCTCAACCAGCGGATGCTGCTCACGAAACCGGGACAAAACGACCGGCAAAAATGCGATGGTCACCGCACCGACACTGCCGATGACGAGCCGTCCCCTCTCTCCTTTCGCGGCTTTCTTGGGCCTGTTCAGCCGCTAGTTTAGTGGCCGCAAGCGCTCGGCGCCCTCCAATAAGAAATGCCCGGCCAGCTTCGGTAAGCTGAACCCCTCGCGAATTCCTCGTAAACAGCTTGAGTCCGAGCTCATTTTCCAGATCCCTGATCTGTTGGCTCAATGCCGGCTGCGAAACATGAAGCCGATGGGCCGCCCGCCCCAGGCTCAATTCCTCGGAAACAGCAATAAAATAGCGGAGATGACGCAACTCCATAGTTCGCCTTTCCGGTAATAAGCCCTTCTTATGGCTGCGACAACAAACACATACTCCTCGCGTTCGCGATCATGGGTTTGTGTTCGCTAAGACGAAAATTACCGGCATCACACGAAGCGGTTGTTCCCTGAACCAACTGCGAATTCGGAAGCACAAGCATCAAGGGAGGAAGAATTTATGCAGTCGCTCGCTTTTTTTTGGTTCGAGTTGCAGCTGACAAAGCAATATCTGAGTGAAAAAACTTTTTCAGCGGCACAGGTACCGGCCAAAGCAACAAATTTGCATCTGCCACTCAGGCTAGGGACGGCGCTGCACCCGTGTGAAGCGGATACGGGGCGGCGAATGCGATCGGAGAGCCAGATCGATGCTGTCAGATCCACGGATCTTATGATGTACATAAATCCGGCCGATTGGCGCGGTCTCGGAAACGGCACTTAACTGGAGCATGGGAGTGACTATGAAACGATTAACAATGCCGTCCGCAGCGATCGCCATGGTCAGCTTCGCGTCGAGTACGTGGGCGCGCGACTATTATGAGCTCGTTGCTGAAGGATATCGCTGGGCTATTGTCAACGGCCCGTATGCCTGTACAACCGAATCAGGAGTCCAACGAATCACCGGGCACCGCACTGACGCGATTGAACTGCAAATGGTGGAAGGGCTGGAAGCGTACTATCTCATTCCTGGCAGCATAGCTCACGTGGTCAGGAGTGATCCGGCGACAGGGATGTCGGAGATTCGATTGGTAGGAATTGCCACGCCCCTGTGGACGTACAGTAGATTTCTCAGCAAGCGCCCGATCCAGAATATCTATGGAGTTATTGAAACGCCTGAAAATTCGGGTCTCATCGCCAACGAAAACCTTGGATTGATTCCAATCCCTGGCGAAGCGCCGGACAAACGGGCCGTGAAAGGTGGAACTGAGGCATCAATGCATTCCAGTCGCGTTGCGACCATTGGCATTCTAAAGGGTGAAAATCCGTGAAAGCTGCAGCACCGGGTTTATTGCACAATCAAACAGAGATCAGCCCAGGAAGCTGTGGCGTCGTCCAAATTTCAGAACGGAAAGCTGGTCCCCGAAAGCCCGAAGAAAATATCCGAAAACTCCTGTTTCTGGCTTTCGTCCTCATTGCGCTAGCCACTATTGGACTTGCCGTGCAGTCGTGGAGAACGCAGGGAGTCCGAGAGGGTTCGCCGCCAACTGCAGCGGTGACAGTGAGGGTCGCCCATCCCCGGAAAGCTTCGACGACGATCCCTTGGTTGCCCGGTCAAACCGAAGCCTATATCGACGCGCCGATCCATGCTCAGACCAGCGGGTACCTCAAAATCTGGTATTTTGACATTGGGGCTACGGTCAAGGCGGGTGCTGTTCTGGCTGAGATTGACACTCCCGAAGTCGATGAAGAACTGGCCCAGGTGCAAGCGCAAATTAAGGAGGCACAGGCAGTGCTTCATCTGGCGGAAGTCACCTGGCGGCGGAACAAGGACCTTTTCAACAGGAAGGTGATTGCCGCCCAGGATTATGATACTGCGACGGACACCTATCGAGAAAACCAGGCGACGGTCAAAGCAGACCAGGCCAACATCGACCGACTGGAAGCGCTGGAGGCATTCAAAATCATTAAGGCGCCATTCACCGGTGTTGTCACCGCGCGAAATACCGATATTGGCGACTACATCCCTTCGGGCTCAGGCGCCCAGCTCTTCCGCATGCAGCAGACTTCGCCGTTACGCGTTTATGTTAGCGTGCCACAGGCCTTTGCTGATCTCGTAAGAATCGGAACTGACGGAGATCTTACCCTGGATGAGTTCCCCGGCCGGAAATTCAGAGGACGCGTGACTAACACCGCCCGAGCAGTCGACCCGACCTCCCGGGCGTTACTGATTGAACTCCAACTGCCCAACGAAACCGGTGAACTCTTGCCGGGGGCCTATGGCCTGATCAAGCTGCAAGTTAATGACGACACCAGGATGGTGACCATACCTTCCAACGCCCTGCTTTTCCGGTCAGAAGGAACGACGGTGGGAGTGGTTGACACGCACGGCAGGGTGGAGATTCGCCCAATTACGATCAATCTCAATCTCGGAGATCTGTTAGAAATTTCGCAAGGGCTATCGGCCACAGACCGGGTAATTGTGGATCCTTTAGACAGCCTGGCCAACGGTATGGCCGTAAAGGTCGCGGATCAAAAGCAGACGTCGAAGGAGGAGTAACATCAAATGTGGATTGTAAATCTGGCGTTGAAACGGCCCTATACTTTTATAGTACTGGCAATTTTTATTCTGGTTACCGGGGTCCTTTCGATCGTTAGCACGCCCAAGGACATTTTTCCCTCCATCAACATCCCGGTGATTTCAGGGACCTGGAAGAGCATCTCACCTCGGTTTACGAACGCGTGCTGACCACGACCGTCGACAACATTGAGCATATTGAATCTGAATCCCTGTTTGGAATCGCGGTGGTGAAAATCTTTCTGCAACCAAGGGCCGGCGTGCCCAGGGCGATAGCCCAGGTCACTTCGGTTTCTCAATTTATTCTGAAACTACTTCCCAGCGGCACCATGCCGCCGCTGGTCCTCAGTTACAGCGCCACTAACGTGCCAGTACTCAGAGTTGGGTTGAGCGGTCTCTCTGAGCAACAGCTCAACGACTTGGGATTTAACTTTGTCCGCACGCAACTGATCACCGTGCCAGGCGTTGGTATACCTTACCCGTACGGCGGAACGCAAAGATACGTGGAGATCGACCTCAATTATAAGGCTTTACAAGGCTATGGCTTGACGCCTTTCGATGTCGTAAACGCGATTTTGGCGCAGAACCTCATTCTGCCTTCCGACACTGAGAAAATTGGGCGGTTCGAATATCTTGTGTCACTAAACTCCAGCCCGGACCGCATCGAGAAGCTCAACGCTATTCCAATCAAAACGCTGCCAAACGGCACCACTGTTTATATTCGAGATGTGGCGAACATTGTCAACGGAAGCATTCCGCAAACTAACATCGTCCGTTTCGACGGCCGCCGAGCAGCAATGCTTGACATTCAAAAGATTGGGAGCGCGTCGACCTTGGACATTGTGCAGGGCGTCAAAGAGAAAATACCGGACCTGAAGCAGACTTTGCCACCGGCTTTGCGTATTCTAATGTTGTCGGACCAATCTGTCTTCGTGGCTGGTGCTATTGAGGGCGTCGTCCGCGAGGCGGTGATCGCAGGCTGTCTCACTGCGATTATGATTCTACTGTTTTTGGGTGACTGGAAAAGCACGCTCATT
>Ga0306921_10009255_pt1 | contig 10444 bp, 7 predicted proteins | sample sta12Cox44000080_FD_203760 | JGI IMG/M metagenome (GOLD analysis project Ga0306921, IMG submission 203760) | Lab enrichment of tropical soil microbial communities from Luquillo Experimental Forest, Puerto Rico - statoxic.12C.oxic.44.000.080 (v2)... | ecosystem: Environmental > Terrestrial > Soil...
GCGCTTCATCTTTGCCGGCCCATGCCTCGGCGATGCCCTGGAAGGCCGGCCCATAGATCAAGCCGCGAGCGGTAAATCGACGATAGAGCTCCACGCCGTCGATCCGCTTTCCCATACGCGCCCTGATCGCGTCAACCGGGGCAAGTCGTTCCGATTGACTCCCCGCCAAAGGCAGGGCACGGGCAATCGCGACCGGGGGCAGGGCGGTCCCGCGCGTCTCGTTTGCGTGCAGTCGGAAGGTGCCGTCTTCGGCCGACAGCGCGACCTCGACCAATGGCTCGGCACCAGCGGCAATTACCAGCGGCCGCCTGATCTCGAAGGCCTCGATCTCGACCCCATCGCAATCGCGGGTCGACAAAACCGAAGAGACAGCCATCTCGATATATGCCGCTCCCGGCAGGACCGTGCTGGTTTGGACGACGTGATCGGCGAGCCAGGCGAGCAGCTCCGGATCGAGACGGTTCTTCCAGATCCCGTCGATGGCAGGCAGACGCTTGCCCAAAAGCGGGTGCTTGCGGCGGCTGGATGACACTCCGACCTCGCCATCTTCGGCAAACCAGTAGCGTTCGCGCTGCCACGGATAGGCAGGAAGCGGCACGAACGCGCAATCGCGAGGGTAGAGAGCGTTGTAATCGATTGCGACGCCGGCGGCATAGCAGCGGCCGAGCGCCAGCCACAATGCATCGCGTTCGGGCTCGTGACGCCGCAGAGTGGGGATCGAGATCCCTTGGCCGCCGGTGGTCTTCAGGCAGTCGCGGAGATAGGTGTCGAGGATAGGATGCGGACCGATTTCGAGGAAGACATTGAAGCCCTCGGCCCTTAGCGATTCGATCGCGGGGGCGAACTGAACAGGTCGGCGGATATTGTCCCACCAATATCCTGCATCGAGCCGACTACCCTCGATCGTTGTGCCGCTAACCGTCGAGACAAAACGTAGCCGACCATCTTGCGGCCGCAATCCGACAAGCCGGTCCAACAGCCCCTCGCGGATTGGGTCCATGCAGCGGCTGTGGAAGGCATAATCGAGGTCGAGAGGACGAAAGAAGACTTGGCTCGCCTCGAGTTCGCCACCAAGCGCGTCTATCGCAGCAGCGTCGCCCGCTACCGTGACCGAATTCGGGGCGTTGACGGCGGCAATCGTCAGCGCCTCGCCATAGGCGGCAATCAGTGCGGCGGCATCCTCGGGCGATTGTCCAAGGGCGGCCATCCGGCCAGTTCCGGCGGTCCGCCCTTGCGCTCGGCTGCGCTCGACGATGACCCGGCAGGCTTCGGCGAGCGACAAAATGCCCGCCCCGTAAGCCGCCGACACCTCACCGACACTGTGGCCGAGCATTGCCTCGGGCTCGATCCCGTGCGCCCCCAGCCATTCGAGCATCGCTACCTGCAGCGCAAAGAGCGCCGGCTGCGCAATTTCCGTGCGATCGAACAGGTTCGCCGGTTCCGCCGATAACAGGGCGTCCTTAACCGACCAGCCGCTGAGCCGGCTCAGCGGCGCATCGACCCGCTCGATGCACTCGGCGATGAAGGGGTCGGCGAGCAAATCCTGCCCCATGCCGCGCCATTGCGAGCCGTTTCCGGAAAATACCATGGCCAGTCGAACCGGCGGGGTCTGGACATGCCCTTGGGCGAGGAGCGGTGGCGGATCGCCGGCCGCGAACGCCTCGAATTGGGCAGCGACCTCTTCAGGGGTTCGGCCAAATGCAGCGAGGCGATGCTGGTGGTGGGTCCGTCGGGTGGCTGCGGTGCGACACAGGGCTGAAAAGGAGGGCGCCGTCGGCGATCTCAGCAATTCGGCGTAGCGCAGGGCGAGACTCTTCAGAGCTTCCGGATCATGAGCAGAGATCGGAAGCAGCTCGACCTCTTGCCCTTCCGTCTCCGCGTGCTGCCGGGCCGCGGCAGCAACCGGCGCATCCGGCTCTCGGATGACGATATGGGCGTTGGTGCCGCCGAACCCGAACGAGTTGACGCCCATGGTCAAGCGCCCCGGCGCCAATTCCGTATATTCCGAAACGACCGAAAGATTGAGCTCCTCGAACGGAATTTTCGGGTTGGGCACCGTGAAGTGCAACGTGCGCGGGATCGCGCGGTGACGGAGCGCAAGGACGGCCTTCAGCAGCCCGGCAATCCCCGAGGCCGGTTCGAGATGGCCGATATTGCTTTTGACCGAGCCGATTCGGCAGCAATCGCCGGGCGCACGCGAAGCGCCGAGCACCGTCCCCAAGGCACCGCATTCGATCGGGTCGCCGACGCTCGTGCCGGTGCCATGCGCCTCGACATAGGCAATCTCGCTCGGGTCGATCCCGGCGTCACGGTACACTCGGCGCAGCAGCGCTTCTTGCGCCGCTTGGTTGGGCATCGCCAAGCCCGTGGTACGGCCATCCGAATTCACACCCGAGCCGACGATGACGGCATAGACCAGGTTCTTCTCGGCGATCGCCTGCTCGAGCGGGCGCAGAATGACGACCGCGCCGCCTTCCGACCGGACATAACCGTCGCCGGCCGCGTCGAAGGGGCGGCATCGGCCGGTCGGCGAGAGCATGCGCGCCTTCGAGAAGCCGACGGAACCGGACGGCGACAACAGCGCATGGACGCCGGCCGCAATCGCCAAGCTCGACTCGCCCGTCCACAAGCTGACGCAGGCTTCGTGCACCGCAACCAGCGATGACGAGCAGGCGGTGTCGACAGTAAAGCTCGGACCGTGCAAATCGAAGATGTAGGAAATTCGGTTCGCCGCATTGCTGATCGCGCTGCCGGACATGACGTAGGGATCGACTTGGTCCGGCTCTTCGCGCTGCAGCGCCGCGTAGTCGGACACCGAGACCCCGACAAAAACGCCGGTCTGCGATTCGGCGACCCGCGCGGGAACGATGCCCGCGCTCTCGAACGCCTCCCAGGTCAGCTCCAACAGGAGACGTTGCTGCGGGTCGATCCGGCGCGCTTCGCGCGGCGAAATCCCGAAAAACCCGGCATCGAACTTGTCTATGTCGGCGATGAACCCGCCGGCGCGCGTATACATTTTGCCGGGTTTGGCCGGGTCAGGATGGTAATAGGCGTCGACGTCCCAGCGGTCGTCCGGGATCTCGGTAACGGCGTCCGTCCCGGCTTTGAGCAGCGACCAGAATTCCGCCACGTCCGCAGCACCCGGGAACCGACAGGCCAATCCGACTAAGGCGACCGGGAAGGTTCGTCCCACGGCGTCACTTTCTGTAGGCATGCGCACGCTCATACTCTTCGGTCGCTTCCGATGCGGTCCTGGTTTCCACGGGTTGCACCCTACTAGAATCACATCCGCCAAGCGCAACGGTTTCGGCATAGGGGGTCGCGTCGAAACTACTTGGCGATCAATTTAACGCAAGATAAACGATCTTCGAACGTGTCTGTCGACATTGCTGCATGCCTGTGGCGTAACGGCAAGCCGGGAGGCCAATCCCTGAGCCCGGTCGGCATATTCACCGAATCCTCGCCAGCGTTCGCCTGCCCAGCCGTCTCGATAGACGCACCGTGCTGATCCAGTATATTTGCCAATCCGATCGGGGAGACACAGGCGATGAAATGGGCGGCGGTTGGGGGCGCCAACCTAGCGGCCCCCGCGGGCGGAACCGGCTCTGCGCCTGGCGAGCGCGAACCGATCCATATCGATGAAACCGATACCACGTTCGCCATCGGTTGGAGGGGCCGCTATCGTATCGAGGGACCGACGTTCGTGTACTCGGATCAGGATACCGGCCGGGTCACCACGACGATCCTCGGTTACCCGACCGATAAGCTCAGGCAGATCGCCTGATCGGAAAATTTCAAATATTTTTGGCTAGGACTACATTACGAGCATCGAAGAGGTTGTCACGATCGATTCGGCACGCATTTTCACCTAAGGCGCGATCGGTGGATCACGGAGACGGGCAGCCGCAAAAACCCCGATCTTCGGCCACTTCTACATTGACCAGGACAGACGGATCTTCTTCGGCTATACTACTCAGGGATGTGCTAGGGTTGTGCCACCAGTCTGCGGCGCTATCTAAGCCTGAACCATCTCGCCGTCCTCTCTCCTTCGCATCAGGAATCTCGAAGCGAACTTCCTCCATGCGCTTGTTCCGGTATTTCGAAACCCTCCTCGAACCGACGGCTCTGCCGCCGCAAGGCCCGCCGCCCGCCGGGCTCGGCGCCTTTTATTGGCACTATGCGCGGCAGGCGCGCGGCCTAGTCGTTGCCCTCTTCGTCGTGGGTTTTATCGTCGCGCTGATCGACACGACGATACCGGTGTTCGTCGGCCGGGTGATCACGCTCGTCTCCAAATACGAGCCCGGCTCGCTGCTGCGCGATTCGTGGCCGCCCCTGCTCGGGATGGCATTCGTCTTGGTGGTGGTGCGGCCTCTGGCGATGCTGCTGCAGAACATGCTGACCAACCAGGCGATCATCCCCGGCTTTTCCAACCTGATCCGCTGGCAGAGCCACTGGCACGTGGTGCGGCAAAGCTGGAGCTTTTTTCAGAACGATTATGCCGGACGCATCGCGCAACGGGTCATGCAAACCGGTCCGTCGCTGCGCGAGAGCGTCGTCGCGGCGACCACGGCGGTCTGGTACATCCTGGTCTACGGCGGCGGCGCGATCATCCTGCTCGCCTCCAACGATTCTCGACTGGCGATCCCGGTGGTGCTGTGGTTCGCCGGCTACGCCGTGCTGCTGCGTTATTTTGTGCCGCGGCTGCGCACCCGATCGCGGCGTATGTCCGATACGCGTTCGGCCCTCACTGGCCGCGTGGTCGACAGCTACACCAACATCGCGACGGTCAAGCTGTTTGCGCGGCCGCGCGACGAGGACGAATTCGTCCGCGCCGCGGTGGACGATCTTACCGATGCGCATCGCGGGCAGGTGCGGCTGACGACGCTGCTCAATCTGTGTCTCGCCGTGCTGAATGCGACCATGGTGGTCGGCACCGCGGCGTTGGCGATCTGGCTGTGGAACGATGGGCGGGTCGCGGTCGGGACGGTGGCGATGGCCTTACCGCTGACCTGGCACATAGCTGCGATCGCCGGCTGGGTGGCGCAGAACATCACGACGATCTTCGAGAATATCGGCGTCGTGCAAGAGGGCATGCGGACGATTGCCGTGCCCCGCCAGATGCCGGACCGGCCCGACGCTGTGGCTTTGCAGGTCACGCGCGGAGCGGTCCGCTTCGAGGGGGTGCGCTTCGGCTATGGCACCGCAAGGGGTGTCCTTCATGGCATCGACCTTTCGGTCGCACCCGGCGAACGGGTCGGTCTGGTCGGGCGGTCTGGCGCCGGGAAGTCGACCCTGGTCAACCTGTTGCTGCGGTTTTACGAGATCGAGGCCGGCCGCATCCTGATCGACGGACAGGACATCGCCCAGGTTACCCAGGAAAGCCTGCGCGGGCACATCGCGATGATAACCCAGGACACCTCGCTGCTGCACCGATCGATCCGCGACAACATTCGCTATGGTAGGCTGCAGGCGAGCGAGTGGGAGGTGCGGCGGGCGGCGGCGCAGGCGCACGCGCTCGAATTCGTCGAGGGGCTCGAGGATTGGTACGGACGGCGCGGCTTCGACGCGCATGTCGGCGAGCGCGGCGTCAAGCTGTCGGGCGGCCAGCGTCAACGCATCGCCCTCGCCCGGGTCATCCTCAAAGACGCGCCGATCCTCGTGCTCGACGAGGCCACCTCTTCGCTCGATTCCGAAGTCGAGGCGGCGATCCAGGAGCAGCTCGACAGCTTGATGCGCGGGCGCACGGTCATCGCCATCGCCCATCGTTTGTCGACGATCGCGCGCATGGACCGCCTCATCGTGCTCGACCAAGGCAGGATCGCCGAAGAAGGCACGCACGCCCAGCTGCTCGCCAGCGGCGGTACTTACGCGCGCCTGTGGCAGCGCCAATCGGGTGGGTTCACCGACGTCGACGCGGCGATCCCGGTCGACGCCGCCGCCGCGGAGTAGCCGTTCGAGCCCGCCGCGGAAGACTGGCCGGAAAATCGCCATATATCGGCGGCACAAAGTCGGAGATGAGCGACCTGGCGATCAAGCACATGACGCGTGACGAGTTGCTGCCACCACCCGCCCACGCAGAGACGTGATCGACCGCCTCTATGCCCGGACGCTGGCGATGGCGGCGCACCGCCATGCGATGGCGGCGATGGCGCTGATTTCCTTCGCCGAGAGCTCGTTCTTTCCGCTGCCGCCGGATTTCCTGCTGATTCCGATGACCTTGGCGCAGCCGCGCCGGGCGTGGCTGATCGCTGCGGTCTGCACGATCACCTCGGTCGTCGGCGGCTATGTCGGCTACGCGATCGGCTATTTCCTGTTCGACGCGCTCGGCCGACCGTTGCTCGAATTCTATCACGCCATGGACAAGTACGAGGCGTTCAAATCGGCCTTCGCCGAATGGGGTGCCTGGATCATCGTGATCAAGGGGCTGACGCCGATCCCCTTCAAGCTGGTTACGATCGCCAGCGGCGCGGCGCAGTTCAACCTCGTCGCTTTCACCCTGGCGTCGCTAGTCTCACGCAGTCTGCGGTTTTTCGTGCTTGCAGCGCTGTTGTGGCGTTTCGGCGAGCCGATCCGGGATTTTATCGAGCGCCGGCTTATGCTGGTCACCAGTATGATAGCCGCGGCGCTGGTTGGCGGGTTTGTGGTACTGCGTTATCTATGAGGTCATGAGAGCCGACCCTGGGCGTTTCCCGATCTTTGTCCTGGCGGCGAGCGCTGCGGTGCTCGGCGGCGCCTTTATTTCGCAATACTGGGGCGGGCTCGCCCCGTGCGAACTCTGCTTGCTGCAACGCTGGCCCTGGGCCGCCGCAATCATAATCTCGTTGATCGCAATCACGGTCGGGAGCCGATCGACATTGCCGTGGGTCGCGCTGTTGCTCGTCGCGGTTTTTGCGATCGGCAGCGTGCTCGCGCTCTATCATGTCGGGGTCGAGAAGCACTGGTTTGCCGGTCCCAGCGCCTGCACCGGAGCCGCCACCGCGGCCGATACGGTCGAGGAATTAAAGGCGCGGATTCTCGGGCAAATGCCGGTGCGTTGCGATGAGCCGGCGTGGTCTCTGTGGGGCATTTCGCTCGCCGGCTGGAACCTGCTAGCCTCGCTGGTAATAGGCAGCAGCTGTCTTGCCATCTTTTGGCGGCTGCGCCGACCGCGACGGCGAACCGGGGTGCGCCAAGGGATGATCGCATGAGCGAGCAGCGTCCGCGCCGCCTGCCTGGAGACCGCCGCCCGGTGGAGGAGATCGCGCGAATGCTGCGCGTCGATCATGCCGGCGAGTACGGGGCGACACGAATCTACCAGGGTCAGCTCGATGTGCTCGGACGCAGTCGCGCCGCCGGCGAAATCCGCCGGATGGCCGAGACCGAGAAAGGCCATCTCGCGCGCTTTGAGGAGCTGTTGCATGAGCGGCGAGTGCGTCCGACCCTTCTCTACCCGTTGTGGTCGGTTGCCGGCTACGCGCTCGGCGCCGCGACGGCGCTCCTCGGCGAGCGTGCCGCGATGGCCTGCACGCTCGCGGTCGAGGATGCTATCGATGAGCATTACCGGGGGCAAGCCGGATATCTCGCCGAAGAGGATCCCGCGCTGCAAGAGACGGTCCTCGCCTTTCGCGACGACGAGTTGGCGCATCGCGAAATCGCGATAGCGCACGGGGCCGAGGGTGCTCTCGGATACGGGCTTATCAGCAGCATAGTTAAGGCCGGCTCGCGGATCGCGATTTGGCTCTCGACCCGCCTTTAACCGGTTTCGCCAAGACATTCTCGCTGCAGGACACTGCCGCGCCGTTGCGCGAGGCCTGGTATTACGCCGTGCCGAGCCGACGCTTGCGGCGCCGAACGATGCTGGGGAGGGTCATGCTCGGCGAGCCGATCCTGATCGGCCGCGACGCAGCCGGCGCGGCGTTCGCGTTGCACGACCCCTGCCCGCATCGTGGGATGCTGCTCAGCGCCGGCCGTTTCGACGGGCGCGAGGTCGAGTGCTGCTACCACGGCTGGCGCTTCGACGTCGGCGGGCAATGCACCTCTATCCCGTCGCTGGTGCTGGGCCAGGCCTTCACGCCCGAGCGTATCCGTGTGCGCAGCTACCCGGTTCGCGAGGTGCAGGGGAATATCTGGGTGTTTTTCGGCGACGACCCCGCCACGGCGCCGGAGATCCCGTTGCTCGACGGGTTCGATGGAAGACCACCCGACCTCGTCGAGAGTGTCAGCTTCGCAGCGGCGATCGACCACGCCGTCGTCGGGCTGATGGACCCGGCGCACGGGCCCTTTGTCCATCGCGCCTGGTGGTGGCGCTCGCGCTATTCGATCCAGCCTAAGAGCAAGGCCTTCGCACCCTCGCCCTTCGGCTTCACGATGAGCCGCCATGCGCCCTCGGCGAATTCGCGTGCCTACCGCCTCCTGGGCGGCATGCCGGAGACCGAGATCATCTTTCGCCTGCCGAGCATGCGGATCGAGTACATCCGTGCCGGCCATTATCGCGTGGGCAATCTGACCGCGATCACCCCGGTCAGCGCGCGGGTGACCGAGATCAACCACTGCGTCTATTGGACTGTACCCTGGCTCACCGCGCTGAAGCCGTTTCTGCGGCATTATGTGCGTGCCTTTCTGCATCAGGACCGCGCGATCATGGAGCGCCAGCAGCAAGGGCTGCGCTACGACCCGCCGTTAACCCTGATCGACGACGCTGATACCCAGGCGAAATGGTACTACCGTCTGAAGCGAGAATATCGCCGCGCCCGTGCCGAAGGCCGGCCGTTCGAGAACCCGGTCGAGCCGCGCACCCTCGAATGGCGCAGCTGAGGGTCCGGGTTTCGGAAACACGAGCGGCGTTCGAAGGCGCCGCCCGTTAGCTCCGAGGTGTCGGTTTTCTTTACACTCGGTTGCGCCGACGCCGCGCAAGGCCGAAGCCGGGGAGACTGGTGGCGAGCAACGCCAGCGCGAGCCCGGCTCCGGCGTCGACGGTGCCCCTGCGCCCGACAGCGGGGCGATATCGTCGAGATTGGCCGCCTGGAATTTCTCTGCCAAAGTGCCGGTGCCAATTAAACCTGTGCTGTCATAATCGATGCCCACGAGGTTGCGTTGTTGGACGCGACGAACAGATGCCCCTACCCGTCCACGGCGGATTGGTCGAACTGGTTGCCGGACGTCGGATCCGTGACCGAGGAAACGACTGTTCCGGTCGTGGGGTTGAACTGATCTATCTCGTTACCGCTGTTGAAGATGATGTTCTTGGTGAACGAGTCGAAGGCGAGGCCGTGAGCTGGAACGTTGCTAGGGAGCTGGGTAAGCGTCGCGGTGGTTCTACTGAAGCTGACCGTCGCGAATGTTCCCGCGGTGCTGCCGTCGCCCGCGGTGCCGTAGTACCATTTGCCGTTGACAGGGTGGAAAATAATACCCCTAACGTCTTGGCTGGTCCCGCCGATTACCGTGATGTTGGTGCCGGTGGAGGCGTTCACGAGCCCACCGCCCGACGGGGTAGTTCGCGACAAATTCGCTCCGCATTCGCCGTTGCACATGGTGTATAGTGTTGCGGTCGGCGAGCGCGATGACAGCGTCAAGTGATATGATCCGTCGATGTTGGTACCACCCCGCGAGCCATTGGTGGGCGTATTGACGTTGGCGACCGCGGCGCCCGCCGTGGCGATCTCATGGATTTGCGCCGTTGAGGTGCCGCCGCCCTGCCCGGCGATCGCCAGGTTCCCGTCCGGCAGGAACAGAATGCCGTCAGCTCCGGCCGTCGTGGCGATGTTGTGGTTCCCGGTGAACGTAAGGGTTGATCCGCTGAGCGTGACAGCGGTGACGGCATCGACGTTGGCCGCCATTGAAGGGCGTATAGAAAAGCTGCACGGTCACCGGATCGGCCTGCGCCCCTGCCGCACATACGCCACAGGCGAGAACCGCCGTTCCGTAGAGCAGTGCCTTGCGCATAACGTTCGTCTCCCTTCCAAGTAAATTCGAGAGAGTCCGGAGCATTTCTGGGGAGGCGCCGCCGAGTTGGCGGCGCAGGGATAGGTCGGCGCCTTTCCAGGCTCACCCCGGCCACCAGGATCCATGGTGTCGACGACCGGTACCGAACCCGGGGTCAGGTTGAACGCCCGCTGGGCCAGTCCGTCCGCAGGGTCGCCAAGTCGCCCTGTTGCTGATAGAGCCGGGCGAGATTGTTTAGCGCGGACGGTTCGGCCGGGTGGCCTAATATAAGAAGGCCTAAAGTGACCGGTCCACGTGCAGGACATCTTGCGGGGTGCGGTCAATAGGTCGTGTTGAGCTTGAGGTAACGGTACCGGTCGATCGTCTCGACCTCGATCTCGCGCTCCTCGCCATGCCGAGTCACGCCGAGCCTCACCGTGACCCCGGCGTCGCCGCGCCGCCACAGCGTGCGATAGAAATCCGCGAGTTCGTGGACCCGCGCCCCGTCGATCGCGGTCACCTGATCGCCGTGCCGGACGCCTGC
>Ga0306921_10009256_pt1 | contig 10444 bp, 11 predicted proteins | sample sta12Cox44000080_FD_203760 | JGI IMG/M metagenome (GOLD analysis project Ga0306921, IMG submission 203760) | Lab enrichment of tropical soil microbial communities from Luquillo Experimental Forest, Puerto Rico - statoxic.12C.oxic.44.000.080 (v2)... | ecosystem: Environmental > Terrestrial >...
TCTGCTCAACGACGATTACACCCCGCGGGAGTTCGTGGTCACCGTGCTCAAGGGCGAGTTCCGCATGAGCGAGGACCAGGCCTATCGCGTGATGATGACCGCCCATCGGCGCGGCGTTTGCGTGGTCGCCGTATATACCAGGGACGTCGCCGAGACCAAGGCCACGCGCGGGACTGAGGCCGGCCGCCGCAAGGGCTATCCGTTGCAATTTACCACCGAGCCGGAGGAATAGACGGGCGTTATTCGCTCCACCGGGCTCCATCGGGCTCTTGCGAAACGCCGATGAAATGGCCATTTTCTGCATTGAACTAATTAGCACCCCATAGGGCTGCACCCACGCATTCTTCACATATTCTTCACACGGACCTGCGTACGGGCGTACGAGTCAAAGGAGGAAATTCGCATGGCCCGCACAATTCGCGATGCCGCTCTCGAAACCCGCGCCGCCCGTGCCCGGTGTAAGCCTGCTGGCCAGCCCTATTATCGCGGCCTCGAGCCTGGTCTTCATCTCGGCTATCGCAAGCCGCGCAGCGGGGCTGGCAAGCGGCTGGCCCGCCTCAACGTCGAAGGCAAGTACAGCTACCATCCGCTCGGCACCGCCGACGACTTCAGCGACCCCGACGGCACGATCATCCTCTCCTATAAGCAGGCGCAAGACGCCGCCCGTAAGGTCCAGGTGGGCCGCGGGATCGGTACGGTGGGTGACGCGGTGGAGGCGTACATCCGTTCACTGGAGGCCGAGGGCCGGGCACGGGCATCGCTCGCGGTCCTGCGTTGCAGTGCCGATGCCCATATCCTCCCGGCGCTCGGACACGTCGAACTCGCCAAGCTCACCTCCGAGCAGCTGCAGCGCTGGCGCAATGATCTTGTCCGCAAGCCAGCACACGTGCGCACCCGCAATGGCGAACCGCAGCGCTATCGCGCTCGTAGTGACGACGCCGACGTCATGCGCGCCCGCCGGGCGAGCGTAAATCGGATTCGCGCCATGCTTTTCCGCGCGCTGAACCTTGCTTACGAACATGGCCACGTGGCGAGCAATCAGGCTTGGCGTCGGGTCAAGCCGTTTAAGGGCGTTGCCAAGGCACGCCTGCGATACCTGTCGGTTGCCGAGGCTAAGCGCCTCATCAATGCCGCTGATTCGGAATTTCGCCCGCTGCTACAGGCGGCGCTACTGACCGGCGCGCGTTATGGCTCGCTTGGCCAGCTCACAGCGTCAGACTTCAACTTTGATAGTGGCACGTTGCGCCTGCGCACCAGGAAGGGCGACGGGAGTGAGCGCGTCTTCCACGTGCACTTGACCGACGAGGCGCGGGAGTTCTTTCAGGCAGCCTGTGCTGGGCGCCGTGGCAACGATCTGATTTTCACCCGTACCGATGGCAGGTCATGGGGGAAGTCGCAACAGCAGGCGCTTATGCGGGAAGCCTCAGAGCGGGCTGGCATCAGTCCCGCGGTTAACTTCCACGCGACCCGGCACACGTTCGCCTCGCACGCCGTGATGAATGGCGCTCCGCTCCTGGTGGTAGCGCAGGCGCTCGGGCACGCCGATACGCGTCAAATCGAGAAACACTACGGCCACCTCGCCCCGAGCTACGCCGCTGACGCCATCCGCAAGGCAGCGCCGCGCTACGGTATCGTACTTGGAAACATCCAGCCGCTGCATGGGCGGGAGTAATTCTATCTCGCTCCATTGAGCACGATAGCCTTGCATCGGAATAAAGTGTGCCGGACAATGCGGCCGGACTCAGGGTGATGCGCACCCTGGGTCCGGCCTGAACTTCAGCATGAGTGGTTAGTCCGATGCCAAAGTCTAAGCGCGCTTCTACCAGCAATCGTCGGTCTCAGTCACGCGCTGCGGAGTGGGAGCAGCTCGGGCGTGAGCTAGCTGAGCATAAGAAAGCCGGCGAAGCTTTGCGTGCAAGGGCTCAAGCGCTTGGTCGTCGTGATCCAAATGATCCGAACGATAGGCCGGAGAAGGACACGCATGTCCCGATCGAGGACTTGGTGGAGGGCGCCGCCATCACTGGACCAGCAGCAGGGCGACCGAAGCTCACCATTTGGTGGTCGGAGGACAAGGTCCCTGAGTTCATGAAGCTGCAGTTTCGGGCGCTGCATCATTTTGCGCAGCTGGGTTCGTACGATCCTGAGACGCAGCTGTTTTACAACACGCGGAAGAGCGCGATTGAAGAATTTTTCAGAGCGCATCGACTTTCCAATGGCAAGTCTGTCGGTGTTACCAAAGCAGGATTTCTTGCGATGTTCTGTCTTCCAGTAGATCGGTTGGATGGCGGGCCAGTGCCTACGAAGCCGACGAAGAAGTAAGGGTGACACCGTGACCCCGGTCACCGTGTCACCGTGACCCCGGCCACCGTTACTGCGTATTTTACACTTCGCAAAAAGCCTAAGCGTGCTCCATCAAATTTGATGGAGCGCCGTGGTGGCCCGCCCTGAAATCACCGGCAAGAAGTCTGCGGCTATCAGCCGTCGTCGCCGTCCGCGGACGCGCCCGCTGTCGACGCCGCCGGCTTGTTACACGGTCACCACGTTCTGCCAAGCGCACCACATCTCCGAGAGTTTTTATTACAAGCTGAAAAAGAAGCGTCGTGGCCCGCGCGAGATGCAGGTCGGGGCGCGGACCTTCATCACATTTGAGGCTGCTGCGGACTGGCGAACTCAGAACGAGACCGCCGCGACCATCGCGGCCGAGTGAAATTTCAGACTGCCGGGGCCTGCAATCCCCGAACGCGCATAGCCCCTCCAGTCGGGAGGGGTCGGGCCGTAGAGGCCAGCGGACGGCTGAGAACAGCCAACTATGCAGCCCAATGCTTCGATCGGGCCGACAGGTCAGGATCGGAGAGGGTCGCTGAAGAGGCGACATCAAGAGCGGCTTTCCCACTCCCGGTAGCCCGGTCGGTCGAGGGCGGGGGAAGGCGCAGTAAGACAACGATTTGGAGCGCTCCGCTGAAAGGCGGGGCGCTTCGTTTGATGATGTTGAAAGCGCGGGCCGTGGTTGGGAGCCGACGAACCCGCGCGAAGGGGCCTGCAAGCGCTTCATATACGAAGGTCCATCGAAAATTCAAAGCATTTGTCTGCCGGCCGTATGCGGCTGGAGATCACGAACTCGCGGCGACAGGCGTTCCGTCAGTCGGTCGGCGCGTGTGATCCAAATTGGCGGAGGCGAGCCCCCTCGACACCTAAACCTAGGTAAGGGGCGGTGCCGAGGGGCTCAAGACGAAAGGAGGCTGCCATGCGGCAGCTCCACGACGCGTTACTTAACTCGGTTGGCCCCATCAGCCAACCCCCCTTCAACGGTCACCTCGGTGCCCGCGGGAATGGGAATGGCCATGCCGACCATGATGTCGGCGGCAATGGCCGGACCGAATTCGACCGGTCAGTGAAGTCGAAGAAGAAGACCCGGGGTCCCAAGCCGCGTGTGCGGCACGGACGGAATCAGGCGGCCTGTCATGCCTACGGGGCCGTACTCCTCGTGCGCTGCGGCCTCACTATCGAAGAGGCGATCGCCTGCACGACGTCGTCGACCAATTACGTCACGGCCATGAAGTCGATCTTGGCGAGCGGCGATCAGCATCTTCTCGACCGGGTGCTTAACGATCAGGTTGGCATCTTCGCTGCGGCGGCGCAGGTGCGACCGCTGGTCGAGATGAAGACCGCGTTCGCAAAGCTCAGCGAGGAGCAGCGCATCAACTGGGCGACGGAGGAAGACCCCAACCGCCTATTCGAGCAAGTGATCGTGCCCGCGGCGGCGAAGCAGCGGGCCAGGGCGGAACTCATTCCGATCATCGACCCATAACGCAAACGCAAGTGTCCCCGGGCGCGCGAGCGCCCGGGTTCAATCTCCACGCCGCCGGCGCCAATGCCGGCGGCGTCCGTTTCACTGGGGCGCCGGATCCCGACGATCCAGTCAAGCGGACGAAGGAAAGCATGAGGCTGCCGAGCGCCGCGCTCGGCATCAGCGTCGGTACGTCTCGTGCAATGCGGGGCCACTGCCGGCGTAGGGGCCGTGAAGGTTAGGGCTGCCATTCCACTTCACGGTCCCGCCAATTTAACGAAGCCCAGCGGGAAGAGGAAGTCATGACCCTCGGCTCACATCAGCAATCCGTCGGTCGGTCTCAGGTTCACATTACGCCGCGGTGGCTCGTCGACCGGCTCGCGCCCTTCGACCTTGATCCAGCAGCGGCTGACCCGCGCCCATGGGCGTGTGCGGTGACCAACTGGTCCACGCATGGACTGGAGCGTGATTGGTTCGGCCTCGTCTATCTCAATCCGCCGTTCGACCGCTACGAGGTGGGCAGCTGGATCGCCAAGCTCGCCGCACATGGCAACGGCATCACGCTGCTCCATGCGCGCACCGAGGCCGGTTGGTTTGAGCCGATCTGGCAACGCGCGGCGGCGATCTTGTTCATGGCCGACCGCATCAAATTCTGCCGACCGGACGGATCCGAGCAGCCGGCGAATTCCGGCGCGCCACCGATCCTCGCTGCGTTCGGTGACGAGGCGGTGTTGCGACTGCGTCGGAGCGGCATCGCCGGCGCACTGGTGACGCGCTGGCATAACCAAACGGCATCTTCGGTGCGTCCGCGTCTGGCGGTCGTGGGAGGCTGAACATGCGAACGCGCGCAAAGTCTAACGTGAAGCCGCTCGGCCTGAACGCCGTCGGCAAGCCCTACAGTTCTAGCTTCGATCCGAACTATCGGCTGAAGTACAAGCCCAGCTACGCGCATCTGCGCTGGCCTAATCCCACCTCGATGCGCTTCGTGGGCGACCCTCCAAACTACGATGCGAACCTTCGGTGCTTCGTAGACGAAGAAATGCGCGAGCAATGGGCTCAGCGCGAAGCACAGCGTGGTAAGCGGCGACCCAAACCTACGGAGAGCACAACAGCCACGCTGAGCTGGGAAGAGAACGCGGGCAAAGCCGAGTTCACGGCGCGGGCACCCGCTGGCGGCAATTATATCCTTTCGCCGTTTCTGCACTGCTGGAACGTCGACTACCGCAAGAAGGTGGGGGCCCGAAGCAAAGGGCCGCGCCAGCAGCTCGGCTTCGCTTACACGCTCGATGAGGCCAAGGCCATCGCCGAAGCCGACAGCGCACGCCTCGCTAATGGGGGTGGCACATGAAAATCATCGGCATTGACCCAGGCATCGCTGGCGCAGTTGCCGTCATCGAGATCCTCGACGGCATAGACAGCATCGCGCCGAACTCGTCGACGTCATCGATATTCCGGTTCTCGGCGCCGCGGCAAAGACGCGCGTCGATGCGATCGGTCTGCGCAACTGGGTTGAGAGCCACCATCCCGATCTCGCCGGCGTAGAACGCGCCGGTTCGATGCCCCGTCAAGGCGTCGCAAGTGCGTTCAAGTACGGCAGGGCAGCCGGCACGATCGAGGCCGTCATCGCGTGCCTTGGTATTCCAACGGTGCTGGTTGAACCGTCGAAGTGGAAGCGCGCATTTCATCTCAACTCCGACAAGGAAGCCTCGCGCAGCTCGCGATTGGATTATTCCCGCACGCTCACGATCAGCTCAACCTCAAGCGTCATCGTCAGCGCGCCGAGGCCATGTTGATCGCGCTGTTCACAGCCAACAACAAGGCGATGCCATGACCATCGAGCTTCGACGTGAGCCGGTTCACTCGCCATTCGGCGGCAGCGTCGCGGCGCGCGTTCTGCGCTGCCCGGCGTCCGTCGATCTCATTCAGAAAGTGCCTGCGGATCTGCGCAAGCCGTCCGCCTATGCCGACCGCGGCACGGCGCTCCATGCGGCGATTGCCCTTCTCCTCGCCAAAGACACGCACGCCCTCGTCGGGAGCCTCGCCGGCAAAACGTTCGGCAGCTACACGATCACGCCCGACGACGTCGCGAACGCCTTGGCACCAGCGTATGCCTATGTGGAGACGCTCCTCGATACGCCCGGGGCTAAATACTATCTCGAACAGCGCGTCGTCTTTCCCACCATCCCCGACACCTGGGGCACGGTCGATCTGCTCGTCCGTATCGGCCGCACGATCCACGTCATCGACTTCAAATTCGGCGTCGGTGTGCGCGTTCTCGCGCTCTCCCCGGACGGCGACGAGGATGTCCTCAACGCGCAACTCATGTTCTATGCCGCCGCGGCGCGCCACTCGCTTCCTGACTTTTTCGCTGGCGTTGAAGACATCATCCTTACGATCGTACAGCCCGTATCGATCGACGTCGATGCCGAAATGGTCTCGTCGACCGCGGCGACGCACGCCGAGCTGGACGCGTTCGTCCAAATCTATCACATCGCCTGCGCGGAAGCGCGCTCCGATGCGCCGCGCCTGGAGCGAGGATCGTGGTGCCGCTTTTGCCCGGCAAGACCGATCTGCCCGGCGCATACGGGGCCGCTGCTCGATCTCGCCCAATTCGCGGCGCCAACCGCATTCGCCGTGCCGAAGGAGGCCTATCTGCGGCTCCTCGCAGAAGGGCTGAACCTCGTCGATGCGGTCAGAGATCTTCGCACGGCGTTACATGATCAAGCGAAGCGCGCGCTGGAGGAGGGCGACTGCGTGCCGGGTTACGCGCTCTCGGCCGGTCGCGCAGAGCGCTACTGGTGCGACGAGAACGCTGCGCTTGCGACCTTGCAAAGTCTCGGTCTCGGCCACGACGATATTATGGAGGCCAAGACGATGCGCTCGCCCAAGCAGGTCGAGATCAGAGCGAAAGCGCACGGCCTCAAGGTCCCACAAGAATTGATCGTTTCGAACCGCTCGGGCGTCTCGCTCGTGCGGGTCGAGAACGCGCACGCCCCGGTGCCCGGACGGGTCGAGACTGCGCGAACGTTTTCCGAGGCGCTCGAAGCCTTTCAAGGAGGAACCAGGCATGAGCAACGATCATGATCATGATCGCGACCGCGATCACGCCAACGACAATGGCGAAAGGCCCGAGGGCAATCAAGTCGCCCCCGGGCCAGCAGGAGGTGCGCTTACCTCCTTGGCGGCGCTCCAAACGGCGCTCGCCAACGTCAATACGGTAGCCATCATCGGCCGCTCTGGTCTGCCGATGATGCTGTTCAAGCGCGAAGGCAGCGGCACCTGGGGGTTTGGGCAGAAGCGCACCATCCCCGAGGCAGGCAGCAAATGGGCCGTCAATCCACTGACGTTCCGGTACGGCTTCATCTGCTTCGGTGCCAACAACAAGGTGATCGACGAACGCCTTGTTCCTGTCAGTCAGCCGAAACCTGTGCTCACGGAACTCCCCGACACAGGATTCGAGTGGCAGGAGGAATGGGCCGTCAACATGAAGTGCCTCGACGGCGCTGACGCGGGTGTCGAGGTGGTCTTCAAGGCGAACACCGACGGTGGCGTCAAGGCCATCGCCGCAATGGTTGATCTGATCCGTGATCGGCTCAACAGCGGTCAGCATGACGGCGGCAAGATCGTGCCGATCGTGCTGCTCGACAAAGACTCCTACCAGCACAGCCAGCACGGGAGGGTTTGGATTCCTGTGCTGAAAATCGTCGATTGGATGTCGCTGGACGGCCCTGCGCCGACCCCGGCGCCAGTCGAGCCGACGCCGCCCGTCGATCAACCGCGCCGGCGGCGCGTCGCGTAAGCCGGCACGCGTACGCGCGTGTCTTGACAGGGCGAGGCTGGCCGCGCGGCAGCCTCGCCTGTCTTTCTGAACTTCGAGAACTGTGATGTTCAATACCGGTGATCTCATTTGGGCTGATTTCGAGGTCTACGGCGGCCCGCTCGATCTGAAAGCTGCCGGAACGTTCCGCTACGTCGCCGAGGCATCGACGCGCGCTCTCGTGCTGGCCTATGCAATCGGCAACGCGCCGGCTCTGACCTGGCACGCTGACGGTGCGATCCTTGATTGGGACAACGCGCCGGACAATCTCCGCGCCGCCTTTGCGCGAGGTGCAATCCTCGCCGCGTGGAATGCGAGCTTCGACGCCGCCGTCTGGAACTACGCCACGCTCGGATTTCCTTTTCTCGACCCGGAGCGCGTCATCGATCCAATGGTTCAGGCCGGGGTTTCCAACCTGCCGACCGATCTTGAACACGCCTCACGCTATCTCGGCGGTGCCGGCAAGCAGAAAGACGGCAAGGCGCTGATCCGAATGTTCTGCATCGAAGGCGCGAACCCGCGCGAATATCCGACGGAATGGGAGCGCTTTCTCGCCTACGCGCGCCGGGACGTCGGGGAGATGCGCGATGTCTATCGCCGGACGCGCCCACTGCCGCTCGCAGAATGGCAGCAATATTGGGCGTTCGAGCACATCAACCGGCGAGGCGTGACGCTCGACATGCCTTATGTGCGCCGCGCCGCGGCACTTACGGCCGAGGATGCCGTTGCCATCGGCCGTCGGCTCAACAAGCTGACCGGCGGTGTCGTCACCCGCGTTACGCAGGCAGGAAAGATTGCGACCTGGCTGCACGACAACCTCGCCGACGCGGCGATGCGAGAGATTCTAACGGTTGGCGTTCCGGCTAACGACGACGATGATGTCGAAGCGGACCCGCAGGAGCTTAGTCTAGAGCGCGATCGCGTCGCCCGCGTGCTCGCTATGCTCGACGCCAAACGCGCCAACGGCGGGCTGAGCCCAGACGAGGCTCGAGCGCACGAAGCCGCAGCGCTGCGCCTCTATGGCGCCGGAGCCGCGCCGAAAAAGTTCGCCCGCCTCGAAGCGCAGCAGGTCGACGGCGTGTTACGGGGGCAATACCGCTTCGCCGGCGCCGGGCAGACGGGCAGGCTAACCAGCCGCGGCGCTCAGATCCAAAACCTGACGCGGGACGTGCTCGGCGAAGACGGCGCCGCAGAGAGCCCGCTGGTCGAGGCAATCGCCAAGGGTTGCGATTATGCCACGCTGGTCGCGGCGGATCCTGCCGACACGCCGGCAACACGTAAGCTCGCCCTGATCGTGCGGCCGGCCTTGATCGCCCAGTCCGGGAAGCTGCTTGCATGGTCGGACTGGTCGGCGATCGAAGCGCGGATCACGCCTTGGCTCCCCGCTTCAGAAGGCGGCGAGGTAGTTCTCGATGTCTTCCGCGCCAACGACCGCGACCCGTCGCTGCCTGACTGTTACGTCATCGCCGCGGCCGACATCTTCCACAAAGACGTGCGCGCGATAACGAGGCCGGAGCGCCAAGTCGGCAAGGTCGTGATTCTCGCCTGCGGTTTCGGCGGCGGGGTCGGAGCCCTCAAGGATATGGCGCTCAGTTATCACATCCACCTTGAGGATGCCGAGGCGCACCGCATCGTCGACGCATGGCGCGATGCTAATCCGTGGGCGCGAGAGTTCTGGGGCGCGCACCGCGATGGCGAGAGCTTCGGCCTCTGGGGCGCGGCGATGAGCGCCTGGGAAGTGCCCGGCCGGATCACGACGGCGGGCCGACTCGCCTTCGTCTATCGTGACGACTACCTCGGCGGCACGCTGTTCATGGCGCTGCCGTCGGGCCGCCTGCTGACCTATCCGCGGCCGCGCTGGCGCGAGGTCGAGGTGCTCGGAAAGGACGGCAAGCCGACCGGCGAGAAACGCAACGAGATGTCATTCCGGCGCGCCCACGGGCGCGTGAAACTGTGGCACGGCACGCTCTGCGAGAATGCGGTCAGCGGCACGGCTGCGGACATCCTGCGCGCAACGGCCACGCGGATCGAGACCAATCCGGTGCTTGCCTTCATGCCAATCCGAATGACGACGCACGATGAAATCTTGTGCGAGGTCGATGCGGCGCGCGCCGACGAGGCGAAGGCGATCCTGCGGCGCGAGATGCTGACCTTGCCGAAATGGGCTGAAGGCTTGCCGCTTCAAAGCGAAGAGTCCGTTTGCGCGCGATACACCAAAAGCAAGATCACGCTGTCGAGAGGAGGGAAATCTTGAACGCACCCTTCATCACACGCGTCCTGCGTAGCTATCAACAACGGGCAGCAACATACCTTTATGAGCGCGATGCTGCGTTCCTGGTCGCCCCCCTTGGCGCCGGCAAGGGCGCTGCCGCGCTCACGGCGATTGCTGAGCTGATCCGCGATGGTGAGCGCCGCCACGCTCTCGTCATCGCCCCGAAGCTTGTCGCCGCAACCGTGTGGCCGCGGGAGGTCACGCTCTGGCCGCATCTCGCGCATCTGCGCGTTGCCGTTCTCAACGGCACGCCCGAGCGCCGGCGGGAGCTGCTCGCTGCCGCACCGGCGCGCGAGGTGACGGCGATCGGTATCGATCTCGTGCCCTGGCTGATCGGCGAGCTTGCCGCGCTCGCGGATAATCACCCAGTGCTCGACGTGCTGATCATCGACGAGACATCGCGCCTCAAGGATCCGAGCGGCAAGCGCGCTCGCGCCCTGTTGAAGGTCGCCGGGCGATTCCGGACGCGCTGGGGCCTGACCGGCACGCCGCGGCCGAACTCGAGCATGGACCTATTCATGCCGGCCGCCGTCGTGACCGACGGCGCGCTGTGGGGCCGCGCCTTCGT
>Ga0306921_10009265_pt1 | contig 10440 bp, 11 predicted proteins | sample sta12Cox44000080_FD_203760 | JGI IMG/M metagenome (GOLD analysis project Ga0306921, IMG submission 203760) | Lab enrichment of tropical soil microbial communities from Luquillo Experimental Forest, Puerto Rico - statoxic.12C.oxic.44.000.080 (v2)... | ecosystem: Environmental > Terrestrial >...
GTCGTCCATGACGATGTGCGTTGGTGAACGGGCGGTCTGGCACCGCAAGGGCGGCAGCATGTAAACGATGCGTACTAACGCTCCGACAGTTACCCACCCAAACGAAACTGCTAACAAGGCGATACCTCACGACATTCTTAATTCAAAGAAATCGGGCCGAGCGATCCGGCCCACAACCAAAGACAAAATAACATGCCAGTAACAACTACGTTCCCAGGAATCTACATTGAGGAAATCCAGAGCTCAGCTCACACCATCACTGCCGCGCCGACGTCGATTACAGTGTTCCTAGGATACACCCATCCTTACAAAACTAACGTATTCGGCAAGCCCGTGGAGATATTTAGCTTTAGCGACTACGAACGCGAGTTCGGGGGATTTTTCGACTCGGCAGTCTTTGACGCCGAAGCAAACTTGTTTGGAGATCTCGCTCAAGCAGTCAACCAATTCTTTTTGAACGGCGGCTCACATGCTTTTGTTGTTGGACTGCTGCCGGAAGCGCTCGGAGGACAAAATGGGCTATTGCCCGCCGATTCCAGCCCAACCGCACCTACGCTCTCAATCGGGCCGCTGACATTCACGGCACGTGAAATCACCGATGACCAGCACGTGATGACAATTGTAGTCAGCAACGCAACCCCTATCGGCTCACCGCCGAGTTCGCCGCCATCTGGCGATGACACATGCGATGTAAGCATTACCTACGGCCCGCCCGCTGACTCACCGCTGGCGGGCTTCGGTGCGGTGGCTGAAACCTACCGCCAGGTCAGCCTCAACGAGTACCTTGATGCGGCGAACACGAAGAAGAATTCGAACTTCGTCGAGACACGGATAGGTACACCCACAAATCCGATCTCATCGCTGGTCACAGTACAAGCCGACCTATCGAACGGCCCTTTTCAGAATACGACCAGTCCTCCTCGGACGGTTCCGCAAATCTTGAAATCCGATGCTATCATTTTCAACGCTTCGGATTTCACCGCCGTTTTGCAGAGTGACACTGCATTGGATAAACTGGCGATTTTCAACCTCTTGGTCATTCCCGGTGTTACGGATAACGACTCCGGCTCGGTTCTGGCGGTGGCCCAGGCGTTCTGTGAGGGAAAACGCGCCTTTCTTATTATGGATCCACCGCGTGACAATTCAGCCGACGGCACTGGAGATCCACCCCCTTCTCCGCCAACCTCGCCATTGCAGCTGCCTCTGATCGAAGACACTTTCGATGGGAACACCCCGGGCGAATCCATCCCCTTCAGCAAAAACGCGGCGTTGTATTTTCCCTATTTGAAATGCAATAACCCGATCACAGGGCTGGCTAAAGATCCGGCAACCGATGTGCCTTATGAAGTCCCACCCAGCGGGACAGTGGCCGGGGTCTTTGCACGCACCGACTTGAACCGGGGCGTCTGGAAGGCGCCGGCGGGTCTTGAGACGACCCTGACAAACGTCAGCGATGTCGTCGATCGTGGACGTATGACCGACCAACGCCAAGGCACGTTAAATCCACTTGGAATTAATTGTGTGCGAAGCTTTCCCGGCATTGGCCCAGTCGTATTCGGAGCCCGTACTTCGGTGGCGAACAATCCTTCTTTCCAGCAATGGAAGTATGTGCCCGTGCGCCGAATGGCTTTGTTTCTCGAACAAACGCTCTATGCGAACCTCACTTGGGTCGTCTTCGAGCCGAATGACGAACCGTTGTGGGCGGCGATTCGCACCTCCATTGAAGCGTTCATGCTTGGCCTTTTTCGCCAGGGTGCGTTCCAAGGCGAGAAACCGAGCGATGCGTTTCAGGTGAAGTGCGACAGCCAGACTACTACCCAAGCGGACATCGACAACGGGATAGTTAACATCGTCGTCGGCTTCGCCCCGCTAAAGCCGGCGGAGTTCGTCATCATCAAGATCACACAGCTTGCCGGCCAGACTCAGACTTCATAGACCACATTACAATCCAAAGGACTTTCCAACCATAGGAGATTAGATCATGAGCCAACCATTTAGTGTTAACACAAATCGATACAATCCTTACGGGTCATACCGCTTTCTCGTTTATTTCGGGACTAGCAGCTCGCCGGTCGCGGGAGTTAGCAAAGTAGGAGGGTTAAAGCGGTCGAGCGACCCCATCGAATATAAGGAAGGAGGCAATGCGATCATTCTCAAAGGCCTGGGTCGCACAAAGTATGATGCGATCACACTGGAGCGCGGGGTAACCCACGATACCGACTTTCAAGACTGGGCAAATGCAGCTCAGGTGCTCGACAAAGGTGCGCCTACGCAGTCGTTGAAGAACCTTCGACAGGAGATACGAATTGAACTGCTCAATGAGGAAGGTCAGCCAGTTCTCCGATATAACGTTCACCGCTGTTGGGTGTCGGAGTACCAGGCTCTTCCTGATCTCGATGCAGGCGGCAACGCGGTGGCGCTGGAACACATCAAGCTGGAAAACGAAGGATGGGAAAAAGACGGGTCCCTGACTGAGCCAACCGAAAACTGACGTGATCGACACCGCCGATGGCCATGCCGTGCAGCGGCTCTTCCGGCTGCCCGTCAGCGATCACGTCGTGGCGTTACGGCATCCGACGGGTGCCGAGGATTTACTGCTGCTCGAGGCCGCCCGCGACGACACGGATCTGGCTTTGGCCCTGGCCGGTCACTTGGTGCGACCCACTGACGGAGCGAGAATCGACTGGAGGGAGTTGACCGTATCTGACTTGGAAGCTTTGATTCTGCGGTTGCGTCAGGCCATTATTGGCGACCGTGTGCGGGCCGATGTCGCATGCCAGTTCACTGCCTGCGGACGGCGCATAGACATTTCGTTTAGGATCAGCGATTACCTAGCCGACCGCAAGCCGGTCACGCCCGGTGTCCGCAGCGCATGGAGCGTTGAACCTGACAAAGACCCGGGATGGTTCCGGCTAATTAAGGTGCGTAAAAGGCCCGGTAGGCTGGCTTCGAGTGCGGAGCCGCCTGATCACGATTCGAACGTGCCGTTTGGGGGGGATGATTCTGCAAGTGCGGTTGCTTTCCGCTTGCCAACCATCGCCGACCAGTTGGCAGTGGTCGGCCAGCGGAAGGGGGCTGACAAGCTCGCGCATAGGTGCATCCGCCCGGCGGGAATCCCGTTGCGGCTCAGGCGGCTGGTGGAAGCGGCGATGGAGACGATGGCTCCCAGCCTTTCTGGAGACCTTCAAGGTACATGCCCCGAATGCGGGGCCAAGGTCGTTGTTTTTTTTGACCCCCTTCAATTTTGCTTGCGGGAACTGCGCGACCGCGCGGCATTCATTTATCAGGATATTGACCTCCTCGCCCGCCGATACCATTGGTCGGAAACCGATATTCTAGCTATGCCGCACGTCCGTCGGGCGAACTACGCTGAGCTGGCGCGGCAGGAGGCATTTTAATGCAGCGGCGCTCTTACTTGTCGCGAATTGCGGGCGCCGGCACCCGAGACGGGCCTTCACTGGCACCGGCCCGGCTTCTTTTTCGGCCGCCGCCGATTGCTGATGGCTTTCGCACAGACGCATCCGCGATTTCTCCGACTGAAGTAATTCTGATTGAATCGCGCTCGGGCGGCGCTCATTTCGAACTGCCGCGCAACATCGCAATGCCGTCTAAACCGGTTTTTTCGACCCGCGACACGGGCACACCCGTCACGCCCAAACTGTCGCTCGCAGTACCGTTGAGTGGTTCGCCTGTCGTGGCGAATTCCTTAACGGTGACGCCGGGCGGCGATCCTTCGGAGCTGACACCCAACGTCACACTGTCGTCTAAACCGTTAGTTCCATCTCGCGACACTGGTGCACGTATCGCGCCCAAACTATCGCCAGCACCCTTGAGTCGTCCGCCCGTCGTCGAGAGTTCCTCAAGAGTGACGCCGAGGGGAGAGAAGAAGCTGCCTTTGCCGCAGGTGTCCGGCTCGATGCCAGCGTCAAACTCGGCGCTCTCGTTGTCCGCGAAACCGGGTGCGAGCGTCTCGGCCTACGTTGAGCCGCGCGTTGTGTCGGCGAAACCGACCTCGGGGGAACCTGCGAGCGTCGAGCCGCAGTTTGGAGCGGCGCGGGACCAAGCGGCACCGGCGAGACTGGGCCGGCATCCGAAAGCTTTTAGGAGGTCAAGCAATGAGGCCGTAGCCACTTTCGATCGCAGTTCCTTGGATATGATGATGGGGCCTCGTCCGGCATCGCAGCACAGGTCGGCCAATATAACTGACAGCGCCACGGGTCAGAGCACTCTTTCCGCCGCACCAGTCTCGAAGCGCGCTTCGGAAACGTCTCGCACACTCCTGATCCCTCCGCCGCCGGCTGGTGCGGAAAAACGCGCGACCGTCAACATGGAAACCGGCTCGGGCCTTCGCATCGGCTCATTGGAAGTGCGCATCATGCCGCCACCGCCGGTCACGTCGCCCGCCCCGGCGGAATTTCTACGGCAGCCGAAGGCGTCGCGCCCACACGTCGCGCTTTCGTGGGGATTTCGTTCATTTGGTCTGACTCAAGCTTGACGTAAGGCCGTAAACATCATGCCAGTAGCATGCATCGATAGGTTGACGCTAGAAGTTCCGGGCTGGTCGGAAGTAGCCGCGCGCCAGCTAGCATCCTCGGTTGCAGACGGGCTCGCGACCGCCAGCTTGGAAAGTGCGAGCGGCAGCGTGAGCACTTTGCGGGTCGATCTCACCGCCGGCGCCAACATGCAATCGGATGGGCTCGCAAGGCAAATAGTAGCTGAAATTCTGCGGCAGGTCGAGCGTATCCCTTAACCGCTGTCAACTTAGAAAACACGCGCTAAATGCCAGGAAAATTCATCAAAGGGGCGCTGATTTCGTTCATGCCGACTTTCATCGGCTCGGTGCCCAACGTCATCGTGTTCCAGTTCAACCCGGAGACAATTACGCACACTTGGTCCCCGGCTGCGGGTGCACCGCAGGACCCGAAGGCGGGTGCCGACCCGATGGCCGCGGTTGGCGTTCCGGGCGAGACGTTTTCATTTTCACTTGCAGTTGACGCCAACGACATGATCGCCGACGGCGATGCCAATCCAATCGGATCCGGCCTTGCAATAGTGAGTGGCGTATATACCAGGTTGGCTGCGCTAGAGATGTTACTTTATCCCAGCGGGTCGTTCGACGGTGGGCTGCTGGGAACGGTCTCCGCTTCGATCAGCGCGGCTGGGGGGAGTCTGTCGGCATCAGGTGCTGGCGCGGGTGCGAATTCGAGTGTTCCTCGCTCCGAAGTGCCGACAGTGCTTTTCGTTTGGGGACCGCAACGAATCATTCCGGTCCGAGTCACGGGCCTAACGATAACCGAAAAGCTCTACGACGCGCTGCTCAATCCTACGCAGGCAGACGTCCAAATTACGTTGCGGGTTCTGACGCCTGAGGAGTTGGTGGCTGTGCAAGGTGAGCTCAAGACGGTGGCGACTGTGGCCTACACTTATTCCCAAGGTTTGCGGCAAGTCCAGGCTCTGGCCAATCTGGGGGATGCTGCCGCCTCCATCATTGGCATGCTACCTAACCCATTTTAGGAGAGACCATGATTTTTCCAGGTAGTCGCTACGAAAACACCGGAACCTTTGTGCTGACACGGCAGGACGGTACGATGATCCAGACCCTCCGGCTGCCGCTTCCCGGGCCGGCATTGGTCCGGGGGTATTATCCTCGGTCGGACGGCCAGCGGCTGGACCTGATCGCCAATGCATTCCTCAAAGACGCCACTGCGTTCTGGCGTCTGTGCGATGCGAATAATGTCGTGGTACCCGATTCACTGGCGGCGAGTAATCTGATCGGCATCCCATTGGTGACTGGCTAAGAGAATGTCCACCAGCTATCAAATTCTCTTCGACGGTCAGCCTGCGGACCCGGACCTCTACACGTCCATCACTTCGCTGGAAGTCGAGGAAAATATGGACCTGCCCGGGGCGGTGCAATTGAACCTGCCGGTGAACCGCTCAGACAGCGGCGACCTCACCTATTTCGCCGACAACCGCTTTCAGCCGCTTGCCAACATTGCGGTCGTGGTAACCCCGGCCGCCGGCGCTGCCACCGATCTGGCGGGTGCCGCAGCGTCGGCCCTCGGCACGCTCGGAATTGGCGGAGGCGGGGCGTCCGCCGCACAGTGCATTTTCGACGGTTACGTTCTCTCCCAGAAGCTGCATTTGGAAAAAGGCACCACCAACTCCACGCTGGCGATCTGGGGTCAGGACGCTTCGTGGCTAATGAACCTCACTGAAAACGTCAAGGAATGGGTGGACGTAACGGATGGCGATGTCGCCAATGCGATTTTCAGCGACTACGGGATCACTCCCGCGGATGAAAACACGGCGGACGATTCGCCATCCCACACCGAGGATGGCCACAGTCTCATGCAGCGGGGTTCGGATATTCAGTTTTTACGGATGCTGGCGCGGCGCAACGGGAAAATCTGCCGGGTGGCATGCAAGGACCAGCCCGGCCAGCGCATCGGTTACTTCGCCAAGGCAAAACTTGACGGCGACCCGGTTCTCACCTTAACGCTTACCGACCCGGAGAACTGGACGATTGAGGGGATAGATCTCGATTGGGATGTGACCCGGCCGACGTCGGTCATTGCGCGGCAGGCGCTGTTCACCGATGACGATCCGGATGGGGTCAGCGGCGATACCTCCGACTCCGGCCTAAATTCGCTGGGAGATCGCGCACTCGCCGATTTCGCTGGCAAACCCATGACGGTGTTGCTTGCGGCGCCGGTGGATGACGGCGGAGAATTGTCCCTGCGCGCACAATCGCTCCTGCGGGAAGCTGACTGGTTCGTTCGATGTGAAGGTCAGGCTGAAGTCGCGCGACTCAATGCAATCCTCCGGGCCGGCACTGTGGTGGAGATTGACGGCATCGGTGCCCTGCACTCGGGCAAGTATTATGTGTGGAGCGTCCGCCACGCCATCACCGCCAATTCCCACAAGATGAAATTCGTGCTGATGCGCAACGCGGTCGGCCCTGCGCCCTCCGGTGGAGCGGGCGGACTCGCGGCGCTGATTGGAGCCTTATGAACGATCAGGCGATCATGGATATTCTGGACCGTCTGCGTAACCGTTTCTACGGCAAATACCGGGGCACAGTCACGCAGGTGGACGCGTCGAGTATGCGGGTCAAGGCGAAAATTCCTTCCGTACTGGCCGACCAGGAAAGCGGTTGGTGCGTGGCGTGCGTTCCGTATGCCGGCGCGCAGGTCGGCTTTGCCTTTCTACCCGAAGAAGGGGCGGGCGTTTGGATCGAATTTGAAGGAGGAGATGTCTCCTATCCAATCTGGACGGGCTGCTACTGGCGCAAGGACGAGCCTCCGTCCGACGCCGCCGCTGCGGTCAAGGTGATTGTTACGAAGGAGCACAAGTTGTTGTTCGATGATGATGCTCCTGCAATAACGCTGAGTGACTCAAGCCAGAACAAAGTGAGCTTGGACGATTCCGGCCTCACTTTGGAACGTGGGGGGAACAAAGTCGAAATCAGTGATTCGGAAGTCAACGTTAACGACGGGGCCCTGGAGGTAGTTTGATGGCAGGCCTGCTCAATAGTTCGAGCGTGCTGATGTGTCCTCACGGCGGTATGGTGCAGGCGATTACCAGTAACACGCGTGTTAAAGCGGCCGGGGACTTGCTGCTGCGCTCGTCGGACATGTTCACCATTACGGCTTGTCCTTTTTTTCTTGGCCCATTGCCCCATCCGTGCGTTCAGGTGCAATGGGTTCAACCCGCCGCCCGGAGCAAGGCGGTGGATGATTTCACGTTGACGGAAACAAGCGTCGGTCTGTGCCTAGCCGCGGACATGGCTCCGCAGGGCACAGCGATGATCGTCTTAGCCCAACCGCGCGTGGCAGGCCTGTAGCGATTAGAAAGTTTAATGGTCCGAAACGATTACGCGTTTCCGTTCCGTATCAACCCGGTTTCCGGCCAGGCCGCGGAGTCGCCGTACGGGACCCATGTGGATCAGATGATCCGCCAGGTGCTGCTCACGTCGCCCGGGGAGCGCGCGGACTTGCCGGAGTTCGGCTGCGGGCTGCGCCAGTTGCTCTTTGCGCCGAACTCCGATGCATTGCTTTCAACGACCCAGCTCATGGTTCGCCGTTCGCTCGACCGTTGGCTGGCAGGGCAAATCGAGGTAAAGGACGTTCAGGTTTCCAGCGGAGAGGGAGGCGACTATTCCCAGATTCTCGTTCAGGTCGCTTACGTGCTGGTCGAGACGCAATCCAAGCAAATAACCGAGATTCGGGTGAGCTAAAATGGATTCCAAAGACAGACGTGCCGAGTTGTTAAAACCTTCGGCGACGTTCAACGGCATTGATTTCGTCGAGATTTCCACCGACGACGAGACGGCGTTGCGTGTTCATTTCCTGAACGAAGTGCCGCTGCAGGGGACATTGTCAGCCATACCGACGATTGATGGCGGAGAGACGATCCGCTCGGTGGCCGTCAATCCCATCAATGACGCCACGGACTGGGAATTGGACGGGGACCATGTGGTGCTCCGGTTGACGGTGGCCGCGCCGGGCGATTTCTCCAATTATACGTTGATGCTTCAGAGCGCCACGCTCGACCCCTTTTTTACCAGCACAGTATTCTCGTTCAAGGCCCGTTGTCCGTCTGATTTGGACTGCAAAGCCACGGCGCCCCCGTGCCCGCCGGTGCAGGGTGATGTGCCACCGATTGATTACCTCGCGAAAGACTTCCTCAGTTTCCGTCAGGCGCTTCTCGATTTTTCATCCCTTCGCTATCCCGAATGGCAAGAACGATCGGAGGCGGATTTTGGAATGATGTTCGCGGAGGCGCTCTCCGCGCTGGCGGACGACTTGAGCTATACGCAGGATCGAGTCGCCAGCGAGGCGACCCTCGAAACTGCCACGCAGCGCCGTTCGGTAGTTCGTCAGGCCAGGTTAGTAGATTATGAGCCGCGCCCGGCAACCGCGGCGGAGGTCCTCCTGCAATTCGACGTTGCCACTACGACAAACTCACTCACGCGCGGCCTCCTGGTCAGCGCGCAGGGACCGGATGGGACGCCAGTTTCTTTCGAAACAGGCACCGGGCTCGGCGACGAAACTCAATATAAGGTCGACTCGAAGTGGAACCGTCAGCAGCCCGGTGGCGCCGTCGGCGTGCAACCGTATTTCTGGGACGATTCGCAACGCTGTCTAATGGCCGGCGCCACGGAGATGTGGTTGCTGGGGACAGGCTTCGACTTTTTCGATGGCCAGACCCTTTTGATTGATACGACCGCCGAGTCTCCCGCCGACCCGCCGATTAGGGAATTTGTGCATCTGGTGGTGGACCCGAAGCAGACTTACGAAACCTCGGACCCGTTATTTCCCGGCCCACCCGCCGCGCCAACCCCGGTCACGCACATCATCTGGCGTCAGGAAGATGCGCTCGAATTCAACCATGACCTGACGACCGATTCTGCCGGCGACCCGCGCACGGTTGTGGTTGGCAATGTCGTCCCTGCTACGCAGGCCGTGACCGTAAAGCCGACCGAGCAGTTCGCCATTAAAAATCCACCTGACGACCAGCCGGACATGTCCTTGGCCATTGCCCGGACGGGCCCAAACGACTCCGCCGATAGTCCGTCGATCCAATGGCTTTACACGCTGCGCAACGCATCGGTCGCATGGCTCCAGCCGGATGACCCAGAGGCTCTGCCGATACCGGAAATCCTCCTGACAACGACGAATCATGGGACGGACTCATCCGATCCAACGTGGCAGTTCGTGCATCGTTTGCTTGACGCTGATAATTTCGTCAACGCCTTCACGCTCGACGCCACGCGGTTTTCCCGTCTGGGCCGGAACTCAGTTGACGGCTCTATTCAGTATGATTATGACGGTGACGGCGGCGACACGATCCGTTTCGGCGACGGAACCTTCGGCGAGATTCCCGTGGATGGCCAGGTTTTCAATGTAACTTATCGCATCGGCGGAGGTGCCAGCGGCAATGTGGCGGCCGATGCGATCACGGGGGTTAGTTTGGACGCGAACTCCGCGGGAGTGGAAAAAGTCACAAATCCGCTCCCAGCAATCGGCGGCGATGATGCGGAGCCGCTCGACCGCGTCAGGCGACTCGCTCCGCAGGAGTTTCGCGCCGTTCAGTTTCGTGCTGTACGCCCAGAGGATTATCAGGCTGCTGCGGAAACGCTTCCTTGGGTGCAGCGGGCCGGAACGGTCTTCCGCTGGACGGGGAGCTGGCTCACCGTCTTCACCACGGCTGATCCGCTTAACAGTGAACAAATTACGATCGACGAGCGGACCGAGCTCATCAATCTTTTGAACCGCTACCGCATGGCCGGATACGAGTCCTACGTTCCCGAGGCCAAATATGTTTCACTCGACCTGGTTGTCGAACTCTGCGCGCTGCCAGAGGCATTCCGTGGAGATGTGGAAGCTGCTGTTCTTGTGGCGCTCGGTGCCACTGGTGGATTTTTCAACCCTGATC
>Ga0306921_10009269_pt1 | contig 10437 bp, 7 predicted proteins | sample sta12Cox44000080_FD_203760 | JGI IMG/M metagenome (GOLD analysis project Ga0306921, IMG submission 203760) | Lab enrichment of tropical soil microbial communities from Luquillo Experimental Forest, Puerto Rico - statoxic.12C.oxic.44.000.080 (v2)... | ecosystem: Environmental > Terrestrial > Soil...
GCCCGGCCTACTAAAAAGGTGTGGGCTCGATCCCTCCTCTGTCGAGTGGAAGGTGTCTGTCGAAAACCGCAAAGTCTTTCGCCGCACGGGGGACAAGAATGACATCGTAACTGCGGACACCGACTGGTTTTCCAATCATGATCGACAGGAGCTGCGCGGCAAGTGCGCGCATTTCATTAAGGGCAAAGCGATCGATTTCGGCTATGTACAATTCGCAAAGCCCAGCACGACCGATGACGTCTGCTCGCGCTTGCGCCTGCGCTTCACGCCCGCGGCGGGCAAGATTTACGGGCCGGTCCGGCGTCGCCGCGATGTGCCGGACGATCCGGTTTATGTCGAGCCAATCTACAAGAAGGGGACTTGGCCGGGGTTCGACAACAAAAAGCCTGACACGAAGAAGCCAGGCAGCAAGCAGAGCTGGCCGCACGAAACTTTGCCGCCTTCTCTCTATGCGAACAAGAATCGGCCGCCCGCGGCGCCGTGGCTCAATCACGACCGCGCGGTGAGCCGCGGTTATCTCGATGACGCTTGCGACGGTTTTATCTGTGTGAGGATCAGGGGCCGGGACGAGTTGCAGGCCAAGGCGCGAATCTGCGTCGCGCCTCCCGCCTTCATTCCGGACTCTCAATTCGTCCGCACTTTGGCCGACGATCTCGATCAGATCGTGAATGGACCCAACGCCGACGACCTCAAGGTTGAGAATGCGCGCGAGCGTGCGCTCGACATCGTGCGGCGGGCGTACGAGACAGTCCGCTTCATGAACGTCGCGCTGATGAACGGTAACCCGGTCGACGGCCGGCCGGCGGAGGCGTTCGATACCATGCCGGCCGAAGAAGCGTTCGCCACGCAGCGGCCGGTGCGCCCCGTGATGGCCCCCGCAAGTGCCGACACCACGGCCGTTCTCGCCCTGCACCAGCAAGTCTTTGCCGCACTGAGCAGCGGCGCGGCCCCGTGGTTCGTGTCGTTGCTGCGGACGCCCGAGGAAGTCGGCGATCTCACCGACAAGGGCCGACGCAAGATGCCGGCGCTTATGAGCGGGGCCGATAGCTACTACCTGGCGCTTACGCGCCGGCAGATCAAGATAATCGAGAAGGCTGCCCAAGCGCTCCGATCCGCGCCGTCAGCCTCTACATCCTTGCCGGTATCCTCGCCGCCGCCCCTTTCGCCGCGCAATCTGACGGCTCAGCTCCAACACCGGGTAAAGGGCAATCCACCGACCTCGCGGCCCGAAATGGCGATCGCCAATTGCTGCCCCGGGCTCGAGGTCGATTTCCGGGCGGTCTGGCGGCGCCTATTCGTCGGCATCGAGCTCAGCGAGTGGGAGAACTATGTAGTCAAAGGCAAAGGGAGGGCGCGCGGCGAGAACGGGAAATGGATCAACCTGAAAGGCCTGGAGGGCCACCGCCTGCTGCGCGTTAATGACATTCGCGTGACGGTAAACCTGACCGGGCCATCACCCGCAGATCTGGTAGCGAGTGGTGAGGGCCCGTCACCGTCAGAGTCCCGGCGCGAGCCAGGCCCCGATGAGAGGCCGATCGTGCGATCAGATCGCAACCCGCACGGCGTCTGGACGATGGAATGGTCGAACTGTCTTGCCCATGTCCTCGAGGCGTTGTGCGTGAGCGGGAAGAGGAAAGTCAAATGCGATTTCACCGCTAGGCCGGCCAAGGATCCACAGCCTCAGGACGCAAAAGCCGTGACGGTCACGCTGACGGTGCGGGATTTCTTCGAGCCCGGCACCGCCGTTATCTCCAAAGCTTTAGCAGAGCCTGGAGAGTTAACCCAGGGACTGTGCTCTCCTTGGCAGAACGATCTGCGCGAATGCTCCTGCTTCTACTGGGCGTCCAGCCGGCCAGACTTCATCAATACCTACGTCGGGAATGACGGGCTCACCCACGGCGATTACTGGTTCGCGCGCGAGCGCACCGGAAAGTATGTGCCTGACGATTATGCCGATAACCGTCTCATGACTTATGACGACCTCTTCAAGGAATGGGAGAAACTGCTCCAGGTTCAGATCGGCGGCAAGGACAGCGCGCCCGAGTTGTTTGATCTGCCCGACAACAGTCGCAACCCGCGGCGCCGTAAGCCATGAGCGAGCGCCTCGCCGCTGGGATACAGGAGCGCGCAGTCGCCGCTGCACAAGTTTTCATGGCCGCCGCTGCCCCACGCTCTGCCGACATCCATCTCTTCGAGAGCGACAACATCTCTCATTTGTTCGTGACCAATGGAAGCAGACTTTTCGATATCCATCCCGACCTCTTCGCGCGCTTTGACGCCGCCATCTTGGCCGGTCGGGTTGGCGAACTTCTCGGCCGCGTGGGCGCGGACGGACCACCGGTGATCGACGACACGCCGCTTGAACCGCCGCCGATCCATGCGCTGTCGCTTGCGGTCGCCCAGAAATGCAATCTGGGCTGCACTTACTGCTATGCGCAGCAAGGCGCGTTCGGCGGTCCCGCGAAGAACATGCCGCTCGAGGTCGCGAACCGGGCGGTCGACCTGCTGCTATCGGAGGCCGGCGAGGGCGGCAAGGCCACGCTTGCCTTTCTCGGCGGCGAGCCGCTGGTCAATCGCCCGGTGCTCCAAGCAGTGACGCAGCGCGCCGCCGAGCTTGCCCGCCAGCGCCGCGTTGCGCTGGGCTTCTCGATCACAACCAACGGCACGCTAGTCAACGAAGCGGACGCGGCCTTCTTCGAAACCTATGGCTTTGCCGTTACCGTCAGCCTCGACGGTCCGCGCGAGACGCATGATCGCTTGCGGCCGTACAAGAGTGGTGCCGGCAGCTTCGACCGCATCATGCGCAATCTGCGGCCGCTGCTGGCGCGTCAGCGCCGCATGCAGGTATCGGCGCGAGTCACGGTGACCCCCGATAATCTCGATCTGCGCCGCACTCTCGACGATTTCATTGTTGCGGGATTTCGCAGCGTCGGCTTCTCGCCGGTGCTGAGTGCCCCCCGCGGCTGCGGCGAACTGCGGAGCGAAGATCTCGTCCCCATGCTGGACGGGATGATCGAGTGCGGCCGCGCGTTCGAGCGGCGGCTCATCTCGGGCGAGCGCTATCCATTCGAGAACATGGTCAATGCGATGCGCGAGATCCATCGGGGTAGCTATCGGCCTTACCCCTGCGGCGCCGGCGCCGGCTATCTCGGTGTCTCCGCCAATGGCGAGCTGGCGGCGTGCCATCGCTTCGTCGGTGACCCCGAAGGCGCGATGGGAACCCTCGGTGCCCTCGATCGTGACCGGCAGTCGCGCTGGCTGGCCGAACGCCACGTCCATCGCCAGGCACCGTGCACGGAGTGTTGGGCGCGCTATTTGTGCGGAGGCGGCTGCCATCACGAGGCGATCCGCCGCGGCCGGCCGGCGTGCGATTATATTCGCGGCTGGTTGCACTATTGCCTGACCGCCTATCTTCGGCTTTCGCGGCAGCGTCCCGATTGGTTCGCGGGGGCCGCGGCGACGGTACACGGCTCATGACGATCGAGGCGAGGCCAGTCCAGCACGTCGACGTCTGCATCATAGGTGCCGGCCCGGCCGGCACCGCGCTGGCGATTCGCCTGGCGCAGCTCGGCCATGATGTTTGTGTGGTCGAGCGGTCGATGTTTCCACGGTCTCATATCGGCGAATCGCTGAGCCCCGGCATCTGGCCGCAACTCGATCTGCTCGGCGTGGCACGTACCGTCGCCGCGGCCCGCTTCTGGCCGTGCCGGACGTCGCTGGTCCAATGGGAGGGCGACGTCGCCGTCCGCCGCGATTTTGGCGCGATTGGCGGGCTCCTGGTCGATCGTGGGCGCTTCGACGCTTTGCTGCTCGATTGCGCGCGCGCCCATGGTGTACGTGTGATGCAGCCCGCCGTGGTACGCACGCGCACGCGCGATGATCAAGGCTGGCATCTCGATGTCCAATCCGCGGACCGAACCTGCGCTCTCGATGCTGATTTCCTCGCGGACGCCTGCGGACGATCGGCAGTCTTGCGCGGTCGTAAACAGCGCGCCGGTCCTCGCACGCTCGCGCTCTATGGCTACTGGCACGGCGGTAGCCTGCCCCATGAGCCACGGATCGAGGCCGGTCGTGATGCATGGTATTGGGGCGTACCGTTGCCGGATGGCACGTTCAACGCAATGGTGTTTCTTGACGCTGCCGAGTTTCGTGCCCGACGCACCCGTTCTCTTAGTGCGACGTATCATGCGCTGATCGGTCGTTCTGCCCTGATGGCTGGCTGGCGTGACGTCCGCTTGGCCGGGCCGGTACGCGCGGCCGACGCCACGCCCTATCTCGACGGCGACAGCATCGGCCCGCGCAGCATCAAAATCGGCGATGCCGCCTTGGCTCTCGATCCGCTGTCTTCGAGCGGTGTGCAGAAGGCAATTAACACTGCACTCACCGGCGCAGTCGTCGTCAACACAATGCTGCGACATCCAGAAGACGCCGATGTGGCCAGCCGTTTTTACACGGGCAATCTCGCCGAAGCGTCGGACCGGCATCGCCGCTGGGCTGCGCAGCACTACGCCGCCGCGGCGGCGACTCATCCCGGACGGTTCTGGCAACCCCGCGCCGCGGATGCTGATCCCGAACCGATGCGGATCACAGCGTCAACCGGCTTCGGGCACGGTTTGCCAGGTGATCTCGCCATTACCTTGTCGCCGGAGGCGATGCTCGTGCCCGAACCATGTATCGTTGGCGACTTCATCGCAATAAAGCCTGCGTTGCACCATCCCGATCTGGCTCGGCCGGTCGCCTTTCTCGGCGGTTGCGAGGTGGCTCCGTTGCTGCGGCCGCTACGCCCGGGCATGCCGCTCGGCGCTTTGATGGACGCCTGGGAGATTCCGATCGGGTCCAAGGCAGCGATTGCCAGCTGGCTGCTCAAGCATCGCGTGCTGAAGCGGCTTCACCCATGCAAGCAAAACCAGGAGGGGTACTGTGGCGAAGGATGAGAGTCACGAACGATTCGATATCGACAGCTACGATCGGATTCATCAGGTTGTCGACCTTGCGATGCAGGGCGCCGCCGAGGGCGATCTAACAAAGCTGCGTCGTGCATTCCACGACGAGGCTCGGATGTTCGGCGAGGTATTCGGCAAGCGCTATGACGAACCAATCCGCGCTTTCTTCGATCTCTGCAAAGCGCACCCGCTCGGTCAAAGCGGACGCTACAGGTCGCGCATTGTCTCGATCACGCGGGTCGGCGACGCCGCCATGGCGATGGTTGCTGAAGATGGATGCTGGAGGACCGCATCTTTCGTCGATTTTTTCACCGTAACCCGAATCGGCGGCGCGTGGAAAATCACCAACAAGACTTTCGTGTATACGGGAGGCGAGATCCCGCAAGAGGTGCTGAGGGACTGAGGTCGGCAGCGCGTGGAGGAAAGGACGGAGCGTTTGTGGTGAATCGAACCACCCCCCGTGTCCGGCTAACACCCGGGGCGGCGGCCACTCGGGTATCGCCTCAGCGGGCCCCGCTGCCACCACTGCTGGTGTATTTTCGGAACGATGGGCGCTCTTGCCAAGCCTGAGAGTATCCCGACTCGCGTCACCGGGTGATCCGGCCCTCCAATAGAGTTTTTGCATCGCTGAGGTCCGCCGTACCGCATCCCGCCTCGAAGGCTCCGCAGACTGTCAATAGACGCTCATGCGCCTCTGAGTGCCTGCCCTGGTCGGACATAAGGCGGGCCAGACTCGTTGTCGCCCGCAGTTCGAACGATCGCGATCCCTGCTTGCGGGCGAGGGCGATTGATCTCTCGTATCTCGCCGTCGCTGAGGCCGATGATCCGCAGCGGACCAAGAGGTCCCCGAACAGGCGATGGATTTCAGGCTCAGCCCAGCGCTCGCTGGTTTCGGCCGCTATCCGAAGCGCTTCCTCGAAGGTCTGATGGGCGAGGTCCGGCTTGTCGTCGGCGGCGTAGGCCTCGCCGAGCAGTGCCAGGCAAATGGGGCGAAATATCCGGGAGCCTGTTTGCACCCAGAGCCGCAGGCCGTCTTGAAGCAGTCCGACCGCGTCAGCCGGTCGGCCCGTGCGCGTGAGACACCAGCCACGCAAAAAATTTCCGAGCGCTTGCCAATACGGCAGATCGCGATCGTTAGCGAGCTCGGTTAGTTTGCTTCCGATCTCTGTTACCTTGTCGATATGTCGCAGCAGCAGGGAGGCCATCCCGGCATGCCATAAGGCATAGAACCGCGACTGATCGTCGTGTTCCAACGCGTGACTTCGTTCCAAGGCAGCTTCCGCGGCTTTCTGCGCACCTTCAGGCTGGCCGGATAGCCACAGCGCCCACGATCGATAAGAGTAAATCGTTATGCCCACATCCTGGCCGAAGCGAGCACGCAGCGTCTGGCCGACTCCTGAGGAGGCGCCATGCACGTCGGGATCGTAGAGCCCGAGCGCTTGATCGAGTGCATTGCTCGCGTCCGCAATATGTCCATTGATCAGGCGCGAGGTCCCGACCAAGCGATGCCCGACCGCGATCGGGCCAGTTTCGTTTTGGCGTTCGGCAAAAGCCAGGAACTCATTGGCCTGCTCCAGCATTGTGACGGGTTTACCGCCGACGTAGTGATGGGCCCACAACCCGTAGAGCACTGCGAGATGCATGGCCGGGTCGCCCACGCGTTTTGAGAGGTCGCGAGCCTTGGTGTAGGCCTCGCCTACCTGCTGGTCCGCATAGCCCTTCTGCTCGAGGAGCGTTCGGGCAAGTGAGATCTGCAGCCTCAACTCATCGCGTCTTCGACTGTCATCCTCCGGTAATACGGAAACCAGCTGCAATGCCTGCGTGATCTGCTCGTGCGCCTCCTTAAGCGCGGAGCGCGACAGCGCGCGGTCGCCGGCAATAGACAAATAACGAACGGCTTTCGCCACGTTATCCGCCTCCCGGTAGTGACGCGCAATGAGCTCCGGCTGCGCCTCAACTATTTCCGAAAAGTCCTCCTCCAAAACTCGCGCGATCACGTCATGAAGTTCCCTTCTGCGGGAACGTAACAACATCTCCTCGGCGACATCGCGGACCAGCGCGTGCTTGAATACGTAGGTTGTAAGCGCGGCTGTGCCGCGGCGGTAGACCAGCTCCGACGCCAACAGGCGGTTTAACGCCGCGCGCAACATCGAATCTGGCATCACGGCAACTGCGCGCAAAAGCTCATAGGAGAACTCCCGCCCGATTACGGCGCCGATCTGCGCCACTTCTCTCCCCGGACCGAGACGATCGAGACGGGCGAGTAGCGATCCATGCAGCGTGCTCGGAATTGCGTGAAAATGCGCACCATCGAGCTCATAGCTTTCTACGTCTTCGCGCAGCACGCCGGCTTCGAGTACGGTCTTGGTCAGTTCCTCAATGAACAGAGGCACGCCATCGGTGCGAGCGAGAATCTCATCCATCACTTCCTTCGGCAATGTCTTGCCGCCTGTCACCCGCTCGACCAATGCAGCGCCGGCGCGCCGGCCAAGAGGTCTGAGTTGAATCGTCGTGACGTGGAGATGTTTCGGCCACGTTGGGGTAAATTCAGATCTTGCAGTAATAAGCATCAGTACTCGGAGCCGTTGCACTTGCTTTATTGTGGCGGCGAGCAGCTCCAGCGATGTGGGATCGATCCAGTGAGTGTCTTCGAAAATAATCAAAACTGGCTGGCGGGCCGCTAAACCATTGAGCTGAGCCAGCAATGCGGCCAATGTCTTCTCTTTTCGTTTTTGCGGACTCAGTTGCCGCAGCGAGATACGATCGCTGTCTGGCAAAGCAAAAAGGTTGGCCAAAACTGCCACATGTTTTGAGTCCGCCGTCGTTTGCGCAACCAGGGCTTCAAGTTTTCTTAGCTTCTGTGCTGGCGAGTCGCCGCGCTCAAATCGGGCCGCACGTTCGAGCTGACCAATGATCGGGAAGAGAGCGCTATTACTATGATGCGGAGAGCAGAAATAGCGCAAGGTGATATGCGGTTCAGTCTGGAGCTGCTCGTCCAGCGCGAGTGCTATATGCGACTTGCCAATCCCTGGCTCGCCTGTAACCAGTACCACTCGACCGCCCTTCTCCAGGGCATGTCGCCACTGGCGCAACAGCGTCTCTATCTCTTCTCCACGCCCGAATAGCGGCGGCGGGTTGCTCTTATGCATAGCTTCGAAGCGACTCTCCACGCCGCTCCTTCTCAACACCTGCCATACGGGCAGCGGCTGCGCCCAGCCTTTCACCGGGCAGGCGCCGAGATCGCGATAATCGAAGTGGCCCCCAGCGAGCCGCCGGGAATTCGCATCGATCAGCACCGTACCGGGCTCGGCAAGTGTCTGAAGACGCGCAGCGAGGTTCGGCGTCTCGCCGACAACCGCCTGCTCACGAGCAGTACCGTCTCCGATCAGATCACCCACGACCACCACTCCGGTAGCAATGCCGACGCGAATTTGTAGGTCGGCCCCGACGTCAGTCCGATTTGCGACGGCGTCGACCAGAGCGAGGCCTGCACGCATTGCCTGCGCGGCGTTATCCTCGTCTGCCTGGGGATAACCGAAATAAGCGAGTACGCCATCCCCCATATAGCGAGCGATCTTGCCGTTGTACCCGCGAATTACCTCAGTGACGCAGGCGTTATAAGTAAATATCACCTTTCTCAAATCCTCAGGATCGAGACGTCCGGAAAGAGCTGTAGAGCCCACCAGATCGCAAAACATTATTGTGAGTTGACGTCGCTCGGGACCGTCCCGAAGTGACGGTTCAGTTGCTGTTGGGTGCCTCGCAACAGTGGCCGCACTGAGCTCCGCGATGGCGCGCAGCATCTTACGGCGATGCCCGAGCGGTACGCCGAGCTCCTTAAGGTCCTGTTCCGTCAGATCGCAGACGACCGAGAGGTCAATGGCATTCTCGGCGAAGCATTGGGCGTACTTTTCCAGACCAATCGATGCTAGCCACTCGGCAATAGCTCGCATGGCACATCCTATTGCAGCAGCATCACCATATTACCACAAAGAGGGATGTGCTAGGTACCTGGCTGACTGGTTCGGTGAACCGGCCAAGCTCGCGCGATCAAATCAATGCTGCCGTCTGGATTGAAAAAGGCAGGATGCTTTTCGATACCACCTCAGTTCAAAGCTAGGCCCATTTGGCGGTCCTTCAATGGGGCCCAGAGTTCGGCGATAGAATCATACTTTCCGGGGTGGCGCGGCAACGGGTGTCTATCTGGAAAATGAGGTCTTGAGCGTTGGATGGACACAGGGGACGTACTACCGCGAAGTCAGCGCGTTGATCGCGGCTAGTAGGCCATGGCCGGTTGGCGGTGGCAACGGTTGATAATGCGCGCCGCCCGCTTCAATCTCATGGAGCCGTCCTATTAATTGGGAGGGAGCCCGGTCATGTCACAAGCGTTCCCCAACAAACCGAAAGGTATGCATTGGCGAACTTATGAGCGGCTCCGCCGTGCTCACGACGCGGCCGACGCGCGTTCAATGACGGGCATAATGCGATTTCTCGACAGTCAGCATCGACCGCACAGACGCAGCTGAGAACTGATTGCCTCGCTGAATCGAGATAGAAGTTCGGCGGCAACAACCGCCTGCTCGTCACAGGAGCACCACTATCAGCGGCAGGCTAACATCGCCTCCCGAAACGACCGGTGGCTCGCACGGAATCCAAGGTCAAGCATAGTCGGCTGCAACACCAAGGAACGGAATCCAAGAATTCGATTTCGTTGGCGTTATGCACACCGAGCGAGGTGACCTTTATCCCCAAAGCCACCGACGCGGCCTCTGCTGTTTGGTCAGCTTCGACGGTCGGCCCATATGCACGCCGGCCGCTTTGGCGCGGCGGATGCCGTCGCCGGTACGGGCGCGGATCAAGTCGCGCTCGAACTCGGCAATGCCGCCGATGATCGTGACCATCAGCCGGCCAACCGGTGTTGTGGTGTCAGCCCAGGTCTCGCGCAGCGATTTGAACTGCGCAGCCAGCCTTGCCGATCTTGTCGAGGATGTTGAGCAGATCGCGCGTTGACCGGGCCAGGCGGTCGAGCCGGGTCACCAGCACGACATCGCCGGGACCGATTATGTGCAGCAATTTTTCCAGCTGCGGCCAGCGGGCCGCCACGCCGGAAATCTTCTCGCGGTACACTTTCGCCGCGCCGGCTTTCCTGAGGTCGGCATCCTGACCGGCCAGCGTCTGCTCGGAGGAACTGACGCGGGCATAGCCGTAGACCGTCATCGCATTTCCCTTTTGTGCATGTGTTTCGTTCAAAAGATATAGGCCAAATACAAGGACCTGCCGGCCACATCAGGATGCGACGAAGACCTTTGCCCGAAAAAGGGCCTAGGAACGCTTCTAGCCTGTCCGGGTTTCGGGGCGAAATAACGCGCCACGGACCAGCCTAATGCGGCTGATGATCCAGCCGCGCGCGGAACAGATCAGCCGATCCTGTCGTCTCGTGCTTCTTCGGCCGCATCGCTCCCTCCGATGCGGCGACCGAATCATGCTTCTCGAT
>Ga0306921_10009271_pt1 | contig 10435 bp, 11 predicted proteins | sample sta12Cox44000080_FD_203760 | JGI IMG/M metagenome (GOLD analysis project Ga0306921, IMG submission 203760) | Lab enrichment of tropical soil microbial communities from Luquillo Experimental Forest, Puerto Rico - statoxic.12C.oxic.44.000.080 (v2)... | ecosystem: Environmental > Terrestrial >...
GGGGTGCTGACCCGCGAGATGCTGCCGCCCGGCGCGCATCAGACAATTCAACAGAATTTTTACATGACCGCTGATTTCTACAATTTCCAGCGTCGCGCCCTGACCGTGCTGCGCCGTCATCCCGAGGCGTTGCAGGACTGGATCGCCGAATTTCGCCCAGAACCTCCCAACTCGCAGCCACCCAACTCCCAGCCGCCCAAGCTGATCGAGGCCGGCGCCGATGCCGCTTGACGTTGGCCTTGGCCTGGTGCACGCGCTCGACGCGGCGCTGTTCGCCGAGGATCGGCTCGGATTTTGCGCTGAACCCTGGCAGGCGCAGCTGCTGCGATCGTCGTCGCGCTGGATACTGTTGAATTGCTGCCGGCAAAGCGGGAAATCCACGACGACCGCAATCGTCGGGCTGCATCAGGCGGTTTACGATCCCGGTCTGGTGCTGCTGGTCTCGCCGAGCCTTCGCCAGTCGCGCGAGCTGTTTGCCAAGGTCATTGGCTTCCTCAAAGAGCTCGAGCCGGTCGAGCAGCTCGAGGAAGACAATAAATCGAGCTGCACTCTTGCCAACGGCGCGCGCATCGTCTCTTTGCCGGGCGACCCGGACACGGTGCGGGGCTTTTCGGCGCCAAAGCTGATCATCAAGGACGAAGCCGCCTACATCGGCGATGCGATGCAGGCCGCGATCGACCCGATGTTGGCGGTCAGCGAGGGCCGTTTGATCGAGATGAGCTCGCCAAACGGCCGGCGCGGCCATTTTTACGAGAATTGGCAGCACGGCGAGGGTACGTCGGGCGGCAATGCCCGCGCATCGCCGCCGAGTTCCTCGATCACCAGCGCCGCAAGCTGGGCCCGATGCTCTTTGCTCAAGAATATGAGGGCGAATTTATCGACGCGCAGTCCGGTGCATTTTCCAGCGAGGTGATCGAGCGCGCCTTGGTCGACAATTTCGCGAGGTTCCCATGACCGAGGTTTATCGGGTCGGCTATTTGGAGCGGCTGCCGCTGGGCACGCCGTACCCGGGCATCGTGGCGCATGTCGCCCGGCTGTTGGGCCGGCTGCCCGGTGCGGAGCTGGTGATCGATTTGACCGGGGTAGGCCGCCCGGTGTTCGACATGTTCAGGTTCTCCGGCATCACCCCGACCGGCGTTTTGATCACCTCGGGCACCGCAGAGACCGGCGGCGGGCTGATTTATGGGATGCCGAAGCTCGATCTCGTCTCGCGGCTGCAGGCGTTGCTGCACGAGGGTCGGCTGAAAATCCACAAGGACCTGGCCGAGGCCGATACGTTGGCTCGAGAACTGCAGGATTTTCGCTGCGAATTTACCGCAGCGGGGCACCTGACCTTCAACGCCAGATCGGGAAAGCACGACGATCTGGTGTTGGCGCTCGCCATTGCGGTTTGGCGAGCCGCGGACGGCGGAATCAGCAATGCCGGTATATTCCGGTACTATCAGAAGCTCGCCTGCGCCGTAGTGCCGCCGCGCGACGTGATCGGGGTCGACCTCGGCCAGAGCCGCGACCCGACCGCGATCGCCATCGTGCGACGGGTGGCCGATCCCGACGGCCCGGCGATGCCGGCCGTCGAGATCCGGGTCCCGCAATAGCCGGAGAGCACCGCGGAGCCGCCGGACCTGGCATCACAAGAGTATCGGGATGAATTGATCGAAGCGACAAAAGCGGCTTTGCGACATATTTCGAGCGGCGGCCCGCTGGCGCCACGTCCGCTTCGGATTAACCGGTGAGGCGCCTGACCGAGGACCCGCCGGGGACGCCAGTGGCCGCGAGCTCATCAGCTCAAGCGATCGTTTCCTCGAACGCCTTATCGCCGCAGCGCTCGAGCATGAGCTGCGCCGTCCGCCAAATCCCGATCTCGGGTATCACACCGAGAAAACTGCGCGGCCGCCGTCGAGAAAGGTTCGAGACCCGACGCGGCTGCGTCCCAAGGTGGTGGCGGGATGGCGCGGATATTGACCCCCGAGAATTTCGTCAGGCGGATTGCCGCCGGGTGTACCTTCGTCGACGAGCGCGGCGCCGTGGGCATTCGCCTGAAACCTGCGGCCGCGATCGTGCGGCAATACGGGAGCAATTCCGCGCACAGTGGCGTCGGCGCAGACCGCGGTCGGCGAAACCACCGCCTCTACGGTGAACGGCGAGCAGCGCATATCAGCGTTCTGGAAAATCGCGTAGTCGCGTATAACCGGTTTGGGACATGCTTGCGGCGGGTCAGTCTAAGAGTCGCACCGTGGCTGCTGTTGGGCCTCGCAGATTAAAACCAATCGTACATGCGATTCGCGAGCCTCGGCGCAACTTATCCCAATCCTCGCCACGCACTGTCGATCTGTGTACAAACATGTTATCTGGAAAATCTCTGCATTTAACGAATGTATATGTCGCTTCGACGTTTACCACTTCTGCGATATACACGCTCTCTCGCCGATCTTTATCTAAAATTATACCCCGAATCTCTGTCTTTTCCTTCGATGGGATTGGTGCATCCGTGAGGCCACGGAAAACTCGTGCGGCTTCATCGTATTTACCATCTAAGAATGCTTCTCGTGCGTACCAAAACTGCGCTTCGAAATTGTGATCTCCAGTAGTGAAACTTCGCCGAAGGTGATCTAAGATAAGTGACCTTTGTGATTCAGATGGTTGGTTCATATACAGCATGGCCAACTGAAAATGCACTTGACGGTTGTTTGGATTATCCTGAAGGCATGCACTAAGACCGCCTTTGCGTCTTCAGACCTGCCGGTGCTGTCAAGCATCCTAGCGAGTCGTATTGCGATCCAGTCCTGTCGCGGGTTCGCGGTAAATGCTTTTCTTAGCCACAATTGGCGTATTACTTACAATCGCCGCTCAGCGTCGTGAACAACGTCGATCACGACTTATATCCCGACAACAAATCGCTTCCGCATTTATCGGCGAACTCACAGTCATTCTCGATGAACTCAAACACGAGATAGTCGGGTCAGTTCTTAGGAAAGCACTTAATGACATCCAAACTGGCACTGGCAAAGTACCCGTTACCACTGTTCGCCTTTTGAACACTGCCAAATATTACGATAACAACCCCGGAAATGTCGGTGTTTTTCCAAATCTGCTTCCTCAAGAACTGACGCGCTTTTACAGCGATCTTCACGCCTTCGCCACCTGTCTTGATAGATACTCGTCTGCCGCCGAGCACGCCATAACTGAAGGTACGCTCCCTGCTACGACATCAACCCATTGGATCATTTATTCGATACAAGATGCTCTAAAAAAGCTCGATTCCTGTCTCAAACGCGGTCGCGTACTGATTGCAGAACTTGAAGTAATACGGAATGCGAAGGTCGATTAGGTCTTCCGGCAGACACGTGCCCCGCACGCACTTCGGTCAAAGTCGTATAAGGCCGATTATGGAAAGCCGTTTCGAGTATTCACGCAGTCGTCAATCGAGGAATCCAGTATTTCTGGCGCGTGAGCGGTTTGGATGCTCGCGTGTATCGTCTTGAGCGAGGCCGGGATGGGGGGAGAAGGTGGCGCTCGTCACCGACGGCCGCTTCTCCGGTGCCACCCGTGGCACGTGCGTCGGCCATGTGTCGCCGGAGGCGGCGATCGGCGGTCCGCTCGCGCTGGTGAGCGACGGCGACCGAATTCGCATCGACATTGCCGGCCGGCGTATGGACCTGATCGTCGGGGAGGGTGAGCTGAATGCACGGCGGGCCGCCTGGCGGCCGCCCGTACCGCGTCACAAGAGCGGGCTCCTCGCCAAATACGCCAAGCTCGTCGGGCAAGCCAATCTCGGTGCGGTCACCCATGAAGGCGGCGCCGAATGGCCATGGTTCGACCACTAAAGGCTTGGCGCGCGGGGAACCGGGACCTTCCAGTCACCGCTGCTGCGGCTGTGGGCGAGGCTAGAGGGAGCCGCTGCTTCCCATCTGCGTCTGCCCGCCTAGCTCATGACCGTCGGCGCGGCGTGGTCGTGGCGTGGGCGCGCCCGGGTCCCGCGTTGGACGCCTTGCTCCGCGCAGATGGTAAGCGGCTGCGCAGCGGGTAAGGACGTAGTTCGATCGCGCTGACCTGAGCACCAGCATGGTGGCGGCTCGTCCATTGGCGAACCCGTCGCTCTCTGCGCGAGCCATCTGGGGCACGGGCCACTCGATTGCTGCGCCTCGCCATGGAGCCGGTGACTTGCTGCCATCCCGCTTGTGGGTCGAACTTTTGGGCATAACCGCCCGTCAGGATCTCGAATGGGGCATGAGCGTGACCCTTGAGGTCGATCGTGGCCTGCGTATGCTGGTGGCCGAACCAGTTCGGAGTGACGAAATCGGTCACGAGGACGCCACCAATTTCGTAGCCATATTGGTCGTCCTCAACCGGATCGCAGACCTCACCGGCCCAAAAGGTACCCTGAGGATCTTGGTAGGCACTGTTCAGCCACGGATCCACCGCCATCTCGCAAATTTCGTGAGTTGCGCCGACACTGACGCTTGCATTGTCAGCTTTGATGGTTTTCACGAAAACTTTGGAGATCGGCAGGCCCTCGTCTGTCAGGTCATGGTAGGCGAGCGCTCCGGCTTGGTCGCTATCATCCAGGAAAACCACCCACCATGTGCCGGAGGCCGGCGCCTGGTTGGAAGGAACAAAGGCGAAAGTTGCGGTGTCGACGCCCCAAACCGGCAGCAGATCTTGATTCCACTGCTGGCCGAAGGCGGGCAAATAGCTTTGAACTTCGGCATCAGTGATGTCGGTCGATTCGTTGATGACGGCAATCTGCGGCATTGATCCCTCCTCACGATGAATCGGCAGTCGCAAAGCCGAGCCGACGTCGCCAGAGGCGACGGAGACCTCGGTGACCACGCACTATGCCTCAACGGCCGAACGGTGTGCGAATTAGCTCACACTTACGGTTAAAGGGTTCGTCCTGTCAGCCCGATGACAAGCGTCCTCCGGCGCCTCTCGCACGTCAATCTAAATTCGGCCGCGAGCCAGACGCCGACCGCGACCATCAGCCGATCTTGGCGAGCATTTCGGCTTTGAGAAGCCGCTCGATCAGCAGCATGAAGCCGACCGAGGGAACCAGCAGCACTAGTGCGGTGATCGCGGCGATCTGGTAATTCCCGGCGAGGCTCGCCGTGAACATGGCGAGCGGGAGGGTGGTCACATCCGGCACCCCGACAAAATAGGTGCCGGTAAACTCGTCGAGCGATTCGAGAAAGACAAAGATGGCACTCGCCGTAACTCCCGGCATCGCCAGCGGCAGGGTCACGGTCAGCGCGGTGCGCAAGGCCGAGGCCCCAATGTTGCGGGCGGCGAGCTCGAGCTCCGGATCGATTGCCGCAAACGCCGCCGCGGCGATCCATACCGCGATCACCAATCCGTGGGATGCATGCACGAGAACGACGCCGGCGATCGTGCCGTTGAGCCCGACCAGGTAAAACAGACGGGCTAAATTGAAATAGGCGGCGAGGCTCGGAAATGCCTGCGGCAGCAGCAGGAGCAGCAGGATCAAGCTGCGTCCCGGCAGCCGTAAGCGCCCGAGCGCATACCCCCCCGGGACGGCCATCAGCAGACAGACCACGACGGTGATGCAGGCGATCAGCACGCTCGTCCCGAGTGCGGCGACGGTGTCGCTGGTCGGCTTGAACACTTCGGCCCAATATTTGAAACCCCAGGTCAGCGGCAATTTGTGCGGGAAATACCACTGTATCGCCACCGCCCACAGCGCGAGATTGGCGAGCGGTCCGAAAATTAGGAAAGCGAGGCCGCCGAGCAGACCGCCGCGCAACAGCCAGCCCAGCGCCGCCCTCATAACCCGCTGCCGGCCGCCACGTTTCGCCGCAGATAAATCCAGGCCGCCAGCGCGGCGATTGCATAGGAGACAAAGGCGAGCGCATTGGCGACACCGTAGTCGCTGTAGGAATTGACACGAAACGCCATGTCGACCGTGATCATCGTCGGCGACCCACCGCTGATCATGATCGGCACCGACAACACCGACAGCATCGTCACGAACGCCAATGTCAGCCCGACCACCATCACTCCGGCGACCTGCGGCAGGATGATTTCGACGAGGATCCGCAACCCGCCCGCGCCGAGATTGGCGGCCGCTTCGATCGTCGCGCGGTCGAGCGAGGCCATCGCACCCGATACCAGCAGTGCGACAAACGGTGTCTCCTTCCAGACAAAGGTGACGATGATGCCGCGCCAATCGAGCAGCCCCGAGAGACTACCGACATCGACGAGCCCCAATGTCGCGAGCGTGTTGTTCATCAGACCGTTCTTGGCGAGGAAAGTGCGCATGCATTGCGCGGCGACAATAAACGGGATGAACAGCGGCCAGCGATAGAGACTTTTCAGGATCGCCACCACTGCGCGGTGCGCGCCGAGCACCAGATAGCCGCCGATCGCCGCCGCCAACAGACCGGTCAGCAGCGTCGAAACGACGACGATGACCAGGGTGAAGACGATGTCGTTGCCGTAGAGCTCGAACGCTTTCATGAAGTTCTCGAGGCTCGGCGCTCCGTCCTTCGTGGTGAAGGCCGATACCAGCGACATGCCCAGCGGGTAGACGAACAGCGCCAGCACCATCGCCAATGCCGGCGCGACCAGCAGCAACGCAGCGGTCCTTCTATCGTTCACCGCTAGAACACTTTAACGCAGAGGTCGCCGAGATTACGCCGAGTACGCAGAGGACCAGGGTCCCTCTGCTGCACCCGGGCATGGGGGACCCTATGAGTGTCCTGGCGTGTCATGCCGGCGAAAGCCGGTATCCATGGCAGGGATGGACCCCGGCCTTTCGCCGGGGTGACGAAAGTTGCGGGCGCATGTGTGACCGATCTTTTTTCCGGTCATGCGCAGCGTCCTCCGCTTATCCTCCGCGCCCTCCGCGTTGAAGAGATATTCATTGCACCTTGCGCTCGTAGCTTTCCAGGATGTCGTTGAAATAGGGGGCGATCGGGAAAGGTTTGCCTTTGGTCGCGAGATCCTCGGGGGTCACATCGACAAAGAGCTTGGCCCAGCTCGCCTCGTCGAGCTGCGGCTTGACGGCGGCGGCGTCGATGCCCGGGTACCAGTTGAAGCGTTTGACGATGCCGTCGGCCTGGACCTTCGGGCTCGTCGCCAGGGCGATAAAGTCCTCGGCGATCTTGGCATTCGCCGCTTTGGCCGGCACGACGTAGTACATCGGCTGCCCCGGCATGCCCGGCCCGATCAGCTTGAGCTTGACCTCGGGCGGGATCTTGCCGTCGTGCTGCCAGTCGTAGAACATGTCGACCCAGACCGGGCCCATCGCGATCTCGCCGCGATTGAGCATGTCGAGCGTGCCGGCATTGCCGGGTGTCAATACGACATTCTTGTTGAACGCCGCGAGTTCGGCGAGGATCGGGTCCCAGCTCTTTTTGGTGTCGGGGTCATAGGGACCCTTGATCAGCCGGGTAGCGTCTGACGAGTGCGCATAGATCCAGCCGACGATGAAGGCCACCCCGGACATGCCGCCTTTGATGCCGTTGTAGCCGAACTTCTTCGGGTTCGCCCGGACCCACTTTTCGAGCGCGTCGTAGGTCGTCGGTGGATCGCTGACCATCGCGGTGTTGTAGGCGATGGCGGTCTGGCTGTTGAACATCGGCATGACATAACCGCCGACATTGGTACCCAGCGCGTTCTTCGCCGCCTCCGAGGTGGCGAGCTTGCCGGTCGGGATCTCTGTCGAATAACGGGCGAGCAGGCCTTTGCCGACCATCTCGCCGGCTGCCTTCTGGTGGATCACCGCGACATCGATGTCCCAGGCGGGGTTGGCCTTCTCGGCCTCGAGCTTCTCGAAGATCTTTTGCGAGCCGGCATCGCCTGGTCCGGTGCCGACCGCTCTGACGGTGACACTGGGGTGCTCCTTCTCGAACATCGGTCCGAGATAGTCCTTGACATAATCGACCATGTTCTGGTCACCGGCGGTGACGACATTGAGGGTCACTGCCTGCTGTGCCGCCGCCGGCAGGCTCAAAGCGATTGCCACCAGCGCGGTGAATATGACGGTCATTCGTTGCATGACTGCCCTCCCGTGGGTTTACTGCGTGTGTTGAGCCGGATAGAGGTGCAGCGCCGCCGCCGGCAAGGCGATGCCGACCGCCTCACCGATCGCCAGCCGGCGTGGGTCGTCCACCAAATATTGATGCGGTCCGACGCGGACTGCATAGCGGTAAAAGCCGCCGGGATAGGAGGCCTGGATGATCCGGCCGCGCAATACCAGGCAGCGGTCCAGGGGTTGATCTGGCGGACAAAGCCGCGCCTGCTCGCTGCGGAAGTGGGCCACGGCAGAGGTGCCGGGTGATATCTCCGCAGCGCCGTCGATCGTTATGTCCGATCCCTCGATAACCACGCCGCGATTGAACGGGCCCTCGGCAATGACGATGCCTCGGTCGGCGCAGCTCACCGTCAGCGGCGCGATATTGGTGGCACCCATAAAGCCGGCGACAAAGGGCGAGTTCGGCCGATTGTAGATCTCCTCCGGGGTGCCGATCTGCGCGACATGCCCGGCATCGAGAATGGCGATGCGGTCGGCCATCACCATCGCCTCCTGGCGGTCATGCGTGACGTGCACCGTGGTGATGCCGAGATCCTGCTGCAGGGTCTTGATCTCGTGCCGGACTTCCTCGCGGATGCGGGCATCGAGATTGGAGAGCGGCTCGTCGAGCAGCAGGATCTGCGGATTTACCGCGAGCGCACGACCGAGCGCCACGCGCTGACGTTGGCCGCCGGAGAGTGCGGTCACCTTGCGCTCGCCCAGTCCCTCCAGCCGCAGCATGGCCAGAAGTGCGGCAACCCGCTTGGCGATCTCGGCCCGGCTCACCCGGCGCAATTTCAGCCCATAGGCCATGTTCTGCGCCACCGTCATGTGCGGCCAGAGCGCGTAGGATTGGAACACCATCGCTATGTTGCGCCGGTCGGGCGGCAATCGGGTGATGTCGCGGCCACCCACCGATATCGCGCCACCCGCCATCACGACAAAGCCGCAGATCGCCCGCAGCAACGTCGTCTTGCCGCAGCCCGAGGAGCCGAGAAGTGCAACGAACTCGCCGCCCGCGGCATTCAGCGAGACGCCATCGAGCACGAAATGCGTGCCGTAGCACACGCGAGCCTCGTGTACTTCGAGCGACGTCGCCGCGGCGTCCATTTTCAGAGCAGTGCCAGCCGGACCAGTTCCTCGCGCAAAGCGCCCGGCGTCGTGAAATGAATGCCGTGGATGCCAAATGGCCGCGCGGCCTCGGCATTGGCCGCTACATCGTCGATATAGACCGTCCGGTGCGGGTCGATCGCAAAGCGCGCCAGCATGATTTTGTAGATGCGTGGGTCGGGTTTGATAACCCCGACCTCGCCGGAAATGACCAGACCGCGGAACCAGCGCAGAAAATCGAACCGCTCGAGGGCCGCCGGAAAAGTCTCGGCCGAAAAATTACTGAGCACATAGAGCGGTGTGTCGCGTTGGTGCAGTTCGGCGACGATCTCGACCGTGCCGGCGATCGGCCCCGGCATCATTTCGTCGAAACGAGCGCCATAGGCGTCGATCAATTCGGTCTTGTCGGGATGCTGGAGCTTGAGCAAACGCGCGCCATCGGCAAAGCTGCGCCCGGCGTCCTGGCCACGGTTCCATTCATGGGTGCAGACATTCGCCAGAAAATGCTCCATCGCCGGCTCGTCGGCGGGAAAGAGCTTGCGGTAAAGGTGTCGAGGGTCCCAATCGATCAGCACACCGCCGATATCGAAGACCACGATGTTTCGTACCGGCTCCGTCATTTGCCTGCTCTCGACATACCGAACCGCGGCACGATAACAGTGCCGTGCCGCGGGACCAACGGCACCCGTCGGCCTTCGGCCGTGCCCATCCTGACGAGGGAGCTGCGCTATGCCTGCATCGATCTGGCTGCAGTTGAGCGATGAACACGAAGGCTCCCTCAGGGAGCTGATCGAGCGGCTGGCGAATGCCCACGGCACCGTGCCGTTTCATCCCCATCTGACCGTGTGTAGCCCGCAATCGGAGGCCTTCTGGGACGCCGCTGCGGAATATGTGCGACACGGCGCGGCGTTACCGCTGCGCGTGAAAAAGACCCGCATCTCGTACTCGACGACGGCGCCGATGATGGCGGTCGTGATCTATGTCGAGGACACTTCAGGCCTGCGGACGTTTCGCGAGGACTTGCGGCGGCTCACCGGAGCCGTCGAGTCCCCACCACCGCACATCAGCCTGCTCTACGGGGTGGACGAAACCGGTCGGCAGCCGAGCTGGTCGTCGAACGAGACCCGCCTCAAGAGCATCGCCGAGGAGTGCGCGCGGCAAGTCGAGGCGAGCGAATTCGTGCTCGACCATCCAGTCATCGTCGCCCCCGACGGCGAGTGGACGAACGTCAGGAGCTGGCGGGTGCTGCGAGCACTTTAACAGACAGTCATGTACCTCCATTCTCGTCATCACCAG
>Ga0306921_10009273_pt1 | contig 10434 bp, 11 predicted proteins | sample sta12Cox44000080_FD_203760 | JGI IMG/M metagenome (GOLD analysis project Ga0306921, IMG submission 203760) | Lab enrichment of tropical soil microbial communities from Luquillo Experimental Forest, Puerto Rico - statoxic.12C.oxic.44.000.080 (v2)... | ecosystem: Environmental > Terrestrial >...
AAGGCTTCTCGAACTGGGACTTGCCCAATAGCACAATGACCAATGCCACTGTGGCGAGCCAGGCCGCAGGTGTCGATGGTCAAACACTGACCGTGACGTACAAGGAGGGAGAAAAGAAAATCATCGTGCCGCCGAGCGCGGAGATAGTCACATATAAGAAGGCAAGCGTGGTCGATCTCAAGCCAGGTCAAAAAATATTTGTTTTCGCTGCGAAGAGGCTTCCAGACGGTATGCTCGAGGCGCCGAATATCTCGTTTGGCGATTACGGCGTCTGGCGATAAAGCGCAGCGGCGCATAATATTGCCTGCTCCGTTAGAATTTAGATGCTCTTTCAGTGTGGTCCGTAAGCGCTGTTTTCGTTTTCCCACGACGGATGGAGACCCTGGGGAGAAATTCATGCCGGAATCAACGGCAGTCGAGTTCTGGTGAATTTTTTCGGCGGCAAGCGCAAGAATATGACGCTCGGCTTTCCGACCGATTTGTCCAAGGTGGAGTTGAGCGAAGGATTCCGTGTCTATTATGCCGCCGAGATGAAGCGTATTCCGCCCAGATACGTCAACGACGGCCCCGAGCGTCGCATAGACTCGGGGATGTAAGCCACTCGTCTCAAGGCGCTTGGCTCTATTGCCGGAATTGTTCGGATCGTTTGTTGTATTTGCCCACTCTGCCGTAACTTCTCGCGCAACGATTTGGTGACGCTGGCATCGGTCAGCTCAAATGGCAGCACCGTTGGTAAGTTTGAACGCACGCACGTCGAGTGCGTTTTTGGCTAGGCCATCCTTACTGATTCTTTGCATCCTTGACACCGTTACGCCGCCGGCAGGCAAAGGAATCGAGAGTCTCAACACCGCGCAGCGACTTGCCCATTGCGGCGATTGTAGGAGCCACGTCCTCGCGTATCCAATGCGTGACCGCCTCCGCCATTGGGCAGCCCAGCGCCGCTGTGGGGGACAGGGTGATACGACGCCCGTCCGCCGAGAGTACGGCATCCAATGCGACTACATCCGTTGCAGTGCAGTCCTCTGGGCCTGCTATCGGCGGCAAAGGTTTAAAAGAGGCAATTTCAGCGAGCCGTGATCGGCACGGCGACACGGTCGCTTCTGCGCCCCTGGTTGATGCCTCCCCGGGAATATCAACTGGACGAGCACGCTCTGCCGCAAGACTTGCCCGTCCAGTTCGTGAGCCACCGAGCACGTGAGCCACCGAGCAGATGGCTCACATTGCGCGGGCTGTGTTCCCATTCCGGGGCACCCCAACGAACTATGTGTTAATCGCGACACCTAAAAGCTCATTCCTGGACTCAGCCACATTTTGTGTGAGTAACCGAGGTCTAGTGGAAATAAGCCAACTGAGCGAGTTCCAATGGAACTCACTATGCATGATGCCTTGGCTATGCCGTGGCTCATGTCCGCTTTGGGTCAAAAGTCGACATTCTCGGAGCGCTGCCGCCCGAATCCATTCCGGTTAAGGCGAACGCTCTATTCGGTCAGTACGGGATCGCGCGCTTGCGCGCGGTCTGACCCTTTGGCGCCGCTTTGGTCGTGCGGAGCTGCCGGCAATTGCAGCACGGTCGCAGTTTGGCCCGGAACTAGCCGCGTCACCATCACGATCTGGCCGCCTGGAAATTCCAGCGCGTCGTGATGCACGTGCGGATCGTCCATGTTCACCTGGCGGAAGCGCGCCACTCGATGCTCGACGCGCGCTTTGCCAAACACGCTGAAAGCGCGGTCATATTGGACGTCGTGATCGAACGCGACTTCGGTGCCAGGCAGGAGGCACACCGCAACGTCGGGTTGGCCGACTTCGGTAAAACCACGCGTGATCGACTTTACGAAATCGGTCGAAACGAGCTTGTCCGCGACCTTTGCCGGCCGCGAAGCAATGAGATGCAGACTGTAGTCGCACATGGAAGAGCACTCCTATCAAGGGCCGTCTCCGGCTCTCTTGATTCCTGAACCCTGCTCCTGGGCAATAGTTCCTGTGCGCGACCAGCCTGCAGCAACCGGGCCCCCTTGCGCAACTTGCGCTCTCGCAACGAATCCGGGGGCATTTTCCGAGAAACATATGTCGCCGGCGAGACATATGGCATCATGGGGCTAAGCTGAACGCGGTCTGGGGTACGGACGATCGGGCGGTCGAGAAACGGCAAAGCGGGGCGACTGCGGACGGCATCGATCGCGACTCCGGCAAGGGCAGCGGCACCGGCAGCAGCACCGCCCACCGCAGCGATGACGTGCCTCGCGGCATCCTCTGCATGGTCGTCGCAACGATTCTATTTTCCGCCCGGTCGGCGAGGTCTTGTGCCTGCGCCGTTGTGGTAGTGACCGGCCTGTTCTTGTTCCTGCGTGAGGCGCGCCTGCAGCGTCAGCTTGCGGCGCGCTGATCTGACCGATATCGAGCTTTTATCAAAATGCTAAGGTGCGGGCCGCCGGCCGGCGGCCGGATGACGAATATGGGGGATTGACGTGGAACGCCGCGATTTTGTGAAGGCAAGTGCAGCGATAGCCGCCCTATCTCTTGGTCGGCAGAGCGCGATGGCGCTCGACTATCCGACCCGCCCGGTCCAGGTGGTCGTCGGCCAGGCGGCGGCGAGTTCTTCGGACATTACGGCGCGACTGATCTCGCAATATCTGTCGCAGCACCTCGGACAGCAATTTGTCGTCGAGGTTCGCCCCGGCGCGACGGGCAACATCGCAACCGAACTGGTCGTGCGCGCGACGCCGGACGGCTACACGCTGCTGTTGGTGAATTCGCAGAACACGATCAATGCGGCGCTGTTTCCCAGTCTGCCTTTCCACTTCGTGCGCGATATCGCCCCGATTGCCGGAGTGTTCCGCGTTCCCTTGATCATGGAAGTGCTGCCGAGTTTTCCGGCGCAGACGGTCCCTGAATTCATCACTTACGCCAAAGCCAATCCGGGCAAAATCAATATGGCGTCAGCCGGGGTCGGCGGGCCGCAGCATGTTGCCGGTGAATTGTTCAAGTTCATGGCGGGGATCGATCTCGTTCACGTGCCCTATCATGGCTCGACGCCCGCAATCACGGATCTCCTCGGCGGCCAAGTGCAGGTTATGTTCGACGTGACGCCGACCGCATTGCCGCAGGTCAGGGGCGGCAAGACGCGCGCGCTCGCAGTCACCATGCCGGAACGCCTGGACATGTTGCCGGGCGTGCCGGCCATGGCCGAGTTTCTGCCCGGCTATGAAGCGTTCGGCTGGATCGGCTTCGGCGCGCCGCGGAAAACACCGACTCCGATCATCGATCAGCTCAACAAGTCGATCAACGAGGCGATAGCTGAGCCCGCGATCAAAGCGCGGTTGCTCGATCTTGGCGGTCTCGTGATGCCGCCGAATTCGCCGACTGACTTCGCGAAATTCATCGCCGCCGATACCGAAAAGTGGATCAAGGTCGTGAAGTTCGCGAATCTTAAGCCGGAATAACCAGTCAGCGAGCGCCAGGGGAGGGACATAAATGAGGTTTGAGCGCAGGAAATTTTTACATATGGCCACCGCGGCGCTTACCGCGGCTGGTTGGCCCGGCGTCGCCGGCGCGGCCGATTATCCGACGCGGACCATCAGCGTTGTGGTGCCATTTGCAGCTGGCGGGGCTACCGATGTGCTGGCGCGCGTAGTCGCCGAGTCGGTGAGCAAGTCGCTCGGTCAAACGATCATCGTCGAGAATGTGACCGGGGCTGCCGGCAGCATCGGAGTAGCCCGGGTCGCGCGCGCGGTGGGTGATGGCTACACGCTCAGTATCGGCACGCTGACGTCGCACGTGTTGACCGGTGGTCTCTACAAATTGGACTTCGATGCGCTCAATGACCTGATACCGATTGCCGAACTCGCCTACGAACCGCTGATGATCTGCGTCAAGAATGCTTTGCCTGTACGCAATCTACAGGAACTGATCGCCTGGCTTAAGGCCAATCCCGGCAAGGCCAGCGTCGGCATTCCCGGCGGGGGGTCGACCGGAAATCTCGCCGGCATCGCATTTCAGAACATGACCGGCACGACCTTTCAATTCGTGCCGTATCGCGGCGACGCCCCGGCGGTGCAGGACATGATGGCGGGACAGATCGATATGATGATTGAGCCGTCATCGAACTTCACCGCTCAAGTCCAGGCCGGCACGATCAGGGCGATCGCGGTCCCGGCCAAGACCCGCTTGTTCAGTCTGCCCGATGTCCCGACTACGGACGAGGCAGGGCTGCCAGGATATTACGCTTCGATCTGGTTCGGCATGTGGGCGCCGAAGAACACGCCGAAAGACGTCCTTACCAAGCTCAACAGCGCAGTGATCACCGCCTTAGCTGACAATAACGTCAGGTCGAGGCTCAACAAGCTTGGGCAGCAAGTCGCGGCACGGGAGCTCCAGGACTCGGCCGCATTCGCTGCATTTCAGAAGTCGGAAGCTGATAAATGGTGGCCGATCATCAAAGCGGCAAACATTAAGGTGGACTGAAAAACAGCAAGGAAGGCCATCCCGCCAAAGCGGGCGTGCCTTCCTTGAAAGTCCTTTACCGCGGTCAGCCGACGAAATCGACCCGTCGCTGATTTGCGGCTTCTTCGCTTGTCTTCGGCTGCGCCGGCAATTGCAGAACCGTTGCCGTTTGGCCTTCGCACAACAGCGTCAGCAGCACCTGCCGGCCATCGGGAAATTCCAATGCGTCGTGGTGGGCAGCCACTTTGTCTTTATTAATCTGGCGAAAAATGGCCGTGCTGTAATTCAGCGCGCGCTCGCGCCACGGAAACAGACCGGTTGCGAGGCACATCACTTCGCCGCTGAAGGACAATTCCGTGCCGGGCAGCAGGCACACAGCAGTGCTAGCATCCTGGGGGGCGCAAAAGCCGCGGGTTCCGGTGCCGAAATCGCGCACCGTTAGCTTCTCACCGACCTGTGCGGGTCGTGATCTGACGTTGGTTAAACTATAATCGCACATGGGGCTCTCGTTCCTTTCTTGGACAGCCCCACGATCAAAACGAGCACAAAGGCGTTTAGTTTCGCCGCGCCGGCAGAATTCATGAAATAAGTCGGAAATCCTGCTTACCGGTTGTTCGCACTTAAACCATTAGTAAACGACGACGCTACGAATGGATTTTCCATCGCGCATCAGCGCGAAGCCCTTGTTGATGTCGCTCAATGGCATCGTATGGGTGATCATGGGATCGATTTCGATCCGCCCGTCCATATACCAGTCGACGATCCTCGGCACATCGGTGCGGCCGCGAGCGCCGCCGAAGGCGGTGCCGCGCCACACCCGTCCGGTCACGAGCTGAAATGGACGCGTTGAAACTTCCTGGCCCGAGCCGGCGACGCCGATGATGATGCTCTGTCCCCAGCCGCGATGGCAGCATTCGAGCGCAATTCGCATCAGATTGACGTTGCCCACGCATTCAAAGGTATAATCGGCGCCGCCGGTTTGGTCGGCGTCGCTTTTAGTCATGTTGACGAGATGGGCGACGAGATCGCCGCCGACTTCCGCCGGATTGACGAAATGCGTCATGCCGAAGCGCTCGCCCCAGGCTTTCTTTTCCGGATTGAGATCGACGCCAATGATCATGTCGGTGCCGACGAGGCGAAGGCCCTGGATGACGTTCAATCCTATGCCGCCCAGCCCAAACACGATGCACTTGGCGCCGGGCTCGACCTTCGCGGTGTTGATCACGGCGCCGATGCCGGTCGTCACGCCGCAGCCGACGTAGCACACTTTGTCGAATGGCGCGTCTTCGCGGATTTTGGCGACGGCGATTTCCGGCAAAATCGTAAAATTGGCGAATGTCGAACAACCCATATAGTGGTGAAGTTTTGCCCCGCCGATCGAGAAGCGCGACGTGCCGTCAGGCATGACGCCTTGCCCCTGTGTCGTGCGAACGGCGGTGCAGAGGTTGGTTTTCCGCGACAGGCAGGACGGACAATTGCGGCACTCGGGCGTGTAGAGCGGAATGACGTGGTCGCCTTTTTTGACCGAGGTCACGCCGGGCCCAATATCGACGACCACGCCCGCACCCTCATGGCCGAGAATGGCGGGGAAGAGGCCTTCCGGATCGGCGCCGGACAAAGTGAATTCATCTGTGTGGCAGATGCCGGTTGCCTTGATCTCGACCAGGACTTCGCCGGCACGCGGTCCATCGAGCTGCACGGTTGTGACTTCAAGCGGTTTGCCGGGCGCAACGGCGACGGCGGCACGGACATCCATGTGGCGTTCCCTTGGTTTTTTGATTGATCAGCTTTGTTCCGGCGCGATCACGATTTGGGTTTGAATAACCAGCGCGCATAGTCTGCCGTCACTGCGGGTGATGCGCGTCTGCCAGACCATGGTGCTGCGGCCGCGATGCAGCGGCGTGCATTCTGCGCGCGCGATGTCGCCGACCGGAATGCTGGCGAAGAAGTTGGTTTTGCTCTCGATCGTTGCCGTACGGCCGCCCTTCGGCAGGTTGGCGATGGTCGCGGTGCCGCCCAGATTGTCGGCCAGCGCCATGACGGCGCCGCCATGAAGCGCGCCGAAACGGTTGTTCAGCTCCTCGCGAACTAGCAGCTCGGCGGTCACCCTGTCTGGCGACACATGCGTCACTTTCATGCCAATCAAGGCGGCAAAGGGCGGCTGATTTTCCGCCTCCGGATTCAACACGAAATTCATGCTTGCGCTCTCCGCCCGTGCTTCCCGCGTTCGCAGCGGGCATGACGCTGTCATAGCAGAGCGCGCCAAAAACAGGCACCCCCGCCGCAAGCGCGGCGGGGACAATAAGCTAACGACGACTGACGTTAGAAGTTACCGCGGTTGCGGGACCACGCGGATGTAGGGCTTCGGAGTTTTCCAACCGTTCGGATAAAGCTTCTTCGCTTCATCATCGCTCACCGCGCCGGTAAGAATGACCTCTTCGCCCTGTTTCCAGTTGGCGGGAGTGGCGACGCGGTGCTTGGCGGTAAGCTGCAGCGAGTCGATAACCCGCAATACCTCGTCGAAGTTGCGGCCCGTGGTCATCGGATAGACGAGAACGAGCTTGATCTTCTTGTCCGGGCCGATGACGAACACGTTGCGCACCGTCTGGTTGTCGGCGGGCGTACGGCCCTCCGAAGTGCCCGACGTGGTGGCTGGCAGCATGCCGTAGAGTTTGGAGATTTTCAGGTCGGTGTCGCCCACCATCGGATAGTTGGGGGCGAAGCCGACGACGTCTTTGATGTCGTTCGACCACTTTTTGTGATCGGTGACCGGATCGACCGAGAGGCCAAGGATCTTGACGCCGCGTTTGTCGAATTCCGGCTTAAGCCGCGCCATAGTCCCGAGCTCGGTCGTGCAGACCGGGGTGAAGTCTTTGGGGTGCGAAAACAGCACCGCCCAGTTGCTGCCAATCCAATCGTGGAAACGAATTTTGCCTTCCGTCGTGTCAGCCTCGAAATCCGGGGCGGTGTCGCCAATCGCAAGTGCCATAAAAGCCTCCCTCCTGGGACCATCTGTGTGCTGGCCTAGGCCCATTATGTACGGCGCGGATGCCGCGAATGCCAGCCTCGCGCCATAGGCATTTGACCGCAGGAGATTATTTGGTTGGAGCGGCCGGTGTCGCAAGAAAAGCACCCATCCAGGTCTGGGATACCAATGTCTGGAATATCAATTTATGTGCTCGCGAGCTCGGTCCCTCAATCATTGGGTACTCGGACTGGCCTTGAGGTCCGGACTTCGGGACGTTGAAGGAATGCCGTGACTTTGCCTTAAGCGCGCCCCGGGCAGGCCACCCTGACGTGAGAGCTCAGTCACTCAATCATTAGTCGATTGGCTCGGCGGAAAGGGAACAAAATACCGGTCAGCCGAGTTGAATTATGAGTACGGGAAGGGTTATGGCGGCATTAGCCTATGAATACGCCGATTTGGCCTTGATCGTTCACGCGATCGAGCGTTCGCCTATAATGGTAGCCGGTCCAACACCGGCGCCGGCGCGCCCTTATGAGCTGCTCGACCTGCCCGCCGGCTACGATCTGACCGACGTCATCATCCTTGACTGGATCGCAGCGGAAGTGTCGTCCGTGCCCCGCAACTATTTGCTGTTCTAGTGCAAGCCGCGCGGTTATTGCGTCGTCGTCCCCACCAACACTGTCGTCGATAAGCCGACCGTCCGACCCGGGAAGCCAGCGGCGTCGAAATATCGCGTGTCGCCGACCTGCTGCATGTTAAGCACGGTGGCAAGCCCGTTCGTGGCCGGTTCGGATGTCACCACATGGCTGGACACTTCCGGAATTTTGCCGCCCGGCATGGTTTCGGAGAGGACACGGCCGACCAGCTTTCCCTGGTCGCTCGTCTCGAGACGCATCAGCTGCGCGATGGTGCGGCCGATATCGGCATTGCTGGCGGGGGCCGGATCGACGAATTGCGTTTTAAAGTCGGGTCCCTGGATGGCCATGAAATTCCAGGTATCGCCGCGGCTGAACGAGCCATGCATGCCTTGGCCATGCTGCAAGACCGTATCGGCAACTTCCACCGTGCAGCGGACGGGCTCGCCGCAAACCGTGTCGAACGAGCGGAAGCTGATGGCAATCGCCGGATGCGGTGTAATCGCGGAGCCATCAAGCGCGATATCGTCGAGCGACAGCGTGCCGGGAAACTTGCCGAGCTTTGAATCGACAAAGATGCCGCTGACATAGTCCTGCCCCAGCAGGACGTCGATGATCCGCGTGACCGTCGCTTTGTCGCCGTCGGGAATATAGATCAGATCGGAGCCGCCATTCGCCGCAACGACCACTTTAGGCTTGTTGCGATCGCCGCCGATCAAGCCATTGCCGTTTTTAGTGTGCTCGCTTTCGCCGATGGCGCGGTAGCCGTCGTCCGGGTCGATGAGCGGCAGATTGAGCCCGTGCGCGAGATCGAGCGCCACAAAACCGAGCGGCAGGTGTCCCGGCAGGGTATCGGCAAATTTTGTCTTGATCGTCGAACTGGTGCGGCTTTCCTTCGAGATCGTGGAGAAGCCGTGATCCGAAGTTACGATGATGTCGGTCGTGTCGAGCAGGCCGAGCTCAAGGAGCGCCGAACGGATGCGCGCCAAGTTGTCATCGGCATTGCGGATCGCGGCGAGCGAGGTTGGGCCGTTGATGCCGGGCGTCAGCGTATTCAAGCTGTCGCCCTGGTTGTGTTGCGTGCCGTCCGGATCGCGTGACCAGAACACGAGCAGGAACGGTTTGTTGCGTTCTCTGAACATCGGCAGGACGACGCGTGTCGTCACCGAGGCAAAGTAGTCCTGTTGCACGACATTGGCACTCAATGTGCCGGGCTTGTTCACGTTGCCGGGACTGCCGTTGGCGCCGCGGGTCGGAGCAACAACAGGCAAGCTTGCCGCCTTGAGGCGTTCGACTACTTCCGCCGAGAGCGGTATGCCTTTGGGCGTGCCGGTCGCGTCGTCAACCAGGATCGTCTGCTCGCCCGAGCGCTCCGTTGGATCGAATACCAGCGCCGGACCGATCTTTCCGACCGAAGCGGCGCTATAGCCTTTGTCGCGGGCAAGTTTCAGAATTGTCACCTCGTCAAGGTAATTGCCGGCAAAGTGCTCATCGACATCGCCGAGTACGACGTCGCTTTCCAGAAACGGCGTAAGGCTATTTCCGGCACCCGGCACCTCAAATCCAGTGTAGATCGTGTTGGAAAAACTGCCGGTGTCGCCAAGCTGGTGGCCTGTCGCCATGCCGGAGGCATTGGCCATCGTGAAGGTCGGAAATAGTGCATGACCGTTGCGCAGGTTCACCCCATCGCGCGCAATTGCCGCCATTGTCGGCGCGACGTGGTCGTCGACCATGCGGAAGCGCAGGCCATCGGCGATGAACAGCACCACATTGTACGGCCGTGCAGGCTGTGTCTGAGCGGCGGCGGGCGATGTTGGGACCACTTGTGCGGGGGTTATTTGCAGGATTGCGGCAAAGAGGGCGAGAGGCAGGCGCACGACGGGCTCCATGCGAAAAGCGGGAAATGCGCCGTTCTGACGAGGCCACATGACACCCATATGACGGCGCGCACTAGCATTGGTTTCGTGGGGAGCACGTTCGAATAAAAAGCGGCCCCGCGAGGGGCCGCCAAGATTCCGCGGCGGGAGGACGAACTTGCGGGCGATGACTGCCGCCCGCAAACCCGAGGAAGACAGGTTTATTCACCTTCGGCGCCGATGGCGTAAGCCGTCTCGCCGTGCACTGCGTCGTCGCCGACCTTCAGTGTCGCTTCATCCATACGCAACGGGACGATGACGCCAATCACCTTGAGGATGATGAAGGTGGCAATCGCGTTGTACACGATGATGAACGCCGCGCCGACGGCCTGAATCCAAAGCTGTGACGCATTGCCGTAGAGCAGGCCGGTAATGCTGACGCCGGGCGCATCCTTGTCGGTGCCGATGTACATCAGCATGTCCGGGTTCGCCAGGATGCCCACGAGGAGGCCACCGGTGAGGCCGGCAACGCCGT
>Ga0306921_10009274_pt1 | contig 10433 bp, 7 predicted proteins | sample sta12Cox44000080_FD_203760 | JGI IMG/M metagenome (GOLD analysis project Ga0306921, IMG submission 203760) | Lab enrichment of tropical soil microbial communities from Luquillo Experimental Forest, Puerto Rico - statoxic.12C.oxic.44.000.080 (v2)... | ecosystem: Environmental > Terrestrial > Soil...
GGTTTACCTGAAGGCGTAAAGGCGAAGCAGGGATGCTGCTCGCAAAATCACCGCAACTTGCTCATTCTTCGCGGCTTGGACTTGCTCCCGCCTCGGTTCGAAATTCGCAATGTAAACCAATCGTTGGACGCCAATTGCGCTGTAAGTGGTAGGGCCAGCTGTGCCACTGATCCACGTCCCTACCGATCCAGTATGCTTTTGTCTGGATTGCGCTTACGAATGGACTCAGGGGTCGCTTCTTGGACTGCATCTCGGATCTGTTCCTTAAGTGCATGCCCAGCAATCGCCAGTGATTCCAAAAGAACGTCATAGGGTACTTTCAAGTACTCCCAAAACCATCCGCTCCGGCAGCTCGTTCACCCTGACCGATATTCACCCGGGCGAGTATGACATCAGATTCGTCGACGAAGATGGCGATTCTTGCACGCTCGCCAAGCGGAACATCTTCCAGGATCTATCCTGGCGGCTGACCGACTCATGGTTGCTTAACTGCGAGGCGCACTAACTAATGAAACTACAACCTTCAGCTGGGGCGGGGTCTTCCCCAGTCTCGCCTCAGCTGAAATGATGAACGCAGCGAACCTATCTCTGGCGAATTGATACGGTTGGAGTGAAACGATCGGATCCGCGAAGCGCGCAACAACCAAGAACGCCAGAACCAGATAATTTAATTAATTGGAAGTCTTCCCAACGCTGACCGAATACCGGAGCGATTCGAGAGTCTTCGGAAATCACGCAGCCACTGGTGTCGTCTGATACAATTGAGTCACCTCTTCTTGATACATCATGAATTCGTTTTTGTAGCCCAAGATGTAGCCTGTGCCTGGCGAATTGTAATTTTGCAAGCCACAGGACATGTCACAATGTTACACCCCACCGCTGTATGTTATTCATTTCAAAGGCGGTCTTAATTCTGGCGAAGCACAGGCCAGTCCGAATCCCAACAGCCCCAGTTTCCGGTGCACATCCACACGATTCGCCGCTACTAGAGATGTCTGCGTCACCAGCAGTAAGATCCAACACGAAAACACAGCCCGTGCACGTGAACGAGCCAGTTCGGCAGCGGTGCCCGGAAGACTCCTGCGAGATAGTACGTTCGCGCAAACCCCCAAAACACGGTCGCCAGCATCAGCAGCGCCATGCCCGGGAAAAAGTATCGGTCGAGGCGCGTTTCAGCCCGCCCCAAGACGGCGGTCGCCATCTCTCCCCCCAAATAGGTTCAATTAATTGAGACCCTACGGCCTGCCATACAAGCATTCTAGCTCCGCAGTGCTTTCTGATTGTAGACAAGGTGTTCGATACGCCCTAAGTTGTTCTTTTTCCCATCGGTGGTAGGTTCACACTGTGGAGATGCGCTCCACGGGCTTACATTGCTTCAGAACGCTTCCACCTGCCGGAGACGGGCTGTCTTTCTTTTATCAGGTCGGTATAAACTTGCCGCCAAAACGGCGTCGGGCTTCCAAGCAGGAAATCTCTGTCAGACTTCTGGAGATGCGCCATGCTGAAACCTAGGCTCGTTATTTTCGGCTTCGCCGTCATGATTTGTTCAGGCGCATTCGCGCAGACCTACGACGTTATCATCCGAGGAGGCCACGTCATTGATGGCGCCGGAAATCCGTGGATAAAAGCGGATGTTGGAATCCGCGAAGGACGCATCCTCCGGATCGGGCATCTCGATAGCGAGCAGGCCTTGCGGGTAATTGATGCGACGGGCCAAGTCGTCACTCCTGGCTTCATCGATATGCATACTCACTCCGAGTACCCGCTGCTCTACGACGGAAATGCACAGAGCAAGATTCGACAGGGTGTCACGACGGAAGTGGTTGGCGAAGCCACGTCGCCCGGCCCGATCGAAGGACCTGCCGTTGGGCAGGCGAAGGAGATGCTCAGGCGATACAACCTCGACCTGACGTGGAATACTCTGGACGGGTATTTTCAGCGACTCTCGAAAGCCGGAACCTCAGTCAACGTGGCCTCCTACGTTTCCTCATGCCAGGTTCGCTACGACGTGATCGGTTACGAGAACCGGCCCCAAGTGGGGAAGAGTTGGAAAAGATGCGTCAGTTGGTCGCATCAACTATGGAGCAAGGTGCCTTCGGCCTGACTAACGCGATCGAAGCAACATGCGGATACGCAAAAACGGACGAGCTGATTGAGTTGGCTAAAGTAGTTTCACGGTATGGTGGTATTTACGCTACACACGTGCGCGGTGAAGGCAACACTATACTGGGCTCTGTTCGCGAGGCCATCGAAATCGGAGAGAAGGCGAACGTCCCCGTCGAGATATTTCACCTCAAAGTGGCCGGAAAGAATAACTGGGGCCGCATGCCGAAGGTTGTCGTGCTTATTGAAACTGCACGAGCACGCGGCGTCGATATTAACGCCAATCAATACCCTTACATCGCTGCGAATCACCCAATGCTTCCACTGCTGCCGCCTTGGGCCTTAGAAGGCGGCGTCGACAAGACAATGGAGCGCTTGAGGGACCCACAGCTTCGCAGCCGCATGAAGCGGGACATTGAGAACGGGATGCGTGGTTGGGACGATAACAAAGTTCAGCAATCAGGCGGATGGCAGGGCGTCGTCATTGGGGGAATGCAGACGGAAAAAAACGCAGCGCTCGCGGGGAAGACGCTCGAAGAACTCGGAACGATCCGGGGCAAGGATCCAGCCAATGCGTTTTTTGATTTGCTCATCGAAGAGCACGGCCAAGTGATGTGCATACTTTTCATGATGAATGAAAAGGACGTGCAGACGGCCTTGCGCGAGCCTTGGCTGGACATTGCTTCAGACGGTTCATCACTAAGCTCTGAGGGACTGCTCGCGGCAGGCCATCCCCATCCGCGCAATTACGGTACATTTCCGAGAATCCTGGGCCATTACGTTCGCGACGAAAAAGTGCTGACGCTTGAAGACGCGGTTCGCCGTATGACCTCACTCTCTGCCCAACGGCTGGGTCTTAAGGATCGTGGACTTCTCCGCGAAGGCTACTGGGCCGACGTCGTTGTGTTCGATCCAAATCGCATCACCGACAGGGCTACTTTCTCGAGTCCCAAGCAATACCCCGACGGGATCAATTATGTGCTGGTAAACGGCCATGTCGTTATCGACCGGGGCAATCATACGGGCGAGCGGCCTGGCGTGGTGCTACGAGGACCAGGGTTCAGAGGACCACAGTAGAACGGATCAACCTTGCAAACTCCATGTGCGGCTAGCCCGGCCAGCGTTAGTCGTTCCTCACAAGCGGGAGACCAAATAGCGCGAGCGACCGACATCCCGCTATCTTCCTTGTACCCGAGCCGCAAAAAAAACTGCACCGTGCGACTACTTTCTCTGCCGTTTCCACTGCGCCAGCCGAGACGCGTACCGTTCCAGTGCCTTCCGCTTCGCGCCGTCTTGTGCGAGACTCGGCTACCTGCATTTCCTCCCTGTGATTCGTACATGCGCTCCGGGTAAAGCAACTGTAAAGAGGACGTTCATACGATCTAAGTTGTTATGTTTTCTGACGGTGGTAGGTTGACACTGTTGACCTGCGACGAGTCTAATCCGGCTTGATATTTTGATTCAGGCGCAGGACATTGTTGGGGTCGTACTTTTTCTTGATGTCCACTAAGCCAGCATAATTCGGGCCGTACGCGGCCCTCACAAGCGCTTCACTCGTTTCGCTTAATCCGTTAACGTACAGCCCGCGCGAGAAGGGTTGCAGCTTGTCGCGCAGAGTGATCACCCATCGCACCGCACTGTCCTTTTCTTGCGGAGCACTCCAGTTGCCCGACACATCTACCTCGTAACCCGGCTGCCTCATGGCAAAGGCCATGTCCGTCGGACGCACGCGCGTCACCGCGCCGCGGAAATTCCCGATTAACACCATGAACCTTCGCGGGGCATCCTGGGTCGCCGCGGTAATGGCTGCAATAGCAGCCTCGTTGAGTTCCGGAAGGAAAACGTTGGCGACAAAATATCCGGTCGGCTTTGCGGCTGCTGCGGGAAACCAGTTCCGCTGAGCCTCGAGATAGGACATCGCGCGCACTGCATCCACCTGCAGCTTGAGCTGGGCTCGCAATGGCCTGAGCAGGTCATTCCCAATGTTCGGTTGGCCGCAGTAACAGACTAGCACTTGAAATCTCGGACCCTGTTCTGAAGGCAATACCAGACCAGCGACTGACAGGTCATCCGGTGCTGTCCCGGTGAACTTGACGTAGGACTGCAGCAACTCTGAGATTCGCCCAGCGGGATAGATCAACGCTCCGGCTAGGAGTTCGCTCACCGCATGAAGCCGGTACTGGAAGTTAGTCACCACGCCGAAGTTCCCGCCTCCACCGCGAATTGCCCAGAAAAGGTCTGGATTGGACTCCTGGCTAGCTTCGACTTGCCTCCCGTCCACGGTCACTACCCGTGCCGATACCAAGTTGTCGCAGGTGGCGCCGTACTTCGGCATCAGGGCGCCCTCGCCTCCGCCGAGCGTCAGCCCGGCGAGTCCGACGCTGGGGCAAGTGCCCACAGGAGTAGCCAAGCCGAAATGCTGTGTCGCTTCGTCCAGCTCGCCCACCAGACAGCCTGCTTCCGCACGCGCTAAGTGTTTGTCAGCGTCCACTTCGACTCCCTTCATCGCTGAGAAATCAATCACAACGCCGCCATCGCAGACGCCATATCCGGCGGCGCTATGGCCTCCGCCACGCACAGCTACAGGTAACCTCTGTCGTTGGGCAAAGTCGAGAACTCGCGAAACGTCGGACGGGTTGGCGCAGCGTACGATCAGAGCCGGATGCCGATCGTATGCACGATTGGTGACCAAGCGCGCGGATCCATAAGCAGAGGAATCTGGGGTAATCACGTGCCCGGTAATCTTAGAAGCCAGCTTCCTGATGGCCGTCGAATCGAACGGAGCGGCATTCTGTTCGCGTGTTTCGGGCATCCGCTGCGCTTCATCGAACACCTCAACCGGACACCCGCAGAGGGCGGCGGCAGCGAATGCCGTTTGCTGGACGAACTCTCTTCGAGTAATGAGCGCCATATTTAACTCGATCAGCCTCTGAGCCGGGAGTCCAACCTATGAGCCTTGCAAGCGACACACGCCCTACTGCAAGGCGCAGGCGAAGTTGGCAGCATCATCGGTGCTCCCCGTACCTTTGTATTTAGCAATCTGCGGATAGGGACACAGGGGGCGGGTTCGGTCAACCTTGCCATCCGTCAAACGGGACGCGATAACGCGCTCGGGTGTTTTTCCCTGTTCCACCCATTGCTCGATCGCGCCAATCGCATCGAGCGTATTCGGTCCCTCCCCGAACCCGCAATGATCCATTCCAGGAACCATGAAGAGTCGGTAGGAACCCTCTACCTTGTCCGCACCTCCCATGAATTTCAGCACGCTGTTGTAATAGTCGATGCTATTGAATGGTGAAATTCCGGGATCGCTCCAGCCGTGATATTGCAGCAATTTTCCGCCATGCTGGAAAAAACCTCGGAGATCCGGACTTATGGCATTGGTCACGCCGCCGTCAAGGCGATCCGCCCGTGCCATTTGGGAATCGAAATCGAAAGCCATGTAATCCCAGTTCGGGTCTTGAAACAGTGCGTATTTGAAATACTGACCTCTGCCCATAAGAGACTCGGGGAGCATCCTGCCAATCCAGTCAGGTACACCCCAGCCCAGCTCGCTTCCCATTGCGTAGCCGGGGAAGATCTGCTCCTTAGTTCGTGGATTAACGACGGGGCCGTAGAACTTCAAAACAAGTTGGACTTGTGCAGGAGTCAGGCAGGACGCGCCATCGTCGCCTTTGCATTCCAGCGTTTTGGGATCAAAATCGCAGGGCCGGGGATCCTCTAAAACCCCATCTTTGACGCCATCGCGAATGTCGCACGCTTGCAGTACCGCGTTGTGGAGAACCGCGAGTTTGTCTGGCGAAACTAGGGCACTCGGGTTCCTCTGAATCGCCTGCTTAGCCCATACAGCTTGCGCCTGCAAATGAGTGAGGAAATTGGCTGGGGCACCCGCGACAATTCCATCGTAGTCAGCTGGGAATCGCTGGGCTTCCATCAATCCCTGTCGACCGCCTGTGGAGCACCCATGCCAGTAGGAAAACTTAGGAGCCTTCCCGTAGTAAGCTGCGATAGTTAGCTTTGCATTGAGCGTCATCTCGTGGACCGCGCGATACCCGAAGTCGATAACCTTCTCCGGATGGCCGAGCGCGAAGCTGGCGTCTCCGGGTGCACCGTCGTGACCCGTATTCGTTGAAGCCGCCGCGTAGCCACGAGAAAGCGATGCGTCCAATTCCCAGTAGTTGACCACTCCTGAAAAGCCGCCGTTGCCTACTCCCATAAACTTTCCATTCCACTTCGAAGGGGAAGGCATCCAAACCTCAAACTTAATCTCCGAGTCCTTCGACGGCTTGGTGATGGCGACAACCCGGCAGAATTCTGGCAGATCCCTAGCTGCCACAAACTCAAGCGCGCCTACTCGTCCCACCGGGAAAGGCTGTGGCGGCGCGAATGCGCCGGCAGCCACCATCTCGGCCAAGGTAATCGTAGTGTCGGGCAGTTTGACAGCAGTTAGCCCTTTGCAAGTGGACGAAGTATCAGGGAACAGCGGGTCGTCAAGCTTTAGAGTTGCTACAAGGACGGGTCTAGCGCTGTCTTGAGCTACCCACTGTGGAGTTGCTTGCTGTGGATGCACCTCACCGGTACAGAACAGCATTAGAGTAAAAATGAATTTCCGGCTGACAGACCTCATGTTGAAGTCTCCGGAGAAGAATTGTGCTCAGTGTAGCACCGGGCCGTCGTGGAAGAGCTCCTGCATTTCCTACCTCTCGCTACTAAAACAATTGGAAACACGGCCTTCGATAAGGGTCCAAGTTGATCTCTTTCGGAACGGTGGTAGGTTGACACTGTGGAGATGTGGGCCTCCGTAGTCGCACTGGCGTCTTTTGCATTTTGCAAAAGACGAACTACGCCGCAACTGCCACGATGACGCGCCCCGGTTTCGAGGGATGCTCGACCAACTCATGGGCGCGCGCTATCTGAGCCAGGGGCACGAGTTCCGCGATGTCGAGTCCCTGCCAACCTGCCTCAAGTGCCTGATTGATGTCGCGAGTCGCTTCGGCCTTTGCGTCCGCTGGCACATCGTCGCTACCGACGAAGAAAATTCTGGCGTTCACAAACACAAGCTGCCAGACCGGAACTTCTGGGGTCGGCACATTCGTGGCGTAAGTTGCAATGGAACCGCCCAGCCCCAACACCTCCGTATCGGTCTTGATGTTCGCTCCGAAAGCGACCTCTACGACGTGATGAACTCCATTGGGAGCCAAAGCCCGGATTCTTTGCACCAAATTGTCGCCCAGAAGCAGAACCTCGTCTGCCCCTGCTCGCGACGCGATTTCTTTATCGCTTTCGGCACGGCACGTTGCGATAACTCGCGCTCCCGCTTGATGCGCGAGTTGAACGGCACAAGCCCCAACAGCACCAGCACCACCTTGCACCAGAACGGTTTGTCCCTGAACCGAACCCGCGACATGAACAGCCCGATGAGCGGTGATGCCGGGAATGCCGAGACAAGCACCCTGTTCCAACGGCACACCTGCGGGTAGCGGGACCACTTGCTTTAAGGCAACGACCGTGTACTCGGCAGCGGTTCCGAAGGGACGATAGGACTGAGCGCCATAGCACCACACGCGCCGACCGATCCATTCTCGCGACACTCCTTCGCCCACCGCATCAACCGTACCCGAACCGTCGCTGTGCGGAATGACGCGCTGATACGGCATCCCGACGCCGAACGCGTCCTCGCGTTTCTTCACATCGCCCGGATTGACACCTGAAAAGGCGACGCGAATCCGAACTTCCCCTGAGCGGGGCTGGGGGGCGTCCATGTTACCGAGGACCAGAACGTCACGCGCAGCGCCCTGCTTTTCATACCAAGCGGCTTTCATAAGTTCAGATCATACTCACACGCTTGCGCTAAGGCGCAATGATATTAAATTTGGCTCGCCTACACGAAAAAGATCGTCTCCTCCCGGAGACGGACTCCCTCCTTTTTCTGGTGGTAAGGGCTGGCAGAGTCCTTATCCGGCAGGAGACGGCGCTCTCGTCCTGCTCGCAGCCATTTCCCCGGCACGTTCCGACGCACACCACAATGACAAGCAAGACTGCACTTTTTGCTAGACTTTTCCGAACATGACTACCCTGCGCCGATGGCCGGCTCCATGGGTGTTTAGCCTGCTCATTCTTCCGCTGGGAATGATCGTCGGGCTTAACTACACTGCTCTACCTTTCTTGCTCGCGAGAGCTGGCCTGTCCGTAGATCAAATCGCCACCATAAGTTCAATCATCAATCTGCCTGGTGTGACGGGGCTAATCGTTTCGCCAATCGTTGATATTAAGCTGCGCCGCAGAACTTGGCTGGCCATAGGAACTTTCGGAACGGCCATAGCAGCTTGCGTCTATTTCCCTTTAATTGGAGTCTCACACACACTTCTCATGACCGCGATCATTTTCGCGGGAGGCATGGTGACCTTTCTTGTCGTGGCGGCGTGTGGAGGGCTGATTGTACGAATGATGAGTGTGACCGATCAGCCCAAGGCAGCCGCGTGGACACAAGTAGGAGTGTTAGGAGGCGGCGCGTTGAGCGGAGCCATGGTGCTGTGGCTCGTCGCGCGGATGTCGCTCCTCGCGACCGGGTTCTGTTTTGCGATTCTCATTGCCATGCTCGGACCACTCGCTTTTACAGTCAAGGAGTCCGCTCCTCTTCCGTCACCGTGGTTCCATGGGCGGTTCGCCGCTATAGGCAAAGAAATTTGGGGCTTGGCGCGCTCGCGAAGTCGCCGGTGGGGTACGTTGCTCCTTCTATCTCCGTGCGCGACGGGCGCGGCGCAGAGCCTGCTGCCCGCTATCGCTTCGCATTACGGAGTCGGCGGGAACGGCGTTATGTGGATCAACGGGCTAGGAGGAGGTGGTGCACTGGCACTAGGGGCATTGGCCAGCACGCTGGTGCCCGGCACTTGGGACCGCCGCCTCACCTACGCCGCAGCCGGAGTCACGAATGCACTGGCCGCCTTTTTTCTGCTCGTGGCGAACCAGCCGACGGTGTACCTTGCCGGTACGTTTTTTTATCTAACAACACAGGGTCTCTGCTGGGCGCGGAGCGTGGCTCTCATCGTCGAGATTGTCGGCCCGGAAACCCGAGACGCCAGCACGTTGTACTCCCTGTTGAACGCCGCCGTGAGTATTCCGGTCCTTTATGTGGTCTGGCTTGATGGTGTGGGCTTTCGCTACTTTGGCACGCATGGGTTGCTTTTGACCGACGCATTGCTCAACCTCTTCATGTTCGGCTTTGTTGTCACGATCTTCATCACGCGTGGCATAGGCTTGAGGAGTGTGCCGGATACATCCGCTCTGGAATCTGACTTAACGTCCGTCTGACAAAATCCCGATTTGAAGAACCACTCTCGTCATAGAGGAACGGCACAGCGTGAGCCGCCATGTTTGTGCAAGCAAAGGCATGGAATGGAACCTGTGATTCCTACCTGTCCGTTAGGGCCTGCGGCCCGGTCGCTGCCACCGCGAGCTGGGAAAAAATTCGGCTGGAGAAAAGTCTCGCCAACTGTCGAGTGACGGGCTACCCTTCCGTAATCGGGTGAGGTAAGGTTTGCCGACTACTCGTCCAATGAGCAGCCGATTGTTAGCACTTAGCACTACGGTTTTCACCGACGTACGCAAAGAAGGAAACGGTTTGAGACTCCAAGCCGATTCGGTGCTACACTCCCCATCTTCTCGGGCCGAAGATAGCCATGAACAGCGGTTTGCTGCAAGCGCTGCGGCGCGTCGCTGCTTATTGGCGCGTGATCGTGGTGGTGTTGATCTTTGCTCTGGCTGCCGCCATCGTCCTAAACAATCAATTTGCTTCTTTCGAGCTGGTCCTGCTGGCGTTTTTGCTCCTGGTCTTCATTGCGAGCCAGATTTTCTGGATCCGCCGCGTGGTTGACCTAGGGCAGCGGCTCTTGCCTCGTACATTTTCCCGACGGCGAGTTGCCATGGGCGTGCTCCTTGCCTATCTGTTCGTCATCGCCTACAGTTTCCTGACCACAATCGCGCAAGGACACACCTTCCGCGTGGGGTTCTACCGGCTGCCGATCATTGTGACGGAAGCGGTGTTCTGGTGGTGGTTCGTGGGTTCGATGTTGGCCTTTTTGTTGGTGGCGGTCTTCGGATTGGTTGACCGCGTGGTGCGTGCAGCTGGCTGGACGTACCGGAAGTTACGCGACACTGCACAACAGCGTGATTGGGGTAATTCCGAGACCTGTGCCTCGCCAAAACGTCGTACACCCGCAGAATGAATGAATTGCGAAAAACTGGATTCAGATTTTTCCGCTACAATTCTTGCCATGATTGTGTCGCTTCGGCATCTCCTTGGGTGGATCATCAGCTCTTTTCGCTCCCGC
>Ga0306921_10009277_pt1 | contig 10431 bp, 10 predicted proteins | sample sta12Cox44000080_FD_203760 | JGI IMG/M metagenome (GOLD analysis project Ga0306921, IMG submission 203760) | Lab enrichment of tropical soil microbial communities from Luquillo Experimental Forest, Puerto Rico - statoxic.12C.oxic.44.000.080 (v2)... | ecosystem: Environmental > Terrestrial >...
GCATCGACCATAATTGGATCACCTACGGCGACGGCGGCGAAAACTTTGTGACCGGCTTCGGTAACATCAGCCAGAATGCGATCACCTTCGGCGACGACGGCGAAAACTCTGTGACCGCCGCCGTTAACATCAGCCAGAATGACATCACCTTCGGCAGTGGCGGCGCAGACTTTATAAGCGACTCGTACGGCAACATGAGCCAGAATAAGATCACCTTCGGTGATGGCGACAGTGATCACGTATCCGTCGGCAGCAGCAGCCGCGACGCAATCACCTTCGGCAACGGCTTGCAAGACCGTTTCGACCTCTCCGGCAAAATCGATCATGACACAATCACCTTCGGCAATGGTGCCGATGACGTAGCGACCGTCCTCGGCAACAGCAGCTACGACACAGTCAAGTTCGGCTATGGCGACTTCGATTATTTGTACATCTGGGGCAGCAGCAGCGACGACACAGTCAACTTAGGCAATGGCAGCAATGACTACGTGAACCTCGAGGACACCGCTCACGACCTAATCATCGTCGGGAGCGGGAACAGTGACAACGTTTTTCTGGGTGTGTCTTCCGTCACGGCCGTTGGCGGTGATACTGTTATCACGGGAACTGGTGCTCATGACACGGTTACCGTTGAAGCTCATAGTAATGCCGACACGTTTGGTTTCGCACTAGGTACGAATGGCTCGTCGTTCACCACCGTGTTCGGGGCGCAGGTCGGCGATCATGTCGTCAGCGGAAACGACCTCGGCAACAATGCCGTTTCCGAAACCGGAACTTTTGCAAGTCTGTCAGACTTCTTCAGCTTCGTGACCGGCCTCCATCCCGCCAGTGGCGACACCTACATCGGCCACTCAAATACAGACACCTTTGTCATAACCGACTCCCACGGTCAGTTCGGCGCAGTTGACATAGTCGGCGTGTTCACTGGCAGCACGGGTGGAACTCATGAGTTGACGCTGGCATAGCTAGCCGAGGGTTGGATTTCGCAGGGATCAGAGGTGACAATTCGATGGGCAGGACGAGGGCGTCGTTAGCTGCTCGACAGGCGTAACACACAGTCTTCGAGAACGTCGCCCTACGCGATAGAGTCCCCACTCGCTTCTCGTCTGTGTGGCGTGATCCAGTACTATCCTAGAGGAGACCCTGTGTTATGCCTAGGAATATCTTACCCGCTCGTGGGCTAACCCTGTAAGTCGTCCTACAGAGCGCTTCCAAGTTTTTAGGAAAGCATTGTCATGGCTTTACCTCTGAAGTCTGAACCTCTGAAGTCTGAGGAACCCTCAGTTGCTCTGAAAGCACTCAGGGGGGCGACCTGGAGTTTGGTGATGATGAGCGCAATGCTCAACATCATCTATCTAACCGGATCGTTCTTCATGTTGGAAGTCTACGACCGCGTTATTCCGAGCAAGAGTCTTCCTACGCTCGTTGGTCTTGGGATCATCGCGGCCGTGCTATATACGGGCCAGGCTGTTTTGGACCTGATACGCAGTCGCATTTGTAACCGTCTCGGTGACAGTCTCGACGCCAGACTTGGCAGGAGAGTCTACGATTCCATCATCCGACTCCCGCTCAAGCTACGCGGTGACGGTGACAGCCAACAACCTATTCGTGACCTGGACCAAGTCCGCTCCTTCCTCTCGTCCGGTGGTCCGTTGGCCTTCCTCGACCTTCCCTTCATGCCACTCTATCTCGCCATCTGCTTCCTGTTCCACGTCTGGATCGGTGTGGCATGCCTCATTAGTATGGCCGTCCTGATCGCCCTTGCCTCTTTGGCCGAGGCCAAGACCAGTGTCCCGACCAAAACGGCATTTGTCCTGGCCACGCCCCGGAACGCACTCGTTGAGTCTGGACGGCGTAATGCAGAGGTACTCCAGGCCATGGGCATGGCCCCCATCGTGAGGGAGCGCTGGGCCAACGCCAATCAGGCTTACCTCCTAACGATTCGTCAGGCCAACGATGCGGCTAAGGGCATCGGCGCCATCACCAAGGCCATCCGTGCCGCCATCCAGTCCGTAATGCTTGGACTGGGTGCCTATCTCGTCATCAAAGGTGAGGCGACTGGTGGCATCATCATTGCCTCATCCATTCTCACAGCCCGAGCTTTAGCCCCGGTCGAGATATCCATCAATAGTTGGAAGGGCTTCACCCAGGCTCGGCAGTCCTGGGACCGCCTCACCCGGCTGCTGTCCTTGATCCCACCAGAGCCGGGAGCCATGGCACTGCCAGCCCCATCCCGGATGCTCACGGTAGAGGCTGCCAGCGTCGCGGCACCCAGTGGCGAGACCCTCGTCGTAGTAGACGCCTCATTCTCTCTCCAGGCGGGTCAGGCACTGTGCATCATCGGACCAAGTGCATCGGGCAAGTCTTCACTTGCCAGGATGCTGGTCGGCGTCTGGCGGCCCGCACGTGGCAAAATTCGTTTGGACGGAGCTTCGCTGGAGCAATGGCCTCAGGCTCAGCTTGGCAAGCACACTGGCTATCTACCCCAGGACGTTGAACTCTTCGCCGGGAGCGTGGCCGAGAACATTGCTCGGTTTGAGATGGGGCGGGAACCCGGGGTCATCATCAAGGCCGCGCAAGCTGCCGGAGTACATGAGATGATCCTTCGGTTGCCCGATGGCTACGAGACCCAAATTGGCGAGGGTGGGCAGGCCCTATCGGCTGGACAGCGCCAGCGTATCGGCTTGGCCCGGGCACTCTATGATGAGCCGTTCCTCGTGGTGCTCGACGAGCCCAATGCCCACCTGGATGCCGAGGGGGAGGAGGCTCTGGGCAAAGCCGTGCTGAATGTGCGCAGCCGAGGTGGCATCGCAGTGGTCATTGCTCATCGGCCTGCTGGCTACTGCCTCGCATTTGCTCGTCCTGCAGAATGGCCGGGTGACCGGATTCAAGGCTCGCAAACCCGCACTGGAAGTAATTCAAGCGGCAGAGTGATGCGGAGACAACATGTTCGAGCAACAACTCAATCTTTCGCTCCGCCGCCATCTCATGGCTGGGGTGGCCACTGTGGCGTTTCTGTCCATTGGGGTCGGTGGTTGGGCATCTACCACGGACATTGCCGGTGCAGTCATTGCCGCTGGACAGTTGGTCGTGGAAAGCACTGTAAAGAAGGTGCAGCATCCGACCGGAGGCGTTGTCGCTGAACTCTTTGTGCACGAGGGCGACCATGTGAGGGCCGGAGACGTGGTGGTGCGCCTGGACGAGATCCAGACCCGTTCCGAGCTAGACGTTATCCTGAAGAGTCTTGATGAGAATACGGCAAGGCGTGCTCGGATGGAAGCCGAACTCTCCGGTATCGAGAGAGTGGTATTTCCCGCATCTCTCATGGCCCGCACTAACGACCCTGAGGTGGCGCACCTGCTCAGGACCGAGGCCGACTTGTTCTTCGTGCGCAAAGCAGCGCGAGAGGGGCAGAAGTCCACTCTTCGCGAGCAGGCGACGGGTCTCCGCGAGCAGATAGCGGCAAAAGATAAGGAACTGGATTGGATCAGGCAGGAACTCGTGGGAGTACATGAGCTCTGGAGGAAGAATCTGGTGCAGTTCACCAAAGTCGTTCAACTTGAACGTGACGCAGCCAGGATCGCGGTGGTCGCATCGATTGCCCAGACCGAACTGAAAATCCTGCAAGTGGACGAGGACATGCGCCAGGAAGTCGGCAAGGACATGGCCGATATCCGTGCCAAGACCTCAGAACTGGCTGAGAAACGCGTGGCTGCGGAGGACAAGCTGAAGCGCGTTGATATCCGGGCTCCGCAGAGTGGTGTAGTGCACCAGTTGAATGTTCATACAGTGGGCGGTGTCATCGCCCCGCCGAGTGTTTCAGCAGAGCCGATCATGCTCATCGTGCCAGAGGCCGACAACTTGATTGTTGAGGCCAAGGTGCAGCCTAAGGACGTGGACCAGTTGCATGTTGGGCAATTGGCCACACTGCGGTTCTCGGCATTCAATCAACGCACGACACCGGAACTGAATGGTGTATTGAGCATGGTGTCGGCGGACGTCGCTGTGGATCAGAAAAAACCTGACCAGTCTTATTATGTCATCCGCATCAAGGTTTCGGATGACGAACGCATCAAGGCGGAACGGACCGAGGATGTACGTTGCTGCCATCTCCCGATCTATCGCCAGTTCAGAAACGCTTAAGAACTTTTTCAGCGCAGTTTCATGACTTCCGGCCGGTCCGGGCTCAGATTCCTGCTGCCTGATGACGGACGCTTCGCATCATGGTGCGGATCGTGCGCCAAGCAGGGAGATCGCTCGGTATTGCGGACCTCTGGGATCCGCCAAGGCCTGTAGGACTCCTGTCGTCGGCACACCCCAGATGAAGGAGAGAACAGATGTGTAAGACCAATTTCGCAGCCATTGCTGCCGGTGCGTTGATCCTCGCTGGTATTGTGGGATGGACCACAGGAAGCAATCGTCCGCTACAGGCTACCAAGGCTTCTACCGCAATTGAAGGCCAGATCGACAAGGAATTGCCCATCGAGGAGTGCGCAAACTAAAAATTGGAAGCGCACGAAACCCTGGTCAGGGCATCGACAACCGCAAGGAGGTGAAAATGTGCTCTTTTCCAACACTGTGGCATCAGGACGAGCAGTTTAGGGAAAGCTACCTCAACGAGTGTCCCGGTTATTACAAGACCGCTGACGCCGGCTTCAAGGACGAGGACGGCTACATTCATGTGGTGAGCCGCACTGATGACATCATCAACGTCGCTGGCCACCGGCTCTCGACTGGCGGCATTGAAAAGGTGCTCACTGCGCACAAGGATGTGGCGGAATGTGCCGTGATTGGCATTGCCGATACGCTCAAGGGTGAGGTGCCCTGCGGCTTCGTCGTGCTCAAGACCGGCGTCCAACGCCCCGTCAGTGAGATCGGCGGGAATGCGTTGCTCTCGTCCGCGACAAGATCGGCCCGGTTGCCGCCTTCAAGCTTGCGATTACGGTTGCTCGGTTGCCGAAGACGCGCTCGGGCAAGATTCTGCGCGGCACCATGAAGAAAATCGCCGATGGCGAGCCCTGGAGCATGCCGGCAACCATCGCCGATCCCGCCATTCTCGATGAGATTGGAGGTGCGCTGCGATTTGCGCATCTGGTTCTTTCCTTCGTCGGACAGCGATCCAATAGGTACAAACGATACCAACTCGATGACGGTCGCCATCATGGCGATACTGAAACGAACGTAACTGACAAAGCTACTGTGACCCACTCTTTGACACCATGAGGCGATCATGACCGTTCAGTTCTCGCCACAAGCGATAATCGCGCATTCAACGAGCCCTCCGCGACACGGTCGCCCCGGTTTCCCTTCGTGCCAGATAACCGCCGACGACTTGATTGAACAAATCGCTCCACATCCGTTACATGCAGAAGCTGATTGGGTGAGCGGCGAGGATATGGCAACTTCGCCGCCGTTCGACGGCCATCGATGAAGTCCCGATGTCGCAACAACATTGTCAAATTTTGACGCGAGCAGGTTTTTCACTTCCCTCGAAGTGCATCCTCTTGCTAGCCCTTTTGCTCGCGGCCGCGCTCCTCAACGATGTGGCTTTCGCGAAAGAAAAAACCATTGGCGCTGCCGATTTCCATCGACAGGGCGCCGGCCAGAGGGAAATCCGCCTTGGCATGTCCGCGGATTTTTCAGGGAGCGCGCGTGCGCTCAGTATCGAACTCTATCGCGGCGCCATGGCCTACCTGCTTCCAATCAACAACGCGGGCGGCGTTAACGGCACACGCATAGCGATCACGGCCTATGACGACCTGTATGAGCCCGACCTCACGATCCACAACACCCTAAAGCTGATGGACGAGGATGATGTCTTCGCGCTGTTCAGCTATGTCGGCACGCCGACCATGAACCGGACGCTGCCACTGCTGCGGATGCATCAGGCGAAGAATTTCTTGCTGCTCTTCCCCTTCACCGGGGCCGGCACCAACCGGATTCCGCCCTATGACCAGCTTTCCTTCAATCTGCGCGCCTCCTACGACCAGGAAACGATGGGACTAGTCGACCACTTTGTCGCTGCAAATCGAACTCGCATAGCGGTCTTCTATCAAGCCGACGCATATGGGCGGGCGGGCTGGGCCGGCCTGCGCAAGGCACTGGTCAAGCATGCCTTGGAGATCGCCGGCGAAGCTACCTATACGCGGGGTTCACTCTTTGACCAGAGCTACGATCGCCAGGTAGCGATCATGCAGCGCCTGCAGCCCGATGCCGTTGTCTGTGTAGGCACCTATCCCGTCTGTGCCGGATTCATCCGCGACATGCGTGATAGAAGCGTTGACTGCCCCGTCGCGACGATATCGTTCGTTGGCAGCGGAGCCATGCTCAAGCTACTATCCGTCGCCGAGAGGGAGTTCAACAAAGACTACACGTCGCGGCTGGTGAGCTCGCAGGTCGTGCCTAGCTACCACGACAATTCGCTTCCCGCGGTGCAGGAGTATCGCGAGGCGATGGACCGCTATCGCGATGCCATCATGCCGCCGGACTCCCTGCTCTATCCGCACGGAAGGACGGCGGAGCGAGAGTATGCGCCACCCCCCTATGGTTTCATCAGCCTAGAGGGCTATCTGAACGCCAAGCTCCTCGTGGCGATCCTCCAGGGGATGGGCATCGATCCCAGACGCGCCGATCTCGCAGAGACCGTGCTAAACATGGGCAACTTTGATCTCGGCATCGGACAGCAGCTGTCCTTCGGCGGTGACACGGTCCGCAGACAGGCCTTGGATCAGGTCTACTACACCGTGGTCAGAGACGGCCACTACGTGCCGTTACGCGACGACGAGTGGGAGGCTTGGGCAAAGCGATGAGGATCGCTCGATTCTACCAGAAAGCACTGTTCGGCATGTTCGCCCTTATGGGGCTCATCGTGGCGTCGACCTCCGCACTATTCGTCTACACCGTGGACCGGCAGCTGACCGACGATTTTCTGAAGAATAGCCGGACGATTGCGCGCAGCATTGCCGACTCGAACATCGATGTAATCGTCAATCATAACTATTCGGCTCTCGAGTCTATCATTGACCAGTTCGTAGAGATCTCTGGCATCTCTTATGTCTTCGTCGTGGACGAGAAGGGCGGGATCGTCGCACATACTTTCGTGCCGGGGGTGCCCGCCGAGATCGCCGCCGACTACAAGGATGCGAAGGACGCCTACGACCGCGCCCTCAAAGGCCTCGGAAACTTCTCGGAGGTAACGGCAGATATCATCGCCGGTGAGGCCGGCCACGTTCATGTCGGCATGGACAAGGGCTACATAGCCCTGCAGATTCAGACTGCCATCGGCAAGGAGGTAAACCTTCTCAGCATCATCTTCGTAGTCAGCGTGTTGGTGTGCTACGGGCTGATGTATCAGGTGTCGCGGCCGCTCGATCACCTCCGGAGCTACGCTTTGCATTCCCTATCCAGAGGAAAACAAGCGTCGTTGCCGGATCCTTCCCAGGTCAAGCATCTGCTCGAGCGCACAGACGAGGTGGGTGAACTTGGCCGAATAACCCGTTGGGCTTCCGGTGGGGGATCTTGAGCATGCGCGGGCAGGAGCGCGTTCCCAATCGCGGGCTGATCGCGGCCATGTGCACGGTGCTGCAGCTCTGTCTCGGCACCGTGTATGCCTGGAGCTACTTCCAGCCGCTTCTGGTCGAGCAGTTCCGCTGGACCAACACCGCTACGTCGTGGGCGTTCAGCCTGAACATCTGCTGTCTCGGGCTGTCGGCGGCGTGGGGCGGAATCAACCTCGCTAGGATGGGACCGCGCAAGCTGGCCATGGCCGGCGGCCTGCTCTTCGGCTTTGGCTATGCCCTGGCTGCGGTCGCCCTCGCGGTGAAGAGCCTGATGTTCTTTTACGTGGGCTATGGCGTCGTCGCTGGGGTTGGCATCGGCCTGGGCTATGTCACGCCGATGAGTACCGTGACCAAGTGGTTTCCCGACAAGAAGGGGCTGGTGACCGGCATCGTTGCTATGGGATTTGGGCTCGGCGCCTTCGTCCTCAGCGTCCTGCTGGCGCCGATCCTCATGCGCGCGTTCCACGGGAACCTGATCCTTGTCTTCGCAGCCCTCGGCGCCATCCTCGGCTCAGCCGCCTTCACCTCCGCGGCGATGCTTAGAGACCCTCCGGCCGGCTATCTCCCGAGTGGCTATGTCCCGCCGGCATCAAAGGATGCCCGACCGGCCGATCCATATGCGAAGCTTGAGGAACAGGCTGACCTCCCGCTCAGGGAATACGTTCTGGCCGGCCAGTACGCGATCATGTGGTTCATTTTCTTCCTCAACATCACGGCCGGCATCTCGATTGTCAGCTTCTTGTCACCGCTCTACCAGGACATCTGGAGGCTCGTCCACCCAAGCGTGGAGCGCTCGGTCCTCGCCGGCTACGGCGCCACGCTAATCGCCGTCAGCTCCCTGTTCAACGGCTTAGGGCGCATCGTCTGGGGCGGCGTATCCGACTGGCTCGGCCGTATCAGCACCTTTCGCCTGCTGCTCGCCTCGCAGCTGATCGTGTTCGGTATGCTGATGACGGAGCGCAATCCGTGGATCTTCGCCATTCTGGTTTGTTATGTGCTCAGCTGCTTCGGTGGCGGTTTCGCAATCATGCCGTCCATGGTGATCGACGTCTACGGGCCGAAGCGCATGTCGAGGGTCTACGGAATTATCCTCACGGCTTGGTCGGCAGCAGGGATTCTCGGACCTCTAATAGTCGCGAGCCTCAAGGACAGTTATCCCGATCGCGCCATCGTCTACTCGTTCCTGCTCGGCATCCTCGTGCTAGGGGTCGGCTTCAGCTTAAGCTTTCTCGCCTATGATGACCGGTTTATACCGCGGCGGATCCTCCTCCAGGTCTTCAGGCCGTCTAAAGCATGAAGATGATCTGCATCTCGATGTTCGCATCCTTAGCTTTCGTTTCGTATTTAACCGGCCTGGACCCCCAAAACCGGCCGCGATGCTAACCCTATCTATCGCCAGTTCAGAAACGCTTAAGAACTTTTTCAGCGCAGTTTCATGACTTCCGGCTGGTCCGGGCTCAGATTGCCAGGGCTTGGCGACGGACCCTTCGCATCATGCGCTTATCGTGCGTCAAGGCAAGGAGATCGCTCGGTATTGCGGACCTGCGGGAGAATCTCGGAAGTGCACCAACCCTGTTCAGACGCATCGACTAACCGCGAGGACGAGAAAATGCACAAACAATATGAAGATGAGCCACGACGCATCGAACATGCGGACGATGCCACTATCACCTTCACCATCGCACTGCATGGCCCCCATGCTTGGGAACTGGTGCTGGAAGATAGTCGCCGCTATCACAGCATCAGCCATGGGTGGGCAACTGATGATCCACACGGTTGGGAAGATGCGATTGCGCCCGTGCTGCGTCAGTTCTTCGGCAAAGCGTTACCCCCGCGCCATGCAGCGCTCAAAGTCCTCGGCGAGCACGCCGTGGTGCTGGCATCCGGCGAAGCTCCATAAGTTCACTCCTTTGCGCCACGAGACCGTCATGACCATTCAGTTCTCAAAACAACCGATAGCAGTGCTTTCTGATGGCCTCCCCAAAATGGGGTCAGGCCTCGTTCGCAGACTCGTTTGTGCCCGGAACGATCCCGGCAAGGAGCGCATCCGCAAGTGGCTCATCGACCTCGATGACGCTCAACTACAGTCGGGCCTCGGCTTGACAGTAGAAGACATTGCCGTGCTCCGCATTGGTACGAAAGCAGCATCGTCCTTGCGTTAAGAAAAACGTTTCTGGGAGAACACGATGTCAAATGAAGGCAGACTTCGGACCTGCAAGGCTTGGAGAGCGGGCGTGAATCCCGCGCAATACGGGATCGTGGATGCCCGCACCAGCCGTTATGCCGAAACCTACGCGCGTTGCCAGCGAAATCCCGAGGGTATCGGCGGTGCGCTGCGTGCGAAGGGCGTGAGCGCTTAACTCCCCGTCATTCCAGGGCGCCAGCGGGAGTTTTAAAAATGTCAATTACACTCACAGCCAGAGAAGCGCGTCCCGCAAGCGGTCTAATTCTTCTCACCATGTCGCTCGGCGTGCTGATCGCGCAGATTGACACCTCTGTCGTCAACCTAGCGGTCAAACCGATCGGCACAGATCTGAAGGCCAGCGTGACTGAGCTGCAGTGGATCGTTGATGTCTACAACTTCGTCTACGCAAGCCTGCTTCTCACAGCGGGAACACTCGCCGATCTGTACGGACGGCGTCGGATCTTTGGGCTTGGGATCGCGTTGTTCACGTTGGGGACGGTGGTGTGCCTGCTGGCGCCCGACGTCCCCACCCTCGTTGCCGGCCGCGCCGTAGCCGGTCTTGGCGCTGCCCTGGAAGTGCCGGCCTCCCTTGCGATCTTAACCATCGCCTATCCGGACACAAAGGAACGCACCCGCGCGCTGGGAATCTGGGCGAGCTGCTACGGGATTGCCATGGTCATTGGTCCG
>Ga0306921_10009279_pt1 | contig 10431 bp, 7 predicted proteins | sample sta12Cox44000080_FD_203760 | JGI IMG/M metagenome (GOLD analysis project Ga0306921, IMG submission 203760) | Lab enrichment of tropical soil microbial communities from Luquillo Experimental Forest, Puerto Rico - statoxic.12C.oxic.44.000.080 (v2)... | ecosystem: Environmental > Terrestrial > Soil...
AAGAACGATCCCACGCAATTGTTGACCGTGACCGTCGACAAGGTGGAAGTGAATGTTCCGTTGCAGGACTCGCTGTTCGCCGTGCCTGCAAATTTGAAGCATTAACGACTTGGGCCGTGTTACTCGGCTTGCCCATCACCGGAGGTCTCGTGTGCAGACGATGGAAATTCTTTTTTGCACCCGCCGCGCAAAAGCACAGGCAGAGGACGAGATGAAAAACCTTTCCCATGGTATCCGCCGGGCCCTGAGGAGCCTCCTGCGCCGGAGCGTGCCGGCCTTGCTGCTGGTCAGCGGGGGGCTGCAGGCGCAGAACGCGCCGCAGATCACAAGCGCTACCGTGTCCGGCTTGCCGGCGCGCAACATTGGATCGGCCACTATGAGCGGCCGCATTGCGGCCGTGGCCGGCGTCGAGCAGGATGGACGCATCACGTTGTTTGTCGGCTCGGCCAGCGGCGGGGTGTGGAAGTCGGTGAACGGGGGCACGACCTTTAAACCGGTGTTCGACCGGCAGAGCGTGCAGTCGATCGGCGCGGTGGCGATTGATCCTTCCAATGCAAAGAACGTGTGGGTGGGGACGGGTGAATCGTGGATGCGCAACAGTGTGTCGGTAGGCGACGGAATCTACAAGTCCACGGACGGTGGCGAAGACTGGGAAAACGTCGGATTGAAGGGCTCCGAGCACATCGCCAGGATCCTCATCAATCCCAAGGACGGCAACCGGGTGCTGGCCTGTGCGACCGGCCACGCCTGGAATGACAGCGATACCGGGGGAGTCTTCAGGACCTCGGATGGCGGCCAAACCTGGACCAAAGTGCTGGCGGGAGCGAACCCCTCGACGGGATGCGGAATGCTGGCGTCGAGTCCCAAGAGCCCCTCCGTCATTTATGCCACAATGTGGGACTTCCGCCGCCAGGGATGGACCTTCCGCTCGGGAGGGGCAGGAAGCGGAATCTATCGTTCCGACGATGGCGGCGAACGCTGGACCGAGTTGACGACGGCCAACAGCAAGGGTTTGCCGGCCAAGCCGTGGGGGCGCATTGCAATCGCCGTTGCCCCTTCCAAGCCCCAGGTTGTGTATGCCATGATCGAGTCGAAGAGCAGCGCCCTGTTCCGCTCCGAGGACGGCGGGCAAAACTGGAAGCAGCTCGATGCCAGTCAGTACATGATCTGGCGGCCGTTCTACTTCGCCAATCTCATCGTCGATCCGGTCAACGAGAACAAGGTCTTCAAGCCGGATCTCCGGCTGCTGCTCAGCGTAAATGGCGGCACGAGCTTCAGCTCGGTGGCCAACGCACACGGAGATTTTCACGATGTGTGGATTGATCCCAGCAATCCCAACCTGATTTATGCCGGCGACGATGGCGGCCTGTGGAACAGCGAGGACGGTGGCACGCGCTGGGCCCACCAGTTGAATCTCCCGGTATCGCAGTTCTACCACGTCAGCGTCGACAATGCCGATCCCTACCATGTTTACGGCGGACTGCAGGACAACAGCAGCTGGGTGGGCGATTCCTCGTACCCCAACGGTGTCAGCAATGCGCAATGGGAAAACATGTTTGGCGGCGACGGTTTCTGGATGTTCGAAGATACCGCTGACCCGGACTACATATATGCCGAGGCGCAGGGGGGCGAGATCGGCAGGGTCAACCGCCGTTCTCTGGAAGTGCGCGCGATCAAGCCCTTCGCCAACTACGGCGAAGGCAAGCTGCGTTACAACTGGAACACCCCGATCCATATGAGTCCCAATGAAAAGGGGACGATTTACATCGGCGCGCAGTACCTGTTCCGCTCCCGCGATCACGGGCAATCCTGGGAGCGAATTTCTCCGGATTTAACGACCAACGATCCGGAAAAGCAGAAGCAGGAGGAGTCGGGAGGAATCACCGTCGACAACTCGTCGGCGGAGATGCACACCTCGATCTATTCCATTTCCGAGTCGCCGCGCAACGGGCAGATCATCTGGGTTGGTACCGATGACGGCAACCTGCAAATTACCCGCGATGGGGCCAAGACCTGGACCAACGTCGTGAACAACGTAAAGGGTCTCGCGCCCAATTCGTGGGTCTCGACCGTAGCCGCCGGCCGGTTCGAAGATGGGGTGGCATACGCCACATTTGATCGCCACACCTACGGAGACATGGCGCCTTATGCCTACAGGACCACGGACTATGGCCAGAGCTGGACTTCGCTGAACCTGGCGGAGAATGGCGTGCGCGGTTACGCGCACGTGATTGCCGAGGACAGCAAGAGTCCGAACGTGCTGTTTGTGGGCACTGAGTTCGGGCTGTGGATTTCCGTCGATGGCGGTCAACACTGGGTACAGTACAAGGGCAGCGACTTCCCGGCGGTAGCGGTGCGCGACATCGTGGTGCAGCTCCGCACCTCGGGCCTGGTGTTAGCGACGCACGGGCGCGGCATCTGGATCATCGACGGCATCTCGCCCCTACGCCAGCTTACGCCCGAGCTCATGGCGAAAGATGCGGTGGTTTTGGACAGCCCGCCCTCCATCCAGTACTTCAATGCCAACGGAGGGTGGCCGCAGGGCGACGCCGGATTCACCGGGCCCAGCCGTCCCAACGACGCATCGATCACTTACTATCAAAAGGCGCGGCACATGTATGGTGACCTGAAGCTGGAGATCTTCGATCCTGGCGGCTCCAAGCTGGCGGAGTTCACCCCCAAGAGCAAGCACAAAGGCCTGAATCGCGCGCAATGGTCGATGCGATTGCCCCCGCCCGTCGTCCCTCCGGGAGCGCAAATTCTCTTCCCGGCTTCGGAGGGGCCGCGGGTTCTGCCGGGAACTTATCCGGTGAAGCTGCTGAAGGGCGACCAGACATATGACGGCCAGGTGACGCTGGTGCTCGATCCGCGCGCCAGGTTCAACCTTGACGATCGCAAGGCTGAATACGAGCTGGCGATGAAGTTGTACAAGATGTTGGGACACATGAGCTATGAAGTCGCCGCGATTCAGACGGTGCGTGACAACGCTTCTGAGCGAGCCGGCAGGCTGGGCAGCAACAAGGCCCTGCAGGCGCGGCTGGAGCAGTTATCGGCGAACGCCGACGGGTTGCGTTCCAAGATCGTGGCCACGAAAGAGGGCGGCGCGATCACCGGCGAAGAGCGAATTCGCGAGCATGTGGGCGAGCTGTATGGATACGTAATTCAGTACGAGGGCCGGCCCACGAATTATCAGGTGGCCCGTGCGGATTCGCTCGATCACGAGTTACAGGACGTGGTCGCCAACTTCGACAAGCTTACGGCCGACCTGCCCGCGATCAACAGCAGCTTGCAAAGAGCGAAGCTGGAGCCCATCACGGTGCCCAAGGAAGAGCAGTGGCTTCAGGAACATGCCAACCGCGGGGAGGCTCCGGTGAAAGCCAGTGCCACGCGGGAGATCGACTAGCTGGTTTTGCAGGGCAGGCGGAGCCGGTCGTTTCTTGGTGACGGAGGGTGAAGGTGCCGGCTCGGCGATCTTTTTCTTTCAAGGGCTGGTTGGTGAACCGGCGCCACCAAGTATCCTGGTAAGGACGCTTATGACAGTAGGGATGGAGAATGGCGCGCTGGACGCGCCCATGGTAGCGGTCGATTTGAAGGCCATCGCGATCGAGGTCGTGCGTCGCGCCATGCAGGGTGGCGCCACGTCGGCCGAAGCAGTGGTTGTGGATGGCAGCGAATTCTCCACCACCGTGCGCATGGGCGACGTGGAAACGCTGAAGGAGTCAGGCTCCAAGGGTGCGGGAGTGCGCGTGTTCTTCGGACACCGCGCCGCTAGCACCTATTCCAGCGATCTCTCGCCGGAAGGACTGCGCTCGCTGGTGGACGCAGCCCTGCGTCTAGCCAAAGTGACAAGTGAAGACCCTCTGGCAGGGATCCCTGCCGCGGAGCAGCAGGGGAAGCTGGAAGGGGATCTCGAGCTCTATAGCGGCGACGTGTACTCGCTGCCGAGCGCCGATCGAATCGATTATGCCAGGAGGGCGGAAAAAGCGGCGATGAGCACCGATCCGCGGATTACGAACTCCGACGGTGGAAGCTTCGATGCCTCCATCTACTACAAGGTGCTGGCGAATTCCAATGGCTTCTTGGGCGACTCGCGACGATCCTACTGTTCACTTTCGGCGGTGCCGATCGCCCAGGTGGAAGGCTCAGCCATGCAGCGCGACTATTGGTATTCCGTCGCCATGACGTTAGCCAAGCTGGAATCGCCGGAAAAGGTGGGAAAGGTGGCCGCCCAGCGTACGCTGCGACGCCTGGGAGCGCGCAAAGTCCAAACCGCCCGGGTTCCCATAGTCCTCGAGAACACCGTGTCGGGCTCGCTGATCGGGCACATCTTCGAAGCCGTCAACGGGGACTCGGTGTATCGCGGGGCGTCGTACCTGGCTGGCAAGCTCAACCAGAAGATTGCCGGCGACAACGTCAATGTTGTTGACGACGGGACCTTGCCCGGCCTGTTCGGCACCAGCCCGTTTGATGCCGAAGGCGTGGTGAGCCGTAAAACAGTCGTCATCGAGAACGGGGTGCTGAAGTCCTACCTGCTGAACACCTACACGGCGAAGAAGCTGGGAATGCAAACCACGGGCAATGCGTCGCGCAGCCTGGCAGGGACTCCGGGTATCGGGCCGGGGAATTTCTTTCTTAAGCCCGGGACGAAGAGCTTGCAGGAAATCATCGCCGACATCAGGCAGGGGCTATTCGTCACCGAGTTTCTCGGCTTCGGGGTGAACCTGGTGACCGGCGATTTCTCGCGTGGGGCCAGCGGACTGTGGATTGAAAATGGCGAGCTGACTTACCCCGTGGAAGAGATTACGGTGGCGGGCAACCTAAAAGACATGTTCTGCAACCTCAGCGAAATCGGTAACGACTTGGAGTTTCGCGGAGCCATTGCATCGCCCACGTTACGCATAGAGGGAATGACAGTGGCGGGCGAGTGACTTGCAGACAGAGATTTCTGTGACCGACCTATAAGCAGCCCTCTCCTTGTTTCGAACATCCAAGTGGAATGGAAGCGTCTTGCTTCTTGGTGAGATAGTGAAGACGGATCTGCCTGCTGCTCGGGCACGGCGTGGGTTCGAATCCGCCTCTGTCGTCTGGCGCGAATTCGACGCAGTTCTGGTAGCGCGCCAACAACCCCAAACCAGAACTAGGAGTAAAGACCGATTGCCATGGCCAGTCCCTCTCGAAGCCCCACCCCGGGCTGGGCCAAGCTGACACTAGCCAGCAAAAGTCGCAGGCCGAGGCGGAGAGCATCCACCGCGGTTGTACGCCTGCTAGCGACCGCGCTCGGGATTCTGGTGCTGCTGGCACTCGTGCTGAGGTTGCTACCTCCCCGGACGCGGCACGCGGAGCTTGCCGCCGGGCCGGGTGTCGTGCAGGCTTTGCCGTCCGACTTGCATCTCAGCGGAGTGCAGATGAGCACCGTCGCCGGAGGCCAGGCACTCTACCTGGATGGCCTGGTAACCAATACCGGAAACAGCCGCATCACCGGCGCCATGGTGGAAGTCGGTTTTCATGACACCCAAGGCAACCTGATCGCCAGCCTGCAGTCTCCGATGGTAGGCATGGCCCCGGGAGGTAGGGACGTCGTGGGCAACGAGTTCGTCAAGCAACCGATTCGACCGAAACAGATGCGCTTCTTTCGCGTTGCCATCGATCACGTCCCGTCGGCCTGGAACCACGAAGTCCCCGCCCTCGATATCGTTGGGGTCAAAGCGAAATAACCAATCGAGGACAGCTAGCACGGCGGGCGAAGGGATCCCCGGTTGACAGCGGGCGTCGGAGTAGAATCGGTTCGTCATGGAACAGGCCTTTGAACCCGCCCCTTCGCCCGGGCAGAGACGCTGGGTCCCGCTGCTTGTCGGCCTGGCAGCCGTAATCGTGGCGGTGGGAGCTATTTTGCTTTTCAGCCGGCACCCGACCCCAGCCGGCTCAGAGCCCAATCCCTACGCCGAGAAGTTACAGCTCTCCGACCTTAAGCTGAGTGCAGCCGAAAACTATATGGGCGGCACTGTGACCTACCTCGACTTCAAGATCACCAACACCGGCAGCAGGGCGCTGGTGGGGGCCGAGGTGAAGGCGCTGTTCAAGAACTCGATGGGGCAGATTGTGCAGAAGGAGACGATCCCGCTGCACGTGCTGGTGGAGAATCAACTGGCAGGCTATCCCGACCTCGTCGACGTGAGCCGCGCCCCCATCGGCCCCGGACAAACGAAAACCGTGCGCATCACGCTGGAACATATTTCGGATGACTGGGACCGGAGCTATCCGCAGATGGAACTGGTGAATCTGAAGCTGAAGTAAAGACCAGGGTCCGCCACGGATTCGGCGCGATAAATGCAGGTAGTCCGGGGAAGATTCAAAGCGATTGCCGAAAAAAACCGAGAGCCATCGAGTCCATTGAGGACTCAAAATGCGCCCTGCTAAGCTTTCCTCATGCCTAGAGTCCCTGTTGCCCGCTCCGTTCTCGCCCTCCTGCTTTGTGTAACGGCTTCTGGTTCTGCGCAGGAATCGCAACCACAGCCGGCGCCTGCCGGACCGCAAGCCAACCCGCCGCAAGCTCTCGCTGCGCCCGAGCCAGCGCCGCTGATTCCGCCGAAGGAGCCAAGCGTTCTCGGCGTGCTGGACGTCATCACCGTTAACAGCAAGGTGTACGGCAACATTCGCAACCTGCGGGTGTGGCTGCCGGCCAACTATTTCGCCCCCGTCAACCGCAATAAACATTATCCCGTGCTCTACATGCAGGACGGCCAGAACCTGTTCGACGAGGCCACAGCGGTCAACCATGAATGGAAAGTGGACGAGACGGTGCAGTTTTTGACCGGCAGCATGCGCATCGGGCCGATGATCGTAGTGGGCATTGACAGCACTCCGAGACGCGCGAACGAATACCTTCCCTATCCCGATTCGGAGAACAAGGATCTCGGTAAGGCCGAGACACAAGACGTTCATGGCAAGCTGTACGGCGACTTCGTGATCAATGAAGTGATGCCGCTGATCCAGAAGAAATACCGCGTACTGTTGGGAGTGCACAATACCGGGCTGGGCGGATCGATGTACGGTGGAGCGGTAACCCTGTACACCGTGCTGGCGCATCCGGGTGTGTTCGGCAAGGCGCTCATCGAGAGTCCATCGCTGCTCATCGGCAACGGGCAATTGTTGAAGGACACGGAGAAGGCCAACCGGTTTCCCGAGAAGACGTACATCGGTATTGGTACCGCGGAAGAGCCGGACGAAAAGGCGAGCGCCAGGGAAGTGGATGCGGTGAATGCTTTGGAAAAAATTCTGCACGCCAAGGGGCTGGGGCCGGCGAAGCTGCAGGTCGTGGTGGAAGAAGGCGCGAAACCCGACGAAATCGCGTGGTCGAAACGACTGCAGAACGCCTTGCTGTTCCTGTACGGGAGCGACATCCACCTGATTTCGGCCAAATAGATTCAGGCTGCGGTCCGCTCGGAATCTGCCTTAAACCGGCGGCCCCGGGTAGCGCGCGCCGGGTGTCTTGCGGTCACGAGTCCACTTGCGCTGCCATGAGCATAGCCCGCGCGCGGGGAGCATGCTGGTTCCGGGCAGCGCCATGAGAATGGGGTAGCTTTCGAACCGCATCTTCGTCGGCGTGGGTTGGGACGCAAACTTGGCGAGCACCAACCGGCTAACGGCCGATTGACCGGCCAAGAGATCGCGTGTTCTCCGACTTGCCGAGTGGTCAATGACTTGCCGAGATTGTGGTTTTTCGGTGTGTCGCAAAAGGTGTCGTAACCCTATTTGCTACGCCGATGCTTCAGATGCTGGTGGACGGTAATCGAGCGCAGCGCGCACGATTTCCAGTTCCGGGTGCTGATAGTGCATCGCGGTCTTTACGTCGCGGTGCCCCATCGTTCTCATTACGGCTGCGAGATTGCCGGTTCGCATCAGAACTCGCGTACCGTAATCATGTCGCGCACAGTACAGAACCAGTTCTTGCTGAAGGCCCGCCTTGTTGCGCGCTTTTCGGAAGAGATTACAGATTGACTTCAGATGCCCTGACGCGGAGCGCTTCGACGGAAATATCCAGCCCTCCTGTCTTGCATCACATCTGTTCCGCAGGATTTCGAGTACTCGCCCGCTCATTGGAACAAGTCGCCGCCCTTCTGCGGTCTTGCTGTCTGGCACAAAGATCACGCGGTTTTACCAATCAAGGTTCTCGATACGCATCCGGAAGAGTTCTCTTTCGTTCCTCATTCCTGTGTCGCGCATCAAGATGACGATATCCCGGAAAAGTTCACGAGTTCGGGGGCGCCAGTTGCAAGCCAAAGCTGCCGTTATCAGTTTCCTTTCGGCTACATCATCAAGACGAAGGTGTCGTCCAGGCTCTTTCATCATTTTGATTTTCGGAGCATGACCGATCATCTTCCACTCCTCCGCTTTGTGCAGCATTCGTCGCAATGTTCGTAAGGCGCAGTTTGCATTTGCGGCTGAGCCAGGAAACTTTAATTGCTCGGCACCATCACCTGTGATCTGGTCGACCCTCAACATCGCAACGGATGTCGACTTCAGCAACCGCCAGCCGTTGCGGTAAAATTTCCTGGTTTTCTCTTCGAGTCTGCCATCGTTCACCCAATCAAGAAAGCGAACAGCAAACTCATTGAGAACAGCAGGTTTAGTTGGAAGTGGATCAGTATTTTTCATCACCGAAGCCAATTTCAGGCTCGCTATTTGCAGTGCCCTAACTGACTTCGTCTCCTGGGTTGACGCTCGGTAACGACAGCCTCGCACCGTGAAGTCGTACCAATAGAACTTCGACTTCGGTTTCTTAAAGAGCTTCACGAGTTTCCTCCTTGCTGCCCGCACGGAAGCAACTCGCATGTTCTGCACATACGATCGCGAGAACGACTACATCATAGCCTACAAGGCTCTCGAACCAATGCGTTTGATCCCTTAGCGACGTGGCCGGGATGAAGAGAGGGATTAGCACCTGGTGCTGCGTCAGAGCCCCAAGTTGAGGCAGACGGAATTAAATACCGTGTATACGCTCGGCCAGCCGTATCACCCCCTTGGCCACCAGTTCCAGTGCGGCTACGCGGCAGAGTTCCTGATACGTTTCCAGAACCGGTGCTACCGCAGTGAAAGAACCCGGTTAATGGGTAACCGATTGATCATGTCCTGTCCAGGATTAGTGAACCGCTCGAACTGCCCTCTGACTTCCACGCCGTCTTACGCTGGTTTAAGGCGGCGGGTCTGCTGAGTTCTCGTCAGGTTAATGATCTTCAGCAACGGTGGGGAGGTTCGGCGCGCGCTCGAGACCTGACCACTGCCATGCGTGAGCTGCGGGAGAAACTGAGAGAAGAGATCATCGCCTGGGAAGGTACTGGCTCACTGCATCGCGGCACCCTTGATGAGCTGAATCAGATCATGACCGAACATCCCATTGCTCACCAGACTGAAACGGACACGGCGGAGGCGATGACAGAGCGGTGGTTCGAAGCAAGCCAGCCGGAAGACCTGTTCGCGCCTCTGGTGTACAGTGAAGCGGTGTTGTTTGCCAGCGTTGAGCCGAGCCGCGTTCGCAAGTGCGGACACTGCGCGCTTCATTTATATGACACTAGCAAGAAGGGTACACGACGCTGGTGAGCATGCAGCTTTGTGGCAACCGGCTGAAGGTCAGCGCCTACGTGGTACGCCAGCGCGCGCACAAGTGACACTTGGGCTCGCATGGCAGCTCGTTCGAGTTCGCACTACCTCCTTGTCGAAGAACATCGAGCGCTAATCTACTTGTTCTGACGAAGTATTATGAGGATACCCGCGAGAACGAAAGCGCTGCCTGGAATGGCGGTTAACGGAACCTTCTCGCCGAGTATCAGGTACGCAAACCCACCTGCGAATAACGGAATGAGCAGTGAGACCGTCGCTGTGACTACCGGTGGCAAATGCTTTGATGCGAAGGCAAATGCGAAACTAGGGATTGCGGTGCACAAGACACTGAGGGCAACAAGTAACAATAAGTTACTACCGTGCAAAGCGTCTGCGGGAATTGCAACCGGGATCAGCGCCACGAGTGCTATCAGTGCGGCGCTTCCCAAGACAAAGGTCATGAAAGTGACACTTAAGGGTTCAGGAGCCGCATCGTTTTTCGCCATCTGCCGATAAAGATAGGCGTAGCAGGCCGTCAGCAATGCCGCGCAGACTGCAAGCGTGTCACCGATCAAGCGGGCATGGACGGAACGTTCCGTGAGGGCCAGTCTTGGGGCCAAAATCAAGACGATTCCGGTGGCAGCCAGACCAGCGCCTAGAACCTCGGGGACCTTGGAAACATCACCTCGGATTCGGCGTAAAGCCAGTACGAAAAGAGGCGGCGTGCTGAGCAGAAGAGCCACCTCGGCCACAGGCGCCAGCTGAAATGCTGCTGTCGCTATCAAGTAATAGCCAGCCAAAAGAGACGCAAGGGTATATGTCGAAGGCTTCTTG
>Ga0306921_10009280_pt1 | contig 10430 bp, 8 predicted proteins | sample sta12Cox44000080_FD_203760 | JGI IMG/M metagenome (GOLD analysis project Ga0306921, IMG submission 203760) | Lab enrichment of tropical soil microbial communities from Luquillo Experimental Forest, Puerto Rico - statoxic.12C.oxic.44.000.080 (v2)... | ecosystem: Environmental > Terrestrial > Soil...
GTTCGGTACTGCTGAAGCGCGGACGAATCGCCCGGCAACTGCAGAATCTTGATCAATTGCCGCTCTCCGAGGCCGCTGCCAGGGAGGCGGAGTCCAACATCACGGCGCAAATTACATCATTGTGGCAGACAGACGAGGTCCGCCTGAAGAAGCCGACCGTGAACGACGAAATCCGCTCTGGGCTGGCGTTTTACCGAATGACGCTCTTTGAGGCAGTGCCTAACGTGTACGCTGAGATCGTCGAAGCATTCAGGCGGGTCTATGGTGGGCAGCTGTCCCTCGACGACTTACCCGTCTGCCTGCGTTTTGGGTCCTAGATTGGTGGTGATCGCGACGGCAACCCATTCGTTACCCACAATTGCACTCGTAACGCTCTGAGTATGGCGCGTTCGGTCGTATTAACCCACTATCTGGAGCAGGTCCGCGCCCTGGCCGACCAGCTTACCTCGTCCAAACATCAGGTTGAAGTCTCTGATTGTCTTAAGGCGCGTCTCGAGCAGTACGAGGGAACCCCGCTGCGGGCTCCCGAGTTGCGACGCGTTTCAGGCTCCGAGCCCTATCGCCGATTTCTGTTTCTCGTGGCCGCAAAGTTGCGGGCTACAAAGCGACAAACGCGGGCGGCTGGCTACCAGTCGGCGGACGAGCTTGAAATCGACCTCCTGACAGTGCGGGACAGCCTGCGCGATAACGGCGGAGTGAGGCTGGCAGCTCACATGCTTGACCCCCTCCTCAACAAACTACGGACGTTTGGCTTTCACTTGCACACCCTCGACATTCGGCAGCATGCGCAAGTGCACAAGGAAGTGCTCGCCGCGATCTCGCAGGTCGCGTCGCTCGAATCGACTGAACTGGGCGCTGTCCCGGTACCGCAACTCGTACCGGAGCTGGGCGAGACGTTTCGCACCATCGTCGATCAGAAGATGTTTGGCGATCCGGGGGCAATTCGCAATTACATCATCAGTGGCGCGGAGTCGAAGGAAGATGTGCTGGCGGTCGTACGTCTGGCTGGCCTGTCGGGCCTCAGTGTCGCCGGCAAGGACCACGATCCCGACCTTATGCCCGTGCCTCTGTTCGAGACGATCGATGCACTGCGCCATTCGGCTGTCGTCATGCGTGCAGCGTGGACCGAGCCGGAATATCGTTCCGTGCTTGAGTCATTCGGCGGCTGGCAAGAGGTCATGCTGGGATATTCCGATTCCAATAAAGACGGCGGCATGATCACCAGCACCTGGGAGCTGCACAAAGCACATCGCGCGCTCCATGATGCGGCTCGGCAGTGCGGCGTCAAGCTGCGCATATTTCACGGCCGCGGAGGCACCGTCGGCCGTGGAGGAGGGCCGACGCATTCAGATTCGTATTACCGAGCAAGGCGAGGTGTTGAACTGGAAGTATGCTGATCCGCTGCTTGCCGAATGGAACCTGGAAGTTATGATCGCGGCGTGCCTCGAAGCCTTGACGCGTCCCGACGGCCAGAGGCCGGACGCTGAGAGGTGCTCGGAAGAGCCCATGGAGGAAATCTCTGGCCTTGCCTTTGCCTACTACCGCAAGCAGATTGCCGAAAACGCAGATGTGCTGGAGTACTTCGAGCAGGCGACACCGGTGAACGAGCTGGAATTGGCGCGCATCGGATCGCGTCCGGCACGCCGCAGTCCCGGCCGCAACCTGGAAGACCTGCGCGCCATACCCTGGGTCTTCGGCTGGATGCAAAGCCGTCATGCCGTGCCCGCATGGTTTGGCGTCGGTTACGCTCTCGAGCAGTTTGCCGCGAAGGGCCCGGCCCATGTAGACCAGCTGTGCCTGATGTCGAAGGAGCTTCCGCTGTTTTCGGACCTGCTACGCAACGTCGAGATCGCGATGGCCAAAGCCGACATGCCGATTGCGCATCTTTATGCGTCGCTGGTTGCTGACGTTGGCGTGCGCGAGCGCGTGTATAACATGCTTTTCGAGGAGCTCCATCGCACACGCCAGATGCTTTTGTGGCTGACGGGACAGAACGAACTGTTGGAGCGCAATCCGGTGCTCTTGCGCTCCATACGGTTACGCAACCCTTATGTAGATCCGCTGAGCCTCATCCAGGTAGAACTCCTCCGGCGCAAGCGGGAGGGACAAAATGGCGACGACCTGGATTATGCCCTGGCTGCCACGATGAATGGAATCGCCGCTGGCCTGCACAATACAGGATGACCTCGGATGCCGTTGACCTTCGGTCACCCTTCGTTCATGAAGCGCAAGAGAATGCTGCTCTTGGCGCGAGCCATCCAGGCAGAATCAGCTGGTCTAAGGTGACTCACCTTTGGTCTGGCCCCTGTCGTCCCCTTGGTGATGTGTGCGCGCTCTCTTCGCCCTGACGGATGATTCCCAACCGTTCGTCACAATCTACAAAAAGTTTACTTCTTCCGGCACCTATGTGCATTGACGAACGGCGGAGTTCGCTGTACAGTTGCTGCCGCTTCTCTGGCCCGAGATGCTGTCCAGCCTCTCGGAGGGGTCGAGTGGCGCCGCTCGTCTGGACCATCCCTCCCCTTTACCAAAAACCTGTCGCACGCCTCACCAAGGAGATTTATGAGATCACGAGAACGACTGCAGAAGTCCTGTTCAGAGGAGATGAGAATAATGAAGTCGGTTAAAGTATTGGCAACCGTAACTTTGATGCTGACCTTAATGGGTCTAGCCAGCGCCCAAACCTGGACACCACTTAAAAACCCGCCAGGCGTTAACATCGGAGCCATGATTCAGCTCAGAGATGGCCGAGTCTTCGCTCATGAAGAACAGGGAGGTAATCCGAACGCTTGGCATATCCTTACCCCTGACAAAACGGGTAGCTACGTCAACGGTGCCTGGAGTGCCGGTGGAAACCTCCCGGCCGGTTATGCTCCCTTTTACTTTAGCTCTCACGTGTTTCTGGATGGACGGCATATCCTGATCGAGGGCGGCGAGTACAACAACGGCACTGCCGTGTGGACAACCCTTGGTGCCTACGGAACCATCGCCCCTTTTACTGGTAAGGCAACTTTTGTAAAAAATGCTCCGCCTTTGGGATGGAGCACGATCGGCGATGCTCAAAGCATCATTTTGGCCGACGGTCGGTACCTGCAGGCTAACTGCTGCAACATCCAGTCTGCATTCTTTAAGGCTCCGAATTCCTGGACGGCAAGCGGTAACATTGCCGGCTCGGACAATGACGAACAAGGCTACACTCTGTTGCCTAGCGGAAAGCTCCTGATGGTGGAAGCCTGGACCACCACCTGCTTCGGCAACGATGGGTCGGAGCTTTTTAATCCGGCGAGCAACACATGGGCCTGCGCCGCCGCTACTCCCACGCAACTGTGGGACAACTCCGGCCACGAACTTGGGCCAGCCATTCTGATGTACAACGGTAAGGTCTTTCAAGTTGGCGCTACCAACGCTACTGCCGTCTACACTCCCAGTGCTAACACGTGGGCTGCTGGTCCGACGCCGGCAGGCGGCTTGACGGGTTATGATGCTCCGGCAGCTCTTCTGCCCAATGGCCAAGTGCTTGTAATGCTTGGTCCTAGTGGGTTCAACGCGGGATGCCAAATGGAACTGTACAACCCTGCGACCAACAAGCTGACGAACACCACCAATCCAGCTGCCTGCCCCAGCGATCCGACCTTTGTCGGCCATTTCATGCTCCTGCCGACCGGTCAGGTGTTGTTTAGCGATTTCAGTGGGAATTTAGCAATCTACACGCCGGCTGCGGGTGTGGTTGCGAGTGCCATTCCGAAGATCACCAGCATCGTCCACAAATTCACGCACGGTTCGAAGAACAACGTACTCGCCATTACGGGTCTGAACGGCTTGTCCCAGGGCGCAGCGTATGGCGACGACTACCAGCCGGAGGCCAATTATCCGTTGATTCGTCTCAAGGCCACCAACGGCAACGTTACCTACGCCTTCACCCACAACGATAGCACCCACTCCATCGCACCTGGCACGAAGGGTACGACGATGTTTGACCTTCCGACCACTTTGGGGGCTGGGAGTTACAGCCTATACGTTGTGGTCAACGGCATCTCGTCGGCTGCGTTCCAGGTCACGCTTAACTAGCGCTTACCACGCAGTTCCCACCTCAGAGCCGTGTCACGGTGACACGGCTCTGGGTTTGTTTGCTCATGACTTTCCAAGGCAAGCATCTGGTTTGGCTGTGTTGGTCAAATCACAGTGGTGTCAGCGTCGTGCTAAGATGTCTGACATGGTTCGGGAGCGGTTCTTGATATCCAAAGCAATCTCTCGTCTATCTTCCGTTGCCGGCGTACTTTTCGTTTCGACAGCCGCAATCTGCCAGACGCCGGCCCCGGAGAAGCCGGTTGAGGACCTTAAAGTGGTCTCGATTGACGGCAGCCATCTCCGGGTGCAAGTGAATGAGCCCAGTACGCTGACTAAGGTCTTCAAGGCAGTCTGCACGGAACAGAAGCTGGACTGCACTGGCGCCGAGTCGCTTGCGAGCTACCCCGTCCCAAAAATGGAAGCAGAAGGTACGCTGCGCGAGGTCGTCGATAACTTACTGCAGGGTACCGGTGTGAACTACCGTTACACGCGGCCCACAACCGCGACGAAAGCGCAGCTCGTGCTGCTGGGGCACGCGCCACAGGGTAATAATACTGCTCTACCGGCGAGGGGCAACCGCGAGAACGCGCCACCTCCGCCACTGCGTCCCGTGCCCTATCCTGGCGGTAGTTCAAACGGCGTCACTACCGGGGCAACCGATCCCAACCAATCTCAGGCACCGCCCCAACGGTAGAAGGGGCATGCCTCGTCCATCGTTCAGCAGTGGATCTGCGGCCAATCGGCGGAACGCTGTTCCCCAACAAAACGGAAGACGATCAAGCAACAGCGTCCAGTTGCCGAGGGCGCTGTTCGCTGCTGATGGTTTCTAGAAACAATCCAGCTAGTACCGTTGTAATAGCAATTACCACATACATTTACCGAAGCACCGCCACCCCAAATACCACAAGTAGCAGGGTCGTTAAAAGTGGCAGGCTTGCCTGCCAATCAAGGGCGTGGAACCCAGTTCCCGCTCCCTCTTTACCACGGCTTCCAGGGGAACGCAGCCGTTCTTCACAATGATGTGAATCGGCGGAAGAGTCACGTTCGGCGACGCCTCCCAAAAATCATCGTGGAGTAGTGGCCTTCGCATCCAATCTTGCATGCGGATCCTTGTGATCGGCGGAAACGGCTTCATCGGCTCGCCCTTGACGCAGCAACTATGCGGTGCCGGACACCAAGTTGCCATTTTTCACCGCCGTTCCCGCACTGGTCTGGTCGGCGCCGGCGTGACACATATCCAGGGAGACCGGAATCGGCTCTCCGATTACCGCGATCAGATCCGGGAATTTTCTCCTGACATCATCATCGACTTGATCCTTAGCTCGGGAGAACAGGCGCGCCAATTCATGAAGATTTCGCATGACCTGGTGAGCAGGGTAGTTGCAATCAGCAGCATGGACGTCTACCGGGCATGGGGTGTGCTGCAGGGAAGTGAGCCGGGCCGCTTGGAGCCTTTGCCGCTCACAGAAAACTCGCCAGTCCGCACGATTCGAAGGCTTTACCCACCAGAAACGATAAAGATGATGCAAAGCATCTTTACCTGGGTTGGTGAGCAGTACGACAAGATCGCGGTCGAAGAGGAAATCTTGAACACTCCCGGCCTATCGGGCACCGTTCTACGCCTGCCCATGGTATATGGCGCAGGAGACCCTCTGCATCGATGCTTTCCACTGCTAAAGCGTCTCGCCGATGGAAGATCTTCCATACTTCTCTCCGATGATTTCGCCGCGTGGCGCGCACCGCGAGGATATGTGGAGAACGTTGCGCATGCGATCGCGCTTGCCGCAACCTCGAACGTGGCGAAGGGCCGTGTTTACAATGTTTGCGAAGAACCAGTCTTGTCGGAACTTGAATGGCAGATCAGGATTGCGAAGCAGATGAGCTGGCCTGGTAAGTTCGTCGTATTACCGAGAGAGCGAACACCGAAACATTTGTTGCCGCCTGGTAACGCGGCGCAACATGTGGTCGCCAGCTCCGAGCGGATTCGAACCGAACTGCGTTACAAGGAACGAGTCGAAATCGAAGAAGCGATATGGCGAACAACCGCCTGGGAGGAGCGGAATCCGCCGAGCACTTTTAATCCAGAGCAGTTCGATTACGATGCCGAAGACGCGGCCATCGCATCGGCATAAGCTCCAATTCCAACCGGGTGTGACGTCAGGCAGGTTCACTTCGGCGCGGTGTCTCCCAAAGTGAACTTGCCCACTCCAACCCATTTCCGGCGAGACAGATCCGAGTGGACGACGGCTGTGTGTCGATCTCAACAGTGATATCTCCTACTGCACCTTCAGATCGGCCCCGTACATCGAGCCGTAATAGAGGTATTGGTGCACAACACTTCGCGGGTAGGTCATGTCCACGCCCTGTACCTTCCCGTTGGCTAACCTGGTGAGCTGCGCATTCACACCGACCCAGTAGGTAGGAATGTTCAAGGCCTGGTAGCGCATGACGACCTGATCGCGCAGCATCGGATCGAAGTGCACGCCATACTTGTCGACCAAGGCCTTGATCGCGGCGTAGTCACCTTCGGCCTTGATTCGCATCAGCTCCGTCAGAAGCATACCGACGCCTTGTTTCATCTTTTGATAATCGGCGACTTCGACGTATGTCTTGCCTTTCTGCTCGAACATGCGGATGCCGCCGGTCTTGTCCATGATGTAGTTGGCGATGAGCGCGCGATCGCGCTGGTGGTCCTCTTCGATGGTGTCGCCGCGAGGGATTCTGCGCAACTGCGTCAGTACTACCAGAGCCGCGGAATCATACATCGCCTTCGCGACTTCGTCCTGGTCGCCTTCAATCAGGCCAAGTTCCTTCAGCCTTGGGTCCCGGGTGTTCCACAGAGCGGAGAGATCGGCGCGGGCTTCTTCCAGCGTCGAGAAATACTCCTTCAGGTACGGCTCGGCACCGTTCTTCAGCCGGTCACTTAACTTGCCGGATCCATGGCCGATTACTTCATGCAACGCTGTCATAAGCTCGTCTGCCTGCTGACCGCACTTGATATTGCGCTGTATTACGGTCTCATTCGCTCCGAACTCTTCGATCGACTTGTGGCCAGCCGCGGCTGTCAGCGCGCGGCTGCTGCCGGTGAACAAGAAGTTCTTGGTGCCGTACTTTTCGTGAATTTCATTCTCGTTGGGCAGGTTGTCGCCAATTGTGGAGACGTTGAAGTCGCCTGTTTCCACGATCGTCTCAATCGCCTTCACCGTCGGTGGGGTGAATGCTGTCTTCTTATACTTTACGTCCCAGGGCGCCTTTTGTTCGAAGTACTCGGCATTCTGTGCCAGCTTCTCCATCTTTGTAGTGAGCGGCTGGTCAGTGACGCTGACGAATGCCTGCGAACTCGCCTTCATGCCGTTCGCATCCCGGTAGATCTCGATGAAGTTGTTGGCAAAGTCGACCGTGGCGTTGTTCTGCACCCAGAGCATGTCAAATTTGATCAGGTCGTCGTATTGACCTGTCTGGTAGTAGCGGATCAGCGCCCCGATCACCGCAGCCTGCTGCGAGTCAGCCACGGCCTGCGCCTTGGCGAGATAGTCATTCGCGCGCTTCAAAAACGTTGCATACAATCCCGGAGGAATTGAACCGTCCGGCGTCCCTGCTCGATAAACTTCTTCCTTCAGCGCGCCATCGGGGCCTTTCACGATACGCGAGTTCAGTGGGTACTTCGCTTTGAAGTTCTTCAAATCCGCGAGCGTGACGCCCGGTCCGTAGAAGCTGTTCGAGCTCGACTGAATGATGTCTTTGCCGCCCTGCGGGCTCTTGGCCGTTGTCATGGGCTCGAAATCCGGATCGAAAAGAGATTGCTTGAGCTCGCCCACCTCCTTCCGAACCGCCTCTTCTGTCGTCATTGCCGGAAGATCGGCATAGCTCGCTCGAAATCCGCCGTTCTTTTGCGCCTCAAACGCGGCTTTCTGCCATTCTTCAAAAGTGAACTCGGGCAGGAACTTCTGCGCCGTCAAATCATTGTGATTGCCGCGATTTCCCCAGAAAAGCTTGGCGTAGTCGGTGATCTTCGTCAGGGTCTCGGGATCGATGCCTTCGGGATGCGCGACGATCTCTTCCAGCAGGCGCTTCTGGCGTAATCCGAACCAGGACAGTTGATCGTAAATGATCGGATCTATGGCAATGGCAGCCTGGGCAAGCCAGTATGCCAGTTCTTTCTCCTGCGGAGTCAATGCGCGGAAGCTTTCAGCGTGAATCTGCACGAATCCGGTGGTTCCCACGCGGTCAACAAGTTCACCCGCAGAGCTGCCCTGGGGAGTCAATTTTGCCAATTGGGTCACTGCCACAGCTGGAATTAGTAATGAACCAAACAAAAGAAGGAATGCGCCAGCGCGCAAATTCATGCCAACCTCCGCACAAGCCCGCAATACAAGACATGGAACCAACCATGGTAAACGACGGCGATCAGGAACGCAGTGGCCGACTCCACTCGGCGATGGGGCGCGCTACGGCTTGGCAGGCAGAAGTTCTGGTCTGCTTGACCCCACCGATCTTGACTCTCGACGTTCCTGTCCCGGGCATCTACGGGCCCAGCGCGGATGAAAGCCCTTTTGAGGGAGAGAGCGGCAAGTAAGAAGGGCTTGCGCAAACGATTCTCCTTGACAGCTTAGGAGAGATTGCGATAGTCTCCTAATCTTCTTAGGAGAACCGTGACGGACCAAGCCCAGCTTCTTCCCGGTACACTCGATCTTCTTATTCTGAAAGCGGTTTCTCTTGGTCCGCTTCATGGGTACGGAGTTCTTTTGCGCATCGGGCAAATCTCCGGACGAGCCCTGCTCATTGAGCAGGGCGCACTCTATCCCGCATTGTTCCGCCTGGTACGCCAAGGGCTCCTGAAGGCGAACTGGGGCACATCAGAGAACAACCGACGCGCAAAGTTCTACGAGCTCACGTCTGCGGGGCGCAAGCGACTGCGAGAGGAAACGGATGGCTGGAACCGACTCACCGCAGCCATTGATTCAGCCCTCGCCGCCCGGCCGGAGGAAACATGAAACTCCTCGGCTGGTTTCGCCCCGTTACCGCCAAGTTGTTTCATCGATCTGAGACAGCGATTGACATGGAGGAGGAGCTTCACTCCCACATCCAGCTCCGCGCGGACGATCTGGAACGCTCCGGCGTTCCCCATGCCGAGGCGGAACGCCGCGCCCGGATCGAGTTTGGCAGCCATGAGCGCTTCAAAGAGGAATGCCATGAAGCCCTGGGCGGCAATCTTGTCGAGACTCTTGTCAATGATTTCCGCTTCAGCCTTCGCGTACTGCGTAAGTCTCCCGTCTTCACCTTCGCCGCTGTCTTTACACTGGCGTTGGCCATCGGCTCAAATTCCGTGGTTTTCGGTGTAATCGAGGGACTTATCCTGAGGCCGCTGCATGTGCCTCAAGCCGAAAGCCTCTGGGGACTTGAACGCGGAAGCGACAAAGCCGTGAATCAGTCCTACCCTGATTATCTCGACCTGCGCGATCGCAACCGCAGCTTTGATGGTCTGGCAGCTTATAACGTTGCAGACGTAGGGATCGATACGGGCAACAATCCTTCCGGCGCCTGGATCGTCGAAACCACAGGGAACTATTTCGACGTGCTCAGGATTCAGCCGTATATTGGCCGTTTTTTTCACGCCTCTGATGAGTACGGGCCGAACAGCGCTCCGTTTATCGTGCTCACGTACGCCTATTGGCACACCCATTTTCAGGATGATCGCGGTGTGGTGGGCCGCGTCGTTCAGCTTAACAAGCATCCTTTCACCATCCTCGGCGTCGCACCACCCGATTTCCAGGGGACTTTGTTGTTCGTCGCTCCCGATTTCTGGGTGCCGATCGTTAACCAGGAGCAGATCGAGGGGACGTACATGCTGAACGCGCGTGGAGCGCGCGAGATTCTGATGGTGATGGGGCATCTTAAAGCAGGAGTTACTCCGGCACAGGCGATTGCTGATCTGAACTCGATCGGCGCCGATCTGGAAAAGAGTTATCCCAAAGACGATGGCCACATGACCTTTTCCCTGGTGCGCCCAAGCCTTAGCGGAGACTGGATCGCTGGTCCCATACGGGCGTTCCTTACGGGATTGATGCTGCTGGCGGCGTTGATTCTATTGGCGGCATGTGCCAACCTGGGCAGCCTATTCGCGGCACGCGCAGCGGACCGTTCGCGAGAGGTTGCCTTGCGACTCGCGCTCGGATCGAGCCACAAACGCATTATACGAAGCCTGTTCGCCGAAGCTGTGCTGATTTCACTCGTGGGAGGAGCGATCGGCTTATGGGCCAGCATCGGGTTGTTGCGCGGGCTGAGCGTGTGGGAGCCGCTTCCAACCGCACCCGTTCGTATTCCTGTAAAGCCGGATGCAAACGTTTTCCTATTCGCTTTGC
>Ga0306921_10009281_pt1 | contig 10430 bp, 6 predicted proteins | sample sta12Cox44000080_FD_203760 | JGI IMG/M metagenome (GOLD analysis project Ga0306921, IMG submission 203760) | Lab enrichment of tropical soil microbial communities from Luquillo Experimental Forest, Puerto Rico - statoxic.12C.oxic.44.000.080 (v2)... | ecosystem: Environmental > Terrestrial > Soil...
GACCCGCACCGCGGGCGGCGCGTTCGCATGCGCGTCGGAGGTCAAGGCGCTGTTCGCGTTCCCGGGTGTCGAGCGCCGCGCTGACCCCGACGCGGTGGTCCAGCACCTGACGCTCCGCTACGCGGCCGCGCCGCGCACGCTGTTCGCGGGCATCCACAAACTGCCGCCGGGGCACGCGCTCACCGTCGAGCGCGGCGAGCCGAAGGTCGAGCGCTGGTGGACGCCGCGCTACGAGCCCAAGACGCCGCTCTCCGAGGACGAAGCGCTGGCCGAGGTCGAGAGCCGCCTGACCGCGGCGGTGAAGAGCCATCTCATGAGCGAGGTGCCGCTCGGCGCGCTGCTCTCGGGCGGCGTGGATTCGAGCCTCGTCGTGGCGTTCATGAGCCGGCTCCTCGACCGGCCGGTGCAGACGTTCTCGGTCGGCTTCGACGCGCCCGGCCCCTACAGCGAGCTGCCGTTCGCGCGGCTCGTGGCGGAGCACCTGCACACCGAGCACCGCGAGATCCTGGTGGGCGCCGCGGACCTGGCGCGCGAGCTGCCGACGCTCGCCTGGCACCAGGACGAGCCGCTGTCCGAGCCGGCGGCGATCCCCACGTGCCTGGTGTCGCGGCTCGCGCGCGAGACCGTGACCGTGGTGCTCACCGGCGAGGGCGGCGACGAGCTGTTCGCGGGCTATCCCAAGTACGCCGTGGAGCCGCTGGCGCGGCGGCTCGCGGGGCTGCCGGTGGCGCTGCGCGAGGCGCTCCTCGGCGGGCTCGTCGACCGGCTGCCGTTCGCGTTCAGGAAGCTCCAGGTCGTGGCGCGGAGCGCGCGGTTCCGCAAGGAGCCGGAACGTCTGGCGGCGTGGTTCGCGGGCTTCGTGGGCCGCGAGCGCGACCAGCTCATGGCGAACGGACTCCGGTCGCACGCCGCCGCCGGCGTCGAGCCGTTCCGGCGGGCGCTTGCGGACTCCACCGCCCGCGACGCGCTCGACCGCATGCTGGACGTGGACGTGCGCGTGTGGCTCGCCGACGACCTGCTCGTGAAGATGGACAAGATGAGTATGGCGGCCTCGGTCGAGGCGCGGGTGCCGCTGCTCGACCTGCCGTTCGTCGAGTGGGCGCTGCGGCTGCCTTCCGAGCACAAGATCCGCGGGATGGAGGGCAAGGTGCTCCTGAAGCGACTCGCCCGCCGCCTGCTGCCCGCCGCGGTCGTGGATCGTCCGAAGGTGGGGTTCACGGTGCCGCTCTCGCCCTGGTTCCGCGGCGAGCTGAAGCCGTTGCTCCAGGAGACACTGCTCGATCCGCGCTGCCTGCAGCGCGGCTGGTTCGAGCCGGCGGCGCTTCGCGCCACGATCGACGACCACCTCACCGGGCGGCGCGACCGTGCGCGCGAGTTGTGGACGCTGCTCACGCTCGAGCTCTGGCACCGCACCTGGATCGACGGCGACGGCGAGCGACCGGAAGCCTGGTCGAACCCCCCTAGAGTGGCCGTGGGAGCCGCATGAACCGACCGTTCAGAAACTCCGCTGGGCGACGCACGAGCCACGCGAGCGCTTGCCAATGAAGCTGGTCATCCAGATCCCGTGCCTCAACGAGGAGGCGACGCTGCCGGTGACGCTCGGCGACCTGCCGCGCGAGCTCCCGGGCTTCGAGAGCATCGAGGTGCTGGTGATCGACGACGGGAGCACGGACCGCACCAGCGAGGTGGCGCACGCGCTCGGTGTGGAGCGGGTGGTGCGCTTCTCCAGGCGCCGCGGCCTCGCGCGCGTCTTCGACGCGGGCCTGCGCGAATCGCTGGCGATGGGCGCCGACGTGATCGTGAACACGGACGCGGACAACCAGTACGTTGGCGCCGACATCGCGCGCCTCGTCGAGCCGATCCTCGCCCATCGCGCCGACATGGTCGTGGGCACGCGGCCGATCGACTCGATCGAGCATTTCTCGATGCTCAAGAAGTCACTCCAGCGGCTCGGCAGCGGCGTCGTGCGCGCGCTCTCGGCGGCCGACGTGCCCGACGCCACCTCGGGCTTCCGCGCCTACAGTCGCGAGGCGGCCCTGCGGCTCACGGTGGTGACCGGGTTCACCTACACGCTCGAGACGCTCATCCAGGCGAGCCACAAGAACATCGTCATCGCGCACGTGCCCATCCGCGTGAACGGCAAGCTGCGCGAGTCGCGGCTGTTCCGCGGCACTGGTGCGTACGTCACGCGCTCGCTCGGCACCATGATCCGCGTCTACCTGCTCTACCGGCCGCTGCGGTTCTTCCTCTCGCTCGCGGCGCTGTTCGGGGCGGGTGCACTCGCGCTGTTCGTGCGCTTCCTGGTCGTATTCTTCACCACGAAAGGGCCCTCCGGGCACGTGCAGTCCCTCGTCGTCTCGGCCGCGCTGAGCATGATCGCGGCGCTGTTCGTGGCGCTCGGCGTGCTCGCCGACCTCACCGCCATGAACCGGAGGCTCCTGGAGGAGATCCTCGTCAACACGCGTCTTCAGCGCCTCGGGACGGGGCGCACGGACAACGGTCGGGACGGCCGGTGAGCCGCGGCGCGCTCGCGTTCACGCTCCAGCTCGCGGTTTCGCTGGTGCTCCTCGTCCTGCTCGCCCGGCGCGTGCCGTTTCACGACGCGGCGGACGCGCTGGGACGCCTGCGCCCGGGCACGCTTGCGAGCTGTGTCGCGCTGTCGCTCGTCGGCTACTGGGGACGCGCGCGCCGCTGGTCGATCCTGCTCGAGCGTTGCGGCGTAACGCTGCCATCGCGCACCAGCTACCGGCTGACGCTGGTGGGCACGTTCTACGGGCTCGTGACCCCAGGGCGCGTGGGCGAGTTCGCACGCGTCCTCCACCTCGACGCGCCCCGCACGGCGACGCTGTCGTCCGCGGTCTGGGATCGCGTCGCCGACATCCTCATCCTCGAGCTCCTGTGCGTGCCCGCGTTCCTGTTCGTGCCCGCATGGCGCGGGCCGCTGCTGCTCACCTATCTTGCGCTGGTGGCGTTCACGGTCGCGGGAGTCGTGGCGCTCGGCAACCCCGCGGTGCTGCGGGGCGTGGCGCGGATCGTGCCCGTGCTCGCGCGGCCCGCAGAGCGCTGGGCCGGGTATTCGCGGGGACTGCTCCTGGGCGGCGTGGGCGTGGCGAGCTTCGGCTGGGGCGCGTTCTTCTACGTCTTCAACTACGCCGTGGCCTGGCTCCTGATCCGTGACCTCGTGCCGCACGCTTCGCCGCTGCTGCTCGTGGGCCTGCCCGTCATCCCGCTGCTCGGCAACCTGCCCGTGGCGCTCGGTGGTCTCGGGCTGCGCGAGCAGGTGAGCGCGTCGGTGTTCGGCCAGTTCGGCGCGGGCGCCGCCAACGGCGCGGTCTTCTCCCTGCTCCTCTTCACCACCGTGACGCTGCTTCCGGGATTGCTCGGCTTCCTCGCCTCGGCGCTGCCCGGTGTGCGCGGGAACTCGGTGGAGACGACGCGGCCATGATCCCGGGCGCGCTCTCGCGCTGGCGCATCGTCGCCACGACGCGGTTCTGGCTGATCGTCGGGATGGTGATCCGACTGTTGCACGTGCTGTCGCTCGGGAACCGCTATTACTTCGGGGACACCGTCGAGTACGAGCAGGCCGCGCTGCGCATCCTGCACGGCATCCACCTCACGGGCAGCGACCCGCGCGCGCCCGCGTACCCGTGGCTCTTCGCGATCTCGTTCTGGGTCGGCGGGGAGCAGAACTTCCTGGTGGCGAAGATCGTGCAGCTGGCACTCGCGCTGCTGCAGATGTGGCTCGTGGTCCACCTCGCACGCCGGCTCGGAGGTCCCGCGGCCGCGGCGGTGGCGGCGCCCATCGCGGCGCTCGGGCCGACGCTGGTGTTCATCGCCGGGCTCCTCTACCCGACCCTCCTCTACTCCACCGTGCTGCTGGCGCTCACCGCCGTCGCCTGGGAGCTCTCGGAGCGGCCTTCGCTCCGATACGGCGTGTTGTTCGGAGTGCTCATGGTGGTGGGCTGGCTCACGGACATGATCATCGTCGCGCCCGTACTGGGCATCGGCATATGGCTGCTGGTGGCCCTGCGACGGCAGCGTGCACCGCTGCTGCGGGCGCTCGCCGTGAGCGCGATCACCACGTTCGTCCTCGCGCTCCCCTACCTCGCGCTCGTCCACCGCGAGGGCAAGGCGCGGGTGTTCCTGAGCAAGGCGCAAGCCGTGCTGTACTCGGCGCGCAGTGATTCCGTGCTGGCGCAGGACCGCTGGATCCGCTTCCCGCCGGGTCCGATCGCCCCGCCCCTGCCGATGCACGCGTTCGTCGCCCGCGAGATGGGGCTCTTCCTCTCGCGGCCGGTCGCGTTCCTCCACGACTACCTCTTCGAGCTGCTGCACTTCTTCAAGCCGATAGCGGATCGCGTCACCTCGCAGAACCGCTTCAACACGCTGCCGGTGCTGCTCGTGGGCGCTGCGTGGTTCGTCGGGCTCCTGTCGCTCTCGCTCGTGGGGTTGATCGCGGGCGCAGCACCACTCCGCGGCCGCCTGCTCCTTGCCACCGTGGTGATGTCCACCGCGATGTTCTACGCGTTCTTCTTCACGCAGGCGCGCTACCGCATCCCGATCGAGCCGCAGCTCGTGGTGCTCGCCGCACTCGGCATCGCGAAGGCGTTCCCGCGCGTCACGGGCCAGCTCGCAGAGGCCGCCGCCGAGGTCCGCCTGCACGACCGGCGGTGGCCCGCGCAGCCTCAGGCGGCCGCCCCCGCGGCCTCGACGAACAGGCTCTCGTAGCACCGGATCATGTCGCGCTCGTTGAATCGCTCCTCGGCGCGGCGCCGTGCGGCGGCGCCGATGCGCGTGCGCAGGTCCGGGTCGTGGAGCAGCGCGACGATGCGCGCCGCGAGCGCCGCCTCGTCGCCGGGCGCCACGACGTAGCCCGTCTCGCCCTCCGCGACCACGTCCGTGACGGAGCCCACGGCCGTCGCGATCGCGGGCGTGCCGCAGGCCGCCGCCTCGAGCAGCGTGACCGGGAGCGTCTCGACGATCGGGTGCGAGGAGAGCACCGCCACGTCGAGCGCGCGATAGAGCGCGGGCACGTCCTGCCTCGCGCCGAGCAGCAGCAGCCGGTCGCCGAGTCCCGACGCTCGCGCCTGGCGCGCGACCTCGTCGCGAGCCGGCCCGTCGCCGGCGATGACGAACCGCGCGTCGGGCACGCTCGCCAGCACGCGCGCGGCCGCGGCGATGAACAGCGCGTGGTTCTTCTCGGGCCTGAGCGCGGCGACGATGCCCACGAGCGGGCCGGCTTCGGGAAGTCCCGCGGCGCGGCGCGCCGCGGCGCGCGGCATCGTGGCGTCGAAGCGTGTCAGGTCCACGCCCGAGCCCACGACGCGAAAGCGGGCCTCGGGCACGCGCAGCTCCGCCGACAGCGAGCGGCGGTGGCTCTCGGTGAGTGCGACCAATCGGTCCGCCGCCGGGATCGCCGAGCGGCGCGCGAGGAAGTGCTGGATGGGGTCCCCCAGCCTGCCGGTGGAATGGAAGCCCAGCACCAGTCGCGGGCGATCGTGGCGCCGGCGCTGCTGTCCCATCCAGAACATCGGCAGCGGGCTGTCGTAGACGTAGGCGACGTCCGCCCGCTCTCGCTCCAGCGCCCGCGCCAGCCGCCCCGCCACCGCGAGATCGAAGCGGCCGTTCGCGAGGTGGTTCGTCATCGCCCAGCCGGCGGCCTGCATCCGCTCGCCGATCGCGCCCGGGCCGTAGAGGTTCACGATGCGGGGCTCGACCAGATCGCGGCTCATCTTCTCGGCCAGCGCCTGAACGAGCCGCTCCGCGCCGCCGAGCGAGAGCCCGGCCTGGACGAACGCGACGCGGACGGCGCGCCGCTCGCTCATCTCGGCCCCAGCACGGCTCGCAAGACCTCGGCCAGCCGCCCGTAGATCGCCTCCGGCGCGTGATGCTGCAGCACGTGCGCCCGCGCCCGCGCGCCCTCGGCCCGCCGCAGCGACGGATCGGCGACACGCTGCTCGAGCGCGGCCTCCCAGGCCTCGTAATCCGTGCGGCAGGCGCCGAGCCCCGCCGACTCGATGACGCCGTCCGGATCGAAGCTCGTCACCGTGGGCAGACCGTGCGACCACGCCTCGAGGAACGTGTTCGGCAGTCCCTCCGCGTGCGAGCTGTGGGCGAACAGCGTCGCGCCGCGCAGGAACTCGCCCACGCGCTCGTGCGGGACCGTGGGCAGCACCTCGAGGTTCGGGCAGCGCGCCGCCGCCGCGCGCGCCTCCTGCCAGCAGCGGTCGGATAGCGGCGGCACCGGGATCACGCCCGCCATGCGGCAGGGGATCTCCGGGTGACGCTCGGCGAAGCGCGTGAACCACTCCGGCCGCTTCACCGGCTTGTACGTCGCGAGCCAGGCGAGCGAGGGCGGGCCGCCGGCGTCCACCATGGCCTCGGGAGGCGGGATCTCGACCGGGTTCGCGATCACGGTGCTCTCGCGTCCGAACGCGCGCGCGAGCGAGCCGCGCTGCCACTCGGTCTGGGAGACGATCGCGTCCGCACCCCGGATGGCGCGTCGCACCCACCAGCGGTCGCGCGGCCCGCGGACGTCCGGCAGCGCCGCCATGACGTCGTGGTCATGGCCCACCATCCACACGAAGCGGCGGTGACGCGAGGCCGCGACGTCGCGCACGATCCCCGCCCAGAGCCCGGCGCCCTGGACCAGGTAGACGTCGGCGTCCGCGCGTCGGACCGCCGCGATCCCACGCGTGAGCCGTGGGTGGAAGAAGCGCACGACCGGGAGCCCGGCCCGGGGCCGGTAGGCCTTGAGCAGCCGGACGCCATCGACCTCGAGCGCGTCTGGCTGGCCGAAATCGCACGTGACCACCGTGACCTCGAAGCCGTGGCGCGCGAGCCCGCGCGCGAGCAGCGAGAGCTGGACCTCGATCCCGCCCGCGAACGGCACGCGCCCCTCGCTCACCACGGGATAGAGGTACTCCACGAACATGCACACGCGGGGCGCGCGGGTCATGGTCAGCGTCCCTGCCCCGGTGCGATCCGCAGCCGGCCCACCGCGAGTCCGTTCAGGAAGTCGTCGTCGCTCAGCAGGTCGCGGAGGTCCAGGTTCGGATAGTGCGGATGTCTCACCATGGTCACGCGGACTGCGTACTCACCGCTCGCGACGTCGCCGGGCACCACGACACGGAACGGGTCGCTGACGACCTCGTCCGGGCGCCAGCGGTCGACGCCGTAGTCTCCGCTCGTGGGCAGGTGGTCGGCGCGGAAGCGATAACGCTCGTGGCGCACCCGCTCGATGGCCTTGCGCCAGAGCTTGGACACGGCCATGGGCGCGCGCGGGACGTCCCCGGGGAGCGCGCGGTCGAAGCGAACCGCCACGGCGTAGCTGCCCGGCGGCAGCGGCCGCGGCGCGCGCCACTCGATGCGGCCGAGGAGCGTATCGCCACGCGCGGCACGGCCGGGTGCGAGGCGGAACGACACCAGCCGCGGCAGTCCGGAACCCAGGTCCAGCGCCGGATCGCCGGGCGCTCGCGCGCGCACGAATGGCCGTGGCGTTTCGCCGTCGCCGAGCCGGGCGAGCGCGTCGCGGTGGACGGCGTAGACGGTGAACCGGTTCGCGTCGTAGACGCGCTCGAACGCCGCGGGCGCGCGGTCGAGCCGGGCGCGCGCGGCGTCGTACCAGTCGCGTGCGGGCGCCCAGTAGTCGAGCGGCGGCGGCTCCGGGAAGCGGCCGTTGAGCGCGATGGCGGTGGCGCCCCAGCGCGCGACGGCCTGCGCGGTGCGGGCCCAGGGCGCGTACGGATCGAGGGCGTCGCGGGCATCCAGGATGCGCGCGAGCGCCAGCGAGTCGTTGGGTGAGCTGTGCTGGTCGGCGAGACACGTGACCCAGTGCCGGGTGAACGCCGGGATCGAGTAGCTGGTCGCCGGATCGCTCAGCACCACGGTCCCCGGGGGCAGCCCGTGATCCATCCACGCCAGCGCGTCCGTCCACGGCCGCATCGCGGTCGGGTCGGGCGCCCCGCCTCCGCGCGTGAACGCGTGCGCCGCGTCCACGAGCGGCCCCGCGATCGTCACCGTCAGCAGCGCCGCCGGGCCGAGCGTCCCCCACCGCCGCCCGGCGCTCCACGCGGCGCGCGCGCGCGCCCCGAGGAATGCCCCCGCGGGCCCGACCGGCCGCAGCCAGGGCAGGCGCATGAGCAGGTAGCCGAGCCGGGGCTCGAGCACCGCCACCACCGGTGGCAGGAACATGAGCGTGACGACGGCGAGCGTGGTCGTGAGCAGGTAGAGCACGGCCGGCTCGCGCGCCGCGCGCCACCACCACACGAGCGAGAGCGGGAACAGCACCCACAGCGGCCCGAGCCAGTCCCAGACCGCCCCGACCGAGATGACGCGCACGCCGTGCGCGAGCTCGAGCATCCCCTGGGTCTCGGTGTGGATCGGGTTCACGGGCGCGTAGGCGCCCTGCGCGCGCCACACGAGGTACGGCAGCGCGGCGAGCGCGCACGCGACCGACGTGAGCGCCAGCCGGCGCAGCGGTTGCGACCACGCCCGGTCGCGCACGAGGAGTCCCAGGCCGAGCGCGCCGAACGTGATCGTGAACTGGATCGCGCCAAAGACGTGCGTGGCGATCGTGCCGAGCGCCAGCCCGATCACGGCGATCCGCGAGCGCGCACGGCCGTCCTCCAGGTGCAACAGCAGCGCCGCTGCCGTGGCCAACGAGAACTGGTCCGCGAGCTTGGTGGCGAACACGGCCTCGCTCAGGTACTGGGTGCTCAAGCCCCCGCCGTAGCCGAGCAGCGTGCCCCAGGCGCCCGCGGCGGCCGCGAGCGGGCCGCCGAGTCGGTGGGCGAAGCCAGCGGCCGTGAGCACGAACAGCCCGGCGAGGATCGCCGACAGCACGTGCCAGGTGACCATCGGGTCGACGCGCGACAGCGCGCAGACGAGCGCCACGCACGGATGCCAGAGGCCTTTTCGCGGGTCGACGCCCGCCGGGCCCGCGTCGCGGAAGAACGCGTCGCGCGGAAACGCGTCGCCGCTCGCGAGCATGCGGCGGATCGTCCCCAGGTGGTCGGGGCTGTCGGTGAGGTACGAGATGGGCGGCCCGTGGCGGGCGACGTGCTCCACCGCGAGCAGCACCGCGAGCGCGATCGCGATGTCGCAGGCGCTTCCGGGCACGAGCCGGAGGCGAGTGGCTGAAACGTTCGGGTCCGGCGGCCGCGGCGCGGTGCCGAGGGAGACGAGCCAGGGGACCGCCACCCAGATCGCGCCTTCGTGCGCGAGCGCCGTGAACGGCGCGCCCATGACGCGGGTCAGGAGCACCAGGAGCCCGAGCCAGGCGACGCCGAAGCCCGTGGCCCAGGCGGCGACGAACGCACCGCCGCCGGCGGGCCGCGCACCGATCGCCCGCGCCCAGCCCATGCCGGGAAGCCACACGAGCAGCGCGAACGCGAGCCCGGCGCGCAGCGCGGCCGGCAGCGCGCGGAGCACGCCCGCGTCCATCGCCCAGGCCAGCAGCGCGCCCGCGAGAAGGACCGCCCACGCGAGCCTCGAGCGCGCGCTCAGGGCGCCCCCGGGGAGTCGTCGCGGGTCAGCCGCTTGAGGATCGGCGACAGGATGGGCAGGCCGGACTCGATGACCAGCGAGCGGATGCCGATCCCGCGCGCGAACGGCAGCACGAGCAGCAGGTACATCCCGCTGAACGCCAGGGACGCTCCGAACAACAGGCCCAGGCGATTCAGGTCGAGGGGGGCGGCCCCGTGCACGAACCGCAGCAAGCCCGCGGTGAGGAGCGCGCCGATGGCGGTTGGGGCCAGGCAGCGCGTGATGAGCCCGAGCCCGCGCCCGAACGTGTGGCCCACGCCTACGGCGGCGAGCGTCAGCAGCACGGCGCCGCTCAGCATGTATGCCGAGGTCGCCGCGATCGCGATCCCGGCGAGGCCGCCGTTCCAGCGCAGGCTCAGCAGCTGGAGCCCGCCGGAGAGCGCGGACAGGAACACCGCCGCGGGCACGAGGATGATGCGCCGCCCGACGGTCATGAGCACGATCGAGGAGAACGTCGACAGCGAGAGCCCGGTGGCGCCGAACGCGAGCACGCGCAGCGGCGGGACGCAGGCGTCGTAGCGCGGCAGCAGCACGTGCACGAGGTCGCTTGCCCAGAGGGCGCACAACCCGGCGGCCAGCGGCAGGCTCACCGCGACGCCGCGCACGAGCCGCTCCACGCGGTCGCGGATCGCGGCGGGATCGTCGGCCGCCTCGCTGAAGCGCCGCACGAGCTGCGGGTAGCTCACGTACGCGAGCGAGTCCGGGATCGCCATGAGCAGCGTGAGCACGTTCACCGAGAGCCCGTAGTAGCCGAGCGCCTGCGTGCCGAGGTAGCGGAGCACGACGATGCGGTCGATGTTGCGCATGACGACGCCGCTCGCCGAGAACACGTAGAGCGGGATGCCCACCTGGAGCAGGTCCAGGCATTCGACGGCGGGCGAGGG